>ERZ834382.483-NODE-483-length-48414-cov-9.281147_pt1 | contig 48414 bp, 38 predicted proteins | sample MGYA00519692_ERZ834382 | MGnify/ENA primary metagenome ERZ834382 (study PRJEB31850, sample SAMEA3708751) | human gut metagenome | biome: human gut; feature: human-associated habitat; material: faeces | place: China | collected 2014 ...
CCCCCCCGAAAAATTTTGAAGTTTACATGCTGTTTTCTTTAAAAAAAAGCAGAAAAAGATTTGTTCATTTGAAAAAAATGTTTTTTATTTGCATTGTTGTTCGTGTAAAAATAATGCTAAAGCATAGGCACGGACAGAAAGAATGAATTTGATACTAACGGAATGAAAGCCTTTTTACAGATATGCCATGTGGGACGATATGTCCGGACACCGGAAACACAAGGTTTCCGGACGGTGGGTTGTGACCGGCCACAGCTTTCAAAAGATATTTTGTTAAAGTATCAAAAAACACTTGTGTATATGTGTTTAATTTATAAACACACACACACACACACACACACACACATTTAAGTAGTCTTTATGCTTATATATATGCAAATCAGGAAACTGGTTTGTGTGCTGACACCGTAAGGTATCTTGCGTATTCCATGCGCAAGGAGGTTGGTTGTGGCTGTTTTTCTTTGCTTTCGGGCAGGGGGAAACAGCCTTTTCGTGTTTCAAACGGAGTATTATCTTATTCAATTGATGTATTATGATAAGAAGATTATTGATGTTCACAATTTTAGTTGGAGGGTTGTCGTGGGCGGCCGTTGCGCAAAACGTGGCGCTCAAGACCAATCTGTTGTATTGGTCTACTGTGACACCCAACCTCGGTCTTGAGGCCTCGATAGCCCGGAAGCATACGGTGCAGTTGTTTTACGGGCTCAACCCTTGGGAGCCTTCCGGAGGGAAAAGTCTGAAGCATTGGGTGGTTCAGCCCGAATACCGTTATTGGTTTTGCGAGGCTTTCAACGGGTGGTTTCTCGGTGTGCATCTGATGGGCGGCGAGTTTAACGTCGGCGAAGTGGACCTTCCGTTCGGCCTGTTCGATGATTTGTCTACCCATCGTTACGAAGGCTGGTATGCGGGCGGCGGTGTGACGGCCGGTTACCAGTGGCCCTTGTCCAGGCATTGGAACCTGGAGGCTTCGCTCGGTGTGGGGTATGACTACATCCGGTACGACAAGTTCAAGTGCGGCGAGTGCGGCGAGAAGCTCAAGTCTTCCCATGCCAATTATTTCGGCCCTACCAAGTTGGCGATAAGTGTGCTTTATGTGTTCTGATATTAAATTATGGCGTATGAAAAACTTTAGATTTCTATTATATATATGTATGGCCGGTATGGCAATCCCTTCCGGCGCGCAGGACGGGGCCGTACGCATGGCGGGAAATGCGGTGGGCTTGGAAAACTTGAAGGTGGAGAAGTCCGGGAGCAGCTTGGTCGTGGATATGGATTTGAGGCTGGACGACCTGAAGTTGCCTTCCAATATCCGCTTCGTATTCACTCCTTTGGTCAAGGGGAGTGGCAATGTCCGGCAGATGTCTCCCGTGGTGGTGAACGGGCGTCGCCAGCAAATATCCTACGATCGGTTCGCCCGCAAGGACTTTGCCGGAAGCCCGGTGGTGGTACGCCGCAGGAACGGCAAGGAACAGACGGTACATTACACCGGTGTGTTGCCTTACGAAAGCTGGATGGAGAACGCCAACGTCGTGTTGGCTGAGGACCTCTGCGGATGTGGGGATTTGCTGGACCAGAACACGTCTGTTTTGCAGCGGTTGCGCAATTACCGCACGGCGTACGTGCGCCCTCAGGCGGAAGCGCGGAAAGAACGGCATGAGGAAGGCAGGGCTTATTTGGATTTCCCCGTCAACAAAACGACCCTTTACCCGAACTACCGCAACAATCCGCAGGAATTGGAGAAGATACTCCGTACCATCAACGTGGTGAGGGAAGACCGGAACACTACCATCACGCACATCAGCATACACGGGTATGCTTCGCCTGAAGACACGTATGAGCACAACAGTTATCTGGCCGAGAACCGCGCCCTGATGCTGAAGGATTATGTGTGCAGGTTGCTGGAACTGGACGAAAAGTTGTTCAAGGTGGAGTACACTCCCGAGGATTGGGACGGCTTGCGGCGTTACGTGAAAGACAGCAACCTGGGGCATAAGCAGGAAATCCTGGAATGGATAGACCGCGACATGGATCCCGACGCCAAGGAATGGGCCATCAAGTCGAGGTATCCCGATGACTACCGGATGATGTTGCAGGCCTGGTATCCGGCTTTGCGCCATTCCGACTATGTCGTGACCTACCATGTGCGCCCCTTCTCAGTGGAAGAGGCCAAGGCCCTGCTTTACACCAAGCCGCAACAGCTTTCGTTGGAAGAGATGTTCCTGGTTGCGCAGACCTACGAGCCTGGCAGCAAGGAGTTCAACGAAGTGTTCGAAATTGCCGTCCGCATGTTCCCGGACGATCCGACGGCCAATCTTAATGTGGCCTGTGCGATGATAGAGTCGGGGCAGTACGACCGTGCGGAAGCCTATCTGGCCAAAGCCGGCAACTTGCCCGAAGCAGTGCATGCCCGTGGAGTGATGGCTGCCAGGCAAGGGCGTGAGGACGAAGCGCGCCGCCTGTTCGGGCAGGCGGGCCAGGCCGGAGTGAAGGAGGCGACGGAGAACCTGAGGCTGATGGATATGGAGTGAAACGTATGCGTTAGATAATATAAAAAAGAGAGTATTAAACATTTTATTAACCAAAACAGATTTAAAAATGAAACTTAAGTATTTGTTTTCAATGGCTATGGCCGGATTCCTATTTGGCGCATGCTCCAGCGACGACGTGGTCGTGGGCGACGGTGGCCAAGATGGTGCGGTGGCGGTACAGCCCGGTGAAGAGGGATTCCTCAGCATGTCTATCAACTTGCCGACGGCTGTGGGCGTGAAGCGTGCAGCGGGCTACGACGACGGTACGCCGGATGAGTACCAGGTGAACAGTGCCAAATTGTTGGTGTTCTCCGGTGAGTCTGAGGCTACTGCAACGTTGCACCAGGTGTATGACTTGGATGTCAGTGCCTTCACGAAAAACGACGAGACCCAGATTACTTCTTCTGCCAACATCGTGCAGGATATTCTGGTGCCTCCTACGGTAGGACAGCAAGCCCCCACTTTTTATGCCATGGTCGTGCTGAACGACAACGGGCTGTTGCCTGGTGAGGGCGATGCGTCCGGCACGGAATTCCACCAGAAGACTTTCAAGGAAGTCAGTGAGCTGGCCAAGGATTTGGACGAAAACACTCTGCGGACTCACGGCGGCAATCCCAGCTTCTTCATGAGCAATGCGCCCATGTACAGTGTGGCCGGGGGTACTACGCGTCCGGCCGATAACGGCAAGGTGACCACTTTGGCCGAAATCGACCAAACTAAGATTTTCCAGACCGAACTGGAAGCGCGCCAGAACCCTGCTGTCACGGTGTATGTGGAGCGTGCCCTTGCCAAAGTGACGGTAAAGGCCGATAATGACAAGCTGAGCGGCGATGCCAATGAGAACCTTGTCGGTTATACGGTTAGCGGGTGGACGCTTGACAACACGAACAAGTCCACTTACCTGGTGCGCAATGTGGCACCTGAAAACTTGGCTACGGCACAACCGGCATGGTGGCAGTACAACAATGCGGAGTCAAATTACTATCGCTTCGTGGACGTTGCAGCCGTAGAGACGGGTGTCTCATTGTATCGTACCCATTTCGGTATCGACCCCAACTATGCCGTGGATAATGATTATGCTACGGGAAGTTTGTTGAACAAGGTGGCTAAGACCATTCCGGCGGGCGACCTGACCCCGGCCGGCGAAACTCCCCGCTACTGTCTGGAGAATACTTTCGACGTGAAACACATGACGGAGCGGAACACTACCCGCGTGATCGTGGCAGCCACATTGGAAATCGACGGGGCTGAGGGCAATGGCGACTTTTATTTGCTGAACAAGAACACCGCCACGATTTACCAAAAGTCTGGCGTGGAGAACGAAGTGAAACGTTTGTGGATGAATTATTTCCAGACTATCATGTCGGAGTTTGTCAAGAACGGAAAGTTTACGGAGGATAATGTGACCGTGACCCTGAGCAACGCAACGGGTGCCGCACAGGCCGACGGTGGCTATACGACGGTGACGGGCATTGTAATGAATGATAATGACGTGGAAGGCCTTGAATACCAAGAAGGTAAAACCATTGCTGACATAAACGCCGCAGCCGCAGCATATCTGTCTACGTTGAACGATATGCTGACCATCTCCTATTACAAGGGCGGTGTGGCTTACTATCCGGTGCTGATCAAGCATTTCGGAGACACTGAAACACCTTGGACTATGCCTGATGGCGGAGTTTTGGAGTCTTATCCCGGAACGGATGCCGCCAACAATTGGCTGGGACGCTACGGTGTGCTCCGCAATACGTGGTACACCGTCAACGTGACGGGCCTGAAAAACATCGGTTTCTGCGAAGTGCCTGACGCAGGTACGCGCTATGACGACCCGTTGAACCAATACATTGCAGTGGAAATCCATATTTTGCCTTGGGCGACACGCTCTCAGGATGTGGACCTATAAAAGCGTCTTGCAGAAGATGAATGAATAAAGTGAAATAGGGGGGAGGCCGTGCGGTCTCCGGGCTTTCCGGCCTCCCCTTTTTGGGAATGGGAAAGGAAGTGCGCCCTTGGGGCGCGGACCCTCCGCAGGGAGGGAAACGGGACGTTCCGCCGGTCCCGGAACCAGTCGGGCGGGAACATAGAAACGGCAAGGATTTGCCCAACGGAAGAGGAAACCATGAGGTGGAGCCGCATGTGCGGCAAAGCCCACTATATATAAAAAGGAAAAAGAACGAAGGAAAGAATGTTGAACGAAAAACAAGGATATATGAGGGATAAGATGAAAAAATGGTTTGCGGCGTGGTGCGGCCTGACGGCGGCGTGCGCCATGACGACCTCCTGTTCGATGATGCAGGACGACTTGGACGATTGCCCCACAGGGCTGTACCTCTCCTTTAAGTATGACTACAACCTGCAGCGGGCCGATATGTTCAACGACCATGTGGGTGCCGTCACGGTGTATGTCTTCGACGAGGAAGGGCGGTATGTGACGAAACAGGAAGAAGCCAACGTGCCGGGGCATGCCCCCCTTTCTTCCCCGTTGTACACGATGCGCATGAACCTCGCCCCGGGCAAGTACAAGTTTTTGGTATTGGCCGGGCAGAAGGATTATGAGGCTCAACTGGCCGGGGGAGGTGCACGTTTTGTGCGCCGTGAGCCAGGTGCGGGCGACGCGATGGAAGGGGCGTTGGACGTGATGCTGGACCGCGTGGCGGGCGCGTCGGGATGGGAAGTGGCGCATGGCGGCCTGCCTCTGGACACTTTGTGGCACGGCATGGAGCTTTCCGCCGCAGAGGTCTTCGAGGGAAAGCCCACCTACGACACCATCTCCTTGGTGCGCGACACAAAACACATCAACGTCAGCCTGCGCGAGATAGATGACCCCACGCAGATGGACGTGGCCAACTATGATTTCCGCATCATCGACCGCAATGCCCGTATTCTTTGGGACAACTCCCTGGACGAGGCCGAGCAGGTGGCCTACACGCCCTACGCGGCGTGGAACACGGACGACCGGGTACCGGCAACCGACGCCGAAGGAAACGACTTGGGTCAGCCCGGGCACATCGCCCACGTGGAGTTCATGACCTCGCGCATCCTCTACCACGAGGATGCGGCGGACGACGGCATCTTGTCGGTGACGAACCGCGAGACGGGGGTGGAGGTCATCCGCGTGAACCTGCCCGACATGCTGTGCCGCCTGCGCAAGTATGCGGACATCTACCGCTATTCGCCGCAGGAATTCCTCGACCGGGGGTATGATTACCAGATGGACTTCTTCCTGAAAGGGGGTGAACTGGCTTACGTGAACATCGGCATCAGCGTGTTGAACTGGAGCGTGAGGGTGCAGTTCGAGGAACTTTGACGGCGGCGGAAAAACGCACTTTTAAGAACATAAAAGGATGGTTTGGAAATGAAGAAAGCATATCATATCATGGGAGGGTTGCTGTGCGGTGCATGTCTCGGCCTCGCTGCCTCGTGTGGGCAGATGGAGGACGAGGCGTGGGGCAACGGCCGGTGTGACGCGATGGAAAACGCGGAGGTGCGAGAAGGGACGATGTTCCTCGACGTGAGGCTTTCCGTGGGCGACGGCGGACCGTCGAAACGGGCCAACCCGGCCGGAGGAGAGGACGGTGACGGGCGCGAACCGGGCAACGACGACGAAAACGCGGTGACGGGGCTTACGGTATTCTTGTTCCCCAACGAGGCGGATCTGAACTCGGAGACGGGACGTGCCCAGCCGGTGTTGGCGGCTTACTATTTCGATGGCGGCGACTTGTCGCAGGTCGGTACGGGTGAAAACGTTTCATACGCGACGAAAAACCCATTGGACGTGTCCGACTTGAATTTGGACCAATGTAAAGTGCTGGCCGTGGTGAACGCGGATTATTCGGGAAACTTCGAGAACGGCACGTGGAGGACCTTGGCCGACTTGCGCGACTTGCAGACCGAAAACGACTTATGGCGGGAGGCCGCAGACCCGCAGAATATCCGGAAGACGAATTTCCTGATGTCTTCCACGGAACTGGCCACGGTGACCGACATCCGGAACAGTACGGAGGCCAGTCCGGCCAAGGCTGTGGTATATGTGGAGCGGTTGGCTGCCCGGGTGGACTACCGGACGGGGCAAGATGTGTTCGACGTGGTGGATGGCGGGCAAAATACCGTGGGCGAGGTGGAGATTACAGGTGCCGCCCTTGTCAACCGGTTGGACGGCCATGTGAACCTGCTCAAGCATGTGTCTGACGACTATACGGAGGAGGTGGCCGATGCTGCAATCGGACGGGAAAAGGCCGCAGACGGAGGCCGTGCCACCAACTGGGTGGTGGACGCCTATGAGACGGCAGACAAGAAATTCGGGGACTTCCTGCCCACACTGACGGAGGATGCCGGATGGGAGGACTTGTTCTCTAAGGGACTACCCATGACGGCAAGCAACGGGACGGAATGGAACTGTCTTGGCTACGTCCGGGAGAATACGAACCGGATACAGGGGGCGGACGAGTTGCGCCGCTATGCCACGGGCGTGGTGTTCCGGGCGCAATACAATGTGAAGGCGGACGGATTTACCGACGGTGGCGACATCTTCAAGTATGGGAACGGCCTCTACGCCACGTTGGAGGCCGCCGGCGAAGCCGCCGGTGCGCCGGAAAGCGTGACCGTGGAGGACTGCGCCGGGTACGGCATCACGTATTACCCGAAAGGTGTGTGCTATTATACTTATTGGATCAAGCATGCCGATGACGGAGATGACACAGCGTTCGGCACGATGGAATACGCCATCGTGCGCAACAACCTTTACCAACTGACTGTCACGTCGGTAAGCGGCATAGGCGACCCGCAGCCCGGTGACAGTGAATTGACGATAGAAGTGGCCGTGAGGAATTGGCAGGCGATGGACGAAGAGAATGTGGATTTACAATAAAGAAAGGAAAAAGATATGACGAAGAAGGTGCGCTATATGTATGAGGCGGTGTTGACCGTATGCCTTTCTATGCCGATAGGCTGCGTGCAGGAAAGCGGCACGGAGTATCCCGGGTCGGAAACGGACGGGGCGGCTACGGCCGTGGTGACTTTACAGGTCGGGGCTGCGGGTAATGTGCAGACCCGGGCTTATGGAGGTGACGGTGCGGCCATCGCCGGGGAATTCATGAACACCTTGGAGCTTTTCATCGTGGACGGCCAAGGCGTGGTGGAGAAAGTCATCCGCGCCACGGGCGATGCGAATTTTGTGCCGGAGGACAACGGGCGGGGCGGTTGCGAGACGGACTATTCCACCATCGTGACACTCCGCACGGGGGCCAAGACCATCTATGCTTTTGCCAATCTGGACGGCCATGCGGATGTTGAGGGGAAAAATTTGGGGGAGGTGTTAGGCGGCATCAAGGAAGGAAGCCTTTGGGCGGATGCCGGGATAAACGACGGTACGGCCGTGGCTGACCCCGCTTCGAAAATAAATCTGGCGGACGTTTTTATCCCCATGGCAGCGCGGCGCGAAGTGAGCATACCTGTGAGCGACGGGACGGTGCGCCTCGAATTGGTGCGCCTCGTCGGGAAGGTGCGTCCCCGGTTGACGAACGACAAAGGAGGGGACGTGCGTGTGACTTCGCTCTCCATCGGGGACTTTGCCGACCGCGTCGCCTTGTTCGAGGGCGGGAGTGCGGGCACGGTGTCGTTCGACAGGACACGCCTTTTCACACTCGACCGCACAGTGGGGGCTGCTCCCATGGATTTGTACGGCACGGGGGACGACGGACAGGCTGTGCTCTCGTCCGGAGGAAAGGGGATGCCGGAAATTTATGTGAACGAAACAGACGGCAGTACCCCGTTCCGGATTACGTTGACGATAGACGGTGACGAGATGGCGGGGAAGACTGTGGCCACAGCCGTGCCGCGCAACCATTACCTGCCTTTGGCCTTGAACCTGTCCGATTTCCGTTTGGCGGTGACGGCCTACGTGGCTCCCATCGGCGGTTACCCGGTGGCGGTGATGACGGAGCCTTCGCTGACGGACCATTACGAAGTGGACGTGCCGGAAGGTTGCCATTTCGAGGTGGAAGGCACGTTCGGGCGCACGGAGACCGCAGACATGCCGGTCACATCGTGGGCGTGGACCGTGCCGCAGGCATCTGCCGGCCTTGTGGCGGTAGAGAATGAAACGGCCATCCCTCTGGTGGGTTGGCTGACGGCTTTGCCTGGCAAACAGGCCACGTTGGAGTTCAGCGTCGCCACGCCCCACGCCAAGAAAGGGACGCTGACGCTGACCACCGTGCCGTTGGGCGACATGGACGGCTACGGGCTTGTAAACCGGCGCAGTTTGCCGGGGTGGACAGAGAATGCACAAAAATACGAAAGGGTAAACCTGAGCTATAATTAAATAAGGAGGAGATTCGGTTATGAAAGAACTTCGGATTTTATATAAGGTCATCGTGGGGATTGTGGGAACAGCTTGGCTTGCCGTGCAACCGGCAGCCGGTCAGGTTAATGGGAATAGATATAATACCAATTATTCAGACCGTACCATCCAGCATAAGGCGACCGGCACGACCAAGAATAAATGGTTCCAAACGCGTGAGGCCACAGGAATGTCCGCTTCGGCCAAGGCCATGGATACGTTCAACGACGAGGTATGGTCTTTCAACGTTTACGGGCACGACGTACAGGCCGCCCATACCTTTACTGACACGTTGTATGTACACAAGGGGCGTTCGGTGACGTTGAACCTGCCTACAGTCTCGAGCTCGGGAAACCAAAACAGTGCGCAGAAATACCAACGATGGTACAACTTGGCGACGGACAGGCTTTTTCGTACGGGGAATTCAGGAAACAATCGAGTTCAGGATTTGCTTACCCCGTCGAACGGAACGGTTTTTCGCCTTGCAAACGGTTACGTGGGCGGACGTGGTTTGTTGGGGTCAAGCAGCATTATGTATAATGCGAATTTTTATTATCCGACGGACGCAGAGTTTAGGGAATGGAATGTTGAGAACGGCGAGTATGATAACGCGATGTATGTCGTGGCATGCGACCTTTCCGGCTATATGGATTTTACCAATACCTTTGTGGAAGGACAATCAGGGCGGCTGAGTTTTATGCCCGACAGGGGAAATCCCATAGAACCGACGTTGTCCTTGCGTGCCGTGTATGTGATAGTGGGGGTGGACAACGTGGATGCGGTAGACGACTTTCCCGACAACCCGGATTTCTGGACCAAAGGGCACGGGAGGCTGTTGAGCACGGAATACCAGGGAGGCAACGCCACCGGAAAGAAGTTTCTGGAAGAATATGACATCACTTTCCCTTGCGACCATATTTCCAACCGCACGGACGAGGTGGTGACCTTGAGCAAAAGTGCGATGGGATATGGATTGCCGGGCGTGTCAGGCAGTTCTGATGTGAACCTCTCTGTGCAACTGGTCGACAATGGGGCAGGGTTGAGTCTCCAAACGACAAGCTTGTCCGATAAAGACCGGGTTATCAAATTCAGGAAGCAAGGCGTGGGCGGAAATACCCCTTGGAGCGTGACGGACGGAAGCAAGGCCACCATCGTGGTGACGAAGACCGTGAACCGTACGACGTACAATATCGCCAAGTTCAACCTCACCTTCCGCAAGGACACGCGGTTGTTGACGCAGCACCAGTTGGAGCGGATTGACACGCGCGACGGGAATGTGGCAACACAGACTTGGTACATGCCCACACGCACACCCCGTTATTTAAGGGAAAACTACCAGTTGCTGACCTCGCGTACGTTCGATTACGACCCGGCGGTGGCTGCTGATTATGGGTCGGATATGTATTATCCTTATCCCTTGGAATGGGGCTACAGTTCCTATGCGTTCTTCGACGGGTCTCTCAAAACTGATTTTGACGGGTCTACAAGTAATAATTCTAATTATGGAAACCAACCTTTTGTGGAATGGGGTAGTTATGCCATTACCAATTCGTATGTGGGGTATAATGATATGGTTAATTTAAAAGGAACCTCTCCGGATCCCTATTTGGGTGGTCGTGGGGAAGAAGGCGACAAATCGGAATATTTCCTTTATGTGGATGCGGCCGATTTGCCAGGTTCTATTGTCACGCTGCCTTTCGCGGTAAACCTTTGCCGGGGATCAGAGTTGTTTGTCAGTGCATGGGTAAAAGGAGCCGGAGCAGCAGGTACCGAGGATGCGGCCATGCTTTTTACCATCAACGGCATCGATGCGGACGGGAACAAGACTCCGCTGTACAAGCAGTCCACGGGGCAAATCCGTACCACGACGTATATGACGAGGGCAAGTTCTACAGAATATACGGGGAATAACGGCTATGGGGAAGGTACGAACGACTGGTATCAGATTTTCTTCTCGTTTATCAACGATGATGAAAAGAACGCGGGTTTCGTGTCATACGAGTTGCAGGTGGACAACAACTGTGCCAGTACGAACGGCGGTGACTTCTACCTGGACGACATCGAGGTGTTTATCGCCCAACCTACGGCAGAGGTGGAACAGTTGGAATACACCTGCGTCAACGACCGCACGCCCTTGAACATCACGTTGGACTGGAACCAACTTTGCGAACGCCTCGGCATCGATGAAAGTTTGACGCATGGCAATGCGGCTGAAGGCATAGATTTCTGTTTCATCGACACTGTGAAGTATGCCCGGTTGTTGGCCGATGCCGGAACCCGGCAGGACAGTATCGAAGCACTGAAGGACGCGATAGTAAACGTGGGGGCGGCTGATGACGAATCGGAAGGTTACGACGAACCTATAGTTTCCTTGTTCTTTTACCTCGATTGGGAAAAAAATGACCCGTATCCGAAACATCAGGTCGGGGCTGACGGTCGTAAAATATATAACATCGCATACAAGCATAAAAAGGACGACGGAAATTCCTATTTCTATGCCATGGGAACAGAGGCGGAAAGTAACCGCAAGTTGTCTGTCGACTTTTACTCCGCCCTCTCGCCCAACCGTCCGTACCTGATGCTGATTATCGACCGCGATCCACAAAAGGGACAGGCCACGGTGGAGGATTTCCATGACATGATGGACGACCCCTGTGGCATCAATACACTGTTCTACGTGACCTCCCAAACCATGGTGAAGGTGAATGGTGAGGTGCTCGACCCACAGACCGACTTCTGCGAGGGGCAGGTGTTCAGCTTCGGGGCACAAATCCGCGTGCCGATCGGTTTCAATGACGAAGGGGAACAACAGTTTGTCGTGTTGAATGAAGGCGTGTATTTCGACTGGTTCTTCGGAACGGAGGATGAATTTACGACAGGCAACATGGAGTATGGCAATGTGTCTTTATATGTTGCGTTGGCGCATTTCCGCGGGCATTATCCCGATGCGGAGACCTTGGAGGGCGTGGTGCCTCAACCAGCAGATGGGGATGCGGGTACGCCGGAACTGACGCAGAATGATATCGACCTCATCCGCCATTACCTGACCGTGGAAGGCGATGCGGGCGGCCTGAACCATCCGCTCGTCTTGCACCGCGAGAACTTGGACATCCGGATATTGGAGACGGGCTTGCAGTTGGTGGTGTATCCCATACATAAGGATTTCCCTCCTGCGGAAGCAGGCATTACCGATGAACAATGGACAAGGGTTTGTACGAGCTACGTACCTTTGGAATTGCATGCCAACGGGAAGGCCCCGACGCTGTATGCCGGTTTTAACCATATCATGGACTATCCGGACGGTTACAATCCGGCCTTGCGTATCGGCTTGGACCAGATAAAGCGGGTAAAATATGACGGAGAACGGAATACGAACAAGCTCCGGATAGATTTGCGCGATGCTTCCTACGTGAGCGACGGTGTGGATCGGTTGGGCTTGATAGACTATAATCCGGGTACGGACGAGGTGGATTATACGCAGGTGTATCTCGTAGACACGGATGACCCACAGTATGAACGTTACTTTGCCAACACCACGCCTGAAAACTTTAACGAATTCATGCTACCTATCGGGAAGTTGTCGGCTCTCGTAGGCGAAGAGTATGAGGTAGGGGGAGGCTTTGACAACCATGCCGACCTTGGATTCTTCTTGGATGAACAGCAACTGGCGGACGGGACTACGTTCACCTTTGCTCCACGTGAAGGGTACTATTATACTTTTATCGTGCATTTCGAGGAAAAGACCGGTGGTGGAGAGGCCACGACCAGTTGTTGGGGCTCGTTCCCGGTGACAATGAAGGTAGTGCCCGAATATCTCGTGTGGGACGACAAGCAGGCCGGGGAAAATGGAGTGGCCACGGGCAACTGGCACGAAGATGGCAACTGGCGGCGCGCAAGCAAGGGTGACTTGCACAAAGCGCAGACTGACAATACTTACGAGGAATATGCGGACGGAGACGGACGGGCGTTCACGCCGATGTTGTTTTCCAAGATCGTCATGCCGAGAGGCTCGAAAGTGGAACTGTATGCAGCGGGTTTGTCGCATTCGGGCAACGGACAGGAATGGGTGACGCAGCGTCCGCAGCATATCGGTGCACCGACAGACAACATCCAATATGACCTGATGGCTTACGACCATAAGGCAGATGGCAGTCAATTGGAGACCGAGCCGTTCCGTGTGAGCATGGCGGACGAGATTCATTTCGAGCCGGAGGCTGAGATGTTGCATGCCGAATACCTTTATTATAATAAGGCTTACACGGACGTGGAACTGGAGGGCGGACAGTGGTACACTTTGGCTTCGCCCTTGCAGGAAGTGGTGGCCGGGGATTTCTATACGAAACGGAACGGGCGAGAGGATGCCGGATACTTTACGGGAATTTCGTTCGATGGCTCGGAGAACGACCGTTTCTCCCCGTCGTTCTACCAACGGGCGTGGAAGGATGATGCGGAGACGGTTCTGCTGCAAAAGCGGCAAGGCGACGTGAAAAATGTGGCTGTGGCCGGAAACTGGAGCGCGCTTTACAACGACGTGGACGAGCGTTATCCTTCGGGGTGGGGCTTCTCGTTGAAAGTGCAGGATCTTGCGGACGAGGCCGGAGGCAAAGCGTTGGTGCGCTTGCCTAAGAAGGATGATTCTTACCTGTACTACAGCCAGGACGGCGCGACATCTGGACATACGACCGGAATAAGAAGGAACGAGTCCGCTGTGGGTAAACTGAAGTCGGATAGTTTGTTCGTGAGGAAACTTACACCGGATTATGGTTGGGGGAATATTGTGGATGGGGCACTCGAAGTAGGGCTTGGGACTTCTGCCGCAGGTGGTTATTACTTGGTGGGCAACCCGTTCATGTCGCATTTGGACGTGGCCGAGTTCCTGACGGTCAACAGCGATGTCTTGGAACGGAAATATTGGTATGTGGAGAACGGAGTGCAGGATGCGGCCGTGGCCGCTGCGCAGGGCGATCAAGGATGGATTTCTGTGGCGGAAGGTGCATCGGGTGCTGCCCTTGTGCCTCCCATGCGTTCTTTCTTTGTGAAGAAAGCGGAGAACGCCGCAGGCCGTACGGTGAAATTCACGGCGGGCATGCAGGCTTTTGCGCCGGAAGCAGCCGGAGGAAATGTCAATGCCAACCTGTTGCGCTTGACGGCCACGACGGAAGACGGGCGCGAGAGCCGTGCCGTGGTGGTCTATGCGGACGGGGCTTCCGAAGACTATGTTTCAAGCGAAGATGCCGAGCTCTTCCTCGATTCTAACTTGGGCGATGTGCCTTCCGTCTACACTGTGGGCGGCACGCAGGCCCTGAGTGTCAACGTGACCCCGGCTACGAAACGGATACCGTTGGGCGTGCACGGTGCGGAGGACGAGGCGGTGGCCTTGCGCTTCGAGGGTATTGACGTTTGTAACGGGGCAGAGCTATACGATGCGCTGACGCAGGTTCGTACCGCACTTTACGACGGTATGGAAATCACAGTGCGCACGAACGAGGACGGGCGTTATTACATCGTGCCTGCGGGGACGGGGCTTGAAAAGGAAAAAGAAGCCGGTGATGAGTTTGCGGTCTATTCCGTGCGTTCTGGTGAAGTGGTCGTGGCTTCGTCTGTGGGCAGTCTGGCTTCGGTGAAGGTCTATACGGTCGGTGGTGTGCTGATGGCGGAGGAAACATGTGCGGAAGGTACAACCATGTGCAGGCTGGCCGTGAAAGGAAATGAGAATTATGTGGTGCAAGTGACGAATGTCTACGGAAAGAAAGCCGATGTGAAACTCCACGTGAAATAACATGAATATGTTTAAGGGGAAAGTGTGTTTTTTCCCCATATAAGTAGAAGCCTCCTTACGTTATAAAACGTGGGAGGCTTTTTGGGCTGTATAACCATGTGATAACAATGTGGGTCAAATCAGTATCATGCCGGCTTCCTTGCATTCCCGGCGCATTTCTTCAGGCCAGATGCTCGACTGGGTTTCGCCTACATGTGCTTTGTGGAGCAGCACCATACACAGGCGGCTTTGCCCTATGCCGCCACCGATGGATTGGGGCAGAGTTCCATCGAGCAGCCGACGGTGGAAATAAAGGTTCTTACGGTCTTCCTTTCCGCTCAGTTGCAGTTGTCGGAGTAAAGCCTCTTGGTCTACGCGGATGCCCATAGAGGAAAGTTCGATGGCGCGGCCCAATATGGGATACCAGATGAGCAGGTCTCCGTTCAGTCCGGCCAAGCCGGTACGTTTGTCAGTAGTGGAGTAATCGTCGTAATCCGGAGCACGTAAGTCATGCTCTTTTCCGTCGCCCAGCTTCCCGCCGATGCCGATAATGAATACGGCACCGTATTCCCGGCAGATGGCATCCTCACGTTCTTTCGGGGTAAGCCCGGGATAGCGTTGGCGAAGCTCCTCGGCGTGTATGAAATGTATGTCCTCCGGCAGGAATGCTTTCAATTGTGGGTAGGTCTCGCAAATAAAGAATTCCGTGCGTAGGATGGCATTGTAAATGCGGTTGACGATTTTTTTCAGGTATTCCGTGTTGCGACAGTGGGACGGCATGACACGTTCCCAATCCCACTGGTCTACGTAAAGCGAATGCAGGTTGTCCATTTCTTCGTCCGCACGGATGGCGTTCATGTCGGTGATGATGCCGTATCCTGGTTCCACATTATACTCAGCCAGTGTGACCCGTTTCCATTTGGCCAGCGAGTGAACCACCTCCGCTTGTGCCTCGTTCATGTCTTTGATGGGGAAAGTGACAGGACGTTCCACTCCGTTCAGGTCATCGTTCATTCCTAACCCTTTGAGTACGAATAGGGGAGCAGTCACCCTACGTAAACGCAGTTCGGTGGATATGCTACTCAGGAAGAAGTCTTTTATTTTCTTAATGGCAATTTCTGTCTGCTGCAAATCCAACAGCGCATGATAGTTTTCCGGTTTGATTAAATGACTCATTGCTTTATGACGTTTATTGATTTCTTTCAGAATGTTCTGCAAAGATAGCGTATTTTTGTTAACGTGGAAGCGGATAAAGTGTTTTTTGTGTCTATATGATAATTTTTATTCTGCGGATTAATTTTTTGAAATAGTTTGGTGCGTCTTTGTTTTTTTCTTAATTTTGCATCGTTTTTAAGGCTCCGTAGCTTAGCTGTATAGAGCGTCAGATTCCGGTTCTGAAGGTCGAGGGTTAGAATCCCTCCGGGGTCACGGTAGAAAAGAGGATTTTCAGTAATGAATTTCCTCTTTTTTCGCTGTATATAAAGGAATTGCACAGATGGAGACGAAAATATGTCATGAAGAACCTTATTACAAGTAGACTTTAAGACTTACAAGTAACCTGAATTTGTTTACCCATTGTTTATCCTAAAAGTTATGGCTACATTTAAAGCAACAATAAAGAAAGACAAGCAACGTTCTGATAAAACATGGAATGTGCTTATCAGATTCACGCATGAACGTAAGGTGCGATACATCTCTACAACGATGTACGTCACAAAGAAAGACCTGACCGCGTCTTTTAAAATCAAAAACCAGCAAGTGATAGATAAATGCGAGGATTTGATTCGGGTTTATCGGGACAAGGTTAACAAACTGAATCTTGAAATCAACTCCATGGACATTGATTCAGTCATAGATTACCTGAAATCAAAAGATGATAAAAGCGGCATAGATTTTATCGCCTTCTCAAGGAAATGGTGCGCTGCCCATACCGAAATAAAGGGAATAAGGAATTACCTTACAGCCCTAAATTCGCTTTGCACGTTTTTTGGAAGAGAATCTATACTTTGCAGTGAGATAACCGTCCAAAAGTTGAAAGAGTACGAGGAATATCTTTCAGACAAGAAGCGTGCACAATCCTTATATCCATCTGCCATTGCCCGGCTGTTTATGGAGGCAAGGAACTATTTTAACGACGAGGATAATAACATTATCCGTATAAAACAAAATCTGTCAAAGTATAAGCCTAAGCAGCAAAATGTAGCCGAAAAGAGGGCGTTGACTGTGGATGAAATCAGAAATGTATTCAATATTTCTTATACCGGAATCAAAGTGAGGGGGATGGACAATAGAAGGGATTTGGCGAAGGATTGCTTCATGCTCTCTTTTTGCCTGATGGGTATGAACTCCGCCGACCTGTATAATGCCACAGAGTTTGACGGGGAATATATCACTTACTATCGTACCAAGACAAAAGACCGGAGAAATGATAATGCAAAAATGGTTGTCAAGGTACACCCTATAATAAAGCCTTTGATAGAGAAATATCGTGGTAAGGAACGTGTGTTTAACTTCTATGAGAGGTTTTCTTCAATGGGTGACTTGAACCGCTCCATAAACATAGGACTTAAAGAAATTGGAAGAGAATTGGGAATAGACAACCTCCAATTCTATTCCGCGAGGCATTCCATGGCCACAATCGCAATTAATAAAGTAGGAATAAACAAATATATTGTCAATGACATGCTTTGTCATGTGGATTCGTCAATGAGGATAACCGACCTGTATATACAAAAGGATTTCGCTCCCGTCAATGATGCTAATTTTAAGCTAATTGAATATATGTTTGGATAAGATGCTTAAAGCCGGAGGAATATTCTCCGGCTTTTTTCGTTATTTGTTTTTAATAAATCCTATCGGGTTACGTGGCTTCTCTTGCAGTCGCTTTTGTGCCTGAAGCTCGGCGAGCGTCTGGTTTATGAGTTCCAGTTGCATACGGGTGTCCTCGTTGATGTCGTTTTGGTCGGCAAAGACTTCCTCAATATAACCTTTCAACTCTTTAATTTCTTGTTGAAGATCTGAGAGTTCATTTACAGGAGGATTTGCTATCATCTGCCGTATGGAAACAAATGCACGCATGATTCCCCTATTAATCTCTATTGCAGTCTTTGAATTGAGAACAATACTGAGCATCGCCACTCCTAATTCAGTAAATGCAAAAGGTAAGTATTTGATATTACTTCCTCTTCCTTTGTTCAAGGTGCCAATTTGGCATCTTGAAAGTTCTTCACGAGTAACTTCAAACATAAAATCCTCTCCCTCAAAACGTTCTATATTGCGTCTTACGGAACGCTTTAGTTGAGAGGTTTCCGTGCCATACATTTCCGCGAGGTCAAAGTCAAGCATTACTTTCTGCCCTCTGATTTCATATATTTTGCTTTGGATGAGTTGTAGTTGGTTCATGGGTTATTCTCCTTTTTCCATTTTGATTTTATAGGATAAAGCCCCGAACCGCAAGGAACGGGGCTAACACTATATTATAATTCGACATACTCAAAATCATCAATGCTACCGTTAGGAGAGAATGATAGTTCCCAACATATTATTTCATTATAATTTGTCGTCCAGTCACCAATGGTCGGAACTTGAATTGAGTTATTATTAAGTATTTGATGATACACTCTATTACCTATATAGATATAAAAGAAATTTAATGGATATTTTTTAGCTATACCTTTGGTTGCTGATTTTATACCTGCATTAAATGAGCTGAATGTTCTTGTAACATTTCCCCAAAAAAATGAATATGTTGTTATTGACTTCCCACTCAGAGTGTTGTCCTTAGAGACTATAGCTTTGTTTGATTTTGTAAATATTAAATTTTTACGATTGCTTTTCCCATACAAATCTGTGTATGAAATTTCGACATTCATTTCTGTTTCTGATATATCCTTAATGGTATAAATCGTTTTTCTGTTGAAATAATTATTTGAGCATGAAATTTTATCTTCTATCTGGTTGTAATCGCCACTATCAATGAATTTATCTGCTATGTAAGCAGAATAGAATCCATCTTCACCAAAAGAAACGAAATAATTACCATTTTCCCAAGTACCAATAATGGATGGGGAAGGTAAATTTTCATTTTCTATTTCTTCTTCTTTTTCTTCTAGTGTTTCATAATCTTTAGAACAAGACGCTAAAACAAATAAAGCCACAAACATCGGCAGCATAAATAAAATCTTTTTCATTTTCTAATTGTTTTATTGATTAAAATTTATATTATTCCTCTTCTTTTTTCTTCAATTCAAGTTTAGCTCCACAGTTGGGGCAAACAAAAGATGATTTTTGACTGTCTGAAAATAATTCTGAAATAGGAACATTTATTGCTTCTGATATTTTAATTAATGTATCAAAAGCAGGTTTGCTCTTTTCATTAATGATGTTAGTGATGTTCTCTCTACTAATGCCAACCCTTTCCGCAAGCTCTTTAGCTGTCAGATTTTGTTCTTTTAAAACTTCTTTAATTCTTAAATACATAGTCGTTCATTTTATTTTTGATGCAAAAGTAATAAAAGTAATACAATAAATCACATATTGCATGTTAATGTAATGTTAAATATCACTTTTTATTTGGCGATAGTGATATAATACATTACATTTGCATCAACAAAGTAATAAGACAGATAACTAATAAATATAAGCGATATGAGAATAAGAGATTTTTTAAGCAGCGTAATGAAGTTAGCTTGGCAGATGGTTCGTAAGAATGGCTATTCGATGTCAGAGGCATTAAAGGTGACTTGGCTGAACATGAAGCTGAAAATGCAAATGAAACAGAAGATAGTACGTTTCTACTACCGTAAAGTATCGGGCGAAGTCAGAGAAGCGTTTGGCAGTTTGCAAGAGAGCCTGTTGCCCGAAACAAAAGGTACAGGTAGAAAACCGAACGATACTCTGTTTACCTACTTCGATACAGAACGTGGTGAATACCGCTCATTCAAGCGTGCTAATTTACTTTCTATTGGCGATTTGAAACTGTAATATAAATAAATGTGTGCGGTATTCGCAGTACCGCACACCATAAACAATTTAATTATATGAACAATCCTATTGTTTACGACTACAAAGGTAGCGAAATTTCATTTATCAGTGGTGAAAACGTGATGATAAATGCCACACAAATGGCAAAACCGTTTGGCAAGCGTCCGATTGACTATTTACGCTTACCATCTACAAATGAGCTGCTTAACGCCATTGTGAGAAAATCTCACATTGATGAGAATCAGTTAGTTAGAACAGAAAGAGGCGGTGATAATCCCGGAACATGGATGCACGAAGATGTGGCTTTGGATTTCGCCCAATGGCTTTCGGTAGATTTTCGCCTATGGTGTAACGACCGCATTAAAGAATTACTAAAGACCGGTGTAACCACCGTAAGCAACGACGACGAGGCGATAGCCTATGCAATGGGCGTGCTAAACAAGCGTCTCGAACAGGCAAGGCAAGAAAAAGCCATGTTGGAACAGCAAAACAACTACCTCACCAACGAGATTCGGCAAGCAGCCCCGAAAGTGCAATATGTGGACAACGTACTCCAGTCGGCGCACACCTACACCTCTACACAAATGGCGAAAGAACTGAATATGCGCACGGCAGAACAGTTTCACAAGGCACTGAAAGAAAAAGACATCATGTTCTACCAGTCGGGGCAGTGGATGCTTACGGCGAAGTATTGCGGCAAAGGTTACACGAAACCGCGCACGACTACTTACACCCGTTCTGACGGCTCGCAAGGAACGAACACGATTACCGTGTGGACGGAATTGGGCAGAGCGTTTTTACACAAAGTATTTGAAGTATAACTTTATAAAGATAGCTTAGTATTAACATTAAAAAATATGAATATGGAATTTTCAGAACTTGGCAAAGAATTGGGTGGTCTGACAGCGGAACAAGTGTTCAATGTTGCCAAATACGGCATGGATATATTAAATATCGCAGGTATTGGCTTATTGTCAGAAGGGCTTGTGGCATTGGCTTCAAAGGTATTGATGTCTGATGAGATAGATAAGGATGAATACAGTGATGCTATTGCCAATATGCTACAAATAGCCCAACGCACGAATGAGCTGAACGAACAGTGTATGTATGAAGGTAAAACCCCGTTAGGACTTGTTGGTGTTGACTTCGACAACAACAGGTTCAATTTCGGCAAAGCGAAAAAATTGTCTGAATTGAAAAATATAGCATAATAAAGGCCACATGACAAGACGATAATAGCGCGTTGGGGCTTCGGCCAACGTTACTTGCAATGATGCCCCCACCGTCAAATGGGCGGTGGGGTTTGGACGAATGACCGTGCAAATACAAGTATTTTACAACAACGCAGGGATTGTCACAAATAAGATTTTAATTTATTCCGTTGTGATTTATAGTATTAGTACCTTTGGGAATACCATTTTCTCAAAGGTATTTTTATGCAAAGAGCCAAGATAGACATACAGAAAGTTTTACCTAACGAAGGACAGATAGAAGGACTTCCGAGAAATCCCCGTCTCATCAAAGACGAGAAGTTCCGGAAGTTATGCCGTTCTATCCAGTCGCTTCCTGAAATGACAGAGGCGAGGGATATTCTTGTCTATCCGTATCAAGACAATTACGTTGTGATTGGCGGCAATATGCGGTTGCAGGCCTATAAGCATTTGAACTGGCGAGAAGTCCCTTGTTGCATATTGCCTGAAAACATACCGGTGGAAAAGCTCCGGCAGATGCTTATCCAGGACAACAATCCTTTCGGAGAAACAGACTGGGACGCTTTGGCTAATGAATGGGATAGCATAGAGTTGGAAGAATGGGGCTTTGATGTGTGGCAAGAGCCGAAAGAGGAAAAGCCTAAGAATAAACCCGCAAAAGAAACATCCGAAGAAGAACAAAAAAAGCCGGATTTCTTTGCCGCCATGTTAGGCGACCGCATATATGACAGCAACAATGAGTTTGATATCCCGAACTTGCTCATCGATCGCCAGCCCGTAAGCGGCTTGTTGCTGCCTTTTGCCGGATGGGGAGCGGACACGAGGGCGAAGAAGGGCATATCCACTTATCATTTCTATGTGGAGGATTACCGCTTCACCAACATTTGGAATAATCCCGTATCGGTATTGGATAGCGGATGCACCGAACTTGTAGAACCTAATCTTTCTTTGTTCGACACTACGCCGATAGCTTACGGCTTGCAGCTCATATACATGAAGCGTTGGATTGCCCGTTTCTGGCAGGAATGCGGTGCAAAGGTGTATGCCGACTTGAACGTGGCGCAAAAGTTCTACAAGTATAACCGCTTGGGCATTCCTGACGGTTACAACGCTTTTGCCACACGTGGTTATTCCGACAGGCAAGAATACTTGAAGATGGAAATACAAATTGCTCGTGAAATATCAGGCAGGAATAACCCGAACATGATAGTTTATGGTGGCGGTGAGAAGATAAAGGAACTGTGTACACAGAATAATGTGCTTTATGTGGAGCAGTTCATGGCAAATAGGGTCAAACAAATCAAGAAAGGAGGCAAAAATGGCTAATACGGCAGGAGGAGTAAGAGGTAAAAGCTCATCAAGAAGTTTTTCGACTGATGCTCGTTCTATGTTTAATGATATAGAGAGTGGGTATGGAAGGGCACGTGATTATTCAAGCTATCAGACCAAACGTCTTCAATCATTGCAAAAGATTGGACGTGATTACAATCCTAAAGAAAAGGAACAGGCAATACAGGATTACGTCACTTTTGCCAATAGGCGTACAGGCGGCAGATATTTTTCTATTGACCATTATGATATGACAGGTCCAAGGAGTGAATTGGTAAGAGTGGCACAGCGAGCGTCTGCGGCTAAAAACTTGCAAGCAATAACGGAAGAGTTAAGACGTAGAAGGAAAAGATAATGGCAAAGACTTCGGGAGGTGTGCGTACATATCGACAAGGTAGCTTCACTTACCGCAAAAGGCAGGCAGAAGTTGAAGCCATGCGTCAGAGCGGCAAGTATTCCAGTGTTGAGATGGGCAAAGGTGGCGGGTATGTGGCTATTGAAAAAAGTACGGCACGCCACAAGCCCGAAGAACTGGAAGCCGCCCGAATCCTTGCAGACAAAGGTTATAAAGTGACGCTGAAAAATGAAAGCGGAGAAATGAAAACTCCAGATGGATATTTGTTTAAGGCTTCATTTGAGCAGCGTACACCACAAGGGAACAATGCCCAGAACTTCAAAAAAGCATTAGGACATGCCGCTGAAAAGAATGCTGATGTCTTGGTTGCTTATATGAAAAAAGGAAGTGGTCATACACGCAAAAGCATTGAGGATGGGATTAAGAAGTTTGAAACAAAGAATAACAAGCGATTTAAACAAATTATTATTGTAACAGAAGATGGGAAAATACACCGCCATAAGCACAATACATAAAAAAGAGGTTGTGTCAAAACATCGGCACGACCTCTTTGCATAGAGCATGTGGGTTGGCTATGCTGTGCGAACTTCAGTACATCCCAAACAAGATGCGTTCCCCGGGTGGTTGCCCACATCCGCTCCCGAACCTACGCCATTGCAAAGATAGTGATTATTGTCGAGAAAACAAGTTATAAACAAGTTGAATGAACAAAGATATAGGTAAATACGGAAACAAGTTCACCAGCACCAACCAGCCTCCCAACCGTGGCAGGAAGCCCAAACTGTACACCATCGCCAAGAAAGCCTACAACGTGTCACGTGAGGAATGGAACGAGGTCAAGTTGTACCTTCTTCAGTGCACGCCGTCGGAGATAGATGAAATCATAGACAAGAAAGACACTCCTATGTGGGTGCTCATTCTTGCACGGGGCTTGAAGCGGAATGCGGCAAAGGGTGTAACGGATGTGCTGAACGATATGGAAGACCGGTTATTTGGTCGTGCGCCCGTTGCACCGGAGGAAAAGGACGACCAGCCTGTAAACGGAAGCATTGATATTGAAAAATGGATAGAGGAGAATACAGATGAATAGACCCGGAATAACACCACAGAGGATTTACAACCCGTTGTATCGGAATAAAGACAAGTTTATTATCCTTATAACGGGTGGCCGAGGCAGTGGAAAGTCTTTCAATGCCGCTACGTTTATCGAGCGGCTCACGTTTGAGCGTTCGGAGGACAGGACATTTGCACATACGATACTTTATTCCCGTTACACAATGGTATCGGCCAACATGTCTATTATTCCCGAAATGATGGAAAAGATAGAGTTGGACGGCGGGGCGCGATGGTTTAAGACAACCAAGGCCGACATAATCAACAAACGCAGCGGTGGCCGTATCATGTTCCGGGGCATCAAGACTTCTTCCGGCAACCAGACGGCAAAGTTGAAGTCCATCCATGGTATCACGACTTTTGTATGTGACGAAGCAGAGGAATGGACAAACGAGGATGATTTCGACAAAATCATGCTCTCCATTCGCCAAAAGGGGATTCAGAATCGGATTATTATCATCATGAACCCCACGGACAGTAATCACTTTATCTATAAGAAGTACATCGAGAACACCCACAAGCTGGTGGAAATTGATGGTGTGACAGTGCAGATTTCCACGCATCCGAACGTGCTTCATATCCATACTACCTACTTCGACAACATCGACAATCTTTCCCCTCAATTCATCAAAGAGGTGGAACAAATGAAAGCGGAGAATCCCGAGAAGTATGCCCACACGGTTATTGGTCGCTGGGCTGATGTAGCGGAAGGGGCGGTGTTCAAGAAATGGGGTATTGTGGACGAGTTCCCACAGTGGTGCAAAAAGGTGGCCATCGGGCAGGATTTCGGTTATACACATGACCCGTCCGCTTCCATCCGTTGCGGAATCATTGACAATGCTTTGTACCTGGATGAAATAGACTATCGTACAGGCTTGTTGTCCTCCGACATCATTAAGACGCTCCGCCCCTGGGGGCTGAAAGTCATAGCCGACAGTGCAGACCCGCGGTTGATTCAGGAAATCCATAACGGCGGCATCCGCATCTACCCGGTCGAGAAAGGGCAAGGCTCTATCAACGCGGGCATCGACAAGATGCAAGGCATGGAGATATACATCACTCGGCGGTCGTACAATTTGCAAAAGGAGTTCAGAAACTACGTTTGGGCAAAAGACAAGGATGGCAACTATGTCAATGAGCCGGAAGACCACGATAACCACGGCATAGACGCAGCCCGGTATTACGTTTTGGGTGAACTTCTTGGCAAGATAATAAAGCCACGAGACAATTCAGGAATATTCGCACACTAAAAATATTGAGATATGAGGACGATAGACGAAGTTTTAAGAATTGAGGATATAGACCAAAAGATAGCCTATCTGAAAAAAGGTCGCAAGACGGAACTTCCCGATGCGGTAAAGCTCTATAACGACTGGAATCCCAACCGGCACGAGATAATCACAGACAAGGAGAAGTATCCGAAGATTAAAATCACGGTCGAGAAGGAGAAAGAAGTCTATGATGAAAAAACAGGCAAGACAACTACCATCCCGAAAAAGACAAAGGATGTGGAGCCGAACCGTATCGCTCTGCCCATTGAGCGGGACATTGTGAACATTCAGACAGCTTTTACTGTCGGAACAGAACCGAAGATGAACTGTGAGCCAGAAGAAAGTGAACATGGCTTGTTCTCTGCCCTGAGAAAGGTCTTAGAAAAAAATAAAATCAAGTATCAGAACAAGCGTATTGTGCGCTCGTGGCTTTCTGAACAGGAGTGTGCCGAGTACTGGTATGTGGTGAAAGATGATGGCTTCTGGGCGAAGTTGAAACGCAGGATTGGCAACATTTTCGGTGCATCCGCTCCCGAATACCGCCTGAAAAGCGTGATATGGTCGCCGTTCAGGGGTGACAAGCTCTATCCATTCTTTGACGATAGCAACAATTTGGTGGCTTTCTCCCGCGAGTATAAGAAGAAGGATTTGGACGACATGGAAATCACCTGTTTCATGACCATCACGGCAGATTCCGTTTACCAATGGGAACTTACCGACGGTTGGAAGCCTATTCCTTCATTCAAGCATGGTTTCAAGAAGCTTCCTGTTTTGTATTGCTACCGTCCGGAAGCCTATTGCGAGAAGATAAAGACGCTCCGGGTACGTCTTGAAAAGCTGATGTCAAATTATGCGGACTGTATAGACTATCACTTTTTCCCTATCCTGATGCTGTTCGGCGATGTGCAAAACTTTTCGGGTGAATTTAAAAACAGAGTGGTTGAGCTTACCGGAGAAGGGGCGAATGCGCAATACCTGACGTGGAACCAGGCGAGCGACACGGTGAAATTGGAGTTGGATTCGCTCATTGAGAAGATATACTCGATGACCAACACGCCGCGTATCTCCTTCGAGAACCTGAAGGGAAGCGGAAATGCCCTCTCCGGCGTGGCATTCGATTACGTTTTCCTATCCACCCACCTGAATGTGGAGAACTTGGCGGAAGTAATCGGTGAGTTCATGCAGCGGCGTGTGAATTTCCTTGTCTCCGCGCTCGGCTCTATCAATTCCAGCCTTGAAAAAGCAGCCGAGACCATTGACATTGATGTAGAAATAGAACCTTACCGCCTTGATAACATCGATGACCGAGTAAGCACGGCGGTTAAAGCTGTTAGTGGTAATGTGTGGTCGCAGAAGCATGGCGTACTGTTCGCCGGGAATGCAGATAGATTGGAAGAAGAACTCCAGCAAATCAAGGAAGAACAGGAGGAAAAGCAACGCATGGAGATTGAAAAGCAGAGCAAAATGTCACAGAATAATCCTCAAAATGAGAATCGGCCAGCAGTGTAGTATCGACAAAATGTTAGTTCGGAGAATAGCGGTATCTTTCAGGGTATCGCTATTTTTGTTTAATTCATGACAATCACGCGTTTGTCACGTATTATTCTTTCCTAAATTTCTTTTTTATTTTCCACATTCGTAATTTTACCATAGGAATTTATTAATCAAACTCATACGGTATGAAAGAAAAAATCTTAGTAGCACTGAAAACGAAGTATAAAACCTTTGGGTTTAGTGACAAGGCGTTTGACGGGGTGGCCGACTACTTATCTAAAACCGTAACTGAAGAAAGTCAGATAGAAACCGCCATCGACGGGGTCGAAGGGCTTTTTAAGGGTTTTCAGGGAGATGTTGATTATGTACGAAACGAAAAATCGGGTCTACAAAAGCAATTGGACGAACTGAAAAAGAAAATCGAGAATCCCAATCCTCAACCTAACCCGAAAGAAGAAAAGAAAGACGATGTACCAGCATGGGCGCAAGCTATCATTGACTCAAACAAAACTCTTTCTGAAAAACTTTCTGGTTATGAGCAGGAACGTGTGCAAGCTCAACGTAATGCGCAGGTCTCCGCCAAGGCAAAGGAGTATGGTATTCCCGAAACACTTGTACCCATGTTGAACATTCCCAGCGATGCGGACTTGGATACATTTATGAAGGACGCAAAGCAAACGTTTGTCAATGCGGGATTTCAAGGTGTACAAGTTCCCAAAACAGCAGAGCAGCGTGTCGAAAAAGAGAATCATGACATTGCTGCTATGATTAACAAGGGAACGGAAGAGATTAAAAAACAGAATTAAAAACTAAAGGTAAGAAGATTATGCCAGCAGGATTTAAGTATGATTTAAAATCTATCGAAGCCAATATGCCGGAGATGTGCCGTTACGAGACGGTATATCGTTATTCGGGTGGCTTCAATCTGGTTTTGGATAATTTGACTGGAGTGGATAAAATTCCACCCATGGCACCATTGGTGCTTGATTTTGTAAAAAGACAGGCAACAGCAGTCATCAATGTAGATGTGGTAGAGGATATTTCCGCAGGGACAACCTCCTTGAAGATAAAGAAAAATTCCTTTGCCTATAAAGGTATGCACTTAGGTAATGGTACGAATGGAGGAACAATCGAATCTATTGATAAAACCTCTAATGCCGAGTATGATACGGTGACTTTAGCTGCTTCACCAACTTTGGCAGCTAAAAAAGGAGACACTTTGTTTGAAGCTACAGAAGCCGCAGGGAAAACTCCCAAAGCTACCGCAACCGCACTGAACTACGCATGGACGAAAGTAGAAGAAGGTGCAACCGTCACCGCTATCGGACAGGCTTACGAGATTAGACCAACCAAGCTGATTGTTCCTATCTCAGAAAAGGATAAGGCTTCGTTAGGTGACAGATTCATGTTTACTTATTAAAGGAAGGAGGGTATATGTATTTGACAGTTCAGACATTATTGAATGACCCTGAAATAGTAAAAGCGGTGATTGACCGTGTACAGGCTCTCCGTCTTGACACTATTTTCTGGAAGAAGCACCTTGATTTCGAGGAAACGAAGTCTCGCGTGTTTAAAACTTATCTCGGTACGGTTACGGGTGTAACAGCCGGTTCTGTTATCGACCGCAATTCTAACAAGCCGTTAAGAGAGCGAAAATCTCTCGGTTCAGGTTATGGTGAAGTCGCCTATTTGGGTGACCGTTACCAAATGGATAATGACAGGCTTGATATGTTACAGGAGCTTGTAACCAAGTTTAACAATGCCCGTCCGGCAGACCAGCAAAGGGCTTTAAATGATATTATCAACTATATCGTGGATGATTACCGGCAAGTATTGCTTGCTCCACATAAGCGTATGGACTTAGTTGATGGTGCCCTGCGTTCTGACGGCAAGGCAACGGTGAAAGTGGATGACAATCCACAGGGTATTGCCATGCTTGATATGGAATTGCCTGTACATCGTATCACTCCAACAACGGGAGATAAGAGCAACTTCATAAAATACCTTATGGAGCAGGTCGTCGAACTTCGTACCAAGTTCGGTATGTTCGTATCAATGGAGATGTCTCGTAAGACTTTTATCAAGTCGATTGTCGGCTCAAAAGATTTTGGGGAGTTCTACAAACAATCCTTTGCGCAGAAAGAGGTACAGCTTTCTTCCGGCTTGATGTCGAGTGAAATGGCTACTACGATTTTCCAAGGATTAGGCTTGCCACCTATTGTTATCAATGAGGATTTGGTAGAACTTGCTGACGGTACAATGAAGCAGGTATTCAAGGATAACCGCATTTCATTGTTCACCACGGCTAAGCAAGGAAAGATGCGTTGGCACACTCCGTATGAAATCACAGACCCTGTTCCGGGTAAAAACTACACCCGTTCGGAAGGAGGTATGTATATCTCCAATGTAAGAACGGACGAAGGCCGCTTCATGGAATACGGTTGTGAATGGATTCCGGAATATACGGCTCCGAATAAGATTGTAATTCTTGATTTGGATACGATGTTGGCGTGATGAAAGTATCTGACTACATAAGGCAGACCTTCAGGGACTTTGGCGTTGCTTTGAGCGATGCCAATCTCCTTGCGATTCTAAAGCCATCAGGAGTAAATGGGGATGATGATGCAGAAAATCTGAGTGACAACCAATTCAGGGCTGTTTCGGTCAGTATGACAACGTTTATTCCTACACTCCTACTTCGTGGTAGTTCTAAATCCGTATCGGAAAACGGACATACCAAATCGCAATCGTGGGATATTCAGGGTATCAAAGACTATTACTCCTTGAAATGCAAGGAATACGGTCTGAAAGACTTGTTATCCAATAAACCAACAATTAGAGTGTGGTAAGATGTTAGACGAAGCTCCTCACATATTAGTGGTAAGGACGGTGATACCGCCGGAGAATGACGAGTACGGGCGACCGATACCTGGCACGGGCGGTGAATCGTGGGATGAACTTACTGAATGCTTTTGCCATGACAACTCCCAACAGCAGGAAGTGTCGGTGAATGGCAAATTGTGGGTTTATTCCTACCATGTAGTGTATGAGGGCAAGAAGTTGGCATTAGACACGAAAGTCAGGTGTTTGGATAAGGACACGAAAGAGATTGTAGGAGAAGGCAAGGTAATCAAAAATGCCGAATGCTATTCTGAGGAACTGAAAGGACGTTGTGATATATGGATATGATAGTCACGGGTGACATATACAAAATACTCTACGAAAAGGTTCGGGAGTTTGGGATAAAGGCTGTTTATGATAGTTGGACCCCCATAACATCCGAACTGAAAGAGGAAGCTATTGTTATCGTAACTTCTACGCCGATTGAACCAGATACCTATTGGGAAAAAGCTTTCGTACATGTGAATATTTGCGTACCGGATTATCTGGAACGCGTAAATAAAAGAAAGCTCACTGAAATGGAAAGATTGGCTAATCAGTGGATTTCCTATGGAATTGTTGATGAATATGATAACAATTGGTATCAAATATCCAAAATATCATTAGGTACTGAAAGAGATGAAGCATTGAAATGTAGCTATGTGAATTTAAAATTATTGTTTGAAATTTTAAATGTAAAATAAGATGAAACCGTTTATAGGAATAAAAAAAATATGGTACGGTGACGTAATAAATGAAGCTGTAACCAAAACGAGTTTGAAGACCCTTATAGGTGAAATGACCGAAGTCAAGAACTCCCACCAAGATACGTGGCAGTACACGGAGGATGATCCGACTTACACGGATTACATCAACGAGCTGAACGGCGAGATATATTATCGTGATGTTACCCAAAATGGAGCAAAAACCATCGCCTTTACAATGGGTGAATGGACTTTTGAAGATAAAGTTGCCTTGCAAGGCGGAGAAAAGGTTGACACAGACGCCGGTTGGGGAGCCTCCGATACTCCGGGCATTGTTAACTTGGGTATTGTGGCGCAAACGAAAACAGGCAATTATATTGTCTTTACCAATGCTGCCGTTATTGCCAAGGGAACACCGGCTGAAAAGAATATCGGATTAGGCGTTACTGCTGTTGCCATGTCGAATCCGGCAGAAGGAGTTAAATCAGATTACTTGTTTGACGGGGAAAAGGTTGATGCCGCATGAACTACTGTTACCGTAACCCCTACACCTTCCGACGCGACAGTGAAACTGGATGGTGAAACGGTAAAGTCAAAGCGGGTGAACGCTGGGGCTTCCGTTCGCTATGAAGTGTCAAAGGTTGGTTACACCACCCAATCTGGAACGATAGAAACCAAATCTTCAGATGCAGGCAAGACTGTGGATAAACAGATTGTTCTTGTAGCAGTTTCAGGATAATGTTTAATTGTAAGGGTAAGGTGATAATGTTTTGCCTTACCCTTTTTAGGTCTTTAATATGAAACAGAACGCAGCAAAAATAGTAACAAGTGCCATCCTTGATATGGACTTTAAAACAGTGGTAGTAGCAGGGAAAGCGTATATAATTATGCCGCCAACAATGAAAAAACTTGCCGGAGCTGGTTATTGGCTTTCCGGAATTGAGGGAGAAACCATTAAAGATGCGCTTTTATCGAAAGACAATATAGAAGCCTTTTCACACGCCTTGTCGTGGTTGATACAAGGAGACGAGGGTCTGTTTGAAGAACTATTGAACGGTACAGATAAAGAACTGAGTGACGCTTTGGAAGAAGCCTATTCATTGATTTCTACTGAAAATTTTTCCAAGCTGTTGGCTTTAGCCAAGAACGTAGCAAATCTGACAGCAAAACCGAAACAGTAGGAAATGATTGCTTACTGGGACAAATCGCATCGTTCATGGAAAATCTGCATTTGTCTTACGATGAAGTGGTGAATAAGATACCCTACCGTAACTTGGTAATCATGCAAAAAGACAAGCTCCATGTGGCTTTCGGCGAAGTATTACGTGAAGTATCGGATGAGGATATGTTCAAGAATAGAAAATTTGACGAGTAATGCAATTCAAAGGAGACATATCGGGTTTGGCCGAACTGGAACGGCAAGTGGAGGACGTTTATTTCAATAAACTGATTGAAATAGGCAGAGATGCCGTGATATATGCACAAAAGAACGGAGAATACAAGAACCATACCTATAATTTGCGTAATGCCCCCGGATTTTGCGTTGTTCGTTCCGGTCAGATAATCCACATGGAAGTTGGCGACGATGGCGGACATCCGGAAGCGAAGAAGAACACGGAAAACCTGCTTATCTATTCAGAAAAGCCACAGGACGGTCTTTATTTGGCTAACGGTATGCCCTACGCATCTTTTGTCGAATCCAAAGGGTATAACGTGTTAAGCAATTCAATATTATATGCCAAACGGCAGGTAAACAAGAAAATATTCAAATAATGGCTGGTATATTCGCAAACGTAGACAGTGACATTCAGAAGCTCAGAAAACTAAAGACAGAGATAGAGAATGTAAAGAAAGCATTGAAGCAAATCAATGTGAAAGTTGACATTGATATTGCCAAGGGGATGGAAGCGCAGTTGAAATCCCTTATGGGGCAATATGAGGCTTTGGTAAGAAAGGTGTCGGAAGCAGAGGGGAAAATCATGGTTTCCACCAAGAGGATAAACGAGGCTTCGGAAAAGATTATCAAGGCGCAGGAGCAGCTTTCAAAGGCGGCGGGCGTGAATCCGCAGCCGGGCAGTGGTAATGGCAACGCAGCGACCAACAATGCGGAAACGGAAAGCGTGCAGGCACAGGCTAAGGCGTATGATGAACTGGCGGCAGAAATTGACGCAGTTATGGGAACGCGTATGCAAAACATCAAACGCTTAATCGAAGAACAAAATGCAATACGTTTGATAAATGGAGAAATAAAGCAACTGACAAAATACCAGTCAGGCAGCTTGACACTTTCATCAAGCCAACAAAAACGGTTGGAACAACTCAATAATTCTTTGTTAACGCATAAGGCAGCCTTATCGGAGGTTCGTCAAATGTTGATGAACAATGTGAAAATGGATAATGTCGCGGCTACTTCAATGAACGGGCTTTCACAATCATTGTCACGTATGAGGATTGCTTATCGTGAACTGACAGAGGAGGAACGAAATTCACCTTTCGGCAAAGAGTTACGTGCATCCATTAACCAGGCAGACGCAAAGATTAAGGAGCTTGATGCTACAATAGGCAACCATCAGCGCAACGTTGGCAACTATGCTTCGGGATGGAACGGACTTAATATGTCTGTACAGCAGATAGTACGTGAACTTCCTGCGGCAACAATGGGACTTAATATGTTCTTTCTTGCCATATCGAACAACCTTCCCATCCTGACCGATGAGATAAAACGTGCCAAAATCGCCAACGAGGAATTAAAGAAGTCCGGACAGAAAGGAGTACCGGTGTGGAAGCAGCTTGTTTCTTCCTTGTTTAGTTGGCAAACAGCCATGATGGTTGGGATAACTGTGCTTTCAATGTATGGTAAGGATATTGTGGAATGGGTGAAAGAATTATTCAATGCAAGAAAAGAAATATCAATTCTTGCTGACGAGCAGAAAGAATTGAATAAAGCCATGTCAGAGGCAATGAATTCTGTCGCAAAACAGAAAACAAATTTGCGAGTACTTTATGAAATGACACAGAATGTAAATGCCTCTATGGAGAGCAGGATATCAATTACAAAAAGATTACAACAACAATATCCATCATATTTTGGGAATCTATCACAAGAGGCTATTTTAGCCGGAAAGGCATCTTCGGCATATCAACAACTTACAAAAGACCTGATGGCCGTGTCGTATGCGAGAGCATACCAGAAAAGAATGGAAGAATTGGCCGAAAAATCTGTTAGTGAAGAAAAAGGATTAAATGCTGATACGAACTATATGAATCGTAATCGCATTTTTTATAATAACGCAAAGGCTTATCTTGAAAGTGAACAGGCAAAAGAAGATAAAAGAGATCTTGAACGTTCAAAAACTGGTTGGGTTGCGGATTATGATGCTGCTAAACGATATAAAGAAGCATTAGAAATTAAAGAACGATATGAAGAACGAGAAAAAAGGGCAGAACAACATCGAAAGAAAATGGAAATTATTGAAGAACAAATGACTTCATATAGTAAAAAAATACAAGAAAATCAGGAAAAAATAACAAAGGTAGAAGGTGAAAATAAACAAGGCCGTTCATATTGGGAAGAACAGGTGAGTATAAGAAAATCAGCTTTCGAGGCAACCAAAAAAGGAAGTAAGGAGGCTGAAGAAGCACTTAAATCTCTGAAAGAGGCTGAAAAAGAATTGTCTCAATATAATACATACGGAGAAATAAAGAACGAAAGCAACAAATATGTAGAAAAGTTTGATAAATTATCCGAACTCGAAAAGAAAAATGCCACAGACCGCATCCGCCAACAGGAAGATTTGGAGAATAAAGTGGCCCAATCCCGTATAGATGCCATGGATGAAGGCTTTGAGAAAGAGAAAGCCCAAATGGAACTCAACCATAAAAAAGAGTTGCAGGAGATTGGCCGCCAACGTCAGGATTACGTCAATGCCTTCATACAAATGGAAAAGGAAGCTTTTGATGCCAAGGAGAAGTTGAAAGCGTCCAATGACAAGAACTATAAGCCAAAGGCATTTGATTCTTCCACCGTAAGCGTTGATACATCCGCGTTCGACATTATGGGAAAGGAAGCGAGGGAAAGGCAGAAAATGGAAATAGCCAAGTTCTATCAGGATATCCTTTCCGAATATCAGGATTACGTCACGAAGTACAACTCCACGGTGGAGAAGTTTGCCAAGGCAAGGCAAAAGTATGAGGAAGCTGGAGCTTCCGATGACCAATTGAAAGAGATTGAACACCAAAAGGAAGAAGCGTTAAAGGCCATAAACAAAGAGTTCGCATCCCGTGAGGAAAGCTTTAACTCTTGGGCTGACAGCGTGATTGATTTATCTATTGAAAAACTCCGTGAATTGCTTAATCAGGCATATCAGGAGATGATGAATATGGAAATCAGTGACCCGAACAATCCTGATTTGGCAGTCAAGAGGGCGAAAGTGGCCACGCTAAGAAATGCCTTGGAAAAGAAAGAGATTGAAAAAGAGGTATCTCCCGGAAAGTCCATTAAGGATTGGGACAAGTTGTATAAAGTCCTTACCGATGTGAATGATGTATTCGAGGAGATAGGAGATACTGTCGGGGGAACATTCGGTGAAATCATCTCTTTAGCTGGAGGTATCGCTTCCTCATCATTGCAGGCAGTGGGTGCCATAAAAGGCATCGGTGAAGCGGCATCGGGATTGGAAAAGGCATCGGGCATATTAGCCGCAATAAGTGCCGGAATGAAAATCATATCAGGAATAGGTGGTTTCTTCAAAGAAAAGTTTGGTGCCGACTACTCGGAGTATGATGCCTTGAAATCCCAATATGAAACCCTGATAGGCATTTGGGACCAACTCATAGGCAAGAAGATGGAGTATATTGACATTGATTACGGTATTGAGGCACAGAAAGCCGCAGACGAAGCCGCCAAGCTTGTCAATGTACAAATAGAGCGTCAACGGCAACTCATTAAGCAGTTGGCTTCAAGCGGAAGTAGTGCCGGTTCTCATTCTCTTGGATACCGTATAAATGACCGACTTACGGCAGAAGACTACGAACGCATATCCGGCCTTGTAGGCGAGAAGATAACGGCTGAATACCAATTATGGGACTTGTCTTCCGAACAGATGGATAAGCTGTTGACGGACGAGAGGCTTGTGTCCGTATTGGGCGAGGTAAACGGTGAGTTCATCGAATACATTCAGAATATAGCGGATTATGGCAACCAACTTGAAGAAATAGCTCAAAAGGAAAAAGAAGCATTGACCGGAATCAGCCTTGACGAGTTCAAGAGCGGATATGTGGATTTGCTGTCCGATTTGGATTCAACAAACGAAGAATTTGCCGACAATTTCGAGAAATATTTGCAGAATGCCATATTTTCTTCGCTTATAGCCAACAAGTATAAGGACGAAATAGAAAGTTTATACGACCAATGGGCGGCAGATTCAGAAAGTGGTGGAAGGCTTACTCCGGAGGAAGCAGAAAGGCTACGGCAAGAACAGAAAGAACTTACAGACCAAATGCTTGCCGACCGGGAACAGCTCATGAATGATTTCGGTTGGGAACCGTCAGGTGGTACTTCTGCGCAACAAGCCAGTAGCGCGGTTAAGGTACAGGCATCCCAAGAAAGCGTGGATGAGACCAACGGAAGGCTCACGGCCATTCAAGAAACGGGATACCGTATTGAGAATGTCAACCAGCAGCAGGCCATTGCCATAACTGAACTTAAAGGCTCGATTTCAGGATTGTTGTCCAAAATTGGCGGCATGTACAATATTTCCGATGAGACCCGTACAATTTTGGCCAATTCTTATTTGGAACTTCAACAAATCAGAGAAAATACAGGTGAAATAGTCAAGCCAATCAAACAGATGCAAAAGGATATAGAAGAAGTAAAACGAAACACATCAAGATTATGAAAGGTGAATTACTAATTAACGGAAAAGATGCCTGGACAACATGGGGTGTATGTATGGGGGAAGGATTCCTTGATTCAATAGATGCGCCTTTACCAATGAAAGACTACATTGAGAATGAAAGCCGGTTGGAGCATGGCAAGCGTGTGATAACTGATAATGCTAAATTAGATTCCCGTGAGTTGACATTGGCATTTACCATCACTGGTAGTTCCGAAAATGACTATAAAGAGAAAAAGAAAGCTTTCCAAACAGAATTGGGACAAGGGGAAATGACTGTCAAAGTCCCGGCATTGGGCAATGAAGTTTATAAATTGGTATATTTGGGTAAAAATATATCTTACGGGTTGAGTCTTGGCAGATGTTTCGGTAAATTTTCAGCCAAGTTCGAGGAACCCAACCCTACAAATCGGGGAGATTTGTGACAATAGCCCGATTGTTGCAAAATCGGTTATCCAATATAATGTAGCATGAGTAATATTCCTTACTTTTGGGAATATGATAGAGATAAAGGATAACAACGAGGTATTAGTTTTGTCCACACCGATAGGTGTAGGTAGCAAGCGAAAATTTGAGTTGATGAAAGATGACTATATCACGCTCAAATTTTCCTTGCTTAATCCCATATCATTCAAAATGGGATGTTATGCAGAATGTGATTTTGGCCGTTTTGAAATCATAGAAGACCAAAAGCCATCTTTCAACAATTCCACGGGCGGTTATGACTATGAGTTGAAGATGGAAGCCTCTTACATGAAGTGGAAGAACAAGATCTTCAAGTACACACCGGAAACAGGAGGAAATGAAGCCGCTTGGGATTTGACAGCGCAATTGTCATACCATCTTGACATCTTCCTGCGTAACCTGAAAGTATGGGGATTCCAATATGGAGGTGAGGACTATGAATACGAGATTGACAATGATGTGAATGTGGATGCCTTGGTCATGCACTATTCCAACACCAACCTCATTGATGCCCTTACCTCCCTTGCGGAAGCCGCAAACTGCGAGTGGTGGATGGAAGGCAAGAAAATCCGTTTCGGCCGCTGTGAGAAAGGGGAAGCGGTGGAAATAAGCCTTGGCGAAGAAGCAGAAACCATGAGCCTGTCCAAGAGCAGCGGTGACTATTTCACGCGCATATACGCCTTCGGCTCCACTCAAAACATATCCAGCCGATACCGGAAGAAACTGGAGTTCAAAGTAGACAAAGTGAGCGGAAATATCATCAAGGACAGTATTCGCCGTGCCACTCCTGACATGTTCATGGACAAGTTGGTGACATACGACGAATGGGATAAAAAGATGTCGGCTTCCGGTTCAATGTCAATGTATGGAGGAGAAGACAACCCAAACCACATGAAAGGTGAGGTTTGGACAAATCCGTTCGAGCCAGAATACAAGGACGTACCATATTCCATAGATATGACAGGCCTTTCGGGTACGGGCGGCAATATATCTTTTGATTTCAGTAACTATACCGGTATCCAGTTTAATATAACATTAAAGTTTGTATCCGGTGATGTCTCGGATTTTGTAGAATTATACCGCTCTGAATCTCAGTTTATATCGGAAAGGAACAACTCGACCTATAAGGCGGAACTGGAAAAGTCTTTTAGAGGCTCTTTACAGTCTTCCGTCCCAAATGGGAAGATTTGGCTTGTCCTGTGCTTGGAGGCATATAAAAGCCCGACCTCAGAACAAAAATTCCTTATACCATATACGGTTGAGGGGAATATAAAAGGTATATCAGAATACGGAAAAGTAGACACGACATTGAGTGTAATCGAAGGAGAAGACCATTCCGTCACCATCAATCCCCAATACTACCCTTATGATAATGACAAAGCAAGCGATATAAGTATTTCATCCCCGATAAATATCGGTGAGAAGTTTACCCTTTCAGGGATAGTCAAACTCCGTGTCCCCCTCGGTTATTTTGATTCCGACGTGGACGGTCTTACTGTAAACGGGGTTGTACAACGCAGGCTGATGCTTCCTGAAGGCACACCGTACATAGACGTTTACCCCGACATGTCACCCGACGAAGTGATAGAGGGAATCGTGACTTTCGATTACATCTATCCACGAAAGGTGCTTTCAATATCTTCTGTCGAGGAAGAAATGATTGATGTCACGGAAGGCGAGGAAAAGAAACCCACAGGAATGAAAGTACCGGTGTACACCATCAAGACCACCGGACTTGTGGGGTTCGACAAGTCCTATGTGATTTCAGAGGAACTTACGGTCACTTTCCAAACGGGCCGGCTTGCCGGACTTACTTTCGGCCTGAGGTTCCTTCCGGAGAAGAGTGACGATACGTCCACATGCTTTGAAATAGTGGCCAATGAGGATTACGGAGGCCGTTTACCGGATACTGTAATGAAACCGGAGGCCGGGAATGATTTTGTCATGGCCGGATACGACACGGAATATGTATTTGAGAACCTTGTTCCGGAAGCGGAAGAGGAACTGAAAACGGAAACAGAAAAGTATGCCGAGAAAATCAGGAACAATATCGGCACCGTGTCGGCCAAACTCATGTCAGACTGGTCAAAGGCACGTAATGAGGCACAGGATACGCCTTGTCCTTTCGGTGTCGGCCAAAAAGTGAGGGTAAACAACCCTTCGTTCTTCCCAAGTCCCCGTACCATGCGCGTGCTTGGCTATGAACTTGCACTTGACATTCCATGGGATTCTCCGGTATATACCATAGGTGAAAGTGCTTCCTATTCCCGTCTTGGCGCACTTGAAGACAAGATTGATTCCATCAAGCTGAACGGAAGCGTTTACTTCTCTGGAAAGGTAAGTTCTTCAACTTCCGGTACAAATGTATATTTGATAAAGAAGGATGACGAAACCGATCCGTCGGATACAAACGCTTATTCTTCGTTAAGGACAGACAAGGAGATAAAAGAAGGAATAGAAAAGAACAATAATGAACTGGGCAAGAAGTTCCTTTCAAAGTTAAAAGATGATACAGCTTCGGGTATAATTACTTTCCTTAGAGGTTTGATAATCGGGAATTTCTCATCCGGCGAATCGGGTGGCCAAATCTCGGACGACGGCGCGGCAGAGTTGGCCTCTTTGTTGCTGAGGGGCGCATTGGAGATTGGAAAGTATTCCGCAGGAAAGTCGGGCGCGAAGATTGGAGAGGACGGTGCCGCGGAGCTGCTTAGCGTGTTGGTGCGTGGACTGGTAACGGCAAAGGGCATACAGTCGCCGGGATTCTCGACAGGGGCATTGGGCACGGGACTGTGCCTGAAAATGGACGAGAACGGGGATTCTTATATCGAGGTGGACCGCATGCTTGTGCGCAAGGTGGCCGAGTTCATCCAGCTTGTGATTCAGGAAATCAAGCACGTGGGCGGGCAAATCGTGCTTACCCCGGCCTCGATGAAGTGCATCCGCGTGGAAGACACGGGGAGTGCCTACCGTTGCTATTTCGAGGCGACGGACGGGAAAAAGACGGTGGAGAACCAGTTTGTCTCCGGTGACCAGGCACGCGCCCAGACGTTCAACGTGAAGGAGGGTGTGAACGAGAACGTGAAGAACACTTATTACTGGCGTCTGGTGACGGGCGTGGGTGACAACTACATAGACCTCTCGAAGACGGACTGCGACGCGGGGAGCACGGTACCGGCCGCCGGTGACGAAATCGTCCAGTTGGGAAACCGGAATGACGTGGCCCGACAGGCGGCCATTATCCTTTCGGCTTATGGAAACGATGCCCCTTATTTCAAGATGTACCGGGGCATCAACTCTTACAAACTGGAAGGCAAGGAGTTTGTCAACCTCTCACGGGAAGATGTCATGATTATCTCCGACAATATAAAATTGTCCACCGGCGAGACGGTGAAGGAATACATCAACGGCGCGGTAGGAAACGTACAAAGCAAAGTGGATGAAGTGAGCGGAAAGGTGGAGGACGCGGTGGAGCGTCTGGCGGAGCAGCAGAATTACATCGCCGCCCTACAGAAGATCATCGAGGACTTGCAGGACCAGATTGACGGTGTAATAGAAAGCCACTATGGTAAAACCGACCCGACAACCTCCAACTCCCCGGCGAACGAGTGGACCACCGAAGAACAGAAACAGGCACATTCAAACGACACTTATACCAATCTCAGCACGGGCAAGAGCTGGAAATGGGTGAAGGACGGTGACACGTGGAAATGGAACGCCATCACGGACACGGCCACGGAAAAGGCTTTGTCCGCAGCGGCCAAGGCTCAGGATACGGCTGACGGCAAACGCAGGGTATTCGTCAGCCAGCCCACCACGGGGCAGGCTTACGACGTGGGTGACCTTTGGGTGAACGCGACTTACGGGGATACGTACAAGAACGACCTGCTGCGTTGCAAGACCGCCAAGAAAGAGAATGAGGCTTTCTCCATCTCGCATTGGGAGCTTGCCTCACGCTATACGGACGACACGAAGGCCAACGAGGCGGCAGAGGCCGCACGGGAGGCTGCGGAGGCCGCGAATGCGGCACAGGAAGCCGCCGACGAAGCCGCCGCCACGGCAGGGGAAGCCAAGACGGAAGCACAAGCCGCCAACACGGAACTGGACAACCTGAAATCCGACGGCACGATAAGCCCGGTGGAGAAAACCGCGCTGAAGCAACAGCATGCCGACATAAAGGCGGAACACGGGCAGATAACGTCAGAGGCCGGAAAGTATTCCATAAGCGTGACGGACTATGAGGCCGCGTACAAGAAGGCCGATGCCGCGCTTACCAAATACACTGCCTCCACTCCCGAATACATCACCGTGGAATCCGACTATTCGGACATCTCCGCCTATTATTCCAAACGGCAGACGATATTGGATGCCATCGCCGCAAAGGCCAAGGAAGCGTCGGACGCGGCGAAAAAGGCAGCAGACGACGCTGCCGCGAAGGCAGAGGAGGCGGCAGAATCGGCGAGCGAGGCGGCACAAAAGGCCATAGAGGCCAAGACTGCCGCGGACAATGCGGCCAAGGCAGCGAAAAACGCCCAGACCGATGCCGACGAGGCGAACTCCATGCTTTCGGACATAGCCAACGACAACAAGCTCACGGCGCAGGAGAAACAGCAGACCAAGAAGGAATGGGACGTGATAGTGTCCGAGAAGCCTAAAAACGACGCTTCGGCCGACAAGTTCGGCGTATCCAAGACGGCCTACGGCTCCGCTTACACGGCATTAAGCACGTATATAACGCCCCTATTGTCAGATTTAAGCTCCACGAGCAACATCACGGGCACGGAGTTCAGGGCGAAGTTCAAGGCTTACTATGACGCGCGCACGGACTTGCTGAACGCCATATCGGCCAAGGCCAAGGAACTGGCCGACAACGCGCAAGAGGCGGCTGACGCGGCGGCGGAGAACGCCTCGCAGGCCATAGAGGACGCGGCGACCGCGAAGAATGCCGCCGACAAGGCGCAGGCGGACGTGGACGCCGAGAAGGAGCGCATGGACGATTGGGCGGCAGACGGCAAGTTCTCCCCTTCTGAAAAGAAGCAGTTGAAGGAGGAGCTTGCCCGAATCGACGGGGACAAGACGCAGGTCACGGACGGTTACACGAAGTACGGACTTGGCACTCCCACGGCTTATAACACGGCTTACACGAACTACCGGACGGCCATCAACGGCGTGGTGTCTTCCTCTTCGGAGACCGTGGCCATCCCTTCGGACTTCGCCACGAAGCGCACGGCGTACTATACGCAGAAGAGTGCCGCCCTGACGGCCATTTCGGACGCGGCGAAGGCGTACGCGGACAAGGTGGTGGCGGGGATTGAAGTAGGGGGACGGAACATCCTCATGGAAACTAACCAAGGAAAGAAAACATGGTACGCAAGTACGAGTGACGGTTCTTCACTTTTCATCATGACCGAATGGGTAGACGAAGGGGTAAAAGGTGTGAAGATTGAACTTACCAAACTACCATCCTCATGGAGTATTATTACTCGCAGTTTGGAAGGAACATTGGATTTACTTGAGCCCAATACCACTTACATGCTGAGTTTTGATATGCTTTCAAATATATCAAATACGTTATCAACCACGATAATGAATAGTAATGCTACTGGTAGACTTTCTAACTCTCCTTCGTTCAGTTTTGAGGCTAACAAGAAAAAGCACGTGGTATTAAAGCTTGTAACAAACGACCTGTCGGAAAAAGGGTCATCACAAGTCTTATATTTTGGATACAAATCCGTTGGATATTTATGTTTTAAAAACCTGAAACTCGAAAAAGGGAACGTTGCTACGGCATGGACACCCGCCATAGAGGACGTGAACGGGATGATAGAGGATGCCCAAAAGGCTGCAGATGACGCGGCGGAAGCGGCCAAGAACGCGCAGGCTGATGCCACGAATGCCAACAAGGAGCTGGCGAACATCAAGAGCGACAACCTCATATCCCCCATCGAAAAGACAGCCCTGAAACAGCAGCAGGCGGACATCCGTTCGGAATACGGGGAGATTACTGCCAACGCCTCACGCTATGCCGTGTCCACCACGGCTTACAAGTCGGCCTACGACCTTGCCAACGCTGCCCTGACGAAATATACGGCTTCGTCACCGGAATATATCACGGTGGGAAGTGACTACGCGAACATATCGGCTTACTACGATGCGCGGAAGACCATCCTCGATGCGATTGCCGCTGCGGCCAAGAAAGCTGCGGACGATGCGACGAACAAGGCGAATCAGGCTGTGGAGGACGCCGCGCGTGCGGGGCATTACTATCTTGACTTGGACAACGACGGCGGCCCGGTGTCGTGTGACGCCTCGGGGAACGTGACCGGAGGTTTCCCGAGCAGCAAGGCCACAGTATATTATGGCACGGAACCTGATACGGGTTGGGCGTTTACGGGTGCATTCTCCGGATGTTCCGGAAGCGTGAACTCATCGACGGGGCAAATCACGGTCACGGGGGTAAGCGCGGATACTGGCACGGTGACAGTAACGGCCAAGAAGAGCGGAAAGACAGACCTATCTGCGGTATTCTCTGTATATAAAGTAAAGGCAGGAGCGGACGGAGCAGACGGCACAAACGGAGTGGGCATCAAGTCCATAACCAACAAGTATGCCGTATCCGCATCGAACACCACCGCGCCGACATCGTGGAGCGATACGGTACCTACAATGACCACCACGAACCGTTATCTGTGGAATTATGAAATTGTCACCTATACCAACAGCACGACAAGCGAGACCAAGAAGAGGGTCATAGGTGCATACGGGAATACAGGCAACACGGGCGCCACCGGGGCGACGGGTGTGGGTATCAAGTCCATTACGGAATATTATTTGGCCTCTTCGGCATCGAGTGGAGTGACAACTTCAACGTCAGGATGGACGACTTCGGTACAGGCCACTTCATCTTCCAAGAAGTACCTTTGGAACTATGAGGTGGTGAATTACACCAATGATACGAAATATACGAGCAGTCCGGTGATTATCGGTACTTATGGGGATAAGGGTGATACTGGTCCACAGGGAGTACAGGGTCCAAAGGGTGCTGACGGGACACCCCGCTATACTTGGATACGCTATGCTGACAACGCATCGGGTTCGGGCATCAGCAACTCGCCCACGGGAAAAACTTATATCGGGTTTGCTTATAACAAGACCACCGCCACGGAAAGCAACACGCCTTCGGATTACACATGGTCACTTATCAAAGGCGAAAAGGGCGACCAAGGTGTTCCGGGGGCAAAAGGGGCTGACGGGAAGACCACTTACACATGGATAAAGTATTCCGATAACTCGACGGGCAGCGGAATGTATGACACTCCCAAATCCACGACACAGTACATCGGCATAGCAGTAAACAAGACAACGGCCACAGAGAGCAATACTCCATCGGATTACACGTGGTCTAAGTTCAAAGGTGACGACGGTGCGGATGGGAAAGGCATCAAAAGTACCGCCGTGACTTATCAGGTAAGCACATCGGGTACCACACCGCCCACGGGTACGTGGAGCGGTTCTATCCCTTCCGTGGCAGCCAATCAGTACCTTTGGACGCGCACGGTTATAACCTACACGGACAATACCACATCCACATCGTACAGCGTGGGTAAGATGGGGGCTAACGGGGCAAAAGGTGACAAGGGCGATACGGGACCCGCAGGAGCTGACGGTGACGGCATCGTATCGGTATCGAACACTTACCAAATAGGCAGTTCCGGCACGACGGCACCGACAGGAAGCTGGAGCGCAACTGTCCCTTCGCCACAGAAAGGTAAATACCTTTGGACGAAAACAGTGACGACTTACAAGAAGAGTGACCCGACGACAGTGTATTCCGTGAGTTATTACGGTACGGATGGTACGGCGGCCAAGTATGTGAGGGTGGCGGGCGACCAGGTGTTTATATACGCCAACAATTTTTCAGGGAATCCCACTCCTATTTCCATTACGCTGACGGCCACCCTCACGGGGACATCCGGCTACCAGTGGAGCTATAAACAGGCGGGACAGACTTCTTTCACGAACATATCGGGAGCCACTTCGCAGACTTATGCCTTGGCACATAACAATTCGACGGTTTGGGGCAGCGCGAAGTCTGTGACCATACGTTGCACATCGGGCGGTGTATATGACGAGATGACGATAGCCAAGGTTTCTTCGGGTACCAACGGGACAAATGGCAAGGATGGCACGAATGGCACGAATGGAAAGGACGGTGCAGATGGTAAGAACGGCGCGGATGCCTACACCGTAATTCTGGGTAATGAATCGCATGCCTTCCAAGGGACGACGAGCGCGGCCATCGCTGCATCCACGAAATGCGATGTTATCGCATATAAAGGTGCAACAAGGGTGGCGGCAACGATTGGTACTATAACCGGAGCACCGTCGGGAATGTCCACGAGCATTTCAAGCAACGGAACCACATCGGCCTCGTTCACGGTGTCCGTCACTTCTTCGTTGACTACCGGACAGGGCGTGCTGACCGTGCCTATCACCGTGGACGGTAAGTCCTTCACGAAGAATTTCTCATTTTCAGTGGCTTTCAAGGGCAACACGGGCGCCACCGGGGCGACGGGTCCCAAGGGGGATGATGCTGTATTCTACATCATAGAGACTGACGTTCGCATCGTAAAGAAGTCTTGGGACAACAAGCTGACCCCGACGTCCGTGACTTGTACGAAATACAAACAGACAGGAAGCAATGCGAGGGCAACAACTACGGAAAAGACATTGAAATACCAGCGTGTAGGCACGGACAGCAGCGTACAGACCGCCGCAAGCGGAAGTTCGGTAACGGTATCCCCTACTTCTACGACGACCTCCATAAAGTTCTGGCTTTATGACGGGAGCACCATCATAGACAGGGACGAAATCCCTGTTGTGGGTGACGCTGTGGATGTTTATGAAAAGGTGCATGCAGAAATAACTGCTGCGGAAGGTGAAATCGGTTTATTGTCTACCAAGGTCACTACCGTGACGGATTCCGTGACGGGGCTTGAGAAAGAAGTGGAGACCAATACCGCCGAAATAAAATCCGCCAAGGGACAGATTTCGAGCACGGCATCGCAAGTGAGTTCCTTGGGCACGAGGGTAAGTACCGTGGAGCAGACGGCAAGTGGCCTCACTACTACGGTGAACGGCCTTAACGGGAAGGTGTCGAAACTGGAACAGACGGATTCGAGCCTGACGAGCAGGATTACTTCGGCGGAGGGGAAGGTGAGCACCATCGAGCAGAAAGTGAGCAGCATTTCGCTGAAAGTAGACGGCATAGATCCTGTGAACCTTTTCAGGGACGGTTCCTTCGAATCCGGGTATAACACTTTCAGAACATCGGGAAGCGGTAAAGACGACGTGGAGGTCGGCATATCGGCCAACGGAAAAGTGGGAAAGAATGCCATGATGGTGAAATGGCCGGGCAAACGCACAACGGTCTACCTTGAACAAAAGCCCTTCGTGAATCCCAATGCTACCTATACCGTCTCGTTCTGGATGTACACCAACGTAGCGACGAATTACCAGGCTTTCGTCGTCAATGCATTAGACAAGAACGACAACAACCTAAGCGTGAACGACTCTACGTTAAACATTGAAATCCCCGGAACCAAGTGGACACAGTTCATCCATAGGTTCACGACCCCGGCCAACACGGAACGCCTTGAATTTTACTTCCGTGCCAGTACTAATGTAGAGAACGGAACGATTTCATATATTGACGGGTTCATGCTACTGAAGGGGGACTATCTGGACAATATTCCCTCTTATTTCATTCCTAACGACAGTGTGAACAGTGACACCCTTCTCTCTACGGGAATAGATATAGAGAACAAAAAAGTCATTGTGACGAGTGACCAGTTCGTCATAAAGAACAATGACGGAGAGGTGACGGCGAGCGTGAATGAGGATGGTGTGCTTTCGGTGGGAAGCGGGGAATTCTCGGGTTTCATCCGTACCATACCGCGTATCATAACGAAGAATACGGGCGATAACGGAGATGTGGAGTTCAAGGACAATTACTACCAAATCAGCTTAAGCAACTTGTACAAAGGAGGCTTCATCTATGTGGACGTGGAATCGAACAGCTATGCCGGTGACGGAATCAAATTACCGTTGGGGCTAAAGTACGCCGGTGCGAGAGTGACTATCGTGAACAAGTATCCGGCCAAACGGCTTATCATAACTACAAGGCATGAGGCTTTGGACCCGGGTTACGGAGATTGGAGCGATGACGAGAACAATGCAATGCGGCTCGGTGGCGTACAGATAAGCCACGTGGAGATGGGAAATGTGAGCACACAAGGAAACAACCGTTTTGTGGAACTGCTTGCCGTTCCGTATTATCTGGACGAGACAATAGGCAGCGTAAAGTACCAGGGACAGGTGGAATGGGTGGTACTGAACAATCAGGAGTTCACGACGGCCAACAATACGACAGGGGGAAAATATGCGAAATTCAAATAACATTATTCATTAATTTAAAAACAAAAGGTTATGGAGATTAAGACAAACAGTACGAGGGTGATTTACAACGGAGAGACCACAACGGCAAATGCCAAGTACAACATCGAGTATGAGACGGACGGCAAGGAACTGAAACGCGTGAACGCCTTGGTGAACAAGGTGGAGGAAGTGGAGCTTCCTATGGAGGAAGGCATGCAGAAGGGCGTGCAGGAAACCCTGTTGGGCAGCATCTATTATGAGAACGGTTATTACACGATGTCGAACTTCCCGGAGAGTGAGGAACTGCCGAAGTACATATCGGATGCCATCCAGATAGTGAAGCAGATAAAAGAAGACGCTTCTGCCTGACTATTGAAACAACGGGTATAAGGCGGCGATGTCTGCCTTACCCGTTTGCCGGGGTCTTGTTTTGTGGGCCGGGGGGCTTTGGCATTAATTAGAAAAATGTATTGTAATGGAGAAAGCTATTATTGATTTTATTGAAAACCACATGATGAACCACATCATACTCATAGCGTTATGCGTGGCGGCCACGATAGGTGCAATGGCCGTGGATTTGGTCTCGGGGGTACAAAAGGCCAAACAACGAGGTGAGGCACGGACTTCTACGGGGTACAAGAAGACGGCCACGAAGGCAAAGAAGTATTTCACGCCTTTCCTGACGTTGTGTTTTATCGACATCCTTTGTTGCGTGGTGATTCCCATTCCGGTGTTCTCGATGTTGTGGACGGCTTACTGCATTTTCTGTGAGTTTGTGTCCGTAAGGGAGAAATCATGGCAGAAGGAGGAGCTTCGGAAGGCGGAGAAGACGATGAGAGTAATCATTGACAACAAGGATGAGATAGCCAAGATGGCGGCAGAGCTTCTGTTTCAAAGGGAGAATGAGAATAATACAGTAAAGAAGGAGGAAAAATAAGATGGCACTTAGGAATTTGAATTTCACCCTTCAGGGTGACAGGTATGTGGCGGAAGAGACGGTGAACGCGGATTATGCGCTTCATCTGGAAAGGAAGGCAGGCGGCGGTTTTTATATTTTGCAGCGCAGTTCGGACGATGGCATGTTCGTGTCGTGCCCGCTCCCGGCGGGCTTGTACAATCCCGGCCAGTTCATAGACTGGTGTTTCGGCCATGGCGTTTATCCGATGCACATCAGGATTGAGAGCATGACGGAGGTGACGAAGGGCACTATCAGGGAGGCGGAATGATGGAGAGGATGAACTTTTCACGGTTGAATATGACGGGGCTGGGTACAGCCCGCGTCAATTCTTCCGGTATCACGGAGTGCGGGGATTCGTATGAGCTTGTCGACAATGCCTTGCTCTTGGAGCAAGGGAAGGCTTGGCTTTGGGCTGACGGAAGTCCCGTAATGATGGCAGAGGTGACGAGAAGGACAGTTAAGAAACAATTAAAACATAAGTAGTTATGGCAGTAGAAGGAAAAACGATATTACAGACTACGGAGCGCACGGAGCTGACGGGGAAAGAGGGTATCCCGTTTCAGGAGGGGACGCAGAACGGGCACGTGCTGTTGGAGAAAATCAAGGAATATATTAGTAGTGACGTCTATATTTGCCCCGGTGCTTTTCAAACAACAGAAGGATGGTCTACAACAGACGTAGAATCTATTGTAGGGAATTG
>ERZ834382.498-NODE-498-length-47381-cov-6.702067_pt1 | contig 47381 bp, 33 predicted proteins | sample MGYA00519692_ERZ834382 | MGnify/ENA primary metagenome ERZ834382 (study PRJEB31850, sample SAMEA3708751) | human gut metagenome | biome: human gut; feature: human-associated habitat; material: faeces | place: China | collected 2014 ...
AGCTCCTGCGCGAAATCCTCGCCGATCAGGTCGGGCAGCTCGCCGCCGACCTGATAGGACAGGGACAGCTTGCCGTCCGAGAATGCGCCCGCGCCGGAAAAGCCGGTGGTGATGGCACAGGTCGGCTTGCAGTTTACGCAGACGCCGGTTTTATCCTTGGGGCAGTGGCGCTTTTCCACAGGCTTGCCCTTTTCGACGAGCAAAATTTTGTGGGGGGTGCTGCTCTTGCGCAGCAGCTCCAGCGCGGTGAAAATGCCGGCAGGGCCGGCGCCTACGATGATAAGGTCATACATGGATAGGGGCTCTCTCCTTTAAAAATAACTCGCGATCCTTCGCGCGGGAAACAAAATAAGGACAAACGGAGCTTGTAGGGGCGGATTCTATATCCGCCCGTGCCCGTTTGCTGATGGCACGGCGCTGCGGGCGCATATAGAATGCGCCCCTACGGTGTCACGGAACGGTTATTCACCGTCCTCCGACACATCCTTGCTCTCGGCGTCGTACACCACAGGGCCGTCGCTGCCGACATCGCGCTCGGCGGCTTCGGCCTCGTCCAGGGCGTCGCCGATGGCACCCAAGGCCGCATTGGCGGCGGCAGAGGCCATGCGGTCCAGTGTGCGCAGCTCCATGGCGGCGTAGAGAATGCAGCCTAAATTCAGCGCACCTTCGGCGATCAGCAGGATGCCGCAGAGCATGACGGCGCTGACCGCCGCATCAAACGGGTGCAGCACCAGCAGTACGCCCAGGGCAACGGATACGATGCTGAACAGCAGCAGCAGCCACCATTTCTGCCCCTTGCGCTTGGCAAGGTCAATGGCGGTACCGATGCGGCTCAGGCCGTCAACGACGATGAAGATGCCGAACACAACGGGCAGAAAGCTGGTCACTACCTGCGGTTTTGCCAGTGTGAAGATGCCCAGCCCCGCCGTGATGACGCCGCCCACCAGCATGAACGGCGCGGTAAAGCCGGTGCCGCGGATGCGGGCATACTGGATCAGGCAGACAATGCCGGTGACAAGCACCACAACACCAAAAATGTTGCAGATCCAGAGCAGACTGGTCTCGGGCATGATGAGCAGCAGCATACCGATGACGATATACGCGACGCTCAACAGCAGCATTCCGTTTTTGACATAGCGCAGCATAGTGAAAGGCTCCTTTTTACTTGTCGGCTTCCTGCATAGCCCTGGCGGCGGCCACAATCAGGTCGGCGCAGGCCTCGCGGCCCAGGGTCGCATTCAGGCACAGATCGTAGTTCTTGGCCTCGCCCCAGCGGTTCTCGGTGTAATAGTTGTAGTAGCTTGCACGGGCGCGGTCATGCTTGGCCAGCTGGGTCTCCCACAGGCGGTCCGGCATGTCCTTGGCGTCGGGGCGGCTCTTGGCAAACTGGATGCGGGTCTCCAGCGGCGCGTAGACGAAGGTGCGCAGCACGTTGGGGCGCTCACGCAGGACGTAGTCACCGCAGCGGCCCAGAATGACGCAGGGGCCCTCGGCGGCCAGCTCCTTGATGACGTTGCTCTGCAAAATGTAGACCTGGTCGGCCAGGGGCATCGTGTTGCCCATCATGTACAGGCTGTAGATCAGGCTGCCGCTGCGCTGGTTCTCGCTGGCGGCAATGGCCTCCTCGGTCAGACCGCTCTTTTTGGCGGCAAGGGTGATCAGCTCCTTATTATATAAGGGAATACCCAGCTTGTCGGCAACAGCCTGTGCGATCTCGCTGCCGCCGGATGCGTACTCACGCGCCATAGTGATGACCATAGGTTCCTTCATACTGATACACCTCACAATATTTTATGTAGTATGCGCAAAAAGGCATACTATTCTGCTTATATTATAACCTGATTTTGTGGAAAACGCAAGAAAAAATTGCGGGAAAGGAGCAGTGTGGGCGGGGCTTTCGCGACTTGCCGCCAGCGTTTGTCCCCACAAAAACAGCCCGCGGCAGAACACCGCGGGCAGGGAAAACAGAATGTCAAATTTTATTCGGTCACTTCGCCGGAAATCTCCTTGATCGCGGACACGGTTGCGGCGAGATTCTGCATGTCGCTGGGCACGATCAGCTTGGTGGCCTTGCCGTCAGCGACCTTCTCCATGGCCTCCATGCTGCGCAGGGCCAGATAGTTGTGGTTGGGGTTCGCCTCGTTGATCATGCGGATGGCATCGGCCTGTGCCTTCTGGACGGTCAGCAGGGCTTCGGCTTCGCCCTCGGCCTCGCGGATGCGCTGCTGCTTCACGGCCTCGGCACGCAGGATGGCGGACTCCTTTTCGCCCTCGGCGCGGGTGATGGCAGCCTGCTTTTCGCCCTCGGCCAGCAGGATGGAGGCGCGCTTCTCGCGGTCCGCCTTCATCTGTTTTTCCATGGCCTGGCGGATCTCCACCGGCGGCTCGATGTTTTTCAGCTCGACGCGGTTGACCTTGATGCCCCAGCGGTCCGTGGCCTCGTCAAGGCTGGCGGTGATCTTCGTGTTGATGAGGTCGCGGCTCGTCAGGGTCTCGTCGAGCGTCATCGAGCCGATGATGTCACGCAGCGTCGTGGCGGACAGGTTCTCGATGGCCTGGATCGGGCGGTTCACGCCGTAGGCGTACATCTTGGCGTCAAACACCTGAAAGAAAACGACGGTGTCGATCATCATCGTGACGTTGTCGCGGGTGATGACGGGCTGCGGCGGGAAGTCGGCGGCCTCCTCCTTCAGCGAGACCTTGCGGGAGATGCGCTCGACAAACGGCGTACGGATGTGCAGGCCCGCGCCCCAGGTATCCTTATAGACGCCGAGCCACTCGGTGACATAGGCGTTGGACTGCGGCACAATAACGATGCAGCGCACCAAAACTACCAGAATAATGATGAGCAGGATGGCAAAGACTAACAGCATTTGGGGGTCCTCCTTTTTTCTTTGTGATTTAAACCGCAGCCGCGTCAGCGGTCACGGGAGCGACAATAAGGATCGCACCGTCCACGGCCACGACCTTGCAGCGGGTGCCCTGCGGGAGTGTGACCTCGGCGCGGGCCTGCCAGTCCAGGCCGTCCACGCGGACCCGGCCCGGAAGGCCGGGCTCAATGTCCACAAGCACAACGCCCTGCTTGCCGATGGTCAGCGGCGAGCCGTTCGTGACAGGGGCACGGTGCGCGCCGCGCCGACTGATGAGCCGGGGCAGCATCAGGCCGAGCGTAATGGCCGATACAACGGCAAAAACAAGCATCTGCCAGCCAAAGCCGACATCAAAAAAGCTGACCAGCATGGCCGCGGCAGCGCCCACCGCAAACCAGACCGAGACAAGCGCCGTTGTGGCGGCCTCGACCATGATGAACGCCACGACGGCAACCAGCCATAAAATCGTATCAAACCACATGGAAATCTCCTTTCAGGGACAGAAAGCGGCTTTGTGACCACTTTAACATTATGACGGTATTCTGTCAAGATTGCCGAAGAAATTTTACAAAACTGCAGGAAAAGTGCAAAGGATTGCAGCCCTCCTTCGAGCGGCTTTGCAGGGAGGGATCTTGACCCCTCCGCGGGGCGTCGGGGACACCGCCCCTTACAGCACCGATGCGCCCGGCAGGCGGGCGCTGACGAGGATTTTCACGAAAAACATCGGTTTTCCGTAAATTATTGTGATTCCAATCGTACGGCTCTTTACCTTTTGAAAAAAAGTGGTATAACAGAAGCAAGTAAGGTGAACAAAGTATGCGCTGTAAACAGTGTACCACAAAACAGGAGGAGCGACAATGAAAAATTGTTTTGACCGCACACCCCACACGATGAAGGACTGGCTGCTGCTGGCGGTGGGCACCGCGGCGGTGTTTGCCGCGGCAGACTGGCTGCCGGGCGTGCTGCGCGGGGCCGGGGCGTTTCTCGGGCTGCTGGCACCGTTTGGCTGGGGGCTGCTACTGGCCTATGTACTGGACATACCCACGCGCTTTTTTGCGCAAAAGCTCTTTGGCGGCAGGCGCGGCGGGGCGATGGCCGTCAGCTATGCGCTGTTTTTCGGTGCGCTGGCGCTGCTGGCGGCGCTCATCGTCCCGCAGCTCGTGCAGAGCGTGACGACCTTTGCCGGGCGGCTCGGCGCGTATGAGGAGACCATCCGCGGCCTGCTGGTCTGGGTGCAAAATACGTTCGGCATCGATACGGCCACGGCGGAACAGCTTGTGCAGATGGTGGGCACGGCACTGCAAAATTGGTTCGGCGGTTTGTCCCGCAGTGCGGCGCGTGCGGCGGCGGATTTCGTCTCCGGCGCGGCGGGGGCTGCGGGCAACGCCGTGGTGGCACTGGCCGCCAGCATCTACCTGCTCTCCGGCAAGGAGGCGCTGCTCCGCGCGGCCCGGGCGTGTCTGCACGCGGCGCTGCCGCCGCGTGCCGCGGGCAGTGTGCTGGAAATCTGCCGTCTTGCCAACAAAATTTTCAGCGGTTACATCGGCGGGCAGCTGGTGGACGCCCTGCTCGTGGGCGGGGAAACATTTGCGCTGATGTCGATCTTCGGGCTGGAATACGCGCCGCTGCTGGCCGTGCTGGTCGGCGTGACAAACATTGTCCCGGTGCTGGGGCCGTTCCTCGGTGCGGTGCCGGGGCTCATCATCCTGCTGCTGGAATTGCCCTGGAAGGCGGCAGAATTTGCCATCATTATTTTTGTGGTCCAGCAGGTGGACGGCAACTTTATTGCGCCGCGCATTCTGGGCGGGGCCACCGGCCTGCCGGGGCTGGGCGTGCTGTTGGCCATCGTGGTGGGCGGGGCGTGGTTCGGCATCCCGGGCATGGTGCTGGGCGTGCCGACGCTGGCCGTGCTGGCGGCGCTGCTCAAACAGGCTGTCGGGGCAGGGCTGACGGCCCGCGGCCTGGATGAAAACGGTGAGCCGCGCCGGAATTTACCAGGCGGGCCGCAAGAAAATTAACAAGTTATTCCTTGCAATACAGGCGTGCATAGCGTACAATACTCTTGTAAAATGATGTAAAAGGAGCGGAGCATTTGAAAGAGGAACATATCTGGACCAAAAAGCCGGAAACGATGCTGGACTGGTTCTGCGTGGTCGGGGCCTGTATTGCGCTGTATCTGGCTTTGAACAATCTGGGGTACTTTCTGGGGAAAATCGGTGTGTTTATCGGCATCGTGTCGCCGTTTGCGGGCGGCATAGTCATTGCCTATGTGCTTGACCCGATGGTCAAGTTCTTCTACACAAAGCTGTTTAAAGAGAAGAAAAAGACGCGCGGATTCGCGATCCTTCTGGCGTATCTGGTGGCAATTCTGCTGCTTGTGCTGCTGGCATGGCTGGTCATCCCGCAGATCGTGGACAGCATCGCCATGCTGGTTACGAACTTCCCAAGCTACATACACAGCGTACAGGATATGCTGGGCATGGTTCAGGAGCGCTTCGGCGTTGACCTGTCGTCGGCCACAAAAGTGCTGGACGATTCCGAGGCGATGGTCAAGGAAATCTACAACATGGCCAGCGCCGCCATGCCGCAGATCGTGGCCAGCATCGGCAGCGTGGCATCGAACTTTGTGGCGATTTTCACCTCGATTGCGGCCAGTATCTATATGCTGGCGGACAAGGAGCATCTGCTCCATCAGCTGCGCACGCTGGCGCATGCCTTCCTGCCGGAAAAGGCTGCGGAAAACACGCTGCGCATCTGCCATTATGCCAACGTGAATTTCACGGGCTTCTTTGTGGGCAAGATCATTGACTCGGCCATCATCGGTGTTATCACGTTTGTGGCAATGGCGATCCTGCGGCTCGATTTTGCACTGCTCATCAGTGTGTTTATCGGCATCACGAATATTATCCCGGTATTTGGCCCCTTCATCGGCGCGATCCCCAGCATCTTCATTCTGCTGTTGGTTGACCCGATTCAGGCGGTCATCTTCGGCGTGCTGATTCTGGTCATCCAGCAGGTGGACGGCAACTTCATCGGCCCGAAGATCCTGGGCTCGTCCATCGGCATCTCTGCCTTGTGGATCCTGTTTTCCATCGTGGTCGGCGGCGACCTGTTCGGTCTTGTGGGCATGGTCGTCGGCGTGCCGCTCTTTGCGACCTTCTACGGCCTGGCGCAGGAATTTGTGCACTATATGCTGGACAAGCGCGGGCTGGACAGCGAGGGTAACCACGTTGGTGAAGTGGTGGAGGATGAGGAGAACGTGTTTGAGTGATGCAAGGGGGAAAAAACGGGCGGTGTAATGCACGCCCGGCAAAGCCCCTCCGGCCATCGCTGGCGCTCGGCCACCTCCCCTGTGAGGGGAGGCTTTAGACGCGGGCGAAGCCGCCTGAGGGACTCTGCCCGTTTACGGCTGCCCGGCACTTGGCCCCCTCTGTCCTTTCTTTATAAAGAAAGGACCAAAGAAATTTCAGCGTCTTACCCCAAAAGCAAAGCACCTGTTTACTGCTTTTTACCGCAGCAAACAGGTGCTTATTTTTTATGGCTTTGTCTGTGGCTGATTCTGTGCGCCCGGCAGCAGGGTCACCACATCCCGCAGCAGTACCAGCGGGCTTTCGCCCTTCTGCACGCGCAGGCTGAAATAAGGTCTCCCCAGTGCATTGTACAGCACCCGATGCGGGAACTTTTCCATGACCTCGCCCAGCTGCTTTGGCCCGACGATGTCACTATACAAAATCAGCTGGTCGCCGCGCTGGACGATCTCCGCAATGCCGACGCGGGCTGCTGTCACGCGCACGAGGGAGACGTCCACCAGCCCCTGCACGCTCTTGGGCGGGCTGCCGTAGCGGTCGATCAGCTCGTCGAGCACGTCCTCGGCGTCGCTCGTCGTCTCGATGGCCGCAATGCGCTTGTATGCCTCGATGCGCCCGGCAGCGTCCGGGATATATTCCTCAGGCAGGAATGCGTCCACGGTGATGTCCACCAGGCAGTCGCTCTTGTCGGGGGCGGGGGCCTCGCCGCGGGCCGCGGCAATGGCCTGACCCAGCATCTTCACGTACAAATCGTAGCCGACGGCCTCCATGTGGCCGTGCTGGCTGTGGCCCAAAAGACTGCCCGCACCGCGGATCTGCAAGTCGCGCATCGCAATGCGGAAGCCCGACCCGAACGACGTGAACTCCCGGATGGCCGAAAGCCGCTTGGCCGCGATCTCGGTCAGCACCTTATCGCGTGTGAAAGTGAAATACGCATACGCCTTGCGAGAGCTGCGCCCCACGCGCCCGCGGATCTGGTACAGCTGGCTCAATCCCATGCGGTCCGCATTTTCAATAATCAGCGTGTTGCAGTTGCGCACGTCCACGCCGGTCTCAATTAAGGTGGTGCAGACAAGGATGTCGATCTCGTTGTCCAACAATTGCTGCCACACCGACGAAATCTGTTCCTCGGTCATCTTGCCGTGGGCAATGCCGATACGCGCCCCGGGCACGAGCTTGCCCACCCGCGCGGCGCATTCCTCAATGTTGTCCACGCGGTTGTGCAGGTAGTATACCTGCCCGCCGCGGGCCAGCTCCTTGCGGATGGCCTCGGACACGATGCCCTCGTCGTACTCGAGCACATAGGTTTCAATCGGCTGGCGCTCAAACGGCGGCTGCTCAATTGTGCTCATATCGCGGATGCCCGACAGCGCCATGTTCAGCGTGCGGGGGATCGGCGTGGCCGACAGCGTCAGCATATCGACGCCGATGAAGCTCTCTTTGAGCTTTTCTTTGTGCTTGACGCCGAACCGCTGCTCCTCGTCGATGATGACAAGGCCCAGGTCCTTGAATTTCACATCGCCGGACAGCAGCCGGTGCGTGCCGACTACAATGTCCACGGTGCCGTCCTTCAGCCCGCGCAGCGTCTCCTTCTGCTCCTTGGCGGTGCGGTAGCGGGACAAAAGCCCGATGCGGATGGGGAAGGACTCCATGCGGGTCAGCGCGGTGTTGAAGTGCTGCCACGCCAGAATCGTCGTGGGGGCCAGGATCGCGCACTGCTTGCCGCCCATCACGCATTTGAACGCGGCGCGCAGTGCGACCTCGGTCTTGCCGACGCCGACGTCACCGCAGAGCAACCGGTCCATCGGCCACGGCTCCTCCATATCGTGCTTGATGTCCGCCGCGCAGGTCAGTTGGTCGGGTGTTTCCTCATAGGCAAAGCGCTGTTCAAAATCACCCTGCCAGGTGTCGTCGGCGGGGAAGGCGTAGCCGTGCGCCTGCTTGCGGCGGGCATACAGCTCGATAAGCTCCTTCGCCATCTGCTCCGTCGCAGCCTTGACCTTCTTGCGGGTCTTGGCCCAATCGCTGCCGCCCAGGCGGCTCAGCTTCACGTTGTCGCTGTCGCCCGGCGCAGTGTAGCGGGACAAAAGGTCCAGCTGGGTGACGGGCACGTACAGCACGTCCTTTTTGTCGTATTCGATGCGCAGATAGTCCTTTGTGACGCCCTGCACGGCCATCCGCTGGATGCCCGCGTACCGCCCGATGCCGTGGTTCTGATGGACGACCAGATCGCCCACCGAGATTTCGCTCAGGCTGTTCAGCGCGTCCTTATTGCGCTTTTTCTTCTTCTGTGCGCCGCTCACGCCGAAGGCACGGGCCGTAAACACGGCGTATTTCGCAAACGGCAGGCTGCACCCGGCGGAAAGCTGCCCCGGCAGGATCTGCACCAACCCGGCGCTCGGCTCCGCCGCCGCGTCCGTCGTGACGTTCAGCCCTTTGGTGCGCAGGTCGGCGGCCAGACCTGCCGCCGCACGAGGCGTGCCGGCCATGACCGTGACCGCCGTGCCGCCGCTGCAAAGCGGTTGGATGTCCTCCAGCAGCGCCGCGACCTCGCCGCCCCAGGCGGGCAGCGTGTGGGCGGGTGCGTTGACGATGGTTTTCAGCGGCACATCGGGCATGCTGCGGGCAAAGTTCTCGGCGCAGAGCGTGCGGTGCGCGGCGCACTGCGCCCAGAGCCAGCCGCTCTCGGCGTAGAGCTTATCCAGCCCTGCCGCCAACACGCCGTCCTCCAGCAGGGCGGAAAGCTCCTCGCCCCGGCGGAACGCGGTGGCGCGCTCGGCCTCCCGCAGGGAGGCCGGCTCCTCCAGGATCAGCAGCGGATCGTCAAAGTAGTCTAAAATCGTCGCAGGCTCGGGATAGCGCAGCGTGAGATATTTGTCCATGTTGACGGGCATCGCGCCGCCGTCCAGCTGTGCCAGGTCCGCAGCGGTGCAGGTCTCCAGCGCCGTGCGCCGCCTGCCGCGGGCCTTTTTGATATAGGAGCGGATCTTCTCCGCTGCGTCGGCGGGCTGACCGAACAGTATCTCCCGCGCGGGGGAGACGTAGATTTTTTCAATCGGCTCGTCGCGGCGCTGGGTCGCCAGATCGAAGGTGTGCATCGTGTCGATCTCGTCGCCCCAAAACTCCATGCGGGCGGGCTGCTTCATGTCGGGCGCGTAGATGTCCGCAATGTCGCCGCGGATCGAAAACTGACCCGGGCCGTCCACCTGGTCGCGCCGCGTATAGCCTGCGCCGTACAAAAGCGCGGTCAGCTCGGCGCGGGGCAGTGTGTCGCCGGGGTGCAGGCTGCGGGTGTTCGCGCAGAAATCCGCCCGCGGCGTCGTGTATTGGGTCAGGCCCTCGTCGGGCACGCAGACGGCCTGCAGCCGCCCGCCGACGAGGTCGCCCAGCACGGCCAGACGGCGGTATTCGTACTCGCGGCCTGTGCCCTCGATGGGGCGCAGCACATAGTCGCGGGCAGGGAACACTGCCGCCGCCACGCCCAGCGCGTTCAGGTCGCCCGCAAACCGGGTCGCCTCGGCCTCGCCGGGCGTCACGATGCAGAGCGGCTTGTCGAGGGCCTTCGCCAGCGCGGCATAGACCATCGCCCGGCCCGACCCCGGTATGCCAAATAAGGCGCAAGCCCCCGGACCCCCGAGCGCCTGCGCCAGTCTTGCGTATTCGTCTGTTTTGGTGAAAAGTGCGTTGAACATAAAAGAACCCATTGTATAAAGCAAACGTAGGGCGGGGTGACCTCACCCCGCCGCGGCGGCCTGAGGTCAGGCCGCCCTACGTCTGACCGAAAATTGGCTTCTTGCTTATCAGCCGTTCAAGAACTCCGTCTTGAGCCAGCCGTAGGTGCCGTTGTAGTTCACAACGACCCAGCTGCCGTCCTCATTGGTGCCCAGCGCGGTCACGCCGGTGGAGGCGGGCACCTGACCGATCTTGTCATAGTCGGTGCCGGGGCCGCCGCGCATGTTCAGGTTGTTGCCGTCGGTCACGGTGTAGGTCGGCTGCTCACCCTCATTATAATAGGTGGTGGGCTGCACGCTCAGGCCCTCGTACTCGGGCACGGGCGTGGGCTCCGGCGTCGGCTCGGGGGTGGCCTCGGGCTCGGCGGGCGCCTCCTCGGCAGGGGTGCTCTCTGCGGTAAAGTTGTCGGCGGTGGGATCGTCAACGCCCTCCGCGGGGGCACTGCTGCTGATGGTATCGCCGGAGGCAGGCTTGCTGCCGCCGGTTTTGCCGTCAAGGGTGCCGCTCAGCAGCAGGACACTGAAAATGATGCAGGCGACGAGCGCTACAGCGCAGAGCACCAGACGGGTCATTGCTTTTTTACGGATTTCACTCATGATTCACGTCCCCTTAGTGGTTGAACTTGTTCTGGGCGTACTGCAGATTGTCGTCCATCAGCAGCTTGCAGGCTTCCTCAATGTCCGGGTAGCGGTCCGTCATGGCCTTGCGGTCTGCGGCAGGCAGCTTGCCAAGCACCCAGGCGGCCAGGTCGTACTGCGGGTTCGGTTTGGCGCCGATGCCGATGCGGATACGGCTGAAATGGTCGGTGCCCAGGCTGGCAATGATGCTTTTCAGCCCGTTGTGCCCGCCGGCAGAGCCGTGGGGCCGGATGCGCAGATGTCCCGGCTCCTGGGTGATGTCATCGCACAGCACAATGATGTGGTCTGCCGGGATCTTGTAAAAGTTGGCGGCGGGGGCAATGCTCTGGCCGCTCAGGTTCATGTAGGTCAGCGGCTTGAGCAGCACGACCTTGTGGCCGTTCACCTGTGCCGTGCCGTACAGGCCCTGCCATTTGGCTTTGGCAATGTCGCACTGCCACTGCGCGGCCAGATAGTCCAGCGCCTCAAAACCGGCGTTGTGGCGGGTGCCGTCATATTTCGGTTCGGGGTTGCCCAGTCCGGCAATCAGCCAGTCCGCCCCGGAGGTCATTTCGAACATAGATATATCCTTTGAAAAATCGTGAAGTACCGTAGGGGCCGGGCATGCCCGGCCCGGCAGCGCCGGCAGTGTAAGATAAGCGGCTGCTTATGGGAAGGCCGCGGGGCGTCGAGGACGCCGCCCCCTACAACGCTTTACTTCCCTTTCTTCTCCGCTTCCAGCTTCTGCTTCTTAGCGATATACTTCTCCAGCTTGCGCTCGCCCCAGCCGTCGATCTCGGCCTGCTTGGCGCGCTCGATGCCCAGCGCACCGGCGGGCACGTCATGGCCGATGGTGGAGCCGGCAGCCGTGAACGCATGGTCGCCGATGGTGACGGGTGCGACCAGGTTCGTGTTGCAGCCGATGAACGCATAGTCGCCGATGGTCGTGTGGAACTTGCCCTCGCCGTCGTAGTTGCAGGTGACGGTGCCGCAGCCGAAGTTGCAGTACTTGCCCACCGTGGCATCGCCGATGTAGGTCAGGTGGCTGACCGTGTTGCCCTCGGCAAAGTCGGCGTTCTTCGTTTCGACATAAGCGCCCAGATGGCAGCCCTCGGCGGTTTTGGTGCCGACGCGCACATGGGTGAAGGGGCCGATCTTGTTGTTGGGGCCGATGTGGCTCCCATAGCACTGGCTGGCATTGATCGTGGACCCGGCGTCAACGACGGTGTCCTCCAGCAGGGTGTTGGGGCCGATGACGCAGTCCGGGCCGATGACCGTCTGGCCGCGCAGGATGCAGCCCGGCAGGATGGTCGCACCGGGGGCAATGATGACCTCCGGCTCAATGCAGACGTTATCACTGATAAAATTCACGCCGTTATCCAGATGGCGCTCAAACGTGGCGGCATAGCGCTGCTGTGCCAGCTCGAAATTCTCTCTTGCGGTAGACATATAGCGGTTCTTCCTTTATACACTCATTTCGTGCCCGCGGCGCACGGGGGCTGCCGACGGACCTTATACCTATGGCAATACCGCATAATTCCAAGTGCCGATACGCCGGAGCGGTGCTTACGCCGTAAGGCGGGAATTATGCGGTGCTGCCCTATATATTGTATAACATGCGGCGCATTTTAGCAAGCCGAAAAACGCCGTTCGCCGCAAAAATTTGCCGCGACACTCAAAAAGAAAAAAGTGACAGTTCAAAAAATATTTCGAACTTCCCACCCATTATAAAATACACGATTTTTGTGCAAATTGCAATACCTGAACCAAAAAAGTTTGGCTACTTTTCAGCGAAACTATTGAGCATTTTTTTAACAATCTACTGGAAATCTGTCTTTTGGTCTGTTATAATGGACTATGCAAACATGATTTATGTGATGCAAACACGTCACCAATTTGGGAGGTAACTATGAGCAAGAAATTCTTGTATCTGTTCAAAGAGGGCCATGACGCCTTCGGCGGCGACCAGACCACCATGAAGAACACTCTGGGTGGTAAGGGTGCCGGCCTGGCCGAGATGACCCACGCCGGCATGCCGGTTCCGCAGGGCTTCACCATCACCACCGAGGCCTGCACCCAGTACTATGCTGACAACCGTGAGATCAACGATGAGATCAAGGCAGACATCTTCAAATACATGGGCATCCTCGAGGAGCAGACCGGTAAGACCTTCGGCTCCATCGAGAACCCCCTGCTGGTTTCCGTCCGTTCCGGCGCACGTCAGTCCATGCCCGGCATGATGGACACCATCCTGAACCTCGGCCTGAACGATCAGGCTGTTGAGGGTCTGGCCAAAAAGACCAACAACCCCCGTTTTGCCTACGACTGCTACCGCCGCTTCATCCAGATGTACTCTGACGTCGTCATGGAGCTGGGCAAGAGCTTCTTCGAGGAGCGCATTGACGCTATGAAGGAGCGCAAGGGCGTCAAGCAGGACGTTGAGCTGGACGCCAACGACCTGAAGGAACTGGTCAAGGAATTCAAGCAGATCTACCTCGAGAAGCAGGGCCAGCAGTTCCCGCAGGATCCGAAGGAGCAGCTGATCGGTGCCGTCAAGGCCGTCTTCCGCTCTTGGGACAACCCCCGCGCCAACGTGTATCGTAAGATGAACGAGATCCCCTACGAGTGGGGCACCGCTGTCAACGTGCAGCAGATGGCATTCGGCAACTCCGGCGACCGTTCCGGCACCGGCGTTGCATTCACCCGTGACCCCGCCACCGGCGCTAAGAAGCTGATGGGCGAGTACCTGATCAATGCACAGGGCGAGGACGTTGTTGCCGGCGTGCGCACTCCTTCTCCCATCAGCCACCTGAAGGATCAGATGCCTGAGGTGTACGATCAGTTCGTTGAGATCGCAACCCGTCTGGAGAACTACTTCCGCGATATGCAGGATATGGAGTTCACCATTGAGGACGGCCACCTGTATATGCTGCAGACCCGTAACGGCAAGCGTACCGCTCAGGCTGCTCTGCAGATCGCATGTGACCTGGTGGACGAGGGCATGATCACCGAGCAGGAGGCTGTCCTGCGCGTGGAGCCCAAGCAGCTGGATACCCTGCTGCATCCCCAGTTCGACGCTGCTGCCCTGAAGGCTGCAGAGGTCGTCGGCAAGGGCCTGGCAGCTTCTCCCGGTTCTGCCTGCGGCCAGATCGTCTTTACTGCTGAAGAGGCAGAGGAGATGGTCAAGTCCGGCAAGATGAAGAAGGTCGTTCTGGTCCGTCTGGAGACCTCTCCCGAGGACATCGTGGGCATGCAGGTGTCTCAGGGCATCCTGACCGTCCGCGGCGGCATGACCAGCCACGCAGCCGTTGTTGCCCGTGGTATGGGCACCTGCTGTGTCTCCGGCTGCGGCAACGACAACGAGGTCAAGATCGATGAGGAGGCCAAGACCTTCGAGATCAACGGCCACAAGTTCGTTGAGGGTGACTGGATCTCCATCGATGGCTCCACCGGCAACATCTACGGCGAGCAGGTCGCAACCGTGGCCGCTACCGGCAACAAGAACTTCAACCGCTTCATGGGCTGGGCCGATGCTGCCCGTCAGCTGCTGGTTATGACCAACGCCGATAACCCCCGCGATGCACAGCAGGCCGTTGACCTGGGTGCTGAGGGCATCGGCCTGTGCCGTACCGAGCACATGTTCTTCGCTGAGGACCGCATCAAGGCTGTCCGTGAGATGATCTGCGCCCGTACCGTGGAAGAGCGCGAAGCTGCTCTGGCCAAGGTCGAGCCGTTCCAGCAGGGTGACTTCGAGGCCATGTACCGCATCATGGGTGAGCGCCCGATGACCATCCGTTATCTGGATCCGCCTCTGCACGAGTTCCTGCCCACCAAGGACGAGGACATCAAGGAACTGGCTGCCGACATGGGCATGACCTACGAAGACCTGAAGAACGTGGTTGCTTCTCTGCACGAGTTCAACCCCATGATGGGTCACCGTGGCTGCCGTCTGGCTGTTACCTATCCCGAGATCGCCGAGATGCAGACCAACGCTGTCATCAAGGCTGCCCTCAAGGTTTCTGCCGAAACCGGCAAGATGATCACCCCCCACATCATGATTCCTCTGGTTGGCGAGGTCAAGGAGCTGAAGTTCGTCAAGGACGTTGTCGTCAAGACTGCCGATGCCCTGATCGCCGCTGCCGGTGTTGACATGAAGTACGAGGTCGGCACCATGATCGAGATCCCGCGTGCCGCTCTGACCGCCGGCGAGATCGCCAAGGAAGCTGACTTCTTCAGCTTCGGCACCAACGACCTGACTCAGATGACCTTCGGCTTCAGCCGTGACGACGCTGCCAAGTTCCTGACTGCCTACTACGACACCAAGATCTACGAGAGCGATCCGTTCCAGCATCTGGATCAGATCGGCGTTGGCAAGCTGGTCAAGATGGCTGCCCACGATGGCCGCGCGACCAACCCGAACCTGGGTCTGGGCATCTGCGGCGAGCACGGCGGCGATCCCAGCAGTGTCGAGTTCTGCCACAACGTTGGCCTGGACTACGTCAGCTGCTCTCCCTACCGTGTTCCCATTGCCCGCCTGGCCGCCGCACAGGCAGCAATTAAAAATCCACGTTCTTGAATCACGTAGATTTTTACAATTAAATGTGGATTACGATAAGGCTCGTTCTTATCGAAATTCGCGTGGCTGCGTGCTTTGGCCGAAGCAATGGAAAGACCTGACGGTTAAGGTCGTTCTATAAATCATAGCAAGCCCCTAATCGCTGTACTACAGTGATTAGGGGCTTTTTTTATGCAAAAATGCCCTTTGGGTACATTTTCGGCAAAAAGTATACGTTTTTTGGGTACATTTTTGGGGTCAAATCGGGGTACTTAAGAGCTATCAAAAAACCGCAGGAGTACGCAGCATGACAAAGAAAACATCGCCTGCTTACAGAGCAAGCAAAGAGGAAACTATTCCAATAAATAAGTTGCATCCATTCTCCAATCATCCGTTCCATATCCGACATGATCTGGAATTCAGTGAATTGGTAGACAGTATTTCAGAGAGTGGCATCATTACGCCCATCATCGTCAGACCAAAGGTTGGTGTCGGCTATGAAGTGATAAGCGGACATCGCAGGTGGGAGGCTTGTAAAGAACTCGGCATCGAAAGCATCCCTGCCAGAGTGGAGTACATAGACGATGACGAAGCCACGATTCTGATGGTCAACAGCAATATCCAGCGTGAGCATGTGCTGCCAAGTGAAAAAGCATTTGCGTATAAAATGCGCATGGAAGCGTTGAAACATCAAGGCCGAACAACTTTGGCCCAAGTTGGGCCAAAGTTCAGTAGCGAAAAAATTGCAGCTGAAACCGGTGACAGCCGGAATCAAGTAAAGCGTTATATTCGGCTTACATATCTGATTCCATCTATTCTGCAAATGGTCGATGACGGTCGCATCGCATTCAACCCAGCGGTCGAAATCTCCTATATGACAGAGGAACACCAGACATGGCTCAAAGAAGAAATGGATATGTGTGATGCTACACCGTCTTTGGTTCAGTCTCGGACGCTAAAGGATATGAGCCGAAATGGAACGCTGACGGAGAACTACTTGCATACCCTACTGACAGAAGAAAAGCCGAACCAGCGACAGAAGTTCTTCTTAAATCAGTCGGATGTGCAGCAATACTTCCCATCCAGCTATACACCGCAGCAGATGCAAAATGTCATCATATCACTGCTGCGGAATTGGGAGCATAAGCGGTCTAGCCGCCAACGTCCACAACACGAAGAAGAACTGGAAAGATAAGAAAAATACAATATGTAATAGCATACAAAATGTAGTTTTGTGGGTTTTCTTAAATGCACCCATTTTTAGGCAGGAGAAGTGAGATGCAATACGAATATTTTTACGGCGCTCAAGCCGAGCAGTTCTCTTTTTACCGCATACCCAAAGCGCTATTTACAGAGCCGAACTTCAGGGAGCTGTCCACCGATGCCAAGGTACTGTATGGGATTCTGCTGGATCGAATGAGTTTGTCGCTGAAAAATCAATGGTTAGATGCACAGAACAAGGTTTACATTATCTTCACCGTGGATGAAATCATGGATGCACTGAACTGTGCCAACCAGAAAGCCACGCGCCTGATGGTGGAACTGGAAAAGCAGGCAGGGCTTATCGAGCGCAAGCGACAGGGGCTTGGTAGACCGAATTTGATTTATGTAAAAAACTTCGCAGCAACGATAAATGGCAAGAGCTGTGAAAAAGGTGATTCTTGATATGTGATTTTCACACTTCTGGATTCTTGAAAATCACACGGAACTAATACTGATAATAATTAGACTGATTATAGTGATACTGAGAATATAAATTACAGTTAGGAAAACAGAATAAGGTGGTAGAGTATGCCCGGTGTAACAGAGCAGGAAATCGCCCAAGCGAAGCAGATGAATCTGTACCAGTATATGCAGCTATGTGAGCCGGACAACTTCAAACCGGAAGGACCCGGACAATTCCGCCACAAAGGGCACAGTTCGTTGACCTTTGCAGAGGATGGTTCGTGGACGTACTTCAAAACGAAAGCTACCGGCCGTTCCGCGCTGAACTATCTCATAGCGGTTGAAGGTGTTTCGTTTGTAGAAGCGGTGCGGGAAATCAATCGGATACAGGGCGGTGTCCGTCCTTCTTTCCAACCTGTAAAAGTACCCCCACCCCCTGCCGAGAAGAAACAAGCAAAGGAATTCAAGCTGCCGAGATCTGACAAAAACAACTACGCAGCCACCGCCTATCTGCGCAAGCGCTGCATCCACCCCAATGTGCTGACGCTCTGCAAGCAGAAAAGAATCCTGTATCAGACGAGCTTCAAGGATCATCCGAATTGTGTATTTGTCGGGCGCGATGGAAACGGTGAACCCAAAGGCGGCAGCTTGCGCGGTTGTTCGCAAATCCAGTTTCGCCGTGATATTCCCGGCAGCAAGAAGATATATCCGTTCTACATCGAAGCTGTTGCCAATGCCGACACGGTGGAAGTGTACGAAGCGCCCATAGATGCCATGTCAGGCGCATCACTGAAAATCATGCAGCACACCGGAAATTGGCGCGGCGTTCACTATCTGGCGCTGGGCGGTACGGATTACGCTGCGCTGGATGCGTTTCTTACATACTACCCGAACATAACGCACATCGTTCTGTGTCTTGATAATGACGTAGCCGGTAGAACCAGAACGCAGGACATTATCAAGCACTTGGAGGGCAGCGGCAAAACCGTGGAAGACCGCCCGCCGCCTATCGGCAAGGACTATAACGACACGCTGGTGCAGGTCACGCAGGAATACCAAAAGCACTGTATCAGCTTGGATGATATTTTGGAGGAAACCAGATGAAAACTATTGCTATCGCAAATCAGAAAGGCGGCACCGGCAAAACGACTACCGCGTACAACTTGGGTATTGCCCTTACCCAGCAGGGCTACCGCGTCCTCATGGTGGACTTTGACCCGCAGGGCAATCTGTCCTGCTACTGCGGTATCCCGCCTGAGCAGGACCTTGAACAGACAATCACAGAGCTTCTGATGAAGGTTGCCTATGAAAAGCCCCTCTCCCACAGAGAGTGCGTTTATCAGAGCAGGCGCACGGATGATTCTGCACCACAGGTGGATTTCATCCCGTCCAATCTCCGGCTGGCCAGCTTTGAGCTGGCAATGGGCACCATGATGTGCCGCGAGGTGCTGCTGAAAACCTGTCTGGAGCAGTACAGCAGCCAGTATGATTACTGCATCATTGATTGCTCCCCCTCCGTGGGGCTTCTGCTGACAAATGCGCTGTCCGCTGCCAACGAGGTCATCATCCCGATGCAGGCGCAGCCGTTCTCGGTGGTTGGTATGTCGCAGCTGACAAATTCGATTTCCAATGTGCAGCGTAAAATCAACCCCGGACTGCATATCAGGGGCATTTTGCTGACGATGACCCAGCATACAAAGGTCTCGGAACATTATGCTCATGATGTCCGCGCCAAGTATGGGAGAACGCTCCATGTATTTACTACGGAGATCCCCTATAACGTCAAAGTGCAGGAAAGTCAGGCGTTTGCAGCACCCACTATCCTGTACGAACCCAAAAGCAGCAGCGCAAGAGCATACGTTGATTTTACGCAGGAGGTATTAGGTCATGGCCGCGAAGAACAAGTTTATGAACGCGATGAAGATGCCCGCAATCGCTGATATGTTTTCCTCAGAGGCTGACCGCCAACGAGAAAGCGGCGACCTAGTAACGGAAGTACCGCTTTCTGAACTGCATCCTTTCGTCAATCACCCTTTCGAGGTGCGAGACGATGAAGATATGCAGAAGCTGGTGAACAGCATCAAGGAAAACGGCGTACTTACAAACCTGACCGTGCGCCCCCGCGCCGAGGGTGGCTATGAAATCATCTCCGGGCACCGGCGCTTTCATGCAGCGCAGCTTGCAGGGCTGGATAAAATCAAGGTGCAGGTGCGGGATGTTGATGACGACCAAGCCATCATCGACATGGTGGATGCCAATATCCAGCGAGAACATATCAGCCCGATGGAAAAGGCAAGAGCACTGAAAATGAAAAATGAAGCGCTCAAGCGAAGTGCTGGCAGACCTAAAGGAAATTGGGGTCAACTTGACCCCAATTTTCCAAAACCTCGGACTAAAGAAATTCTAGCAGAGGGTACAGGCGAAAGTGCGAAGCAGGTACAGCGATATATCCGTCTTAACGAGCTAATCCCTGAACTCCAGAAAAAGGTCGATTTCAACACCCTGAAATTCAACCCCGCCGTCGAACTTTCCTATCTGACCCCGGACGAACAGCAGAGTTTCCTCGATTATGCTGAAGCACAGGACTGCACCCCATCCCTCTCGCAAGCACAGAAATTGAAAGCAGCCAGCAAAGAAGGAACCCTGACACCGGACAAGTTGGAAGAAATCATGTCGGCGCAGAAACCGAGCGTTGCGCCGCGTGAGCCGGTGCTGAACATCAACGTCAGCAAGGTGGCGCAGTATTTTCCGACCGGCTGTACAAAGCAGCAGATGGAAAACCGCATCTTGAAAATTCTGGAAAGCTATTTTCGACAGATGGCTCATGAGCAAGCACATGAGGAGGAACGCTGATATGGCAGAGTATCGGTATTACTTGATTCCGGATGCTATGACCCGTGCGTTTCCGGAGCAATTTGGAAAGCAAACACCAACGGAATTCTTTGATAATATCGCAGATTTGGAAAAACGTTATCACCAACTGCGTGAAATGCCCTATAACAACGAACGCACTTGGAATGAACGGGCAAGATTCCCATATGCACGATTGGTGGTAGGTGTTGATCGTCAGAATCCGGACGGAGAGGTTGCAGTCATACAGGTGCGAAATGGCATCAATTACCTGTGCGATGACTACCGCGGCCCCTACGCAGACGGTAGTGATGCACAAATCCCCCAAATGGCTAAGAAACTTGTAGAAGTAATCGGTGTGGACCGGGTACGACCGCATACCTATACCCAGCGGGATGGTTATACATGGGTACAGGTGGAAAAGGATATGCACATTACAGAATGGCTTTACGCACATGAGCTATGCAGCAGTTTGCAATTCACGCGGTTCTTGAACCGAGATGGGCGGGAACTATTTCAGGTGCGTGACGGTCAGCGCGTGATTGAGACAAATGCGGACGGAACAAAGCGGATTAGGGCGGTAAAAAGCATTGACGTAACCCATACTTATGTCGGGCACTATGGCTGTCATATCCAGCAATATGCAGAGGACAACTTTCGAACTGGCTGCTATGTTGCCCCTGAACACCCCCAGCCGGGAGACAATCTGGATAAGCTCCAAATCTATCAAATTACAAAAGGCGGCTGCGAATATCGCTTTATGAATTATGCCTATTCCAAAAGCCGCATCCATGCAGCCGATTACAGCAGCGTCTATATAGCAAATCTTCCTGCGGATTACGATTTGGACAGATGCTTTCAGGAGTTCAATGCTCCGAATCGTCCGCTGCGCTATCATATGTGTTCTCTTTCGACCAGTGATATTGTGGTCACAACGAAAAACGGAAAAGAGACTGCCTACTATGTGGACAGTATTGGCTTCAAAGATGTAAGCTATCTTCTGCCGGAACTGCATGAAGTCGAAGCCCAGCACCAAAAAGAACAGGTTCAGGACGAACCGGAAAGGTAAAGCAATGCCAAATCCACAAGACATTTTCCAGTTGGCGCAGCAGACCGCTACACAGGTCACAGCCTCACCGGAAAGTTGGCGGCGGTTCCTGTATACGGCAGCGCATAACTACCACACCACCTACCTGAACCAGCTGCTGATCCACGCCCAGCGCCCCGATGCCACCGCCTGCGCTACAATGAAATACTGGAATGAACAGGCACACCGCAAGGTCATGTACGGCAGTAAAAGCATCATCATCCTGCAACGCCATCAGGGTGTACCGACTGCCAAACGAGTGTTCTCCATGACAGACACGGTTCTTACTGGTGACAAAGCTGCTGCCCCGTGGGAAGTGACAGATGCCATCCGGCCACTTCTTATGCAGGTCAACTCCGTGGGCAGCTTAATTGATCGGGCAACCGAGCAAGTTGTATCCCTGTCCGACCGTGCCAATCGTGTCATGGCAAATTCAATAGAGGACAGTACACTGGGCTGGAGCCACCCGGAAGATCAGCGGTTCATCTTGCAGGAAGTTGCTGCACAAAGCACCCTGTACATGATCTGCATCCGTTTGGGTATCCCGGTGCAGGAAGAAGATTTCCCGGCTTTCCAGAATGTCACCCAGTTTGATACCAGCCGAATCTCGCTCTGCTTGGGCGGCTATGTGCAGGCAGCGGCAGAACCTTTGCTGGATGAGCTGGGGCACGAGGTCATGCAGCTTGCCCGCGACAGTGTTGCAATTCAGGCTGAACCAGTGCATAATACAGATACTCAATCACCCACACAAACGACCAGTCGAGAGGAGGCTGTCACAGATGATGTACACGAACGTGAAGGGCTATCAGATTCCGAACCTGAGCTTGCCGAAAGCCAAGAAAACCAACCTGAACCGGTACGGCAGGATGCGGCTGGACTACTTGGAGCAGAACGAGCCGAACCTGTGCGACCAGATGATGCTGGAGGGAACGCTGCTGCCGAGCTGCCGCAAGATGGGGCTGGATGCGCAGCAGATGGTGGACAAGACGCTGCGCGATCTGATGCAGAAAGCGCAGATGCCCGACCGCAAGACGAACCCTCTGGGCTGGGCACAGATGTGCAACAGCCTGAAGCAGCAGGCGGAGGAAATGATCCTTCCGATGCTGTACGAAGAATAACGGAAGAACCCGCAGCTGCGGAGAGCGAACCATCGCCCTCCGCTTTTTCTTTGCCCGAATTTCCGGCAGAACTGCTGCCGTACCTGCTGAAAGCAGACACGACCTCGCGCGCTTCCAATGCGGACATCCTTTCCTTTTTCAGTAAAACACCGCTGCTGATTGACCGACTTCGCTATATCCGTGAGAGTTACAAGGTCGTGTTTACGGAGCTTCTGCTGGAAGATGATACCCGCGTTGGATTCTATAAAGAAAGCAATGGTCTGCTTGTCTGGCAGGGGTCCTACCTGACCCGCAGCGCGGAATCGCATCTGTCGTGGCACAGCGTTACTGCTGCTATCTCTGCACTGGTCGATAACCACGAACTTATCGCAGCCATTGACCCGAAAAAAGCTATCAGTCAGGACGAGCAGCTGTCCTTTGACCTGCCGGAAAATGCTTCTCGCGGCGATGAAGTGGGCACGTTGGAAGTGGACGACATCTATTCCGAGGAAGAACAGGACGAAAAAATCAAAGCAGCCCTGCCCACTTACCACTACAAAGAACCCCAGCCGGACGATGGCAGTTACATAACGGAAGATGATGTGAACGTCATCATTACAAGAGGCAGTGTCTTTGAGGGCGGCAAGTACCGCATCTACAACCATTTCCAGCAGGAGAAAACGGAAAAGGAAACCGTTGCTTTCCTCAAAAAAGAGTACGGCATTGGTGGTTTCTCTTGGACGTTTGCTGACGGTGGAAGCGGCTTCGTGAACTTTGACGGTAAAGGATTCAGCATCCTTTACGATTTCAAGGATGACCTGCGGTATGAGAAAAAGCTCAAGTGGAAAGAGGTCGGCAAGCGGCTGGAATACCTTGTCCGGATGGACCGCTACCTGACGGATGCAGAGCGCGAGAAGATGCCTGCATGGATAAACAGGCAGACAGAGTCGAAGCCCCTGCCGCCGCCCATCCCTGACCAGAAACCTGTCTGCGAAGTGGGCAGCACCGTTTACCTTGAAAACGACCAGCGGTTCACCGTAGAAAGTATCGGACAATTTGATGTTCACCTGCGCAATGAAGATTTTCCGCTGGTAGGCCGCGCCGTCAGCCGAGAACAGTTTCAACAGCTATTGGACGCCAATCCCCGCAACGGCGGCATGGTGTTATCGGAGCAGCAGCGTGAATCTCTGGTGCAGGAGCAGAGAGAACAGGCTCTCTCCTACATCGAGGACTACCTCGAGGACGAGTTTGAAATCACAGAGCCGGACTTCTCCGACCTTACCCAAATCGGCCTTGGCTACACCACCACCGAGGACGAGCAGCATACGATTCAGGTCCATGCGGATCTGGAGCATTGCACCATCAGCAAGTTTGTGGACGATACCCTCTATGCGCAGGATACATACGCTTCGCTGGAAGATATGAACCGGATGGCACTTGCCAATCTCGATTTTGACAGCCTGATGGAAGTGGACATCAACGAAATCGAGGAACAGGAACCGGAAATCAGCGCAGACGAACCGGAGGAATCCACCTTTGTATCGCAGGTCATGCAGGATGTAGACCGCCTTGCTGCGCGTGAGGAACCTGCCGAGTATGATCGCACGAACTACCTTGCACCGTATGAACCTGTCATCCCGGAAGGAGCCAAATCAAAGTTTGCTGCCAATGTGCAGGCCATCCGCACGCTGAAAGAAATCGAGCAGCGCATGGCATCCGGTGGTGCCCCCGCAACCGAGCAGGAACAGGACATTCTGGCTGGCTATCTTGGCTGGGGCGGTTTGGCAGATGCCTTTGACCCCGGCAAGGATAACTGGCATACCGAATATGAGCAGATGAAAACCCTGCTGACCGAGGATGAATACGCCGCTGCGCGGGAATCTACCCTGACTGCCTTTTACACGCCGCCTGCGGTGATTCACGCCATGTACCGCGCCTTGGAGCATATCGGCTGCGTGGGCGGTAATGTGCTGGAGCCCAGCATGGGTGTCGGCGCGTTCTTCGGGCACCGGCACAGCAAGTTCGATACCCACAATGCCAAGCTGTATGGCGTGGAGCTGGATAGCCTGTCCGGCCGTATCGCGCAGCAGCTTTACCAGAAAGCAAAAATCCAAATTACAGGGTATGAAAAAGCCGACCTGCCGGACAACTTCTTTGACCTTGCCATCGGCAATGTGCCGTTTGGACAGTATCAGGTCAGCGACCGCCGGTATGATAAGCTGCACTTCCAAATTCACGATTACTTTCTTGCCAAGACGGTAGACAAACTGCGTGTCGGCGGCATTATGGCGTTCATCACCACTTCCGGTACACTGGATAAAAAGTCCGAGGATGTGCGCCAATACCTTGCCGCGCGGTGTGACCTGATCGGCGCGGTACGCCTGCCCAATACCACGTTCAAGAGCAATGCCGGTACGGAAGTGACCTCCGACATTCTGTTTCTGCAAAAACGCGGCAGAGTCTTGGAGCAGGACGCACCGTGGATACACGTTGGAGAAACAGAAAACGGAATCCCGCTGAACCAGTATTTCATCGACCACCCGGAAATGGTCTGCGGTGAAATGCAGATGGTCAGTGGTCCCTATGGAATGCGCTCTACCTGTGTGCCGAATGAGCAAAGCCCGCTGGCGGAGCAACTGGATGCAGCGCTTTCTACCCTACACGCCGAATACACATTGGTGGACGAACAGGAATATGCCGAAGAAGAAAGCGGCACCATTGATGCCGACCCCAATGTGCGCAATTTCAGTTATACGGTGAAGGATGACGTCATTTACTACCGCGAAAATTCCAAGATGCGCGTGGTAAAAGGCGGCGAGACCGCGTTAGCCCGCATCCGCGCATTGGTGCCCCTGCGGGATACCTGCCGTGAGCTGATCAATGCCCAGCTGGAAAACTTTCCGGATGAGTATATTCAAAAGCTGCAAGCCCGTCTGAACGACCAATACGATGCCTACCGCAAGAAATATGGGCTTATCAACAGCCGTGGCACGGCATCCGCGTTCCGCGAGGATTCCGGCTACTTCCTGCTCTGCTCCTTGGAAGATCTGGACGATGAGGGAAACTTCAAGGGCAAGACGGATATGTTCACCAAACGGACGATCCGCCCCGCACAGGCAGTTGACCATGTGGATACCGCCGAGGAATCACTGGCGCTCAGTCTCTCCGAGCAGGGACATGTTGACTTGGGGTATATGTCCAAGCTGACCGGAAAAACCACAGAAGTCATCATCAATGATCTTACAGGCATTATCTTCCGTGACCCCGTAAAGGCCGATACCGATGGCAACCCTATCTACCTGCCTGCGGATGAATACCTGTCCGGGAACGTCCGTGAAAAATTGCAGGCAGCAAAAGCGGTGGCGGCGAATGATCCCCAGTTTCAAGTCAATGTGGCAGCACTTGAAAAAGTACAGCCCAAGGACTTGGAAGCCAGTGAAATCAGCGTCCGCCTTGGCGCTACTTGGATTCCCGCAGAGTATGTGCAGCAGTTTTTGGAGGAACTGTTGGATGCCCCCTACTACACGCGGCGGATGGTCAAAGTGGAATTCGCTGCGTATACCGGCAGCTGGACCATTACCAACAAAAAATTTGGTGACGGCAATATCAAAGCAACGGTGACCTACGGTACGAACCGCGCCAACGCCTACCTGATTGCGGAAAACGCCCTGAACCTACGTTCTACCCAAATTCGGGATAAAGTTACGGCGGCTGACGGAAGCGTTTCTTGGGTGCTGAATAAGGAGGCGACGCAGGCTGCACAGGAAAAGCAGCGCCAGATTTGTGAGCAGTTCCAAGACTGGATTTTCAAGGAGCCGGAACGCCGCCAGCGATTGGTCGCCATCTACAATGAAAAATTTAACGCGCTGCGTCCCCGCGAGTACGATGGCAGTCACCTGAAATTTCCGGGCATGAACCCGGAAATCACCCTTCGCCCGCACCAGTTGAACGCCATTGCCCATGTGCTGTACGGCAACAATGTCCTGCTGGCGCACGAAGTGGGGGCGGGCAAGACGTATGAAATGGTGGCCAGTGCCATGGAGAAGAAACGACTGGGGCTTTGCAGTAAAACGCTGATCGTTGTTCCCAACCATTTGACCGAGCAGATGGCATCCGAAGCGCTCCTGCTCTATCCGAACGCGGAAATTCTGGTAGCAAAGAAAACCGATTTTAAAAAGGAAAACCGCAAGAAATTCTGCGCCAGAATTGCGACCGGCAACTATGACATCATCGTGATCGGGCACAGCCAGTTCGAGAAAATCCCGCTTTCGGCGGAACGCCAGCATATGTACCTGCAAAGGCAGATTGATGACGTCATTGACCAAATCGCACTTTTGAAAAGCTCTCGTGCTGAGAATTTCACCATCAAACAGATGGAGAGGACACGGAAGCAGCTCAAGAAAAAGCTGGACAAGCTCAACGACCAGCAGCGCAAGGATGACGTCGTCACCTTTGAGGATCTGGGCGTGGACAGCCTGATGGTGGATGAGGCACATTATTTCAAAAACGCCATGATTGCCACCAAAATGCGCAATGTTGCGGGCATTTCCCAGACAGAAAGCCAGAAAAGCAGTGATATGCTGATGAAGTGTATGTATCTTGATGAGGTGACAGGTGGGCATGGTATCGTGTTTGCAACCGGTACACCCATATCTAACTCCATGACGGAAATGTACGTCATGATGCGCTATCTGCAAAGGGGCTTGTTGGAAAAAGAGGGCTTGCTCAACTTCGATTCGTGGGCATCGACCTTTGGGGAAAGCATTACAGCGATTGAGCTTAACCCAACTGGTACAGGATACCGCACAAAAACCAGATTCGCGCGATTTTATAATCTGCCGGAACTCATGAGCCTTTTTAAGATGTCTGCGGACATTCAGACCGCCGATATGCTGCATTTGCCGGTGCCGGAACTGGTGGGCGGCAAGCCCACCAATGTGGTGTTACAGCCAAGTGAAGTCCAGAAAAGAATGGTCAAAGGCTTGGCAGACCGCGCCGAAAAGGTCCGAAGCGGAAAAGTGCAGCCCACGGAAGATAATATGCTGCGCATCACCAATGACGGCAGAAAACTTGCACTGGACCAGCGGCTCATGAACCCTTTATTGCCGGATGACCCCGGCAGCAAGGCCAACGCCTGTGTGGATAAGGTATATGAGATATGGGAAAAGACCAAGGAGCAGCGCTCCACTCAGATGATTTTCTGCGACCTCAGCACCCCCAAGGAGGACGGCTTTGACGTATACAACGATGTGCGCGATAAGCTGGTTGCCAAGGGCATCCCCAAAGAGGAAGTGCAGTTCATCCATGATGCGGATACCGAAACAAAAAAAGCTGAACTATTTGGAAAAGTCAGAAATGGCACTGTGCGCGTCCTGATGGGCAGCACCCAGAAGATGGGCGCTGGTACCAACGTACAGACACGGCTTATTGCGTTGCACCATCTGGACTGCCCATGGCGACCTGCTGATATTGCCCAGCGCAACGGACGCATGGTCCGCCAAGGCAACCTGAACAAAGAAGTTTCCATATTTATTTACGTTACAGAGTCAACTTTTGATTCGTACAGCTGGCAGCTTGTCGAGAATAAACAGAAGTTTATTTCGCAAATTATGACGTCAAAATCCCCAGCCCGCAGCTGTGAGGATCTGGACGAAGCTGCGCTCACCTATGCCGAAATCAAAGCTTTGGCAGCGGGTAACCCCATGATCAAGGAAAAGATGGACTTGGACATTCAAGTGGCGCGGCTGCGGACCCTGAAAGCTGCCTACACCAGCCAGCATTACCGATTGGAAGATGCGATAGCCGTGGCTTTCCCGCGCCAAATCAAAGGAACCGAGCATCGAATCCGTGCATTTGAGCAGGATATTCAGACAGCAAAAGAACACCAGTCTTACGATGCCGATAAAAAGCTCATCTTTTCTATCGAGTTGGACGGGAAAACCTACGATAAGCGCGAGGATGCAGGTAAGGCGCTGCTGGGGCTTGTCGGTGCAGCAGTGCGGGCAACGAAACCTGTGCCGGTAGGTCACTATGCAGGCTTTGAAATCACAGTCGAATATAAACCGCTGGAAAAGGTATTCCATGCCCACCTTGTTGGCGAGGCAACGCACACGACAGAACTGGGTAATGATGCTGCCGGCAACATGATTCGCTTCCAAAATGTAGTTTCTGCTCTGCCACAGGACCTGAACCGACTGCATGGCAGTCTGGAACAGCTTACAAAGCAGCTTACCAATGCAGAGGAAGAACTGAAGCAGCCGTTCTTGCAGGAGCAGGAACTGAGCGATAAAAGTGCCCGCCTTGCCGAGCTGGATGCCCTGCTGAATGTGGGCAATGATGCACCCATCATTGAGGGCGAAGCGGAAGAATTGGAAGAAGAACAGGAAGATGCACTGATTCAATCGGATGATGAATTGGAACGGTAAATCGACAGCCTTGCAAAATAAAATCATTCCTGTATGATGAAGGTGGAGGTGGAAATTATGCTGATTCAACTTGGAAAAAATGTCGCTTTACTCTGGATTCTCAGGATTCTTGCGGTGCCGGTCGTGCTGGTGCTCTTTGCAGCGGGCTTTCTCCTCAATCTCCTGTACGGAGTTGTGGGAGCCTTTGGCGGGTTGTTGTCTCTCCTCGGCGGTGTTGCTGCTATGCTGGCGCTGCTGGATGGCTGCTATGGGGAAGCAGCAGCATCTGCCGCCGTTGCATTCCTGATCAGCCCGATTGCGCTGCCACAGTTGGTTATGTGGGCGGGCAATCTTCTGATTGGCGCCGCGTCCGCGCTGTACACGTACCTTTATAGATTGTGAGGAATCGTATGAAAAAATCTATACTGATTTTGACCCTTATGGTTGCTGCCCTATGTGGATGCTCTGCACAGCAGCCGACAACCCTTGAAACACCCGAAAGCAGCGTGCTGGTGGAGGTCACGCCGGAAACCGGCAGCGAAGCCACATCGACTGCTACTCCTGCGCCTACGTCAGACCCCACGCCGGTGCCAACGGCAGAGCCTACCGCAACACCGACCCCCACCGCAGCCCCGACTGCGAAACCTACCCCAGCTCCTACTGAGGCTCCTGCCGCAACCGCTGCACCTGTGCAGCAGGCGGAGGCATCGCAGCAAGTATCCATGAGCTATGGCGCAGTTCCGTTTGACCTTGCAGCAGGGACTGACCAGTGGTGGAGCATTGACAGTTCCGATTCAGCTTACTGGGCGGTAGCGGAAAATATCAACGCCATGCGCGCCGCGGCTGGTCTGCCTGCGCTGACCGTAGATGGTGGCTTAAGTTCTATTGCAAACTCCCGTTGTGATAGTTTTGCATCTGGTGGCTCGTTTGACCATTCCGGTGCCGTCTGCGGTGAGATTATTGCAGCCGGTCCGTTTGCATCTGCAAGCAGCGTTTGTGCTGCATGGCAGAGCAGCCCAGACCACTACGCCAGCATCGTGTCGCCCAACTATTCCAGCATGGGAATCGGATGCTGGTTTTGCAGCACGGAAGCAGGACAGTATACCTATTGGGCAGTAACTTTTCAGTGAGGTCATAAACATGGAACGAAAAAAGACAAGGCTGAACGAGTCCGAAATGAAAGTTATGCAGATTATCTGGAACGCCGGGCACCCCATTACAGGGCAGCAGGTTCTAGGCCAGATCACCGAGCAATACAAAGGTTCGTGGCATCCGCGAACGATTTACCCTCTGATGAGGAAACTAAGCGAAAAAGGGATGATCCGTGATGTCGGCAGTGCCCGTGTAGGCAAAGTCTATGCGCGGCAGTTCCTGCCTGCAATCAGTCGCCCGGAATACATGGCGCTGAGAATCATGGAAACACTGCCGGAAGCAGAACTTCCGCAGTTTCTCAGCTACTTTTCCTACTAAGTGACAATTCGTATAATAGCTTTTCCCGGCAGCAATGCCGGGACTTTTTATTGGCTTTCCAGCGTCTGTACCCACAGGCGCTGTTTTTATATAGATAAATTTTGACAAAGAAAGGACTTGTGTGCAATGAATCACAAATTCAAAATGAGGCAGCGCGTTACAGCCCTTTGCATGGCGGCGATGATGTGCTGCGGTATGCTCCCCTATGGGGCACTGGCGGAGGACAGCGCAAGACCGGTTGTGGTCGCAACGCCGGAACAGGCGGCAACGCAGGAAGCAAAATCCGAAAGCGATGCCAACAGTACCGCAACCCCGGAAACAGCCGATGAATCCCCGGACGAGGATGCTCCACAACAGGAACCTGAAACCGAGGGCGACACTGGCGGCAGTGACGAACTGTACGAAATCTGGCATAAGATGTACCCTAGCTTGACGCAGGAGCCGACCGGATATTATCTGGATTCCTATGGCCTACCGGTACTGGTTGGTGAAACCAAAATCAGCATTGAGGGCTGGGGCAATGAAGATTACAGCAGCGTCAGTGATGATTCTTTCCAGCAGGTGGCGCTTGATGCTGCACTTCTGGATGCGGACAGCACGACTGCTGCGTTCCCGCACATGGATGGCGAGGACTACGCCATCGTGCCTATCAGTATGCAGGTTATGTACCCCGCCAACGGCAGCAGCGCGGACATTACGCTGCCCGATAACGTCGAGCTGCTGGGATATAGCTTTACCAGCGGCAATTTGACCCCGGCAACCGAAGAAGAACGCCAGAGCCAGCTGCATTATGAATTCTCTGAAATTTCTGCAAGCGTGGCGGGTATCTATGTGAAAGCCAGTGAGGATTTCAGCGTCACCATGACTTACACGGATGCAACGCAGACACTGACGAAAACCGTCCATGTTACGCTGGACGATTCCGCACCGGTGCCGGGTATTTTGCAGGATCGCTTTGCACAGGAAACGCAGGTTGCAATGTGTTCGGCGGATGAAGGTATTGCAACTTACGCCGGATTGCAGGTTACCCAGTGCGTGAATACCTCGGTTGGTTGGATGAACTATCTGGGCGGTCAGCCTGCCCTCTGCGGTGATCGCGGCAAGTGGGCATGGGGTCCCGGTGCTACCTATAAGAACAAATATCCACCGGTAGCCAATTATACCCCCGCCGGTCAGGTGTGGGTCGAAGCTGAATACTTCAACAAAGGCTGGGTGCCGGATCAGGCCACTTTGTGGTCGAAAGGCTTCAATAACGGTGCGCCTGCGGTTGCGAGTCTTGCCTTAGATGCAGCAGATAACGCAACAGACAATTACCTCGCACTGCTGTCTTGGCAGGCAGAACAGTATCCTGACAGCATCGCTGCCGAGATCGTCAATGCACCGGAAGCCTATGCAGCACCGACCGGCAAGACCGTGTATGTGGGCACGCTGTATACGCCCAGCAATGCTGCATGGCAGCGCTTTGTGGTTCTGAACTATACCCCGGTTGTGCTTGGCGGCGACAGCGAGATTCCCGGCTTTGAAACCGGTGGCGAATCGGTGGATAAGCCGTGGAGCGCCAGCTATGAGCGCAGCGAGTCCTTGGATTTTTCCTATACGGTCAATACCGACAAAATCCAACTGGACACATTGGAAAAAGTGGATGGCGCAGGCATTGAAATTACACCGATCCTTGATGTCATCCCTGCCGACATTGACGGCGGCAGCTGGACAATTACACCGGATGGGATGCAGTCCGTCACGACCAGCGGACATACGGCAGATGACAATTACCACCTGAACGGTGGCGATGGTTCTTTAACATGGACGGTGCATTTCAGCGTAAGCAAGTCGGCATCTCAGAGTGGAAGTATTACCGCCAACAGTGAGCAGGATGCCGATGCACAGGCATCTGCCGCACAGTCTGCTGCACAGAGCGCCTGCGAAGGTCAGGTCAACGGCGAAATCGAAGCGGCACTTTCTGCTGCGCATAACTACTTTGACAACCTGAAATTCTCCTATAACGAGGTAACGGTGCCCCACGGCTTTGATGCTTTCGGCGGTGATTTTGGCAGCAGCCAGACCATTACCGTGCCTGCCAACAGCAGCAACGACTACCTCATGAAAAACGATGAGTGGTCCGTCAAAGTTGCCATCGACAAAATCGACAGCGAAACCAAACAGCGTATCAAGGGTGATGCAGCGTTCAAGATTTATGAATGGGATACCGTGCTCCAACGCTATATTCCAGCGGGCGGGTATAACCAGTATGCGGTGGAACGCCAGCCGGACGACACCTACAAAGTTATCAACCACAGCAGTTACGCCAACGGTTCGGATAACATCTACTATACCCAGCGCAACGAGGGCCGTTTTGTGGTTGTGGAGAGCCGTGCCCCCAGTGGCTACTATGGCGACTGGACGGATGTAACGAACCCCGGTGCGGCAGGTTCCGTTTTGGGCAAGCGGGCCTATGCCTTTGAAATCACCAAGGCGCTGGATGGGCAAACTCTTTGGCTCGGCAATGCAGACTATAATGCCGATATTACTACCACCAACAACGGCGGCACTCTGATCGACACCGGTGAGGCCGTCGTCACGATTACGTTTGGCGACCGCGCAACCGACAAAACCTACGACACAGACCCTACTGGCATTGCCAACAATGAAAAATCCTACACGATGCACGCGGATGGCGACAAAATGCAGAACGACCGCGTTCTCGGCAGTATTTTGCTGACCAAAGTCGATTTGGATGCAGCGCGGTATCTGGCTGTGGGCAGCAACGGTGATACCACCTTGGAGGGAGCCGTCTACGACCTGTATGCAGCGGATACCATCACACACCCGGATGGCGTCACCGGCACAGTGCATTATTCAAAAATTTTGGATGCCAACGGTAACCCCATCTGGCATACCACTGTGCTTACCAACGGCGGCTGGGATACGGACTATTTGCCTATCTTGCAGAAAGACCGGCTGATTGCTTCTGCTGCCATTAAGGACGGAAAACTTGCTTTTTCCAACCTGTATATGGGACGCTATTACCTTGTCGAGCGTGTCACCGGTCTGGTGCTGCCCATTGACGGCAACGGCAAACTGTATACGACTGGCAAATACCCGCAGCTGAATAAGAAGCTGGAGCGCACCGGCAAGTATGCGGCCCTTGCCGCCAAGGGTGGCGAGTACACCGACTACCTCTATAAGAATCAGTACTCTGCCGTAGCTGAAAGCCGCAAGCTGGACGGCAGCAAGGCATGGGATGGCTATTATCTTTCCTATGCCACCGGGTATCTCTGCGATGAGGTCAACCACTACAAAACACTGACCTATGCAGATGAATCCAGCTACCATATCAGCGCTGAGCAGGAAAGCCAAGATGAAGTCCTCAAATCCGGCTTCTCGCTGAATAAGCTGGTTTCTACCACAGGTCAGCCCTCCCCGGCGCTGAAGCTGGAGGGTGCGGGCTTTACCGTCTATCGCATTTCCAAGCTGAGCAAGGAAGCGCAGTTCACCACAAACCCGGATGGCAGCTACAATGCACAAAGTATTTTGGACGTTTACCGCAAAGACAACTACGATAATTTGACGCTCAAGTACGATTTCACTGCCGAGGGGCAGGCTGTTGCCAATATGTATGAGAGCAACGCTGCCACGGTAGAAGCCTACAATGCCACCCTGACCGCAGATGGTGACTACGCCAACGGCAAAGGCAATGGCTGGGTTCCCACTGATCAGGATGCAGAGTACCGGTTGACAGAACTGTATACGAACGAGGAAGGTGTCATCCGCATTGAGGGACTTCCGTATGGGCAGTACCTTGTTGTCGAGACTACGATCCCCAAGGACGTTTTCCAATGTGATCCCTTTATCGTAACAGTCAGCAAGGACAGCCCGCAGAGCCGTTTTACGGTTCCTGCCGGCAGCGTCACCACCGCCACCAACAACTACATGGCCTATAACGTGTTGGATGAAGAACTGGAGGGTTACTTGCAGCTCGTCAAGACCGATACCGAAACCGGCAAGGCGGTCAAGATTGCGAACACTGCTTTTGCACTGTACAAGTTGGATGATAAAGGCAACAAGACCCGTATCTCGATGATTGATCCTGCCAGCGGCAGCGCCACCAAGAAAACCGATGTGTTCTACACCGATGCGGATGGCCTGATGAAAACGCCGGAAAAACTTCCGCTTGGTCGCTATCTCATTGAGGAATTGCAGGGACCCGAAGGCTACTACAATGATCCTGCCTACTCGGTAGAATTTGAAATCACTTCCGAGCGTGTCTTGCAGGTCGTGGGCAACGCCACCAATGACATGGACGAGTACATTGTAGAAGAAAAGTATTTCAACCATGAAACCCTCGGACAGTTGACCATCCGCAAGCTGGGCAATGTCCTGACCGATTACAAAGACGGGCAGTTCATCTACACGCAGGATAATTTGGCAGGGGCAACCTACGAAATCCACGCGGACGGCGATATTGCCACGCCAGACCGTCAGGGTACTTATTGGTATAAGGATGGCGACCTTGTTGCCACTGTTACCACAGGTGCGGCCGGTCAGGTGGACGAAGTGAAGTTTGCTCCCAATCGTACACAGGCTACCTATGATTTCCTCACCATCTCCCATGACGGCACCAAAGGTGAAGTGACCGTGACCCTGCCTTTGGGCAAGTACACGATTACCGAGGTCAAAGCACCCTATGGCTTTGTGCTGACGCAGCAGAGCTATAGTGTGGAATTTGGCTGGGACAACCAGCGCAATGATATTGTGCTGGCGAAAACCATCGTCAGCCACGAGCAGGATGGCGACAAAGAGTGTTCATACGGCATTGTCAATGTTAAAGATGCTTCGGATGCCCATAAGACCGCACAGATCCTTGTCTTTGAAAATGCGCGTGTGCTGCCGGTTCCCGAAAAGCCCGATGACAAGGTCAGCAAAATCGGCGTTGGCATCTATAAGCAGGACCGCGAAACACTGACCTATCTGCCCGGTGCTGTGTATGAACTGTACACGGTGGACGATATTTTCGCAGCAGATGGCACGAAGCTGGTGGACGCCGGTGCAAAGCTGGCAACCAGTGACCCAACCAACGACAGCGGTTTTACTTGGTTTGATGTGGATGTGCCCATTCGCGCCGAAACCTATCCGGACTCCGGCAATAGCGGTAAATACCGCATTGTCGAAATCACCGCCCCTGCTGGGTATCTTCTGGATAACAGCCCCATCGAGGTCGAGTTCACCTATGCCGGTCAAGAAGTGGCATGGCAGGTGGTGGATGACACAAATACAAATTTGCGCACTACCGTGAACATTTCCAAGCAGGATGTCACCAACGGCAAAGAGCTGCCCGGTGCAAAGCTGGAAATCCGCGATGCAGACGGCAAGCTGATTGAGGACTGGACCTCTGCCAAGACACCGCATACCGTGCGCGGTTTGGAGCTGGACAAGGAGTACACCCTTATTGAAAAGCGCGCTCCTGAAACCTATGCGGAAGCCGAAAACATTGTATTTAAGCTGGTACAGGTTGGAAACGAGCAGGAAAACGAAGTCTATGTAAAGACCGGCGACACTTGGGAAAAGCTGGACGACACCACCGTAGTCATGCAGGACGCACCTGTATTGGATATTGACAAGGTGGACGCAGGCGGCACCTTGCTGCCCGGCGCAACGCTGACCATCCGTGATGAAGATAAAAACGTCATCGACACATGGGTAACCGACTCCAATACGCATCATGTTCCGATTTCGGAAGATGGTATCCACCTTTCTGACGGGAAAACCGAGCATATCTACACCCTGACGGAAGATGCCGCGCCTGCCGGTTATGAGGTGGCAAGTTCTGTTCAGTTCAAAGTCGAGCTGGTTGACGAGACGGTCTGTTTGTATCTGCGCACAGATGAAAAGGCAGACTGGGAACGAGCCGATAAGCGTCTTATTACGATGGTCGATAAGGCTACCCCGCACCATGAGGATACGCCAGAACCTACCCCTGCACCTACTCCGGCTCCCACACCTGCCCCGACACCGGTGCAGACGCCCACGCCGACTTCCACCCCCGCGCCGCAGCTGACGATCCCCCAGACCGGCGACACGTTCCCGGTGGCCTTGCTGGTCGTTGTTGTGTTCGGCTCCATTGTTGCCATCGGTGTTCTGACCTACAAGCGCCGCAAGTCTGAAGTCGATACCGAGGAGGACGACCAGTGATATGATTTATACCTGCATCGCAGACGGAATCCGCAGTCCGCCTGCGTTTTTTCTTAAAAATAAGTAAAGGACACGATGAAAATGCAAAATGAAAACACAAAACGCGTATGGCTGTATGCGCGAATTCCCGGTAATGATGGCGAAACACTTCGCTGCATCCGTGAGTGTGCAGCGAAAGCACAGCAGGACAACTGCAAAATTATCGGCACCAGCGCTGACGAAAGATATGGCTGGCTGCTGCGCCCCGGCTACCGTGAAATGATGCGGCAGGTAAAGGCCAGGGAAATTGACCGCATTTATATTTATCGTATGCGCCAGATCAGCGGCAAGGAACAACACCTATTCCGCTTTTTCCAACAGGTCATGCAGCACGGTGTCAAGGTTGTAACGCTGGAATACAGTCTGCGCGATAGACTGCATGAGTACAGGTTGGGAATGAAAATTGAAAACTATGCAGCGCGGCACAAACTGCCCTTACCATGGTGAGCTGCGAAAAATGTCGCAGACTAAGCCTGAAAAATGTGGAAAAATGTCGCAAGAAGGGATGAACTATGATTGAAGAAACCGCAGTTCGCGTGGAAATCAGCGCTGCGCGGTTCGCCAGCCAGAGTATTTTTGATATACTCCGGCTGACGGTGCAGGCAATGAGCAGCCAGAATTATGGGCAGCAAAGCCTGAGCGCGCTCAACCGGCAGGAACGTCCGCTGGCATCGGTGGACGTGAATGAAAAAACGCTGCCCTACATCCGCAGGCAGCTGAAGCAATATTCCGTGGATTTCTCTGTCACCAAAGACCGAGATACCGGCCAGATGTATTTGTGGTTTAAGGGGCAGGATGTGGATCGAATTCAGACTGCGTTGGAAAACTGCATTGCAGAGCGCGGCAAAGAACGCCCAATTCCGGAACTGAGAGACCTATGCGACCGCGCCGCGCAGCGGGTCAAAGAGATGAACCAGTCCCGCCCTGTGCCGCCGCCGGAACATGGAGAACGCCTATGAACCAGCCGAAAAGAAACCTGAAAATTTGGATACCCATTGCAGCGGTTTTATGCTTCTGGCTTGGTAACTGGATGGGTTACACATACGAACTCACCGAGGGAACTACTACGCGCCGGCTGGCGGCTGCACTGAACCCGAACAGCCTACTGCTGCACCCGTTCAGGCTCTCGGCAGACGCCTTTTCGCTTGGCTGCGGTATTGCCGCAGCGCTCATGGCAGGGCTTATTTACCTTTGTGTGAAGTACAGCAAGCACCGCCTGATGCCCCAGAAAGAGTACGGCAGCGCCCGATGGGGCGGCCCGGAAGATATTGCCCCTTTTCTGGATGAAAACGCGCAGAACAACCTGCCGCTCACGGCATCGGAAAGCCTGAGTCTTTCTCCAAAAATGAAAGTCACGGCAAACGATAACTATAACCGCAATAAGAACGTGATCGTGTTCGGCCCATCTGGTTCCGGTAAGAGTTACAGCGTTGCCGGCCCGCAGCTATTGCAGTTTAACAGTAACTATGTGCTCAGTGATCCGAAGGGAGAGTTGCTTCAGGAATATGGCAATGTCCTACTCTCTCAAGGATACAAAGTGAAAGTGTTCAACCTGAAAGACCGGGATAAATCCGACCATTATAACCTTTTCACCTACATAAAAAATGAGGATGATATTCTGGTCGTCACCAAGAACCTTGTCAAAAACCTGAAAGAAGATCCCACCGCCAAGAGCACCGCCGACCCGATATGGGAGGAAGGTATGACGGCACTGCTGGAGGCACTGATCGGCTATGTGTTCTACGAATTGGAGCCGGAAGAACGGAACATGAACAGCGTTATGACGCTGCTCCTTATGCTGGAATCGCAGGGGGATGGTCCTAACAGCGTAAGCCAGCTGGACCTGCTGTTTGATGACCTGAGCATCAACAAGCCGAACTCCTTTGCTGCAAAGCAGTATAAGCTCTATAAGATGGCTCCCGGCAAGACCGCACAGAGCATCAATGTGTCGCTGGGGCTGCGCATGAGCGCATTCAACATTCCGTCCATTGCCAATATCTGCGCGGACGATACGATTGACCTGCGGGAACTGGGCAGCGAGAAAAAAGTGGCGCTCTTTGTTGTTACGCCCGACACAACAACCGCCTACAATTTTTTGGCGGCAGTTATGTTCCAGCAGTGCTTTCAAATTCTGGTGGATATTGCAGACCATCGCCCGGATAAGCGCTTGCCACGGCATCTGCGGTTCCTCTTGGATGAATTTCCGAACATCGGCATGATACCGGATTTTCAAATCCTTATCAGTACGATTCGCAGCCGTGACATTGCCTGCACCCTGATTTACCAGTCATTGAACCAGCTGAAAAGCCAGTACAAAGATGACTGGGCGACCATCTATGAAAACTGCGATTCTATGATCGTTCTTGGCGCAGGCGGTAACCCAGAGAATCTGGAATTCTTCTCAAAAGCGTTGGGCAAGGCAACCATTGAAGTCATGAACACATCGGAGAACAAAGGCAGTCAAGGCTCGTATACGAAGTCCTATCAGGCTCTTGGACGTGAGTTGATGACCCCAGAAGAAATCCGAACGATGCCCCGGAACTGGTGCCTGCTGATGATTTCCGGTGTGGCACCCTTTTATTCGCGCAAATACAATCTGAAAGATCATCCCAATTACCATTTGGTAGAAGCGGAAGGCGGCAAGCCTTTCGATTATGACAGGCGCGCAGAGCAGTCTTTTGCGGATTTTATCAGCAATGTGAAGGACGTAAAGACCGTAAAGCTCTGTGCCGAAAATAACAACTGAACGGAGAAATATAAAATGGAAATGGTATCTACGATTACGACCCTCATCTCGAATGTTGTCACCTTTGCCGGTGGTCTCCTGCTGCTGTTTGGTGCGGTAACGCTGGGCACCAACCTGAAAGACCATAACGGCCCCGGTATCAGCAGCGGTGCATGGGCAATGGCAGGCGGTGTGCTGATCATTGCGGTCGCCACCTACTTTGGCACACTGACGGTCGGGTAAAGGAGGGCTGCACTATTTTTGAAGATACGATACGCAGCCAGTTGGAGGGCATTTCTGCCACGGTCAACTCTATGGGGCAAAATTCCGGTTTGCTCAGCAGCCTGACAGACTGGAACAGCACGTTGGCGGGCTATGCCGACAGCATAAGCACCGGCGTTGTCATGCCGGTGGCGCTGACCCTGCTGGCGCTTTTTATGATTCTGGAGTTGTACAATGCCACCCAGCGCATTGCCATGAACGGCAGCAACAACGCGTTTACGATCCAGCAGATTGCGCTGGTCATGCTGAAAATTGTTGTTTGCCGGTGGGCGGTGGTACATACAACGGAAATCCTGAACGCACTCTTTGAAATCGCATCCACCGTGACTACGGGCATATCCGGTTATGTCGGCAGTGGCGAAGTCAATACGACCGTTGACATTGAAAATGCCATCGCCGCGCTGCCGGGCGGCATTGGCAACATGCCGGTGGCGTTGGAGTTGATGGTTGTTGGCTGGATGCTGCGCATTGTGAACATCGTGGTCAACACCATTGTGGCAGCACGCTTTATAGAGTTGTATGTCTACAATGCGATGGCATCGCTGTCCATAGCCACACTCTGCTATCAGGAGCTGCACGGTATTGCGGTGAACTTCCTCAAATCCTACCTCGCGGTTGCCTTGCAGGGCGCAGTGCTGTATCTGGTCATCGGCTTTTATCCGGCACTGGCCGGTTCGTTGGGCACCGGCGGCAGCATCACGGAGCAAGCGTGGGCAATGCTGGGGCAGTCGGTGATCCTGCTGGTGGCAGTGTTTATGAGCGGAAAGTTCACGAAAGCCATTACCAATGCAATGACCTAATACCATTTGGAGATTGAAAAAGCTATGATTGCCACAAAAACAAACCTCGAAATCACAGAGTACAGAGAAAAGTTCTTTTTGGGGCTATCTCTCCGCCAGCTGGCCTGCTTTGCTGCGGCTGCGGTGCTGGCGATTGCGACCTGCTTTGTCTGTCTGCACTGGCTGCGGATGGATATGCAGGTCGTTTCTTATATCGTCATGGTGGAGGTACTGCCCTTTCTGGGGCTGGGCTTCATCCGCCGTGACGGTTATCCGTTTGAAAAGCTCGTGAAAATTTACTGGGCATGGCACAGCGAAAATGCAGAGGTGCCGATCCGCCCCTATAAGGAGAGTCGAAATGTTCAAAAGAAAAGAACTCGCAGAAATTCCGAATGTGAAACCTATTGCCGCCGAAACGAAAAAGCAGCGCGCAAAGGAAGGAAAGCAGCGGTCAAAGCAGCTGCGCAGATCCGCAAAACAATCCGAAATGAATGCCGCGCAGAGCGCCCGCAGCATCAAGAAGCGCCGTGCACCTGAGAAGGCTGCGGACTGTCTGCAATACGAGCGTATGTACGAAAGCGGCATTTGTGAGGTGGAGCCGGGACTTTTCTCCATGACAATGGCGTTCACGGATGTCAATTTTCAGCTGGCACGGCAGGAGGAGCAAAAAAGTCTTTTTACCCAATACAGCGAATTTCTGAATTATTTCGACCCGGACACACATCTGCAAATCAGTCTTGTGACCAGGCGCGTGGATGAAGCGGAGTTCCGCCGCGACACGTTTCTGCCGCTGCGCGGTGATGCCCGTGACCGGTACAGCGAGGAAATGAACCGCGTTATATCGGAAAAAGCGCTGCAAGGGCAAAATGGACTGATTCGGGAGAAGTATATCACTATCAGCTTGCATGAGGATGATTACAGAAAAGCGCAGGTTCGGCTGCTCAAACGCGCCGAGGACATCCAAAACCTGTTCAAGCGCATGGGCAGCACTGTACGCAGGCTCTCCGGTATTGAGCGCCTGAACCTGCTGCATGGTATTACCCGCCCGGAAGAAGTCATGGCATTTTCTTATGATTGGCTGCTGGCAGAGGATTCCCTTACGACCAAGGATTTTATTGCGCCCAGCGGTTACAACTGGAAGCCAGAGCATGATGACTCCCGCGCTGTGTACAATGACCGCTACCAGTTTGGCGAGTATTATGGCAAGGTGTTGTATCTGCGGGATATTGCCCCGCAGATGAAAGACAATCTGCTTTCGCTGCTCAGTGACTTAGACTTTGATAATGCAATTTCCATTCATGTAGATGCCGTCGAGCAGCGCGAAGCCGTTGAGCAGGTTCAAAAGCAGTTGGCTTATATGCAAAAAGAAAAGGGCGATGGCATGGTCAATGCTGTGCGCATGAACCTGCCCGCCTACATGGGCGTGCGATATGAACTGACCAACCAAATCGAGGATGCCGAGGAGCTGCTGGATAACCTGCACAATTATAACCAAAAGATTTTCAAGGTCTGCATCCTGATCCACACCTATGGCCGCAACAATGCCGAACTGGATGAGCGTGTGCAGCAAATCTGCAATACTGTGCAGCAGCAGACGTGCCGGTTCAGCCCTATCCCGTTTGAGCAGTGCGCTGCCATGAACAGCGTTTTACCACTTGGAAAGAAATGGCTGGCGCTGGAGCGCACTCTCCTGACAGTGAATACCGCTATCTATGTGCCGTTTACTACGCAGGAACTGTTCCAACCCGGTGGACTGTATGAGGGCACCAACGCCCGCAGTAAAAATCTGATTATGGTCAACCGAAAACTGCTGCCTGCCCCGGCTGGTATGGTGCTGGGCATGACCGGCTTCGGCAAATCCTTTGCTGTTATGCAGATGATGGCAGGTATCATGCTGCGCTGGCCAGAGGATGATCTGGTCATCATCGACCCGGAAAATGAATATGCGCGGCTGGTCGAGGCTTTTGGCGGCGAGGTGATTGAAATCTCGGCATCGAGCAAATCTCATATCAATCCGATGGATATTTCGGAAGATTACGGCGATGAAGGTAATCCTATCCAGCTGAAAAGCCAGTTCCTGCGGGATTTCTGCCAACTGGTTTTGAACAGCAAAGAGCTGAGCGCCCAAGAGTGCAGTCTTGTGGACCGCGCAGCGCTGATTACCTACCAGAAATATTTGCTGCATCCGGAGCGTGAGCAGATGCCCTCGCTGCATGATTTTTACAATAATTTGTCTTTGCAGGGTCCGCAGGCAAAAGCGCTTACGATGGCGTTGAGTATGTATGTGGATGGCACAATGGACCTGTTTGCCCACCAGACAAACGTGGATTTGCAGAACCACTGCATCTGCTTTAATACCGTAAAGCTGGGCAAGAGTATGCAGTCTATCGGCATGATGACGGTGCTGGACCAGATTTGGAACCGCATCACCCGAAACCGCGTGTTGGGACGCCGCACTTGGATTTTCACCGATGAGTTCCAGCTCCTGCTGGGCAACAGCGCCTGCACGAACTACTACTTCGAGCTTTCCAGCCGTGCCCGTAAGTGGGGCGCAATCCTGACTTCCATTACCCAACACGTTCGCTCTGTGCTGAACAACGAAGATGCCCGCCGTATGCTGTCCGATTGCGGCTACATCAAGCTGTTGAATCAGGCTCCGGACGATGCAAACGACATTGCACGGCTGCTGCATATCTCCGATGAAGAAAAGCGGTATATTGAAAATGCCGAGGTTGGCAGCGGGCTGCTGATTGCAGATAAAGTGGTCGTGCCGTTCAACAACACTTTCCCACAGGACACTGAGCTGTTCCGTCTGATGGATACCAATCCTAACCGCAAGAAATAAGCCAGGATTGTAAGGGTTATGAAATGTCAGAACTATTAACGCAAACGAATAAGCAGAAGAAACTCTTTCGAACAGAAGAGGATATTGTAGCGAACATTCAGACTCAATTCGGTATGCCGCATACGGGAAAAGACCTTCTGCTTGATGCAAAAATGGGGCTAAATAAAGACAAGTCTAGTCGTCTGGACTTGGAACCAGACGCGCTATCTGATACAGGAATGTCCGATGATGTCGGTGCTGGTGACACATCCGGAATCCTGCATGATTCTGCTGGAGGTAATAAGAATACTATCACCGGCACAAACACGCCGCGCGCCAGCCGTGCCAGTGCCTATTATGATTTGCTGCGCAGCCAGCACAAGGACGGTCACTATAAAGCTCCTGCATACCGGGTTGTGGATGCCATAGAAAGCCCGCTGCAAGCTGGTGCCAGTGCTTTGAATTATCACGATGACTTCGATACGGATGCCGTTCAAAATAGAGGGCTGCACATGGCAGTGGCGCAGACTGTTGTAGAGGGCAATATCATGGCCGCAGCAGCGGACAGTGCTTTTGTAATCGGCAAACAAGCTGGCAATATCCTGAAAGACCTGAAAGATGAAACGATCAATGCGAAGGAAGCATTGAAAGCCGGTGGGCAGGTACTGCGCCTGCAAGGAGGAAAATCCGTTGTAAAAATCGGTGGTGCAACCCTACGCAGTACAGAGCAGTACCTATCTTCATTTCAGGTTTCAACGGATGATTTCACCGGCAGTGTTCCGGGAAAGGTCAAAGAGGCTGCTACCAATACCGGGAACATTCTGAAAAAGATAACCAACGTGGTCCTGCACCCGCTGCGAAATCTGATTGCTATGGGAAAAGTGATCCTGATTGGTGCTGTCATCTTGCTGTTTCTGATTATCGTCAGCCTGCTGGGGCAGATGAGTGGCACAACGTCAATCTCTGTGTTTTGTGCGAATCGCATTGAGGATGTACAGACACTTGTGCAGAAAATCAACGACTACCGCAATGCAGCGGTTACCGAGGGCATCTATCAGGCATTCCAGAATGACGTTGACCCCAATGGCAATCCCTATGGGTACGATTCCCTCACCGGGCAGCGCAGCAATAATTTGCAGCATGGTGTTACTTGGAACTATGCAAACGGTATCTACAATGACACGGCGGAGATTATTTCCTTGGCGACAGTATATTACCAGCAGGATTGGCCGCGTTCGGAGCTTGTGTCTGCTTTCAGCGACAATGTGCCTTTTACTAAATTCTGCCGAGCATTGGCTGCGTATGGTCTGGATGTGACTGCACGAGAGTCGGCTCCTTATTCCTGCATGAGCTATGGCGGCTGCGTGAACGGTTACCGCAGCGAAGGTGAAGTGGTTTCCGTTAAGGATTATCGCCTTGAAACGCATACTTGCAGTGAGGGCGATGATGCCTGCGGGCAGTACGATGCTGCCGCAGAGTGGCACTGGAATGAAGGTCATGCGGAGAACGAAAGCTATACTGTATGGAAAGAGGACGGCACACATGATGTGACCGTCTTTTTTCCTATCATTTTCCCGGATGGTGCAACGGGTTCTGAACTTTCCGATTTGCCGGAAGAATATAACGCTGTTGCTGATGGGAAAATCAGTGTGGCAGACTGCACCGGCAATATTGTGCTGGATGAAAGCGCCAACTTGTACAAGGGCGAACTGAACGACTGGTTTTATACTCCGGACGAGCTGACGGTCACTTTTACTGTTGTGACCGGTGAGGGCGAGGATGCAGTTTCCGATGATTACGAGGTTACTTTCTCCAATGCAACTGCCATACCTTGGTGCCCCGGAGAGTTGAACGATGGGCAGTACGGTCACTACGATCTCGACTGCACGATTTATCTGACAGGCTATGACCGCTACACAGACCCGGAAACGCAGGCCCCAAACGGTGCGGACGGCGGAACCGGAAATCTGGAAGCGCTGGCAGAAAGTTGTGATGCAGGAACTTTGACCCGGACAATCATTAAGCAGGATCAGTACGGTAATGAGTATGCCGGTAATGCGGTATCCTCCCGATATACAAAAACGATTACGCTGCCCAACGGCGCAAGCGGATTTCAGGGGTGGTATAAGGATGGCGAAGACACTTATGGAAATGTGGAATGGGCATCGATTCTGTATCGCATGGACTGGGAAGAACTGTATGGAATTGTGGACGGCATAAAATGCCGTGCCACCGGCAGCGGTATGACCGAGGAAGAACTGCGGCAGCTATTTACCAGCCTGAATATTGACGCCACCACTGCACGCGGTCAGGTGGTCGCCTTTGCGTTAAGCTGCCAAGGAAAGTTTGTCTATGCCCAGCCATCTTCGCTGCGCGGCGGGCCGGGCAATCCAAGCGTGGGCATCAATCTGGATTGTTCGAGCTTTGTCCAATATTGCTATTGGGCGCAGAACCTGCCTTTTTCCGCAGGCAGCACAGCCGCCTATCGGAATGCGGCAGACCTAGTAAGTATTTCCCCGTCTGAAGTGCAACCGGGAGATTTGCGCGTGGTATATGCCTCCGGCGGCGAACAGGGGCACGTTCAGATGGCGCTGGGCGGTGGTGCGTGGATTGAGTGCTGCTATGGCTATGGCGTTGCGGTGAATATGTCCAACGCCTGGATGGAGAGTAGGCCGTGCTATTACTTCCGCTATGCGGGATTCTGAGAGGTGCTTTTTATGAGAAAATTTCTCGCATTACTTTTTGCGCTTTTACTTTGTACAGCAACAAAAGTCTATGCAGAAGATACTGCTACTGTAACGGTGACGGTCAAGGATTTGCCGCAAAAATTACAGAACCGCACTGTGATTGTCACACTTGGCAATGGCCCATCTGATACCGAATCAACAGTTATTGTTCTGGATGGGCTGAACAACTACACAGAAACAGTGACAGTTGTGCCGTCAGAATATTACTGCGCTGCTGCTGTGCAGTATGATGCCTTGGGGGATTATCCCTTGCAGGAAATCAACCAAACGACATTTTTGCAAGCAGAAGGCGGGAACCACTACGACCTGATTTATACCTTGGCAGGCAGCAGCTGGTATGAGAGCGTGACCGGCCAGCAACGGCACTATACGTTGCAACCGCTGGAAACGCCACCAGAGAACTATGAGCCAGAACCAGCACAGGTAGGAGCCTATCTGACTGCGCCGATTGGTTTTTCCCAACACGTGATAGTTTACTTGCAGAATTTGTACACTGATGATGTTTATGATTTGGAGCTTTATGAATCGAATGGGTTGGCCGCTGTTGAACCAAATGCACTGAGCGGAAAATATGCTTTTCTTTCTGCTTATGCTGTTGGTGATGCAGAAAACCGTTACCAATTCAGATGTGAGCAGAATGAACTCTCTACTGAAAACGGTGTGGACTTTCATTTGACAGTGACGGACACTGCCAATCCAGACCGCGAGATGAACACGCCAAGCCGAGATCAAAACAGCACGGTGCAGGCGGCGAACAGTTTCAACAACAGAAATACGGATGCACCGCAGCAGCCGACCGCAGTGCCAGAGATTGCTTCCCAACCTGTAAAGCAGCAGAAGAAGCAGCTTGATCAGTTTTCCTTGCTGCTGGACTTCATGCCGGTGGTGCTTGTGGGGGCGGTGCTCTTTGCAGTGTGCCGCAAGCATCGCCGTTGAGACCCGCAGGGGTAACCGGAGCGTGAGCGACGGTTAGCAAGCATTGCATCTGGGTCCCACAGATGCAGATCAGGGACACCCTGAAACCCGTTTTGGGCAAACCCAAGCCCAATAGAGGAAGGTGACTTTATGGCGAATCGCAGACGTCCTATACCGAAGCGCATCTGGTTTACGGAGGAGGAGTGGCACTTAGTTGAAGCAAAGATGGTTGAAGCTGAAATGACAAATTTCTCGGCGTTTGGTTTAGAGATGCTTTTGCATGGAGAGGTACGGCATTATGACTTTTCCAATCTGAAACAATTAAATGCTTCGATGGGTCGCATCGCGGGCAGCATTAACCAAATTGCAAAACGCTGCAATGAAAATAAGTCGGTTCATGCCAATGATGTGGAGCAGCTGCGCCGAGAATTTCTTGAACTGAAAGCCGACTATCTGGAACGTGTGGTTAAGCTGTTGAGAAAAATTTATTGAATAGGAGAATGACGATATGAATCAAAATGGAGAAATCCGTGTGTTGTATGTGCAGCCGGGTAAGTACCCAGAGGAAATCAAGATACCTAATACGCTGGAAACTTTTCAAAAATATGTTTGTGGGAGTATAGAAAGCGTAAGATTGGACAGGGATACCTATATCATCTGTAATGATGAAGGAAAGCTGCTTCCATTACCACCGAACCGCTTATATGGTCCAACGGATTTCTTCGCAGGTCCGTTTCTGATATGCGGAGACGGTGGCGAAGATCTGATAAGTTTGACGGAAAGTCAAATTACTAAATATGAGAAAAAATATCACTCACCTCTGATTTTCCTTGAGCTATATCCGAAGCCGATTACTCTCAAATGCACGCCAGAATTGTATGCTAAATGCATGGGAGAAGAACATCAGCATGATGCACAGGAAAATGAGCGCGATGAGAGATAAGTCCATTAGCATAAAACGAAAATCATGAAATAATTTCAGGCAGATGCCCTATGTGAGATTCATTTCACATAGGGCATCTTTCTTTTCAGGGAGCTTCTTATGGCTATCACAAAAATTCATGCGATAAAATCTACTCTTGGCAAGGCACTGGCCTATATCGAAAACCCAGACAAGACCGACGGTCAGATGCTGGTGTCAGGCTATAATTGTGAGCCTCAAACAGCTTCTATCGACTTTGAAATGACAGCAGTGCTTGCGCACAAGGCGCGGAACCTGAAAAGAC
>ERZ834382.531-NODE-531-length-45455-cov-9.438678_pt1 | contig 45455 bp, 23 predicted proteins | sample MGYA00519692_ERZ834382 | MGnify/ENA primary metagenome ERZ834382 (study PRJEB31850, sample SAMEA3708751) | human gut metagenome | biome: human gut; feature: human-associated habitat; material: faeces | place: China | collected 2014 ...
CCTATTTTCAATTTAGGAACGCATTATTTATCGTCCTACTAAAGTATAGCCCTCGGGCGTAAGCTCTATTGCGGTAACGGTTTCGCCAAAAGTAGAAGCCCAGGCATCAAAATGCTGTAGTTCGTTCTTTGCAAGGGTGTCATATTGTAAGTAACGTTGAATGGTGTATAATTCCACCATACTGTTTGAAATCGGAGTACCGGTCGCAAATACAGTTCCTCGACCGCCTGTAAGTTCATCAAGGTATCGGCACTTCATAAAGAGGTCGGAAGATTTCTGTGCTTCTGTTTGTGCAATACCGCCGACATTTCGCATTTTTGTGTAAAGGTAGAGGTTCTTGTAATAATGACTTTCGTCAATAAATAGCCTGTCGACACCTAACTCCTCAAAAGTAACTACATCATCCTTGCGTGACTGATCGTTAAGCTTTTCAATTTTCTGACGAATAGCTTTTTTCGCTTTCTCAAGCTGTTTTATCGAGAAATTTTCTCCTCGATTGCGTTTTAATTCGGCAATGCCGTTTGTGATTTCGTTTTCCTGCTGTTCGAGAGAAGCTCTTTGACGCTCAATGCTCATCGGTATTTTTTCAAATTGTGAATGACCGATAATTACAGCGTCATAATCTCCTGTAGCAATACGACCGCAGAACCTCTTACGATTTTTAGTTTCGAAGTCTTTTTTTGTTGCTACTAAAATATTCGCAGAAGGGTAAAGCTGTAAGAACTCGGCTGCCCATTGCTCGGTGAGGTGATTCGGAACTACGAACAGCGACTTGTTGCAAAGTCCTAACCGCTTTGATTCCATAGCTGCGGCTACCATTTCAAAAGTCTTGCCTGCGCCGACTGCGTGTGCAAGAAGTGTGTTTCCACCATATAGAATGTGTGCGACAGCGTTTCTTTGGTGTTCTCTGAGCGTAATCTCAGGGTTCATTCCGCTGAATACAATGTGACTGCCGTCATATTCACGAGGACGAATTGAATTGAACCTTTCGTTATATAACTTGCAAAGCCGTTCTCTGCGTTGCGGATCTGACCATACCCATTCCTGAAAGCCTTGCTTTATAAGCTCCTGCTTTGATTGAGCAATAGCCGTTTCTTTTTTGTTAAGCACCGGTTTTCTGCTTCCGTCAATATCTTCAACATAATCGAATATACGTACATCCTTTAAGTTCAATGTTTCTTCTATGATCTTGTACGCATTGATTCGAGATGAACCGTATGTGTTATAAGCCTTAACATTACTTCTGTCGTATGATTTCCCGTCAATGCTCCATTCACCTGTGTGCTGTGAATAGTGTACAACTATACTGCTTTTGACATAAGCCGGTGTATTTAAAAATTCGTGAACGAATTGCTGTACAACATCGACCGGCAACCAAGTCGAGCCTAACCGTACAGATATTTCGCTCGCTGTCAAGTCTTCAGGCTGAACCTTTCCTAACGCTTCGATATTAATGTTGAATGAAGAATCGGCTTCTGCAAACTTTTTGGCGATTGCAAGCTTTTCTCTGACATTGCCGGACAAATATTCATCTGCCATGAAATACTTAACTTGATTATCGTCATTTCCGTTATAAAGAGGGTTTAAAAAAATTACGCCTTTTAGATCGTTGAAAATCTCATCTTCCTCTTTTCCGGTCAGACGTTTCATGTATTCCATATCAATTATAGCTTTTTCGCCGATAGACACAGCGAGTGCTTCGCTTGCCGTATCGACCTGTGTAACAGGCTTATGCGGCATTATCGTTCTCTTAAAGAATATATCCGCTTTACGTTCAAATTCACCTTCATCGCCGATTATCTCAAGGGCAGATAAAAGTGCAAAAGAACTGTCATCGCCAAAAGCAGATTTGTTAGCTCTGCTGTTGATATGACCGTATTTTTTAACGTAAGTGTCGTAAACCGCATTAAGCTTTGCCTGTTCTGCTTTTATCTCTTCATCGGGATAGTCTTCTGATTGTAGTTCTATCAGATTGCGAACGCAATCTCTTATTCCGATCATACCCTTAATTCGGTTTTCAGCAGTTGCTGATACCTCTATAGGCGACATACGGGAATTTTCACGGAAATAGATTTTATCGTCCACTACCGTGTAAGAAAAATTTCTTACCGTAGGGTTGGCAGGAATCGAATTATCTTCTTCCTCAAGCTCATCGGTTACCTCATATTCGGAAATCTCTCCGTGTATATTTGCTACCGCTTCCGATAACAATTCTGAAAGATCGGCATTTTCAAACGGCACGCAGGTTACTTCTTCGCCAAAGCGACCGCTTACGGTTTTCATCTCGCCGAGTATCATTTCCGGATTCTGTACAAAATATGAGTTCATTGTGATACCGTTTTCGTCAGTGTCAAGATGAACCCAATCCCGTTCAATATCAACGAGCCTGTCACGCTTTTGCAGGAATAAAATATCTGACACAACCTCTGTACCTGCATTGCCCTTAAAGGTATTATTCGGCAGTCTGATTGCGCCGAGGAGTTCTGCCATTTGTGCTATATATTTTCTGACAGATGAATTTTTCTTGTCCATCGTGCCTGTACTTGTAACAAGAGCCATAATACCGCCGGGACGTAACTTATCCAAAGACTTTGCAAAGAAATAGTCGTGGATAAGGAAATTATACTTATCGTATCTCTTATCAAGCACCTTGAAATCACCGAACGGAACATTGCCGATAACTCCGTCAAAGAAGCTGTCCGGCACATTCACTTCTTCAAATCCCTGTGCCGCTATTGAAGATTTCTGATAAAGCTACTGTGCAATGCCTGCCGAGATTGTATCAATCTCAACGCCGTAAATCTTTGTGCTTTTCATTGACTTTGGCAGCATACCGATGAAGTTACCGATACCGCAGGATGGTTCAAGCAGGTTACCCTCCTTAAATCCCATCTGTTCCATTGCCTTGTATATGGCATTGATTACATCGGGAGGGGTGTAAAAGGCGGTCAGTGTACTTTCTCTTGCGGCGGCATATTCTTCGGGTGAGAGTATAGTATAAAGCTCTGCAAACTCATTTGCCCACGCTGAATTATTCTCGTCAAAGGCTTCGGGCAAACCGCCCCAGCCGACATATTTAGACAGGACGAGTTGTTCTTCGGGTGTGGCAAATCTGTTTTCAAACTTACATTCTTTGAGTACCTTTATTGCTTCTGCATTTCTACGAAAACGTTCTTTCTTGCCTACTTGTTCAACGGGATTGGAACGCAAATCAAAGTTATTTCGCTCTGACATCGGAACATCGGGGTGCAAGTCGAAGCTCTTTACCTTTGACTTTTTCCTCTGTTCCCAAGCAGGAGCAACCGGTTTTTGTTCTTTGTCGGATATGTCATTGGGGATTTCATCAAAATCGGCGGTATCGTGAACAGGCTCGGCGATTATTTCAGGAGTTTTCTCCTGCGTTCCGAATTGCCTGTCAAGCTCCTCGTGACGGTCGTATTCCTGTTTTGCAGCGGTAATCAGCGCTTCGCCGAGAGTTTCCCACGAATGCGTAACCTCAAATCCGCCCTTGGTGCGGAATGTGATGCTTTCCTCGCTTTTTGTTGCGGAAATATCAACATCGTCTATACCGTCCTTGCTGCCGAAAAATTCGATATGGTTGAGCTTGCCGTACATACCCTTTGCAAGCTCCGCACGGACGTCCTCGCCGTTGTGATACCTTGTTGTGATATCCTCAAATTTGTCTGCGGTCATACCTGCGCCGATAAGCCAACGGCTGCTTGTGCCGCTGTATTTCTGCGCTTTTTCGTAATTAAACAGCTTGTCGGCAAGTGTGTCCATTTCATCACTTGCAAGCTGATTGTCCGCAAGCAAGGTGAGATTATCGGTAAGGGTACGGCGGACTTTTCTTTCCTCACGTGAAAGCGTGAAGTCGGGAACTTCCTTAAAACCTACGCTGTCAACAAAATGCGCCGTGATTTTTCCGTTCTGCTTAACGCAGATAATGTCACTCACCGAAAGGGAATGTCCGTGGAAATCTTCGGGACGATTGACGTTGAATTTTGCAAAAATATCCTCAAGCGTTTCGCTTTCCTGCATTCTGCCACGATACACCTGATTGTAATTTTCGCGGTCGGCATACATTCCGTGAGCCTGCATATATTCGCTGTTTGTAAAGCGATAGTCACTTAATTCCTCGCCGTCTTTCAGCTGATAAATGGCATATCTCGGCTCGGTCAGAGCAAGCAGCTTGCCAACGTAATTTTCTTCTCGGCTTGATATATCCTCGCTGTCAGTCATAAATTCCTCAACAGCCTCATCAAAGCCGGCGCTGCCCCTGTCAAGCGTTTCCTGCTTGCAGTTTTCAAGCAGATATTCCATAGGGTCGTCTTTCAGAACTGCATTGAAAATGTCGTCATAGGTGAGGTAGTTGTACACCAGCTGACCGCCTGCGGCACTGTCGGGATTGTAGTAAATCCAAGTGACCTGCTCAATTTCGGGCTGAACGTAGAATTTATCCACATCGGACGGGATTTCGGGCTTCTGACTTTCAGCTTTTTCCACGGAATTTTGCTGAATTTCTTTTCCGCTTGCAGCTACAAGTGCCGTGAGCTTTTCTCTGTAACCCTCAATTTCTTCTACAGAAATCCATTCGGGTTTTGCGTTATCGGAAAACGAGTTATAAAGCTCAAGCATATTATGGATGTGCGTATCAACGTTTTCACCGTCAAGATAGCGTATAGCACCTGCGCCGCCGTTGCCGAGCATATAGTTACAATCGGATTGCATACGGCTTAAAAGCTGATAGCGAAATTTATCGTCCGAGTTTTCTTCCGGAGAAACAGAAAAAGCAGAGGCTTTTGTAACCTCTGCTTCATATTCTGCTATGAAAGCCGTTTGTTCATTGATTGACGGTAACGGCTTAATGTTGCTTAAACGCTCATTATTATCTGCTGAGTAACTATCTCTTGAACTTCGTGCCTGAGATTGTTCATCAGCTGAACCCATTTCATCATATCTTTCGCTTTCAGCTCTTCTGTCAGCCCCTGTTTTACCGACATCTCTTTGATCAGCTCGTCCTCCAGTTTGAGCGCTCTCTGTTCCGTTTCTGCGAGGTACTGTGTTAACTGACAACTCGTCATCAGATTGTAGTACATTATCTTGTGGTGCTGCTTCAGATATTCCTTTTTCATCTGTGCCCATTTGCCGAGTGTTACCTCCTGCTGTTCCGGTAATGATAGATCCGGAATCAGATAGTCGCCCTGCATTGTGTAAGTGATTTCTTTCATAATTAGAACTCCTTTCGCTATTATAGCTGATATTGTTATCAGGCATTATCGCCTGTTGATTTTCCTTTTCAATTGCACGAACCGTTTTTGCGACTACACCGAGTCCCATTTTGGCTATATCGCTTGTGGCATATCCGATAGAGTTCAACAATTCATGTGTGCTGAAATATTCTATACCATCAAAATCGGATTCGGTTACCCACTGTCTGCTCCAAGACGTTCGGAAATCATATACACTACGCTGTTTTTTACAAGTCGTTTGTATATTTCTTCAGCTTCATCAGTACTTATATAGTCTATTTCACTGCCTGTTCCGTTTCTGATAAAATTATAGATATAGTCATCTATGTTGTCATCCACTGCATTAGATACGCTTTCTTTAATTACGCTTTCAAGACTATCCAAGTCGCTTAATGTGCCAAATGTATTTTTTAATGCTTCCGTAACATCGCTTTGATATTCGTCAGACATTTTCCATACCGGAACTTCTCTTGACCGTTTTGTTCCGTGTGTATCGGTGATGTCAAAGTAGTATTTAAGTCTTTGGCTTTTGCCCGAAGGATCCTCAAATACTGCGATGCCTTTTGCACCTCTGTTGACCCATCTGCCGAATGCTGTGTTCCAACGTTCGATTTCTAATACCGCCGTTGCGTCCGGACGCTGAGCAAACAGTAACAGCTGTTCGTCAAAACGTAGCTTGTAATTTCTGCAAGCAGTTCTTAAGAACGATTGCCACGCTCGAGCGTCTTTCGTCACATCGACAATGATTTGATCGTACAAATCATTTATCAGTTCGTACTTCCTTGCCATATCTATACCTCCGTTTTTTCTGCGGCTCACTTCTTAGTAAGCCGTCATCATTTTATATAAAAAGTCGGAGAATAGATTTCGCCGACTTTATTATAACACTTTTCGTTGCGTTTGTCTATCATTATAACACTAAATATTAAACAAATTAAAACTGGATTTTTTGTTGCTTCTGCTATTTTTCTTTTCTGAGTTGTTTCAGTAGTTGATCAATTTCCGTTTCGTTTTTCCTAAGGAAAACTATATTATACTTATCGCCTTTTTTAAAATAGGCAAACTGTATACCGGATTGCTTTATGTTGTCAAGCAATTCGGGGGCAACCATTCTATATTTAGGTTTCTCACCGTTTACTGCGGCTAAACGTTTTATTTCTTTGTTTAGTCTGTTATTTCGTTCATACTCTGTTTCCTGCTTGCTCTCATCCGCAGGGTAGAGAATTTTTGTAATGAGTTCTTTGGTGTCCGGCATAAACGCAACATTATATTTCCCGTCGTCCTTAGGAAAAGCCGCAAGCTCGATTTCATTCAATTTTAAAAGCTCGAGCTGAATTTTTGTAACGATCATATAGCTGAGCTTTGTATTTGAAGAAGCGGCGAGATCTTTTAATCGTTTGTATTTTTGTGAATTGATCAACTTATCTGACTGCTGTTCAACTTGCTTGCTGTCATAACCGAGAGCTTTGCAGATTATCTCTTTATTATTTTCTTTGACTGTAATAACCGCTGTCTTGGTTTCTAAATTCACATTTGCGCTGTAGAAAATCGGAAGAACAATAATTTTTCCAAGCTGATCTGCCGGAATTTTAACAGCAAAATTGTTGCCCTGGGCTGATATTAGATCTCCGTATCTGATGTTCTCGCAACAATATTTAGTTCTGATTATATTTGTATTAGCTGTAGTCCTATTGGATAACCGGTAGCTTTTATGTTCTCTGTATTTTTTTCTATTCGGACTTATGAAAAGTGCGCACAGTATTGTAAACAATATTGATTTTCGAGTTCCTGTCGGAAATCGACTCGTGTGATAGTTTGTCCTATACTGTTTTGTCAAACATCTGTAATTATTTGCGTACCTGTTGTCCTGAGAAAATGACCAAGATTCAAACCTTTGCCATTCGTTAATATTTTTTCTTGCGCAGGTTTTCTTCGATTGCAAATTTAAATTGCTTGTATTTGTATCAGCAAGATTTGTTGAATATCCCATTGCCTTTTCAAGCTCGGCTTTGGTATATTGACTTCCGAACTGTTTTGCTAAAGTATCAACACGGATTGCTTTCTTCTCACCGATTTTACGAACGGTGATGTGTTTTTCGTATCGGATCTCGTAGTTTTTGTTTTTGAGAAATGATATAAATTCACTTTTGCTTTTACAACTTTCTTTTGCTTCATCAAGATCACTCAGCAACTGAATTTTCCATGATTTATGTTTCAATGCCAACTGCATTGTCGTTTGATCTATCGGTTTGAATTCGGATTTAGAGCTTATAACAGATACTCCGTATTTGCGACACAGCTTATCGCTTATCGCTCTGTTGTTCTTCATTGTTTCTTTATTGTCGTAATATTTCCTGCCGGTTATCATATTGCAGGAGTTTACGATTATGTGATTGTGCAAATGTTCTTTGTCAATGTGAGTGCTGACAACTACTTGATAATTCGGAAAACAAAGTTTAGCGTATTCCACCCCAAAGCGATGAACAGTTTCGGGTGTTACATTATCGTTCGGTGCAAATGACTGAATAAAATGATGTGAAATAATCCCTTTATTCTGATTAAACGCTAAACGCAATAATCTGAATTGGTCGAGAGTGTTTGAGTTACTTCCCGAACAATTTATTCGTGAAACCTCAGATATTTTTGCAGGATTTGTTATGTAAGCGAGAGCTTCAGTAAGACCCGCTTCGGTTTTAATTTTGTTTTCCGCAGTTTGATTAACCGCCATTGCTTTTTTCACTTTCTTCACTTTCGTGTTCTGCTTTGGTGACGGCAAGCAGCAGATCTTTGAGCAGTTTCATTATTTCGTTTTGATAATCTGTGATTCTCTTTAAGTAGTAATTTGGCAATTCACTTTCATTTTTTCTGCTTGTATTTGCAACTATCGCAATCTGATTTATGTTGTTGCCGATTTTTAATAGCTGTCGTGTTACCTCATCAGCACCATCGACAACAATTATTGTTTTATTTTCTGAAAGTGATAGAATGTATTGGCTTACACTTTGTCTTGCGAGTTTTGCTTTTTCAACTAAGCTTTGCTTCTCTTCATCGGTTACTCTTAAATGAATCCGTGCATTTTTAAGTGGCATTTTTTACTCCTCTCTGAACTTCTGCGTAGCAAGAAGCACTGTATGATTTACGCAGTAAATCACACTGTGGCAAGCACAGAACGTGTGCACCCGATTGGTGCATACGTTTGCTTGTTAGGGTGAACCCTAATACCCTTTAAAAAATAAAATTTCAAATTTATTTTTTTAAAAATCGCTACGCTCACTGAGTGAATTTTATAAATCGTTACCGTTAAAAATTTTTCCTTCCGGTAATGTAGTTTTTTCATTCTGGCTGCCAAAATTTTTTGCTTCGGATTTGCTGAGCATTGCAAGTATTTCTTTTCGTTTTTCATCTGAAATATCGCCGTCCTTCATGATCGCCGCAAGCAGATCGCTTGCAAACTGATTGTTCTTTTCGACTTTAAGTTTTTTGATTTCCTTGCGCAACTTTCTGATTTTTTCTTTAGCTTCCGATATATTTTTTTCTTCCTGTGCTATCGCTTTTTCGCACTTGTTTATCGAAGCGTTAACATCCCTTGCCATTCGTTTTTTCTCCTTTTATTTTTGATATTATATTTTCAATGAGCAGCTTATCACTGTCAGAAGAAACAGAAAGCAGATACGAAAAACCAAGCCGGTCGAAGTTTTTGTTCAAAAAATTTATCTCATCCTTTGTCAGAAAAATCTCGGTAGTTTTGTCATATATGCCGTCATCGTTCTGAATTGTTTTGCTTTCGTTGTTTTTTGATTTAGGGTTGCTTTTGTTTATGCTACGGACGTCAGCTGTTTTAATTTTTTCTATCGGAGATGATATGATCTCCTGCTGTTTCGTGGTATTGTGTTTTGCAATTTCATTTGCTGTCGAAATAGAAAGCTCTCCGTTTTCAACCGCCGCTTTAACAGAATCAATTGCATTGTTTTTTATGTTCTCGATCTTTCCGATCTGTGCAGATGAAACGTGCATTGCCTTTGCAATTTTTTCTCGAAGTCTACCCTTAATTTCAACACCGTCAGCTTCAAGCTGAGAGAATATTTTTTTCAGCTCCTCATGTTCCTTAAAAATATCGGAGTCGCTGTATTTGCGCTGAGTATGATTAAGCATTATCAGATCAAGATTCATTTCTGCATCAGATTTCTTTGCTGTTATCAGATAACACGGAACAGTTTCGTTATTCCATTTGCCGTTTTCGATTAAGAGCTTGATTGCAGTTAATCTTCTGTGACCGCTGATTAGTTTATATTTCTCGGAAGAAATTTTCGCAACAGCCAGACTATGGATCAGTCCCTGACGGTCGATGTCCTCCGCAAGATCTTCAATATCCGGCAGAGAGTAAAAGTTTTCTGCATTTGTTTCGATGTCGGCAATTTTAATCATCTTTATATTATCAATGTAGCTATTTGATGCTGCACCTTTAATATCTGTTGTTATTGCGTCATCAAAAGTAAATTTTTTCGCCATTTTAATTCCTCCTTGATAATCTTTACTGTTCAACAGAGTGGATAATTTCGTTAGCAAGCTGCTCGTAGCAGCGTGCAGGATTTATCCAAGCCATATACTCCGAAGCTGTTATTCTGTAGCTTATGCTGTTCTTTATAGCTCTGGAGAACGGAACAACGGTATTCAATACTTTATCACCAAGGTTCTTTTTCATTATTTCGAGCAACTCACGATCTGCTTTGTTGCCTTTATCATATTTCGATGCGAAGCAAGCATATTTTGTTCCGGCATTTGCGATTTTTTGTGTTACCCTTGCAAGTCCCTGAACCGCAAATGTCCCAAGCTCAATAGGGACATAGACATAATCACATACTGTTAGAACGTGTTCTGTAAAGTCGTTCATTGCCGGCGGCATATCTACTATTATGTAGTCATAATCCGACTGCCGAAATTTTATTATATTTGTTTGCTTTTCTTCATCGGACAAGTTGGCGAAATCATTTGATATTGAGTTCATACGCATCGATGACGTGACTATATCAATGTTGTCATAACGTGTGCTTTTGATCAGCGGCATTTCTTCCGCATTGACGATGGCACTTTCACAGCCACATTCATCATTTGCTAAGTCAGTGAAAAAACGTGAGCTGTTGCACTGTCCGTCAAAGTCAACCAAAAGAATACGATTTTGACGACGGGATAGTGTATAAGCTATGTTGATCGCTGTGGAAGTTTTTCCGACTCCGCCTTTGTTGTTGTAAAATGCAATCATTTTCATAACAGTAAACCTCTTTCTGCTGCATTAAGCAGCTACAAAATTAAGCCCCTTTTAAAAAATAATAAGCACCGGGAAAGGACGGCAGGCTTACTTTTCCGTCCTCGATGTAGCTATCATCGCCCGATGCGCTTCGGAACACACCATTCCCATCATAAAACTACCTCTTACTGCTGTATTCCGATGGTGAGAGCCGGCAGAGTTGCACTGCCGCAGGTTGCTTTTGCTCTCATATAGGTGCGACACCGTATCGCACAGGACGTTCCTGTCGCACCATATTGTTCTATTTTCTTGTGTCATAGCCTTTTTTCTTTTCTTCTTCAAGCATTGCAACATACTGTCCGTAACTCATCTTCTTATCGAGAGCCATCTTCTCGACTTCTGATATTCTGATTTCACTTTCGGTTTTTCGTTTGTGCGGCGCAGTAAAATCAATTATCTTTGCAGGCATCAGCTCACCTCCTTTTTAAAAGCAGAAAGCACGGACGAGCCGTGCTTTATAATATTTGATAAACATCTCAAATTATGATATAATAATCAAATTAATTGGAAATGGAGAGGATTTAATGAATAATAACAAAAATATCACTGTAAAACAGGCGATAGATCGCTATATAGAAAGCAAAACCGCTGTTTTATCCCCATCTACTATCTACGGCTTACAAAAAAGCAAATCAGCGTTATTTGTATATTTTGCACGACGTTAAGATAGCTAAACTTGACCAGGAACTTATTCAGCGAGCAATCAATAAATTATCTTATTGTTATTCACCTAAAACGGTACGTAATGCGTATGGTTTATTGCACGCCTCTTTGCAAATGTTCGCTCCCGATTTTGTCTATCGTATATCACTACCGCAAAAGATAAAATCATCATTTTATGTACCGGATGAAAACGAAATAAAAGTAATATACAAACTAATCAAAAATACAGAGCTTGAGATTCCATTTTTATTAGCCAGTCAATGTGGATTGCGTCCTTCGGAAATATGTGCATTGACAAAGGATTGCATTACCGCTGACGGATTAGAAATTCGCAAAGCAGTTGTAATAAATGAGCATGGCAGAGAAGTATATAAGCCGCCTAAGTCATACGCCGGATATAGGACAATACCAATATCGCCCTTACTGCGAGATAAACTCATGAATACTCCGGATAAAAAACGGATTTGCGTTATATCTTCAAATAAAATAAGCCGTGATTGGAATTCATTTCTTCGTAAACACGGGCTACATATATTTAGATTCTATTCTTTGCGACATTATTACGCCAGTCAAGCATTATTGCTTGGAATACCACAGAAATATATTGCGGAATTAATGGGGCATTCATCGACTGACATGATTGAAAAGGTCTATCAGCACACCTTTCCATCTGCGATGGAAGAATTTAAGGTTCGTATTGCTGATAACATAGAAAAACTTTTGGGGTAATAAGGGTTCGAATCCCTCTTGGCGTGCCAACCGCTTTGATAATCATTATCAAAGCGGTTTTTCTTTTGCCAAAATAATGCGGAGCAATGTTCATTCAGATCATCGCTCCGCCTTTTGTTGTTTGACGGCACATTATACCTGTTTGTCCGAAAATTCGTTTTTCAGTTGATCAAGCCACTCCGTATGTTGCTTAATTACAATTTCACCGTTTTTATATTCGCCTACGTCGATAAATCCGTTTTCATTGTCATAAAAATGAACCTCATCGCAGTACGGAAGAACTTTGATCGCATCGTCAAAACGTTTTGCAAATCGCTTTGTAACATCTTCTTTCGGAATATCGTGACCGCCTTTTCTTACACGGTTTTCTATTCTGATACAGCTTTCATTAAGCGAGCTCAGAGCCACATAGTACATCCTGATATAATAGCCGTTTTTCTTTGCTTTTTCCAATGTACCGAATATTCTTTTTCCCGATAATGTTGTTTCCTGTGTGAAATTGATTTTCTTATCAAGGCAGTCGTTTATAATCTGTATAGCTTTTTTACCGCCTTTGATATTTCCGCCGCATTTAGCCGAGATAGCGTCAACATCAACTATAATACCGAGGTCGGAACGTTCTCCCTTGAGAAGTCCGGTAAGGCTACTTTTACCCACGCCGTTGACACCGGCAATAATCGTGAATATGCTCATTGTTCCTTCTCTCCTTAGTATTTATTTGTGATACCTTTTCCCTGCAATAATACTATACGCCCTGTAGATCTGCTCCAGAAGCATCACCCTTGCAAGCTGATGCGGAAAAGTCATCTTCGACATCGACAGCTTTATATCAGCCATCGCCTTTATCTTCGGTGCAAGCCCGAACGAGCTTCCGATTATGAAGTTCACCGCCGACTTTCCCTGCACCGCCGTATCGCTCAGCTTAGCGGCAAGCTCCTCGCTTGAAAGCTGCTTTCCCTCAATGCACATAGCAACGGTAAGAGCGTTCTTTGCCAGCTTCTTTTCTATCATTTCAGCTTCTTTTTCGAGTGCGTCCTCTATCTGCCTGTCAGACGGCTCATTCGGCAGTGCGACAGGTTCAAGCTCGTGTATTTTCAGCACACAGAATCCGCCGAGCCGCTTTTCATATTCCTTGCAGGCATCTCTCAGATAGCTTTCCTTCAGTCTGCCGAGGCAGATTATATTAACACCTTGCATCAGCGTCTTTTAGCGTAGCTTTCAAAGCGGCGCTTCTCCTTTGATGCCAGCTTTCTGCGCTTGGAGTTTTCTATCGTTCTTGTAACGATAAAGCAGATAAGCAGTACAACTATTCCGACAGCCGAAACCTTGAACCACGGCTTGTCGAACTCGTCCTTTGCTTTTTCTATATAATATTCCACGTCCGATCTGGCAACGTTGTTGTTTGCCACAAGGTTCATCGTGGCGATAGTTTCGCCCTTGAATTTAACGTCCATTACGCCGAGTATGTCGCCCTTTTTCACGGGAGCCTGCACGCTTTCATATGCCTTAAAGACCTTCTGCACTCCCGATTCCTTTACCGATTTCGGCATAAGCGCAGTGTAGTCGCTTTCGGGTGTCAGTATAACGTGCGTTGCGCTCTCTCCCATTTCGACCTTGACTTCGGTTATCTGCTCGTCCTTGTTTACTACAGTAGCCATTTCAAAGTTTGTGAATGCCCACTTGTAGAGGTTGAGTGCGTCGATCATCGAATACCAGTCGTCATAGTATTCGCCGTTCTTGTCCTTTACCGGTGCGCCGAGCGTCACAAGGATATAGTTGTACTGATTCTTGGCGGCTGAAACAAGGCATCTTCCGGCTTCGTCCGTAGTGCCGGTCTTTGTGCCGTATGCGTATTCATATTCGTAAACACTGCCGGGACGAAGAAGTGAGATAGTGCTGTATATCGAGTAACCGCTGGGGTTAGCGTCATTTTTCGGCATCTCGTATTCGTATGTGCTTGTTATTTTCTTGAACAGCGGAAACTTGTCGTAGGCGTATTTTGTCATTTTATACAGGTCTTCCGCAGTTGTGTAGTTGTTGTCGTTATGCAGACCGTGAGCGTTCACAAAGTTTGTTCCGGTACAGCCAAGCTCCTTCGCTTTTTCATTCATCATTCCGATAAACTTTGTGATGCTTCCTCCGCCTATATTATAGGCAAGAATGTTTGCCGCTTCACAGGCAGACGGGAGCATAAGCGCATACAGACAGTCCTTGTATGTCAGGTTGTCCTGCAGCGGTTCTATCGCCGCATTTGACGGGTCGCTGTAGTTCGGGTCCTCGTAGAAATCGTTGAAGCAGTCATAAGGCACTTCCACCTTCTTTGACAAAGAGCCCTCGGACAGATGCTCAAGCGCAATTATACAGGTCATTATTTTTGTGGTTGAAGCAGGGTACATTTTCTTGCTCTCGTTCTTCTTGTAAACCACATCTCCCGTATCTGTGTTGACCATATACACAGCCTCGCTGTATATCTTGTCGGTGTTCGGGTCAAAATCATATACCTCGTCGTCGTTTTCCGCAAAAGCGGTAACGGAAAGCGAGCATAACAGCATAGCCCCGCAAAGCAGAGCAGACGCAAAGCGTAATATCTTCTTCATAATTTATTCCGTTCCTTTTCATCGGAGATTTTTAAATATGTTCCTTATTATTGTATCACATATCGCCGAAAAAGAAAAGACTTTTTTGCTTGTTAATATTTTATTTTGCGTATTCTCCTTGTCGGCTTTCCTTTTTTGTGTTAAAATAGAATAAGAATTTTCTTACAATTCGGCAAGAAAGCCGTATCTGCCGAAAAAGCGGAGTAAAATACAAAGGGGTGAGAGTATGAACGGGAATGTGCGGAGAAATGCAAAAACAGCTTTTGTCTGCGTATTGTTTATAATAATTGTTTCTTTGTTTTTCTATCTTCTTACCGCAGGCACAATGCCGGAATCTGTCGATATACCGTCCACAGACAAAATAGCTGATGTCGATTTGTCAAAGCAAGGTGTCGGTATAGATATATCCTCCGGCGAATATTACACAGGACGGTTGTATACTCCGGACGATTTTGCAAAAGGCGATATATCGCAGGGCAATCCCGATGATAAATATGCCACATTCCGCATAGTACTGCCCCTTGAAAAAGGTGTTACCTACGGACTTTACGGAGAAACGGCGACCTATGCACAACAGGTTTATATTGACGGAAAACTGCTCAGCGAGGTCGGTAAGGTGTCCGATAATGCCGAAGAATTTGTCCCTGCGACAGACAGATACACGCTATATTTCACCGCACAGGCAGATACTGCGGAGATAATAATCCGTCACGCATGGTTTAATCACAGGACAGGCACGATACAAAAGCTGTACCTTGCAAAAGCTCCGCTTATATCCGCAAACGACAGGGCACAGACCGTTTGTGACGGACTTATTGCAGGAACTCTGCTTGCTATGGCAATATTCTTTTTCGGAATGTTCCTTCTCGGAAACAGAAAACGCAGTATGATGTGGTTTTCACTCACCTGTCTTACTGCGGCTCTGCATTATCTCATATACGAAAGCAAGCAGATAGGCGTACTGTTCCCCTATCTTGACTGGTACACTGAGCATAAACTCGAATACATCACGAATATACTTTACTTCGTGTTTATACTGCTCTACGCCTTTGCCGCACTCGGATTAAGACCGCATAAGCATTTTGTTGTGACCTCCGTATGCTCTGCAGGTGCGATATTGCTGTTCTACATCTTTACACCGTCAACCGTTTATACGTATTTTACTGTTGTTGCAGGCGCTGTTATGGCGGTATATCTGATTCTTTCTTCTGTATATATCTGTGTTACGGCGGTAAAACACAGGCTTATGGGCTACATTGACAGCATTATAGTATGCTCAACCGTTGTACTTACCACAGTCGTTTATTTGATAGAAGGGTTTACCTACTTCACGAAGATATTCTATATCCGCTCCTATGCGACTATATTGTTCGTGTTCTGTAATGCGGTCATGCTTACTATAAATCTTTCAAGAACAGAGCGCCGCCTTGACGAATCGAAACAGCGTGAATCGCAGGTCACCCATATGAATGAAACGCTTGAAAAGCTCGACAGGCTGAAAACCGATTTTATGCACAATATCGCCCATGAAATGAAAACTCCGCTCACGGTAATGAGCGGATACGCACAGCTTACCGAAAAACAGATAGAAAAGAATGTCGTAAACGATGAAACATTGTCAAATCTTGAAACGATTTCAAGCGAGGCTCAGCGTCTGTCCGATATGGTGACAAAGCTGCTCTCGGTATCTCATAACGAGGTCACGGCAATGGAGCTGAGCAGGTTTGCCGCAAGGGACGTTCTTTCCGATGCGGCGGCGGTTTGCAGACCTATACTTGCAAAGCACGGCAACCGGCTTGTCACAAGGGCGGATAACTGCCCCGATATAATAGCAAACCGTGAAATGCTGCTTCAGGTGCTTATAAATCTGGCTGTAAATTCGGGCAAGCATACCGAGAACGGAACAGTGACATTTTCGGCAGAAAAATCCGCCGACGGTGATAATTTCGCCGTGTTCACGGTATCCGATACCGGAACGGGAATATCCCGTGAGGCGCTTGCACATCTGTTTGACAAAGGCTACAGCACGGACGGCGGAAACGGGCTGGGACTTTATATCTGCCGTGATATTATAGAATCGACAGGCGGCGAAATAACCGCAGACAGCAGTGAAAACGGAGCGGTGTTCCGCTTTACCGTACCGTGTGGAAAGGAAGATGCAAAGTGAGTACGATTCTGCTTGTAGAGGACAATCCACATATAATGAAGATAAACAGTTCGTGTCTTTCTATGGAGGATTACAGCGTTCTTGAGGCGGCAGATGCGGCGCAGTGCCGTTATATGCTGTCGAATAACGATGTCGATCTTGTGATACTCGATATAATGCTCCCTGACGGCGACGGAATATCGCTTTGCCGTGAGATAAAGGCAAAATACGATATTCCGATACTGTTCCTGTCCGCACTCAGCGAAAACGATGATATTATAACGGCACTGAGAGCAGGCGGCGATGATTATCTGCCGAAGCCCTACGATATACAGGTGCTTATTGCAAGGGTAGAGGCTAGGCTTCGCTCCGTACGGAAAGATAAGCGTTATATCTCGTTCGGAAGGCTCAGACTTGACACGGTTTCAATGGCGGCATATTTTGCCGACAACGACCTGCTCACCACCCAGAAAGAGTTCTCGATACTGCTTATGCTTGCCCGTAATATCGGCAGTACAGTGCCGAAAGCCGAGCTTTATGAAAATGTGTGGGGTCTGCCGTATTCCGACAACGCAAATGCGCTGTTCACGGCGGTTTCACGGCTCAATAAAAAACTCGATGATAACAAAGCCGATGTGACTATCACCTACGAAAGAGGCAAAGGCTACGCACTTGAAAGTATATAGACTAAACGAAAATCGGTTTCTGCTTGTTTCGCATCCGCACTATCCCTCAAAAAGCACTATATCCTTGCCTCCCTTGTCAAAGGGAGGTGGCTTGACGGCAAGGCACAAGCCTAAATTTTACAGCGTTTTTTGGGGATATATCCGACTTTTATAATTACTAAGTCGGTCTGCCGTCAAGACGGAGGGATTGCTTTACACCCACCAACCTTTTCATCCCCACAACCATTGCAAAACCGCACTATCCCTCAAAAAGCACTATATCCTTGCCTCCCCTCGAAAAAGGGGAGGTGGCACGGCTGTAGAGGTTTTTCGGCTTGCTGTACAGTATTCAGATAGTCCTGCTTTTACGATTCTGAAACTATTCCGAGCCGTGACGGTGGGGATTGCTCCCCATCCGCACTATCAATGAGATTTTCCGCACTATCCCACCGGCTTTTCGTAGGGCGAGCGTCTGGGCGTGCTTAGTTAGCTTTGCGTCCTTGCAAAGCCCTTGGGCACACACGCTTAAGGCATCCTTGCCTTGCTTGCTCCTCCCGTTGCACCGAGCCTCTCAATCCCCACAACCTTCTCAAAAGCACATCAACCGCTTCGCACCACGTCCTTGCCTCCCCTCGAAAAAGGGGAGGTGGCACGGCTGTAGAGGTTTTTCAGCTTGCTGTACAGTATTCAGATAGTCCTGCTTTTACGATTCTGAAACTATCCCGAGCCGTGACGGTGGGGATTGCTCCCTATCCGCACCAACCCTCCCAAACCCGCACTATCCCACGAAAATTGCCATCACCCTTGCCTCCTTAAAAACATACAGACTAAACTAAAAGCCGCTCCCGTAACACTCCGGGAGCGGTTTAGCTGTATTCTGTTGTGATTTATCAGTTTGCAACAATGTTTACGAGCTTGCCGGGAACAACTATCTCCTTGCGGATTGTCTTGCCCTCAAGCGACTGTGCGATAGCTTCCTTTGCCATCTTCAGCAGTTCGTCCTTGTCGGCAGCTGTAGGCACATTTATACGAGCCTTTATCTTACCGCACAGCTGAACTACTATCTCAACGGTGCTGTCAACGCAGAGTGCCTCGTCGTATGTTACCCACTGCGCTTCGTTCAGTATGCCGTAGCCGAGCGAATTGTACATTTCCTCGGTGATGTGGGGAGCAAAGGGATTCAAGAGTATCAGCAGCGATTTCATCTCGGCATCGTTGATCTTGCCGTTTGCGGTAATCTCGTTGATAAGTGACATCATAGCGGCGATAGCCGTGTTGAATCTCATCTTCTCAATATCTTCGCTGACCTTCTTTATCGTCTTGTGCATTGATGTTCTCAGCTCGTCTGAGTATTCATCGCCACGGACAAGCATATTCTGAAGATTCCATACACGGTCAAGGAAACGCTTACAGCCCTTCATACTGCTGTCGTTCCAGGGAGCCGCCTGCTCATAGTCGCCCATGAACAGAACGTATACACGAAGAACGTCTGCACCGTATACGTCAACAACGTCATTCGGGTCGATTACGTTGCCTCTTGACTTGCTCATCTTTTCGCCGTCCGGACCTAAGATAAGACCCTGTGCGGTACGCTTTGCATAAGGCTCGGGAGTGGGAACTTCGCCTATATCGTAAAGGAACTTGTGCCAGAAACGTGAGTAGATCATATGACGGGTAACGTGCTCCATACCGCCGTTGTACCAGTCAACAGGAAGCCAGTATTTGAGCGCTTCCTGTGAAGCAAATTCCTTGTCGTTGTTGGGGTCGCAGTAACGCAGGAAGTACCAGCTTGAGCCTGCCCACTGAGGCATTGTATCTGTTTCTCTGCGTGCGTCCTTGCCGCACTTGGGGCACTTGCAGTGTACGAATGAATCTATCTTTGCAAGCGGACTTTCGCCGTCCTGACCGGGCTGGAAGTTCTCAACTGGAGGAAGCTCCAGAGGCAGTTCCTCATAAGGTACGGGAACAATTCCGCAGTCTGGGCAGTGTACTATCGGGATAGGTTCGCCCCAGTATCTCTGACGGTTGAACGCCCAGTCCTTCATCTTGTACTGTACGCCCTTTTCGCCGCAACCGAGCTTTGCAAGTACGCCGAGCATCTTTTCGATAGCGTCCTTCTTGTTCGTAATGCCGTTCAGCTCGCCCGAATTCACCATCTCGCCGTCGCCCGTGTAGGCTTCCTTCGAGATGTCGCCGCCCTTGATAACCTCGATTATATCAATGCCGAACTTCTTTGCAAATTCATAGTCACGGGTATCGTGAGCAGGAACCGCCATTATAGCGCCCGTGCCGTATCCCATCATTACATAGTCGGAAATGTATATCGGAATTTCCTTGCCGGTAACGGGGTTTACGCCGGTAAGACCGTCTATCTTTACGCCCGTTTTGTCCTTGACAAGCTGTGTTCTTTCGAATTCGCTCTTCTTACTGCATTCAGCCTTGTAAGCGTCAAGATCGGCAATGTTCTTTATAGAATCCCTGTACTTCTCGATTATAGGGTGTTCGGGAGCAATAACCATGAATGTTACGCCGTAGAGCGTGTCGGGACGGGTCGTGTAGATGCGGAGCTTCTCGCCGTTTTCCTTGATGGAGAAGTTGACGAAAGCGCCTGTAGACTTGCCTATCCAGTTCTCCTGCTGGAGCTTTACGTTAGGCAGATAGTCGACCGTTTCAAGTCCCTGTAACAGCTTGTCGGCATATTCGGTGATACGCAGGTACCATACTTCCTTGGTCTTCTGCACTATCTCACTGTGGCAGATGTCGCAGTGACCGCCCTGTGAGTCCTCGTTTGAGAGTACGACCTTACAGCTTGGGCAGTAGTTTACGAGCGTCTTATCCCTGAATACAAGGCCATGTTCGAACATCTTGAGGAATATCCACTGAGTCCACTTGTAATAACGCTCTTCGGTGGTGTCGATGACCCTTGACCAGTCGAATGAGAAGCCGACACGCTTGAGCTGGCTGGTAAATTTTACTATGTTGTTATCGGTGACCTTACGGGGATGAACGCCGGTCTTGATGGCGGTGTTCTCGGTGGGCAGACCGTAAGCGTCAAAGCCAATCGGGAACAGTACGTTGTAGCCCTGAAGCCTTCTCTTGCGGCTGACTACCTCAAGGCCGGAATAAGCCTTGATATGACCTACGTGCATACCTGCGCCGGAGGGGTAGGGGAACTCTACGAGAGCGTAGAATTTCGGCTTGGTACTGCCGTTTTCAGCCTTGAATGTCTGATGCTCGTCCCAGTATTTCTGCCACTTACTTTCTATGGCAGAAAAGTCATATTTTTTCTCTTCCATTTTGCGAGTTGTCCTTTCATACGCCCGATATGGCGGTATAATTCAATTTCAACCTTTATTATAATACAAAAACGGCTGTTCTGTCAAGTAAAGCGGCAAGTAAAGCGGCGACAGTAAATAAATGTAAAATAAAGGTGAAATATGTCATTCACAGTGTGATGATTTATGATGAACCGGTTTTTACGTCTGAGAGGGCGTAAACCGTTATGTTATCGGGGGTGACGGCAGATTGACGCAAGAATAACCGAATGATGAATTTTGATGATTTTAGATTTTCCCGATACGAAGGGAGAGATATTGCAAAAACTTGAAAATTATAGGAGGCTTTGGGGCGGATTGCTTCGGGCGGATAACACCGTTCGGCTTATCAGTGATAATGTCAAATATATATGATTGCTGTATATCGGATTGCTGATAGTTGAATTGAAAGTGTCACGAAAAGATGGGGAGGAAAAATCGAAGAGGGCAGGGTTTTGTTTTGTGGAAAAATGAGGGGGCAGGGATGATGTTACGCTTACAATATAATTGATATGAATAATTGTAAAAAGCAATATAGCGATTTAAGTATAATGAGTTGTGAATATCGGAGGTTGAACTGTAACTGACGGAGGGTGCGGAAAGGGAAGCGATTGCTGTGTTTAAAGTGCTGTTTTCTTGACAAATGTACTTTGCTGTGTTATTATGATTATATAAATATTTGAAGTGGGAGGAAATGATAATTTATTATCATATGACGCAAATGAAAAAATATAAGATATATTCTGCAATAATGAGCGTGTGTATTTTGCTGACATCCTGCAGTTCAGGCGGCGGAGGTTCAGACGAAACTAAGTCAGAAGCTTCTTCAAATGCGGCTGTGACATCTGTTTCTTCGGTAATTGTCACAACTGCTCCGGTTACAACCGTGCCGGTAACAACGGCGCAGGTAACAACGGCACCCGAAACAACAAAATCCACCACAACAGTAAAACCCGAAACCGCTACACCTTCTGCTTCTGCTACGGCAACCGCCGCAACGGAAAAGCCGAAATGGAGCGAAAATAAAGCAGACGAAACGCTGTATGTAACGGTGGACTGCTATGAACGAACGGGTGCGTATATCGGTGCGCCTGCTGGCTCGATACTGAAGCGAGGCAGTAAGATAGCTGTTACAGCTATGACCGATACGGATTATTATAAATTGAAAAACGGCAGATATATCCACAAGGATTATACGAGCAAGACAAAGCCTTCAGAGGCCGGTCAGCCTGCTTCAAACGTACCTACCGCCGGCTCTTTTGAAGAAGAAGTAAACAAGGTAACGCTGAAGCCGGTCAGAACCAACACAAAAAAGCTGGACGATCTGGTTGACAGAATACTGGCAAAAATAATCACCAAGGGTATGACCAACAGTCAGAAGTTGAAAGCGATATATGATTACATAATTGCAAACTCGTCTTATGAAATGAGAATAATTGATTATGATGAAATGATGACTTTCGGAGATAATGCCTACTTATCAGACGAAGATGCAATAACCGCATATTATGCCTATCTGATTCTGTCTGACGGATATGGCGTGTGCGACAATTATTCTTCCGCATTTACGGTGCTTGCGAGGGCTGTGGGATTTGACTGCTACAGCATAGGCGGAAATGTTGCATATTCCGGCGGAGGATATACCGGACATAAGTGGAACAATATCAAGGTCGGAAACACCTGGTATGAATTTGACACACAGATAGAGGACAAGTATAACGAGCTGAACGGATATACAAGCTATTTTTATTACGGCAAGATAAGAAACAGCAACCCGACATTATACATCTATCCCGAAAATCTTGACGAAGTTATCGGTTGGTACAAGGGCTTCAGATTTGCCGATCCGATGAAATGCGTTGCCGATATAGCAGTCGGTGATAAAAACCTCAAGCTCCGTTATGAGCAGAAAAAGTCAAATCTTGAAATCTGGGGAAATGCTGATTATACCGACGATTATATCAAGTATGAAAACAAGAAACTGCCACAGCTTAATGTCAAGCTGAGTATAAGCGAGGGCACAGCGCCGTTTGACTATGAAGTAATCGTTAGTCACGAAAAAGACGGCACACAAACGTATCTTATGGATGAAACGAAATTTTCGGTAAAGGACAAGAGTGCGACATTCTCTCTTAAGCTGCCGGAATACGGGGAATATACCGTAGAATACAGGATGCGTGACAGCTCCTCAAGAGAGATATTCAAAATGGCATCGGTGTCTGCGTATGACAATTCTGCGCTTAAAGGCGAGCTTACGGTGAAGAAGGAAACAAGAAAAGACAGGCACGACTACGGAAATACATATGTAAAGCTGAATTATACTGGCGGAGGAAAAACGAACTGCTTTGACTGTATTGCCTATGGCGATGAAGAAACGGCTTATGGTGTATTCGGCAATGACGAGTGCTGGTTTAATCTGACAAAGGGAAAGAAATATCTGATTGTAGCGAGCATTACCGATTCTAAGGGCAAGGTGCATGATTTCTCGAAGGAATTTACCTATAAATAAATAATAAAGCTGACCGGCGTCTGTAGGGCACCGGTCAGTCTGTTTGTAGAAAAAGTTTTTTGTTTAATGTGCTTCTGTTATATCATTCGGCTTCGACTATGATAACAGGCTACCGATAGTGTTATTTGTGGGATAGTGCGGATGTGAAACCGGCAGAGCGTTCATTTAAAGGCAAGGGTGATAGTGCGAGGCGAGGCGGTTGATGTGCTTTTTGAGAGGGTTGTGGGAATGGAGAGGTTGGTGGGTGTAAAGCAATCCCTCCGTCTTGACGGCAAAAAAGTTTGCAACATAAAAATGGTTGGCATATTGCAAGCAGAAAGCAATAATATCAAGGCTTGTGCCTTGCCGTCAATCCACCTCCCTTTGACAAGGGAGGCAAGTGTGATGGTGCAAAGCAAGGGATAGTGCGGTTTTGGGAGGGTTGGTGCAGATAGGGAGCAATCCCTCCGGTAGTCGCCCGAATTTTTTTCGGGCAACAGAAGTTCGCCTTTGACAAGGGAGGCAAGGATATGGTGCGGGGCAAGGGATAGTGCGGAAAATCTCATTGATGGTGCGGATGGGGAGCAATCCCTCCGGTAGTCGCACGAATTTTTTCGGGTGATAGCACCTCCCCTTTTTCGAGGGGAGGCAAGGACGTGGTGCTGAGCAAGGGATAGTGCGGATACGAAGCCGTACAAGCACACGCAGACGCTCGCCCTACGAAAAGCGAGAGGAATAGTGCAAATACGAAGCCGTACAAGCACACACAGACGCTCGCCCTACGAAAAGTGGGTGGGATAGTGCGAGGCGAAGGATGGTATAGCAATCCCTCCGTCTTGACAGCAGAAAAGTTTGATAAATAAAAAAGGTAGGCGTGTCACAAACAGAAAGCAACAATATCAAGGCTTGTGCCTTGCCGTCAAGCCACCTCCCTTTGACAAGGGAGGCAAGTGTGATAGTGCTTTTCGAGGGATAGTGCTTGGTGATATATTTCACCTGACCGGTGGCTGTAGGGCGCCGTTTTTTTGTATTATGTGCCGCATTTATGACCGTTTGCGCCGTTATAACAACCGTTCGTGCCAAAAAGTTGAAATCGCAAAGCAAATGAGTTATGATATAATTATAAAATTATAAGGGGGAGAAGTATGCTCATCTGCGTTTACGATACCGCAAACGAGGCGGAGATACTGAAAGCGAAAATAACACAGATCGCAACGGCGGCGTATCGAAGAATTGCCTACAGGGTATGTCAGAGGTATGAGAGCTTTGTGACGGAGTGTAAGACGGCTGACCTTATAATCGTGCTTGCCGACGGAGCGGACGGTATGGAGGGCGTTATTGCGGCGAAGAATGCCGATAGGGATACGCCTGTAATATGGCTGTCGGACGATGAGGGATTCGGGGCGCAGTCATACAGGCTTGGCTGTACCTATTTCCACAAGAAGCCAATACCGCTTGAAAAGCTGAAGGAGGCACTGCATAAGTGCAGGTGCATGGCATAAGCACGGGTAAATCTACAGGAGGAAAAACATGAAGAAAAAATTTGTACGGCTCATAAGTGCGGTGCTGTCTGCGGCAATGACGTTGACGGCTGTACCGTTATCGGCATTTGCCGAGGGCGAGGCACATACGCATGACGGTGAGAGCAATGTCATCACGACACCGCTTGATTTCAGAGAAAAGACGGCGGACGAAAACGGTGTCGGCTGGAGCTGGGATTATGACACAAAGACGCTGACGCTTGACGGAGTGAACATTCAGGCGACAACAGAAGAGAATATGATGAGCGTCGTAACAGTCCCCGACGGTACGAAAATAGTGCTGAACGGTGAAAACACTATCGTACAGACCGATACCCTCGAAAGCGATACATACGTTCTCAGTGCCGTAAATAATAAAGAGGTCAATTGTGACGGCACAATGACGATCAGCGGCGACGGTGTGCTGAATGCAGAGAACCGCTCTACAGACAGTATGGCACGCTCTCTCGGCGGATCAATAATCCTGAACGGCGGTACAGTAAACGCAACAGGTACTGTAAAGACAAATTCGCTTGAAATACATAATGACGGTGTGCTGAACGCAAATGCGACAACTGCATCTTTTGAGGGTGTGGCTGTCAATGTCAGCGGCGGCATTACTGTTGACGGCAACGGCAGTCTTACTGCAGTAGGTTGTGCTAATGAATCTACGTTAAACAGTGCAATATTGCTTACCAGTAATTTCGGTGACAAAATTTCCGTCAGCGAAAACGGCAGTATTACTGTGCCTGAAGGCAATGCAGCAAGAGTCGGAATATACTACAGCGGAAACAACGGCGACGGAATGGATGCCGAAATAAGCGGCGGTAAGGTCACTGCTTATGGTGCTAAGTATGGCATTTACAAAGTAAACCTTATAATGAGCGGTACAGGCTCGGTATATACTACGGGCGGTTCATACGCTATCGGTCTAACTGTACCGACAATAGACGAGAACAGATTTACGGTGAAGGGCTCGACCGAGTTCAAGGCTTCGGAAAGTGCTGTGACAGGCGAGGTCGAGCTCCCCGACGGCTATTATTATATTGACGGAGCAGACGCTAAGACGGTAGTTATAAAGCCTGATACTTCTCCCCGTATAATACTCGGAAAGCAGACAGGAATATTCAAGACGGAAGAGTATGAAATAATTGAAGGCGAGACTGATACCAAGCTCAAGGGTACGGTTTACTTTGATATTACTCTGAAGAATATGAGCGATGAAGAGTTTGCAGACGCAAGAGGCTATTTCGGCGGCGATGAACCCGATTTATCAGCAAGCATAATCAAGACCGATTACGGCTGGGTGTGCATGGTCTGCGATACCGAGTTTTCGGTTACATACGACACTGATAATACTCTTACAATAAAGTGCGGAGATATTGTATCCAATACCGTTCAGGTAAAGTCGAATGCAAACCGTTTCAACAAGGTTACACAGGGTGACAACACAAACAGAACGGTTTTCTATACAAACACTTCGCAGGAAGAGAAGGACAATTACAAGCTTGTAAGCACCTATACGGTTGACAGTGAAAGCATAAGCTATAACTGGTACAGTACGAACAGTGCATACAGTGCAGATGAGCTCGGTGCGGCAGTATCCGGAAGCAACGGCGAATTCAAGCTTGCGGATAGTATTCCTGCCGGAAATTATGTTCTGTATTGTGATATAACCTATTCAGACGGTGGCAGCACAGAAACTGTTACAGAAAAATTTACATTTACATATAAAGAATGTGCACATGAAAACGGTTATTCCGACGGTAAATGCACAAACTGCGGAGCGTTATGTGATCACAGCAATATTGACATTAACACGGGTAAGTGTAACGAGTGTGCGCATCAGTTTGTTGCTACAATCAGCACAGACGGCAGTGCGCCGACAGGCTATGACACGCTCGCAGACTGCCTTGACAGCATTACTGCCGATACCGGAAACTATGTTAAGATCTATCAGGATATCGGCGATACATCGGCAACTGCAACCTTAGATACTATAGATGTAAATCACAATGTTATGATCGACCTTAACGGTCACAAGCTGAACAATATCAAGCTTGGGGTCAACAAAGACGTCACACTTACATTAACCGGCACAGCGGGCAGTTATGTTACGCAGGTGTATGTTCGCAAAGGCGGCGGATCATTCATAATTGACAGCGAAGCAAATGTAGAATTTAATACAATTTTTGTTGAGGACAGTGCACGGCTTGCTGTAAACGATGGCGCAAAAGTAACTACAGAGCAGTTGACTGTGATAGCATCCGTGAATGATGACGGAACTACAACGACATCTGTAAAGCTCGCTACGGGAATGAAGTTAGGTGGGCTGACATATCATCGCCAAAACAATTCCGGAGTTCTGAAATTAGGCAATCTTCTTGATGTTACCCGGCAGGCACTGCGACGTGAAGATAACGGCAATTATCTTGATCTTTATAAAGAATATGGAAGTATGGGTTATTCCGTTGCGCTTACTGTTGTTGAGCATACTGACGCTGACCACAAATACAGCGATGGAACAGGCAAGTGCGAGGAGTGCGGAAAGCCCTGCGAGCATGGCGGCGATATAAACACGGACACCGGCATCTGTTCAATCTGCGGTGCGGTTGTGTCTGTCGCAATCTATACAGATGCAAACGGAATCTCAAAGTATGTAGATACCGATGAGCTTGACTCTTTACTGAATGAATACAACGGAAGCGGTACGATAAAGCTGTTTAAGGATTATGATAATTCAAAAGCTCAGTATGACTTATACGGAGAACTTACAATTGACTTAAACGGACGCAGATTAAATATCCGGAGTATTACTCCTTGCAAAAACGGAAAGCTTACGATCAAAAACAGCGGCAATCCGGTTATGCTCGGTTGTAATGTATATCCGACAAACGACGCTTCATACGCCGGCGGTACGCTTATAATAGACGGCGATGTAGTTTTAGACACTTCGATCTATGTATATGATTCGAGTACGGTTATACTGAAAGACGGTGCATATACTGCCGGACTTTACGCAAGGGACAGCAAGACATTATATGATATGCTCGGCGAGGGTAAGGCTTTCTTCAAGACTGACGGAACTCTTTTCAATGCAAGCGTTAAGGAAATATCAAGCAGTGAAACGCTGACAGTCAAAGACCACAGCCATACCTATGTTGACGGCAAGTGCGGCTGCGGATATGTTTGCCCTCACAGCGATGTTGACAGCAAAACGGGCAAGTGTAACGAGTGTGAATATCAGTATGCGGCTGTTATCGTAAAGGACGGGGCTGTAGCTTCCGTTTATAAGGAAACTGAGATGGAAGCGGCTTTTGAAACGGCTGACAGAGAAGCAAACACCGGCTGTACATTAAGAGTATACAAGAATTATACAGGCAGCTATACAACACTCAGCGGTAAGTTCACGCTGTGGATCGCTGAGAAAGCCAATGTAGGTACGTTAACTGTTTCGGGAGATATAACCGTTACGGGATCGGGAAAAAGTAATAGTATTTATGGCGATTTCGATGTAGCGAACGGCGGTAAGCTGACATTTGACGAAAACTGCGGCGCTATGGGAACTGTGTCGGTAGGTGCAGGTACATTTGACTGCTATTGTTCAATCGGCATAACACTCAATATAAACGATGCAAGCAGTGACGTAATTCTTCACGGCGGATCTTTCAGAAAAATATGCTATAACGGCGGCGGGGACAGAGCAAACGCAGAAATACTGACTTTGTTGGCTGAGAACCGTATGTTTATGAAGTATCCCAATGCTGAGCCGATAGACGGCTCAAAAACACTGTTGAAAGACGGTCTTGCAACTGTTTTTATAGCATCACATGAAGATCACAGTTACGACAGCACAACGGGCAAGTGTACGATTTGCGGTAAGCGGTGCGGTCATACGGATGTTGACAGCAAAACAGGTGTATGCTCTACCTGCAAATATCAGCTTACTGCGGGCATTTCGAGTGCGGGAACAGCGAAGTATTTTGATAATATAGACGACGCTTTTACTGCGGCATTATCGGAGGTAAACAGCGGCTGTACGCTGACATTGTATAAGCACTGCGAGATCACACAGAACGCAGATATCGGCAATACAACGGTTACTGTCGATGTGAACGGATATTCACTCGGCGGAGAGGCGGATATAAGTGTAAATAACGGTGGTGTGCTGTACCTTAAGGACAGCAGGAAAAGCACCTACTACGGATGCATAGACGCACCTTTTAGTGTAAACGGCGGTACGCTTATAAACGGTACTGCAGACGGCGGCAGTTCAGCCGCAGATGTACTCAATTTAGTCATTAACAGTGCTAAGTGTGTCGAAATATACGGCGGCATATTTGAGAATGTTTATATTGCACACGCAAGCGGTGTAGTTTTATACGGCGGAAGGTACAACACCATCTGCGGCGAGGAAAGCGACAGCACACCTGTAAACACTCTGCTTGCAAAGGGTTATGCATTTGCGACCTTAAACAGTGTCACACATCTCCCCGAAAGTATAGTTGACGGCAGTGCGAAGACGATCGGCGGAAACCTTACAAATGTCATGGTTGTAGCACATACTCATACATACACCGAAACAAATACAAAGTGTGCGTGCGGTGCTGTGCTTTATGCAAAGGTGACATCAGCCGACGGTACTACTAACGAATATTTTGACAGCATTGAGGAAGGCTTATTATATGCCGATAAGGCTGAAAACAAGGGCTGTGTTTTCACTCTTGTAACAAGCGGTAAGATTGATAGTGAGGTTACACTGTCAAGCGGTCAGTTTACAATTACTGCTGATAATTACGGTACTATCGGTAAAAATTCCGGCGGGCGAATAAATATTGACGGTGCGGATGTTATTGCTGAAGGCGATATGGAAATCAGATGCAAGGTTAATGTGAAGAGCGGATCTCTTACATTACCTGAGGGCTCAAGCACCGGATTTGATAGTATTGCTATATCAGGCGGTACCGTAACTGTCAGCGAAGGCGTCAATGCTGACAGTTATGTGGGTGCTGATAATTTATTTGTAAGCGAAGACGCAACTGACGCAAAGCTTACTATAGGCGGAGGTACTTACGGCAATGTCGATCTCGGACAGTTTAAATTAAAGGACGTAATCGCAAGCGGTGTGCGTGTGATAAGCTACGACAATCCGACAGATCCGACTGCTGAGAAAACAGCAAAGGCTTTATTATACAGCGATATAGCCGAAAAAAATAATTTTGACTCCGAAAACGGAACTGTAAGCTATTATCTGGTCACAAAGTGCGAGCATAAGAATGAGGACGGCAGTTATGCCTTTAATGACGGCGTATGCAAATACTGTAACTCTGAGTTTGCCGCAAGCGTAAGCTATACGGTTGACGGAAGTGCAAAGACAGAGCTGTTCGGTGATATTTATGACGCTTTTGATAAGGCTAATGAGATAGGTACGGCTACAGTAACGCTGTATAAGGATATTACAGACAAATGTACACAGGAGATTACCGTTATGGGCAATGTAACGCTTGAACTGAACGGTAAAACACTGGGTGGTCGTTATGGCATAGCGCGTATACCGGTATCTGACGGTGGCACGCTTACTGTAAACGGCGATGGCGATATGGATACACCTATTTACGTTAATGAAAACTCAAAATTAGTCATTAACGGCGGTGGATACTTCAATTCTGTGTCAGTTAAAAAAGGAGGCAACGCAGAAATAGGCGGCGGCACTATACGAGGTCTGTCCGTTCGCGGTAACGTAAAACTCAGCGGCGGTAAATTCAACGACATCGAGATATTTAACGGCAATCTTGAATCTGTTCTGGCTGACGGTTACGCTTATAAAGTTGAAGGCGGTGAATGGCTTTCAATTGCAGAACGTGCAGAGAGCGTTTATAGCAGTTTGAATAACAACGATAAACCGTTGAGTGTAGAAGAAGCGCCGATAAAGAGCGCAAGTATTGCGTGGGTAGGCGAAGAAGCGCCTGTTATATACCGTAACGGAGAGAAATATTTATACGTCGATATTACATACGAATTGGCGGTCGGTTCAAGGGGTGCAACCTATTCGGATTTTGTAAACGGCAATAATCGCATTAAAGATTATAATTTGTACAATAAATATATGGTACACTGTTATGAAATCGGTAAGCTTGCGGCTAAAGACGGCGAGGTTGAATATTACAGTGTACTTAAGTGCAACGGATACGAATATAAGTCGAATGTGCTTAAGCTTACACTTGCGACCTGCTCACACCCGAAGGATAGCTTTTCATACGAAAACGACGGTTTTGTAATCTGCGGTATATGTGATGCATTGATAGAAGCCGAGGTAGTAGATGCTGACGGCAAGTCGTTAGGCTATGCGGATATAGAGAGTGCCATAAAGCTGGCACAGGAGAACGAGGGCAGCACTGTAAAGCTGATGTCGGAAGGAGTATCTGAGTCCGTTACCGTGACAGGCGGCAGGTTTACTGTTGACTTTAACGGTAAGAAGGTATTTTATCAGTTCGATGTCAACGGCGGTGACGTGACTTTCACTTCTTCGGTAAAACAAGCCGATGTAGAAACTCTGATAAGCGGAATCACAGTTAACGGAACTGACGCTAAGGTTACAATTGACGGTAAAATCAAGCTGGGAAGTGTAACATTAACAAGCGGTGCGCTTGCAGTAAACAGTGCCGAGAGTTATATTAAAGAACTGTCAATAAATGGCGGAAAGACTGTTGTAAACGGTGCAAATATTGATGCACTGAAAGCTAACGGCGGAGACACGGTCATCAATTATGTTACAGCCGATTCTTTAAGCGTGAATATCAACGGGTCCGGTAGCATCTCTATCGTAACCGGCGAGTTCGGCAGCACCACTTGCAAAACAGGCTTAGGTATGGCAATTGCGAGTGGAAGCGTAGTTTTCGGCAATAGTATGAATGGCATTACTGTTTACACATACGAGGCTATTCAGACCATGACCAAAACCGATAGAATTTTTGTTGAAAAGTGCGTCCATAAGGGTGAAAAAGGCAGTTATGTGCTTGACGGTAATCCCTGTCCTTACTGCAATGAGGAAATCGTTGCAACTGTAAGCTATACGGCAAACGGCGGCGAAGAGACGGATCTGTTCAGCGATATTTATGACGCTTTTGCCAAGGCTAACGAGGTAGGTACGGCTACTGTAACGCTGCAGAAGAACATCACGGACGATATTACAGATACGATAGCTGTTACAGGCAATGTTACGCTTGAACTTAACGGTAAAAGGCTCTCACAACCCGGTACTGATGTATGGTATTCCATAGAAGTAACGAGCGGTAAGCTGACCGTTAACGGCAGTGGCTTAATAAAACGTGTTGCCGTTCGCAACAGCGGCGATGCGGAAATCAACGGTGGTACTTTCTCTGACTTCATAATTAAAGACGGCGGTAACGCTGTAATTAAAGGCGGTCAATTCTACAGCTTACAGGTTTACGGCGAGGGCAGAAACGTAAGACAGCTTCTTGCGGACGGCTATGCCTATTGGAGTTTTATCGATTCCGGCATCTGGTCTACTATTGCAGAGCGTGAAAAGCAGGATATAGCTAATGTAGAAGTAAGGACAGCGCCGATAAAGAGCGCAAGTATTGCGTGGCACGGCGGAGGAACTCCTGTTGTATACCGTAACGGAGCGAAAAATTTAGACGTCAATGTTACATACGAATTGGCGGACGCTTCAAAGCAGATAACCTATTCGGACTATGTAAACGGCAATAATCGCAGTAAAGATTCTGAGTTTTCTGATAACTGGTATAGGGTATTGGGTTATGAAATCGGTGATATTATAACGGAAGACGGTGAGGTTGAATATTACACTGTACTGAAGTGTGACGGATACGAATATAAGTCGAATGTGCTTAAGCTTACACTTGCGACCTGCTCACACCCGGAGGAAAGATTTTTATACAATAACAACGGATGGGTAACCTGCGGTATATGCGATCTCGGAATAGACGCTCAGGTAATAAAGGCTGACGGTGAGCCGTTAGGCTATGCGGATATGAATACTGCCTTAAAGCTGGCGCAGGAGAACGAGGGCAGCACTGTAAAGCTGATGTCCCTCACATCTGCTTCTACGTTAACCGTGACGGGCGGCAAGTTTACTGTTGACTTTAACGGTAAAAAGGTACGTCATTCGTTCGATGTCAACGGCGGTGACGTGACTTTCACTTCTTCAGCAGAAAAAGCCGATGCAGAAAATCTGCAAAGCACAATCAAAGTAAACGGAGCTGACGCTAAGGTTACAATTGACGGTAAAATCAAGCTGAAAAGAGTAAGAACATTAAGCGGTACGCTTACAGTAAACAGTACCGATGGCTATATTGATGAACTGTCAACAGAAGGCGGAAAGACTGTTATAGACGGTGCAAGAATCGGTGCACTGAGAACTTTCGGCGGTGAAGCGGTCATCAATGATGTTAATGCCGATTCTTTAACTATGTGTGACAACCGCTCCGGTGGAAGCAAATATAACATCTCTATCGTAAGCGGTAGGTTCGGCAGTTTCACTTGCAATGCAGACAGCGGTTATACCATAGGCAAGGTGATGGCGAGCGGAAGTGTAGTTTGTGCCAATGATATAAATGGCTTTACTATTTACACATACGATGCTATTCAGACCATGACCAAAACCGATAGAATTTATGTTGAAAAGTGCGTTCATAAGGACGGAAGCGGCAGTTATGTGCTTGACGGTAATCCCTGTCCTTACTGCAAAGAGGAAATCGTTGCAACTGTAAGCTATACGGCAAACGGAAGCGAAGAGACGGATCTGTTCACCGATATTTATGACGCTTTTGACAAGGCTAATAAGGTAGGTACGGCTACTGTAACGCTGTATAAGGATATTACAGACAGCGAACTTACACGGGGCGTTACCGTTACAGGCGATATTACACTTATTTCAAAAGCCAATAACAAGTTGAATAATACAGTAAATGTCGCCGATGGCGGTAAGCTGACGATTAGAGGCGACGGCATTGTTTCGGGCGTAACTGCCGAGGCAGGCTCAACGGTAACTGTCGAAGAAAATGTAGAGATTACGAATCTCACCGTATCCGGCGGAGATGTTCAGCTCAGCGGCGGACGATATACAAGCATTACGGTAAACGGCGGTAAGATAGTGGATCTGCTTGCAAGCGGATACGCATATAAGTTTTTACTGACCGGACTCTGGCTTAATATCGAACAGCGTGAACAGCAGGTTGCAGAGTATGTGACAGTAACCAAGGCACCGATCTTAAGTGCGGAACTGACTGCCAATAAGACAAAGGCATACCGTTACGGGGAAAACAACGTTAGGTTCTCGGCGACTGCCAATATGGCGAGCGGCTTTGAAGTGAACTACAACAACTCATTAACGTTTAAGCTGTATATCGGAGGCAATTTAGAAGACGAATATACCGAGCGAAGTGATAATTATCGGAATACATCTGTTGATGAGTGCGAAATATGGGACTATGTCGGCAAGGACGGCAAGATAAAGGTATACACCGTAGTAAAATATAACGGCTATGAGGTGCGCACAAACGAGGTCGAGATTGAAACTGTTACCTGCAAAAACTCTGCAGAAAAGGTTATAAATACCGGTAACGGCAAGTACATGTGCAGTGAGTGCGGAAACTATGTATACTTTGAAATTGCAAAAACGAACGGTGACGTAGAGTACACCTACAACATAAAGAACGCACTGGAAAGAACACAGCAGGATACTAACTATAAAGGATGCGTTATAAAGGCTGTTTGCGCTACTAATGAGGTCTTCTCGTTTGCAGATGTAAATGGCGCTGACTTCACGTTTGACTTAAACGGTTGCTCTATTCTAATTTCTTCGGATATGACGATAACCGACAGTACGGTAGTATTTAAGGATTCCCAAAACGGCGGTGGACTCAGCTATGTCGGAGGAGCAAGCGGAAATATAAGTATTGCGTTCAAGAACAGCAACGTAACTGTTGAGAGCGGCGTTTATGATTTGATATTCAATATAGGCGAGGGCTGTACGGTTAATTTAAACGGCGGCGAATTCCACCATATTGAGGTACATGACGGCAACAAGACACTGTACGATCTGCTCGGCGAGAACAAGGCGTTTACGATAGATGACGGAGAGCTGTTTGACGCAAGCAAGGTTTCGGAAAGCGATAATTCACTTACGGTAATCGACCACAGCAAGCATGTGTTTGACGAGTACGGCTATTGCACATGCGGTTATCAGTGCGCACACGATGACGTTGATACCGAAGCAGGCGTGTGCAGAGAGTGTAACACAAAGATATACGCTGCAATCACTGTAAAGAGTGAGACCGAAACAACGGTAAAATACTTTGCAAAACTTACGGAAGCATTTGAGTTTGCGGCAAAGAACGAAAACAAGGGCTGTACGCTGAAAATGCTCAGAGCTTTCTCCGATAGCAATACTGACATTAACGTAGACGGCGGAGTACTTACTGTCGATATGAACGGCTTTGGTGTCAATATCCATAGCTTTAACGGATCCGGAACCAAAATCACTATACGCAGTGACAGTAAGTGTACTTTTGGGGTTGAAAATGGATTTAGCATGGACGGCGGCACTGTTACTTTCTCGGGAGAGGTCAGCGTAGTTTGCCAGAATGTGAAATTAAATGCCACATACTTCTCCTCCTATGTTGAAACGCTGAAAATTGACACGCTGATTTTAGAAGATGGTGTTCCGCTTAAACAGTTGGCAAGAATCACGAATGCTAATATCGCTAATATAAACTGCTCAAGTGAAATTTATCTTTATCAAATTTTAGCGAGCGGCAGCTGTGTCGATTCTCAGCTGTACAGCGCTCTGAAAGCAAACGCTTCGTCAAACTTCGATAACGTAAGAATAGTAAGATGCGACCACCCGGACGGTGTGGGCAGAGATAACCGTTGCATATACTGCAATGCATTGATCGCTGCAAGCGTAAGCTATACCGAGAACGGAGCGGAAAAGACAGAATATTTTGTTAAGGAAGATCTGGGAAAGGCGTTTGCCAAGGCAAACAGCGTTGCAAGTGCAACAATAACAATGCTGATGTCTTCCGTTTATGATACAGACTACCTCCCTGTTACAGGTGATGTTACACTTATTGCAAATGGCGATAACGCCATCTTGTATAATACAGTAAAGGTCGCCGATGGCGGTAAGCTGACACTTAGAGGCAACGCCAATATTTTCGCTGTAATTGCCGAGCCGGGCTCCAGGTTGACTGCCGAAGAAGCCACAAGAATCGCATATCTCACCGTAAACGGCGGAGATGTTAAGCTCAGCGGCGGACAATATGATAACATTACGGTAAAAGATGGCAAGATAACAGATATTCTCGGCAACGGCTATGCGTATAAGAAAACAGAGGGCGGTGCATGGCTGACGCTTAAAGAACGTGAGATGTCGGAAGCAAGCGGTGTTACCGTTGCTAAGGCACCGATAGTACAAGCAACGCTTAGCACAGAAATAAACAAGCTGTATCGCAACAGCAACGCAAACCCCACGCTGAAGTTCAACCTTGCTCTTGCTCACGGCTCGAACCTGAACGACTCGTATGTAAGTAAGAGATACGGTATAAACTCCTATGTAAGCGGAGATATAATTTATAGCAGCTTAAGCGCACTTGTAAAGGACGCTAAATTGTCGGCAGACGAAATAATTGATAAGGCAGGCGACAGCGATGTTGCTGAGATATACTACGTAGTTACTACCGATGACGGCTATGAAATAAAGTCGAACACTGTAAGCATAGACCTTGTTGACTGTGATCATTCTCAGGTGGTCGATCCTACAGCGGACAAGGAAACCGCAGGTAATATTACTACGCCGACATATTGCGAGATATGCGAGAGCAAGTTCAATGCAAAGATAACAAAGGGCGACGATGTCAGATATTATAACGATCTTGACGAGGCTGCGAAAGACGCTCAGAAGAGCGAAAACGAGGGCTGTACCTTATATCCGCTTTATAACAAGAACGGATACGGCGGTCAGTTAGTCATAACCGAAGGTAACTTCACGCTCAAGTACGCAGTTCGTACAGCGTTCTCACGTCCGATCATCATAAACGGCAAGGCAAAGCTGACGGTTACGGGACGTTGTGCGGTGACAGCGTTTGAGAATCAAGACGCATTCATAGTGAGGGGCGGTGATGTCACATTTGACGGGCTTGCAACAGGCAGCAATGTGACCATAAACGGCGGAAATGTTACAATGGCCGCAAACAATATAAATTGCCTTACTATAAACGGCGGTAATGTATCCATTTCGTCAGGTGGGTTTGCCGAAATCGTAACTACGGTCAGTGATAAGGTGATAGCCGATTATATCGATCACGGCTTCTGGGTACAGGACAGAGGAACAAAAGAGTGGATAGATATATACAGTCTTAATAAGGCAACGGCATCATCGACAAACGGACTTACGGTACGGGTGTGTCCGATGCAGATAATTCAGCCGAGGAATAATGTATATTACACCAACGGCTATTATCCCGGCGACATACCGTCACTTCAAATAAGTGCAGTGCCGTGGTATTCAGGCGAGGTCGACGCAAAAGTTGCTTATCAGTGGATCGGCATTGATGAAAACGGCAACGAAACAGAGATAGAGGGCGCTACAGACAGAAAGCTGTCGCTCGAAAATCTCACAACGGGCAGGTACTACTGCCGTCTTACCTACAGCAATGCTACAACGGCTGGAGTTTCGATGAAGTCGGACGTTGTAACGGCTACGATAACCGAATGTGAGCATTCCGGAGGAGAGGCTACCTGCACCAAAAAGGCAAAGTGTGAAATATGCGGTGCGGAGTATGGCGAACCTCTCGGTCACGACTATGTTGTAATCAACATAGTTGAGCCTGACTATCGCAACGAAGGCTACAGCGTATTTGAATGCACAAGATGTAAGGATTCATATATCGGAAACCGTGTTCCCGTAAAGCCTATTCCCGATGTGGAAGAAATAGCGGTTGAAAAGACGACATACAATGAAGTCGATATAAGCTGGAAGAATATAAGCGGCGTTGACGGATATTATGTCGAATGCTATGTCGGCAATCAGTGGAAGCAGATCGGCTTCAGCACGGACGGCGACAGAGTAGCGGCAAAGCTGAGCGGTCTTTCTGCAGGCCTTAAATATAAGGTAAGGATAGCGGCTTATGCAGGAAGCTTCACCGCCAAATTCAGATGTTTCTATGTTGATACCGTTCCTTCTCCTGTATGGAATATAAATACGGTGAAGGCTACCGATGAAACGGTAAGAATAAGCTGGAGCAGAAACGCCAGAGCGGACGGCTATAAGGTAGAGTGGTACATTAATAATCAGTGGTCCGTAAAGACTGTTACCGGCAACAATAATATATCGGCGGTTATAGACGGACTTTGTGCAGGAACACGATATAAAGTAAGGGTAAGCGCATATAAGGGTGACCTTTACAGTCCGTATACATATGGCTATATCAATACGCTCCCGTCAAAAGTTACGGGTATTACGCAGAAAGTCACATCTTCTTCGTTTACGCTTAAATGGGATAAGAACGAAAGTGCGGACGGTTATACCGTTCAGTACTATGCAGACGGTAAGTGGAATGAAAAGACGCTGACCGGCAATAAAAAAACTACCGTTACAATAGGCTCGCTTAAGGGCTACAAAACCTACAAGGTCAGAATAAAGGCTTATAAGGGTGAGCTTCAGAGTACATTCGACGATATTTATATCACTACCGCTCCGACAAAGGTCAGCGGTCTTAAGGTAAAGAGCGCAGTTGACTCAAAGGCAGTAGTTATATGGAACGCGGATACAAACGCTGACGGATATAACGTAGGATATTATATCGGCGGTAAGTGGGTCGAAAAGACCATAACCGATAATAAGACAGCAATGGCTGTGCTTGGCGGACTTACACCTTACAGCACATGTAAAGTAAGGGTAAGAGCGTATAAGGACAATCTGTACGGCGATTACAGCTATACTACGGTTACTGCAGTGCTTTCACCGGTAACCAATATCAAGGTTGTATCGGCAAAAAGAAACTCGATAACCGTTAAGTGGGGTAAAAACGCCAGTGCAGACGGATATAAGGTTGAAATTTACAAAGGCGGCAAGTGGGTCAAAAAGACGTTAAAGGGCAGTACGAATGCTACTGTCACTATTGGCGGACTCAGGGCCGGAAGCGTGTATAAGGTAAGGATTGCGTCTTATAAGGGTGCAAATACAAGCACTTATACTTATGCGAATGTGAAGACAGCCAAATAAGCTGACAGTAAAAAAAGAGAACACCGGGCGACCGGTGTTCTTTTTTGTGTATCAGATGCGTTTTTACTATAAGAACAAACTGAGCCGTAAGCAAGTGTGCTTACGGCTCGATTTGCATAATTATAACGTTAATATCCGCCGGTAACGTAACCTTAGCCGAGCTGAAACAGCCGGAACGGCGAATTTGGTGCGGCTCACAGCCGCCGCTTACTTGAAGTATCTGTGCAGCAGACCCTCGAAAGCTTTGCCGTGACGGGCTTCGTCCTTAGCCATCTCGTGAACTGTGTCGTGGATAGCGTCAAGATTCAACTGCTTTGCTCTCTTAGCGAGGTCGAGCTTGCCCTGTGTAGCGCCGTGCTCTGCGGCAACTCTCTTTTCAAGGTTTTCCTTAGTCGATGCACTTACAACATCGCCTAAAAGCTCTGCAAACTTTGCAGCGTGTTCAGCCTCTTCCCAAGCTGCCTTTTCGTAGTAAAGACCTACCTCGGGGTAACCTTCTCTGTGAGCGGCTCTTGCCATAGCGAGATACATACCTACCTCTGTGCATTCGCCCTCAAAGTTAGCCTTTAAACCTGCGATGATCTCTTCATCCTCAACTGCCTTTGCAATGCCTACCTTGTGCTCGTCTGCAAATACAAGCTTTTCGCTTTCCTTAAGCTCTATGAACTTGCTGCCGGGAACCTTGCACTGGGGGCAGAACTCGGGAGGTGTATCTCCCTCATGAACGTAACCGCATACCGGACATACCCACTTTTTCATAGTAAATTACCTATCCTTTCATAGTGATAAAATCATTATTTTCTTATTGTTTTTAGCGAAATCAGTAACGTTTACTGATTTGTTGATTTTATTATAACCGATACTTTGGCATTTGTCAAGAGGTTTTTGAAAATTTTTTTGTAAAAATTAGGTTAGTTATGGCTTACTAAAAAGGGCGAGGTTTTGGAAGGGTTGGTGAGGGACGAGTTGTGATTGTGAACGCTTAGAAGTTTTAGGGATAGAAGTTCTATCAACTTCAATCCCCACCGTCTTGACGGCAGACCGACTTAGTAATTATAAAAGTCGGATATATCGCATAAAAACGCTGTAAAATTAGGCTTGTGCCTTGCCGTCAAGCCACCTCCCCTTTTTCGAGGGGAGGCAAGGGTGATAGCGATTTGCTACATTTTGCGAAACCGGCAAAGTGTTTATAAGCCAAGTTTGGTGTTTGCAGTTTATATGCGGTTGTGATGAATTGTAGAAATATTCGTAGGGGAGTGGGCGGCTTGGGAGGAGAATTACCGTTTTCAGCCGAATAAATGCCTTTTGTGCCTTTTAATTGCAATTGCCGAGAAAAACGATTATAATTAATATGTGAGAATATGGTTATAATTACGGCTAAGAGAAAAGGAGAGCTTATGAGAAAAACAAGCGAAAAGATATTACGGGCACTGCTTGCGGTATCGGTGCTTGCAACGGCTGTGCTTTCAAGCGGTTGTCTTGACGATGAGGAGGAGATTTCCGACAGCACGGCAAGCGACAACAGGCAGACGAGTGACGGCGGCAATTCGGAAAGCAGCGAAGGCAGCGATAATAAATATGACGGAAGTGTTACGGGCAGTCGTGCGTCAAAGCTGACGTTCAGCGGTTCGGACGGGATAAGCATTGCAAGAAAACAGCGTGAAGCCGAAAAACCTATGGGCGAGGACGGCACACAGACGGTATTCGTTTATATGTGCGGAAGCGACCTTGAAAGCGAGAACGGGCTTGCGAGCGGCGACATTGAGGAAATGATTGCAGGGTCACAAAGCGAGAACGTGAAGTTCGTCATTCAGACGGGCGGTGCCGGAGCGTGGGCGGATACATACGGCATCTCTGCCGAAAAGACACAGCGTTATGTTGTAACGGGCGGAGAAATAAGCCTTATCGAAGAAAAAGAGTCTGTCAATATGGGCAAGGAGGATGTGCTTGTCGATTTTTTAAGCTGGGGTATAGAAAACTATGCGGCGGCTAAAATGGGGCTTATCTTCTGGAATCACGGCGGAGGAAGTATAAGCGGCGTGTGCTTCGACGAACTTAACGAGAACGATTCGCTGTCGCTTGAGGAGATAGACACTGCGCTTACCTCAATATACGATAAGATGACGGATAAGTTTGCGTTCATCGGCTTTGACGCTTGCCTTATGGCAACGGTCGAAACGGCGAATATGCTTGTTCCGCACGCAGACTATATGTTTGCATCGGAAGAAACAGAACCCGGCTACGGCTGGGATTATACCGAGATAGCAGGCTTTATGGAAAGTAATCCGACAGCGGATACGGCCGAACTCGGAAAGACGGTCGCTGACAGCTTTATGGCATCGTGCGAGGCTATCGGTGCAGGCGGCGAGGCTACGCTTTCGATAACGGATCTCAGCCGAATAGACGAACTTGTAAAGGCGGTGAATGACGCCGCCGAGGAAATGAACGATATTTCTTCCGACCCTGCACTGCTTGCAAATGCGGTAAGAAGCATCTATACCGTAAGAGCATACGGCAGTAACAACGATACAGAGGGATATACCAACATGGTGGATCTCGGCTCTATGATAGCGGCTACGGTATCGGGCGACAAGGCGGACAAGGTTATGTCGGCGCTTGAAAAGGCGGTAGTGTATAACATTTACGGCGAGGACAAGGACGGCTCAACGGGGCTTTCGACCTACTATCCGTTCGGCGTTTCAGGCTCTACCGAGCTTGCCACATTCGGCAAGGTGTGCGTAAGTCCGTACTATATGACGTTTGTTGACAGAATCGCATACGGCGCACAAAACGGCAGTACGGACGGGTACAGCGGTGAAAAAACATGGCTTGCGGACGGTGCGGTGTACTGGAGCGACGGGGATTATTCCGACTATGAGAGCAACTGGGAACATTACAACAACAAGACCGACAACATGGGCTTCTGCGGTGATAAGAGCAGTGTGCAGATAGATGTCGGCCCTGTGCTTGATGATGAAGGAACGTTCTACTTCAATGTTACGGACGATACTATAAACAACCTTGCGAGCGTAAACTGTTCGGTTTACCGTGTTGACGAGGAAACGGGTGAGCTTATCGAATTCGGCGTTGACCAGAGTACAAAGGTCGATTTCTCGTCGGGACTGGTCGAGGATAATTTCAGCGGTCAGTGGTATATGATTGAGAATAATCTTATCCCTATGTTCATAGTGGAGAAGAACGGAAACAGCTCGGTTTACACATCACCTATAAAACTCAACGGCAAGGAAACAAATCTGCGTATAGCTATGACGCAGGACGGCAATGCGTATGACATAACGGCGCTTGGAACATGGGACGGCGTAAACGAAAACGGCGAGTCGGCAAGAAGCGTTGTTCCGCTTAAAGAGGGAGATGTCATAGTGCCGATATTCAATACTTACGACAGCGAGGGTAACTTTGCAGGCAAAGCCGAGGGTGATGAATGCACCTACAGCGGCGACAATATGATAGAGTTTGTCAATCTGCCTGCAGGCGACTACAGATACAGTTTTGTTATAAACGATATTTACGGAAACGTGTGCTATACAGGCTTCACAGTGTTTACGACAGACGATGACGGGAATGTGTTCTTTACGCCGGAAGAGTAGTAAAAACAGCAGGCTGTATCGATCACGCATTTTTCTTTTACAAAAAAACTAAGAGGAGAACCCCTATGCCAAACCGGATCATCACAGATATTTCAGATTATATCTTTGTGTCAGGAGAACCTCAAAAGGTCGATGCGATTTTTCTGCCGGGCGGCTCACACCCTGAACAGCCCGAATATGCCGCAGAATTATACCGACAAGGTTTGACTGATTGGATAGTCCCGTCAGGAGGAGTAAGCGTTAAAGAGGAAAAATGGCACGGCGTCCGCTCAAAAGCGGAAATTTATAGTGGCGATTACCGGTCAGACTGCGAGTTTTTTACAGATGTACTCGTAAAAAACGGCGTTCCGCAGACTGCGATCATTGAAGAAAGCAAGTCGGGGCATACCCGTGATAACGCATTTCTCTCTCGTAAAGCCGTTGATGAAAAGGGCATAATGATAAAAAGCGGTATAATTGTTTGTAAAGCCTTTCATGCTCGCCGATGCTTAATGCTGTATCAAATGGCTTTCCCAAATGTTGATATGACGGTCTGCCCCGTACATTGCTATAACATCACCAAAGAAAACTGGTATACGACCGAAAAAGGAACCGATCGAGTGCTCGGTGAGCTTGCACGGTGCGGAAATCAGTTTGTCGGCGATCTCAAGACTTATCTTGATCTGATATGAAAATACTGTGCTGCCTTCAGTAAAAACAGCAAGCCGTATCAAGCGGACGCTTCTCGTTTGTGATAAAATGAATACAGTCGAAAAGACGGAAGAAGGCTGTAAGGGGGAAAACAGATGAGTGAGATAAACGAATGGTGTATGAATATTCAGAATATTGTTGACGACATAGACAGGTGTATAAAAAGCGGCGAGGACGAAAGGCTGACACTCGGCAGGCTGTCGCAGACGCTTGGCTATTCGGAATACTATGTTTCAAGGAAATTCGGCAAAATATCGGGAATGAAGCTCAGGGATTATATGAGATACCGCAGGCTTGCTTTTGCGCTGAGGGAACTGAGAGATACCGACAAGGGCATACTTGACATAGCACTTGACTATGGCTTTACATCTCACGAGGCGTTCACAAGGGCATTCAAAGCGGCATACGGAATTACTCCGAGCGCTTACCGCTTACACCCTGTACCTGTAATTCTCCGCACAGCTATAAGACCTTTCGACTGCTATCTTTTAGGTATAGGAGGAACAGGTATGGCACAGACAAACAGTGATATTAAGGTGTATTTCGTAACGATACCGGCTCATAAATTCCTGCATATCAGAAACTTCGAGAGTATAGGGTATTTCGACTTCTGGGAAAAGCAGAGCCATATTCCCGGACAGGACGGCGAAACGATATGCGGACTGCTTGACAGTATCAAGGGTAAGCTCGACGATATGGGCGGTAATGAGGCGAACAGCGGAAGCGGTCAGGTCATGGCATTCATAAACGAGCCTGAGGGAAGAATATGCAGCTGGGGCATTCCGCTGGCTGAGGCTTACGGCGTAAGGCTTCCTGCCGACTACAGCGGAGAGATACCAAGGCAGATGCAGATTATGGACGTGCCTGAGGGCGAGTATATCGTGTTTGAGCACGGACCGTTCGACTTTCAGACCGAAAACAGTGCGGTTGAAGCAAAGATAGAACAGGCTATGAAGGACTTTGACTATGAAAAGTCGGGCTATGAGCTTGACAAAACGCAGGGCAGGGTATTTTACTTCTATCACGACTGCATGAGATACTGGAAGTATATAAGGCCTGTGAGGAAAACCGGATAAACGGAAAACCGCCTTTTAATCGGGGCGGTTCTTCGGATTATGCCGGGCGATGCACTTGACACCGGCTTGATTTTGTGTTATATTATAGATACAAAAAGAGGGAAACGACAGACGGTCGCTCCCTGATTACGATGAATAACCGCACACAGTTTGGAGAGACATGGGCGGTTATTTCTTTTTATTAAAAGAAATGATTGTGAAAATCATAACTGTGAAAGCAGTAAGAAATATTCCTATCTGTGTTAAATCACTTAGCGTTATGTACACAGCTTCACCTCCTTTCAAAGTGCTTTGGCACTTCGGGAGATGAATTGACCGCCTATCGTCCAAGGTTTCCCTCGTGAATATTTTAGCATATTATCGGAGAGAATGCAACTTGTCCGGACTTGACACCGACTTGATTTTATGTTATATTATAGATACAAAAAGAGGGAAACGACAGACGGTCGCTCCCTAAGTTGGTAAAAAATAACCGCCTTCAGTTTGCGACATAGGGGCGGTTATTTCTTTTTATTAAAAGAAATGATTGTGAATATCATAACTGTGAAAGCAGTGAGAAATATTCCTATCTGTGTTAAATCACTTAGCGTTATGTACACAGCTTCACCTCCTTTCAAAGTGCAACGCACTTACGGGAGATGAATTGGCCGCCTATCGTCCAAGGTTTCCCTCGTGAATATTTTAGCATATTATCGGGAGAAATGCAACTTGTCCGGACTTGACACCGGCTTGATTTTATGTTATATTATAGATACAAAAAGAGGGAAACGACAGACGGTCGCTCCCTAAGTTGGTAAAAAATAACCGCCTTCAGTTTGCGACATAGGGGCGGTTATTTCTTTTTATTAAAAGAAATGATTGTGAATATCATAACTGTGAAAGCAGTGAGAAATATTCCTATCTGTGTTAAATCACTTAGCGTTATGTACACAGCTTCACCTCCTTTCAAAGCGCTTTCGCACTTCGGGAGATAGAGCTGCTTTTTTATAGTTTCGACATTTAAATCCGCCGTCAAAAAAAGTGTAGCATACATTATGTTGTTAAAAGGCGGAACAGAGAACCGGGGCACCCGGTCGCCTGACGTCCAAGGTTTCCCTCGTGAATATTTTAGCATATTATCGGGAGAAATGCAACTT
>ERZ834382.537-NODE-537-length-45302-cov-4.566778_pt1 | contig 45302 bp, 57 predicted proteins | sample MGYA00519692_ERZ834382 | MGnify/ENA primary metagenome ERZ834382 (study PRJEB31850, sample SAMEA3708751) | human gut metagenome | biome: human gut; feature: human-associated habitat; material: faeces | place: China | collected 2014 ...
CTTCACGAATTTGTTAATCCATAATTTTCTATCTTCCGCAAATCCGACACTTCTGTCTTTTGCAAATAAAGCCATTGATAACACATTACGAATATCAGAATCAATGTTAATTGAAATATCACCAGAAATATATTCATAATTCATTTCATAAACAGTTTGAAACTGGTCATTCAGGAGCAGAATGCGTACATACATTTCTTTATTATGAAAGAGCAATGCCCGAATATCATTTTGGGTAGGGTAATACATCTATCATCACTCTCCTAAATAATCAATGAATCCATGGTAATACAAATCAGCATTGCTATCCGTATCGCCTGTCTCGGTAAATATAAATTTGGTAATTACATTATCTGTATGCCCATCATCTGTTTCAGTAATACCATCTGTCACATTGCCCAGATAGATTTCACCGTTCCATAGTTTTAATAGTTTTGGCTTTTGATTGGTTAAGAAATCACGAATCTTCTTACGGTAGGTGTGACCGTTTGCAACTTCAAACTCACACGTTTCACGATTTAGCTCAATAAATGTGCCAGAAATAGAAATTGTATCATAAACAGATTGCGAAGTATAAACTACATAAGGATACTTAGATTTCTGTGGTGTTACAATACTAGATGGGTTATTCCGTGTCAAAGAATCTTTCTGGAGATTCAAAATAATCTGATAGGTATAAGTATCGTCCATAATAAAAGCACCGTCAAACTTAATATCGGTGGTAACGGTTTGTGGGATACCTTCAACACCATTCACAATAGGAACAATCTGGTACTCGTATGTTGTGTTAGAAGCTGGCAGTTTGTTGTTATAGAATACATTCAAATCTTCCTCTTTGTTAATAGGAATCTTTGCTAATGTGACCCAATTATAATCTCCATATTTCCGTTGTTTTAGCACCAGATGGCTAATAGAATCAAGTGTAAACTCAATATTACCACCGAGTAGGTTATTATGGAATTTGGCATCTAAAACTGTATCATAGCCCCAATCTGGGATTTTAGTAGTGTATTCCCGATTGAGATTTTTATCAATAAACACTTCATCAAAAGTGCCGTTGGTTAGTTCAATCTTTGTAGTATCTCCAACAGGTAGGAGGTTGGCATCTAATGATGTATCATAACCCATAAAGTCATCAAGAAACAGCATCATCTACACCTCCAATTTGCACTTTATCAATAATCACATCAAATAGTCCGTCTTTATGCTTTATCCATAAAGCCAATTGTTCATTGTCCTGCAACGGGGCAATCCGATTGCTATCTTGAATATAAGAATTACGCTTAGATAGAGAACCATTTTTTAAAATATTATACGCCTCAAGCTCAACAAAATATTTTTTCACTTCAGGTCGGAAATAGCCATAATTGAAGGAAAATACTACTCTGACACTTCCCATATCCAGAATTAAGAATTTTTTAAAATCCGTTAACCCTTCTACCAAAACCTGCATAATGAAATTATCGACAATAAACCCTTTATCAAAATACACAGATTCTCCTTCGCCAAGAATAACCTTTTCGCCATCTTTAAACGACACATCCACATTTGAAGAACCTTCGACAGACACATAATTAGAAGTTAATCTAACACAACCTTCACTTGGAATATTGTCTGCACGGAATGACAAGAACACATCTGGTTTCAAGTAATCGCACATAACCATAATCATGTCAGTTGCAATTTCAATACCATTTACTGTTTTCCCTGTGGCAGCAATATAATAAGTTGTATCATCATTCAGTGATGAAATTTTCACGCTTAATGCTGATTGTGTATATTTGATACCAGAATCCCAAAGCACAGTTGTTTTATTTGCAGAATACATAATAACCCTGTATTCATTCAACAATTCATTTTCTGCTTGAGCATAATGCAACGAAACAATAGTAGAAGCATTATTGATTACTTGCCCGTCTTGCAAATTGTCAATATAAAACAATGGTGTAGATAAGCATTTAATAACCAATGGGTTGCTAAAAGGACTTTCTTTATCTGCCCTGTCGAATACCGAAATTTTTATATTATAAGTTTTCCCGTTCACCAAAGTTGATGCAGGAATTGCAACCGTCAATGCCATAGAAGAAGTTTTCTTATCATATACTTGTTCGTTTGTGGCATTATCTACAATTACGATTCTGTGTGCAAAAATTTGGTTGCCACTCTATGTAAATTGTAAAGAAGCATTTTTCGTTGCGTCAAACGGGACAGCTTTTAAAAGAATAGGGGAGACATCCATATTTTAATTCCTCCCTTCAAATTTAATTTAATTGATTTGGATATAAATATAAATCTGTTGTGTTTCCTTGTGGAAACAAAACAAAAACTGTTTCTCCAATTTTATAATTGAATTTTGATTTGATTTCATAATCTTTTCCTTGAATCTGCACTTGATAAATACCGACAGAGGGGATAGCAACAACCCGTCCTTTTTTCGTGATATCAAATTCAAATTTCATATTATCTATGAGTACCTTCATAGCTTGGAAAAGATATTTTTCATTTCCTGCCATTTTTATCACCTCGACACTAGACTTTTAGAAAATTTTGTTATACAATGAAAAAACAGACTATGCTTGCACATAGTCTGCAAAAAATAAAAAGGGATGGTGAACACCATGAAGAAGATTGTAAAATTTTTGAAATGGGGTTTCACTACCATCGAATTGTTGAAGTAGTCTTTTGACTGTTTAACGTTCCTTGGAATGATGGTAGTGAACCCTTCTTGGCAGTTTACGTTTAATGCAGTGTAGCTTTTGGCGTTGGTTTTTAAAGCCATTGCCAATGTCTACCTCAACGGGGACTGACAAGTTACTACCAATGACCCTCCACAACGAGGGTCATTTTTCTTACAACCCTTTCATATAGTTATTCTCCATTTATATCAACAAAATAGAAACTTATTATCTAAGCGTCCTATCAGTAATAAATTGTTTTGCTTTTGCGGGTAATGTTTTCATAAAATCATTAGCATCGTGTACAGCAGGTAGGTGTGCTACCATGTTTTGAATAACAATCTGATTTGGACTGTCATCACTTGTTGGAACACTGATTCTCACAGCAGGGGAGATGTCTGTAATGTACTTTTCTGGATTAGCACCAAATTCCCATAGACGTTGAGAAACATCAGCAGGGATAACACTTGAACCAGTCTGTAATTCTACATATCTTCCTTCCTTGGGATTGATGATTAATTCATCACCGATTTCGTCAACATTATAAGTACCAGCTACTAGGTTTAATCCACCTTTCGCTTTCTTTTTAACTGCGACACCAAAAGTAGGACTGTGTGGATTATTATCGACTTTGTAACCACCACCGCCAGAACCTCTACCACCAGACGAACCATTTGAACCGCCACCGCCGCCAGAAGAACCACCTTTGACACCAGAAACAGACACGTTTACACTAATACCCTTTTGCAGTTCCTTTGTATTGGCTTCTGTAGCTTTTGTATTGTCAGAAGAACTATCACTATTTTTATCTATTGAATTACTATTGTTCTTTAGATTTTTTGATACATCCTTGTTGCTTCTTTCGATAACCTTAGAACCGTCAGAACCGCCACTATAACCATTCTTATTACGAACAGCTTCGGCATCAGCATGGGCTTTATTCATGCCAGCAGTATCGCCATTGGCTTTAGCTTCGTTATAGGCTTTTTGAGCAGCTTTAATTGCGTCCGAATCGGATTTACTTAACGAATCTGTTTTCTTAGAACCAGCAGAAGGAGCATTACTGGAAGTGCCTGTACCTTTCTCTTTAATCTCCGTGTATGTTCTGCCGTAATCATCCTTCTAAACAGTTGACGTTAAGCCTTCGCCGTTCTTAACAATATCTTCTACTCTGTCCAGCCTATCAATGAATTCCTTACTGCCAACAGTCTGACCAGTATTCTCATCAATTTTAGTGACCTTATCTTTCAACCATTTTAGATTTTCCAGATATTTCTTAGTGGCTTCTGCATCTGCATTAGCACCGCCAATATTGTAAGAACCACTTTGCACATAACCAGATGCATATTGATAAACACCTGCTTGTGCAACGTCCTTTAATTTATAATCAAATTCTTGCGTGGAACGATACTTGTCTCTGACACTTTCAGCCATTTCATGAAGCGTATCAGCCAATTCTTTATTGCCTACTCTCATTGCTTCATTCCAAGCAGCTTGTATAGACTTGACATATGCTCTATCAGAATCAGACATGATACTATCGTCAAATTTATCTACAGTTACTTTCTGTTCCTTGTCTTCATCTACCAGTGAGAAGTTGGCTAAAGCTGTGCATAGCATACGAACTTCTGTTGCTACCTGTTCATTTGATTTAGTATTATCATCGGTACTAACAATATTCTCTAACAGGGACACAATATTCTCATTAGTAATTTTGCCGTTGGTATTCAAGACAGCATTTAATCCTTGAGTAGCAAGAATCTGTCGCTTATCTTCCTGTAGTCGTTTGTCAGACGCATCCACAATCTTTTTATTGGATTCAGTAATACCACTAACAGAATCAATAACATCTTTTGGAAGCTTTGTACCAAACTGATTCTCTTTGATATGAGAATTGACATCATCAATCTTATCTCTTGTGAAATTACCATTAGCATCCTTGCCAGTAATGCGATAAGTGCCACCATTAGTATAAACGATATCACCTATTTTTGCTTGAGAAGGTGCTTTGCCGTTTTTCTGAACGTACCAAGAATCTACATCTTCTTTTTTAGGCGTGTTCATTTTATACATCAGCTCGAAAACCTTCATCATATTAACGTATGTTTCATTTAGATGGTTTTCTGTTTCATCTGTATTAGCTTTAAGTGCTTGTTGGATACCGATATATTCATTTTTGAATTTGTTATATACATCAAGTCTCTGGTCTAATACATTCTTCTCCCAATTAGAACCAATTTGTTCAGCAGCCAATAATTTATTCTGCTCTTTTTCAAACAGATCTGGAAGTTCTTGCCAGATGTTTTTGTAGTCCTCTAATTCTTCTTTCTCTTTTTCAAGAGCATTAATACGTTTTTCGTACAGGGCATCGGATACAGCTTGTTCAGCTTGGCGCACACTATCTTCGTCAGCTTCATCAATCCAACCTACACCTTTGCGAAGAACACGATTTGTCTTTTGATTCTTAGCCTTATCTAAATCAGCTTCTTTTTGCTGTAAATCTAATGCTGCTTGCCGTTCTTCATTAAGTTTTTTCATAGCATCAATTTCATCATCAATGCTCTTAATTTTATCGTCAATTACATTAATAACAGCAGACAATGCGTTGTCTTTAGATTCTTTCTGCTTTGTAAGAATAGCATTCTCGGCTGCAAGACGTTTATCATAATAATCCTGCCAAGCCTTTTCAAGCTCTTGGATTTTCTCTTTATTAACATCATAGCCTTTATTTACTAAGTCTGCCCATTTTACAAAAGCACCATTCATAAGTTCACCGTAGATACTAATATCCATACCTACAGCGTCTTTACGATTAGAAAGTAGCTCAATTAAATGTTCTTGGTCTGCAACATAATTTTTATACTTGGTATATTGCAAATCATTGATAGTCTTATTGACATCGGCAATTTTATAATTTAGTTCTTTCCAAGTGGACAGACTTTCTTTGTTTTTGTCATTAAGGTCTTCGGTAGACTTAATTAGTTCCTCAGTATCCCTAATAGTGCCTTGTGACAGCTTATTTAGATATTCTCTGTTTTTAATAACTAGATTATCAGTTTTCGCATCATAATCAATTTTGAAACCCTTTTGTCTCAGTTGAGCAACATTAGATGCAATTTCTTTATCTCTTGCGTTATTCAGTTTGGTTAAAGCATCTTGCTCGTCTTTGTACAAGCCAATGAGGACATTCTTCAAAGAAATCTGTTCATCAATGTTGTCTGTAGCATCATAAGCATCATTTAGTTCGTCAATCTTGTCCTTGACATTTTCTACTGCATCAGATAGTTCTTTGTACTTATCAATATCGGCAGTATATTTGTCTTTAGAACCAGAGCCAGAACCAGAACCTTTACCGCCAGAACCTTTAGAACCAGAAGAACCGCCAGAAGGTTTGTAAGAACTTGTTGGTTTCTATGTTGGACGATTTGTGGCTAAATAATTATTAAATGCAGTTTTTAGATTATTAACCTTTTGTTTATCCTGTTGCTGTTTTATATATTTATCAAGATTCCCATTTTTTGCATTGGCAGACCAACTTTTGAAGTCAACACTAGAAATCGCTGCTGGTGCTGCTGTAATCAAATTATTCAGAGCATCAGAAGCTAATCCAGCTGCATTAGCAATATCATAAATAGCATTTATCTGCTGTTCAAACGACAATGAAGAATCATCAGCAGTTGCTATTGCAGTCGCCAATGAATACATTTCATTTTCGGTAAAACCTGCTGCATTTGCCTCATTTAACAACGCCTGAATTTCTTCATTAGTCCCATCTTTTAGTTGATGTGTAGAAACAAATGCTTGTTGTTTGCTTTGGGACAAGGCATAAGTAGCCATTTCATTAGCGTTAGCTACACCTTGTTGCTCTAACCATTTTACTGTTAAGTCATATGACTCATCAGTAATATTTTGCATTACAGGTTGGGCATAAATATAAGCAGATGTTAAGTCATCAAAGGCAGATTGACATGCTTTAATATCATTAGGTGACTTCGTTACAACCTCTAATAGTCTATTATATTCATCTTCGAACCCACCAAACTTATTAACAAAATTTTCGTCAATCAGTTTACCAAAATCAAAGCCTTCACCGTCTTTTACATCATTATAAGCTGCTTTTAGTTGGTCTAAACCGTCTTTCATAGACTCAAGCGATTCAAGGTTCGTTTTAATATCAAATTCAATGGTATTATCTTTATCAGATTTCTCTTTTTCTTTACGAAAATCTGCAATAAAATCTTTAACTTCTTCTAATGTATATGCCCCAATACTATCAATATCAATCAAATAGTTCAGTTCTTCGCTAGATAGTGTATCCAAATAAGCCATTTCAGATTCAGACCAAGCCTCTTGCCCTTGAGCCTTTTCCATAACATTCTTATACCCAAATTGAGCTTTTAGCTTCTGCTTAACATCATTGGTTTCAACATTCACATGAATAGTCGCATCAATATTATTGATATATTCTGTCAGCTCATCAACACGATGCTTATTAAACTCTAAGTCTTGTTGGACACGTTGTTTAGCGGCAGCATCACCATCTAAAGCACCACTATCGAGCTGTTCTTGAAGCAGAGTTACGTTATCCTGTGCATTTTGTTGTAGCTGTAGAATGGTTTCCTTTTCAGATCTCAGATTATCTACCATCTTAGCTTCTTGTTTAGCTAATTTCTGATATACATAATCAATGCCATTACCAGACTGGTTCGCTTCGTTCTGTTTAATTTTCTGTCTTAACTTTTCAAGCTGTGCAATATCATTCTGAATTTTAGAATCTGTTTCAGAATCAACTTCAGTAGCTTTTAGTTCCCCAGCAGAAAGAATATTTCCATCCCCATACAGTTTACTTAGAGCCAGTTTCTTCTGTTCCTGCTTTAGAATCTGTTCATTAACAGTAAGCTGACGTTGCAGATAATCTAGCTTCTGTTTTTCTGCTTCTGTCAGGTCATTTCTGCCATATAGTTCGTTATACTCATCCTTCAGCCCTTTAACCTTTTCTGTCAGGTCATCAACAATTTCCTGCTGTTCTTCTGTGGTGACATTCAGTTTGTCGAATATCCACATTGCGCCTTTGATGGCTACCATGACTAAAAGCATAGCACCCATGTTGATGACTGCACTCTTTACGGCTTCACCGAATTCCTGACTGGCAGTACCTGCTGCACCTAATTCTTTACCGATATCACCTAGTTTTTTCTTGCCAGAATCAACATCTTTTAAGAAGGTAACCAATTTCTCATCAGTATAACCAATTTGCTGAGCATATTTTGCCCAACCCATATCCGATCTGGCGTTCAAGTCAAAATCTTTTCTTCGCAAACGGTCAACAAATTCTGTAATTTGCGTAGAAGGTATATGTCCGCCGCCACCCGAAGCCCCGATTGATTGTATTATATCAACAAGAGGAGAAGAAATCTTCCCGTTTTCATCAAAGTTTACAACGCTTAGTTTAAGTGGTATAATCAATCTAAAATACTTGGAATATTTTATATAAATAAGGAGGGGCAATTCATGGACGATAGTACAAATTTAGGATATTATTATTGCTTCAATTGTAACGATGCTGGTAAACACAAGGAAAATCCTAATCAGGCAACTTGTGATATATGTGGTTCAACAGATTGCGTTAATTTCCCACATGGATTTACATTGAATTGGAGCGAAATAGATACATTGAGCAGGATATCAACAGACAAAGCATTTATACTTAGTATGGATGATTTAAAAAAACATGATGTTATAGAGTTTAATGTCAAAATGGCTCAATTTAAAACACAAACCACCATCCAACAGCACAACCAATCCCAATCCAACCAACCCCGTTGTCCCAAATGCGGCTCTACGGCAATCTCCACAGGTGCTAGGGGAGTAAACTATCTGTGGGGATTTATTGGTGCAAGTAAAACTGTAAATAGATGTTCTAATTGCGGTTATACTTGGAAACCTAAGAGGTGATAGGGGAGGGGGTGAATCCTTTTCAACAAAAATAAGAAAGACACCTTAATTGGTGTCTTTTTGTTCTGTTAATATTTTTTGTTCAAGTTCTAATATTGGTGTAAATGTAAGTTGTTTCCCATTTCTTGCCATCCTAAGAACTTTTCTAGCCTTTGCGTTGATTTCTTTTTGTTTATTTTTGTTTATTTCAATCGGATTGTTTGTGTCAGCATACATATATATATTGTTGATATGATTCTGTGTGACGGGTATCATATTTTGAATCAACGCCACATTTTCGTTACCCTTAATATGTACAAATGAAATAGTGTCGCAAAATCCATATTTGCTAACTGTCTTTTGATAAATGTTTTTATATTTATCCACCTGAGACGAAATAGGTATCATCCAATATACACCTTCATTTTCAAACGCACAGTAACAGGGTCTATTGTGTTCTGATATACTATCACTTTCCTTATTTTTAGGGATTGTATCAACTTCACAATTTTCAAAATATTCATCTTTTACAAAGTATAGTTTGTTAACTTCCATACAATCTCCTACATAAAATAAAACCCTACACAAATAGGGTTTTATTTAAACCCCAGCCACTTATTAGCCGCCTGCTGGGTGGCGAGAAATATCTACACCTGTACCTTTTATATTATGCCGATGTACAGTCTCGGCAACAATAACAATATAACAACTTTCTTTCGCTTGCGCTAAGATGGGTTATGGTTAGTTGCCACCTTTGTAAGCCTCCATGTTCACCGCATCCCATCACGGATTCCACTTCATAGGCACAAGAAAGCATTTTAATGAGTGTGCGTCTCAATACGATTATTTCTATCTATATTTATATTATACACAATCTAGTTAAAAATACCACATACAAAATAAACAAAAATTATTCATATTTTCTTACTTTCTTCTACCAAACAATTTGCCAACTTTTTACAAGATTCCAACAATTTATTAGAAATCTTATTATCATTAAAATTCTTAACAAATTCAGAAATGTCCTTTTCTTTAATTATAGTGATGCGATTAATCGGTTTTATCATCTACAGAACACTTCCTTTCATTTTCTATTTATCTTCTACACCGTTTCCAAGCCAGCATAGAAGTTGTGTGTTATGTACTAAGCAGAGTAGGGGATATCCCTATTCGTTCCTCTGTTCGCTTCTCACAGGCTTTCCCAGTGGTTGCCGAGTGAATATTGCAACCTCATACAATTACGTCTGCATGAAGTCGTGCCTTGCCACCCTGTCGCACGTTACAAATGAAAACACACTTTCATTGTTGCATCATAACGTGTCGGAATTACCATTTTCGCCATATATGGCTTAGTCTTTGAGAACATACCTGAACGATATGCTTTTATTTCATCTCTCCGATACCTATTACTAGGCTTACGGCTTCCTCCGATATTCGGCATATTTAGGATATAAAAATCCAAGGTCATATCTGTTTGATAAACGATTATCTCCCAGAACACCCACTGCATTAAATATATGACATGATTATATATCCGTATGCAATAGGGGACTCGTAAACTATTGATAAGTAACGTATGTTAATCTATGACCCTTTGCTCCTGCAACAGCACCACCGATAAGACCAGCTAGTCCAATACCGCCAGTTTTATCAACTATTGCTGCAATAGCTTCAGATAGTCTTGTCAGGAGTTTAATAACAGTGACTATATCGCCTCTGTCGACTAATTCCTGCCAAACACCAGTCCATGTTTCTTTTAATTCATTAAGATTATAAGAAATAGATTTTCTGATATTATCCATTTCTTTGTCAGCAGAACCTTCTGCATCTTCCATAGTTTTCAAAGATTCTCTAACAGTGTCAAAGTTTCTGATGATTGCTGCACCAGCTTGTGCTCTAGTTTTACCAAACAACTTTTGCAGCAAATCCGTTTGTTGTTTCTCAGATAATTCATCCCATATATCAGAAATTTCTCCGAGATACTGAACCATTGTCTTGTAATGCTGTTGGCTTGCATCTGTGAACAAAGATATACCATTTGGGTCGCTTGCTGTCTTGGTTAAATCAGCAACTTCACCTTTGATATTAACAAGATCTTCAGAGAGTTCTTCTGTCTCTTCTGAATAACCACGCACCCTCATAGTTATACTTCTCAGGGCGTTACCCATGATATCGGCATCTTGTAAGATTTCTTGCCCTGCCGTAAACAATGCAATGGTGTCATTAATATCTTCGCCAATAGCAGCCATAGAAGCAGAAGATTTCTCTAGCCCAGTCAGAATATCACCGTTTGTTACTGCAAATGAGTTACCAATCTCATTGATATTATCTAATATTTCCCTTTTAACATCAGTGGTGTCAATATCAAAAGCTTTCATAATTGATACCAGACCAGTATCTGTTTCGGAAGTATCAATGTCTGGTGAAATACTAGCAAACATGGAACTCATTTTTGCCATTTCTTCAGCTTGTTCTTTTGTATTATAACCAGCTCTTGCCCAACTTGCCTCTTGTTCAAGCACGGACTGAGTAGTTACGCCAAGTTGTTTAGCCAAACGATTGGAATTCACATACATTTCCTCTAATTCAGCATTGCTTCCTTTGAATGTTTTGTTTACATCAATCAATGCGTCATCGAGATTGATAATTGTATTAATTCCAGCACGTACAAAATCAAAAATCTGATAAAAGCTAACAAAAGTTGCAAGATATGTCGCAAGACTCGACATTTTTTTCTTCCATTTATCAAAGAAAGATAGTCCTGTTTCCCCAGCATCTCTTGCAGCCGCTTTAATTCGATTAAACTCCGATACAATGTCAGAAGCATCCATAGCTCCGTCCATTGCATGTAATCTAACCAGAAGAGCATCAAGTTGTCTTTCTAAATCTTTGGAAATAGCCGTATTTTTTACTTTCCAATTTTTAATTATATTTGTTGCATCTGTAGCAGGAATATAGCGATTTTTATTAGTCTGACGGCTAATTTTATTTAATGCATTAAATTGTTTATTCCTATCAATGATATCATCGTAAGCTCTCAATTGTTTTTGTAAAACCAAATATTGCTCTGATAATTGCTTTTTACGATTTTCTAATGTGGTATTATCGGTAGATTGACCTCTGACGGCAATTTGATTTGAAACATCCAGAATTTGCTTATAGATATCTCTTTGTTGTTTCAACAGAACATTGGCTTGTTTTTGTCTATTGGTATCATTCTGTTCTTGTCGTGACTGAGATTCCTTTCTACGTTTCTCGTGCTGTTGATTTCGCACATTTGCCTTTGAATTAAACTGTGTATTGGCGGAGTTACCCTGTTCGGTGAGTTGTTCCCTCTGTTTTATATCCTCTAAAGAAATAGCTAAGTCGTCAGCAGCTTGTTTTTCTTGTTTTAACTGTTCTGCTGTCTTTTGGGCAACGCCACCCAATTTTTCATTTTCTTGAGATGCTATTTCTTTCGCTTTTGCTAATTCAATTAAAGAATTCGACAAATTAACGCTTTCTGATTTTTCAACATTCAGACTGTTAGTTTTTTCATTGATATCTGTTTTTGGTTCTTTGTATGATACTATATTTGTATCGAATCTCTGATTTTCAGAATTAGACTTTGTATTCTGTACATCAAGATTGGAAATGTCAATTGATTTTAATTCTTGTAGCAAACCAACCAAATGTGATAAAGACTGATTTAATGCATCCACATTTGTTGTAATTGATTGAGTTCCATTTTTTTTTGACAAATATTCATTAAGTTTATTTTCAAAAATGGTAGCTTCCTCAATACCTTTCATCTCACGGACAATAGATTTTTTTGCATTAAGATCATAAATTACAGAACCATGAGTTGTGCCACTCCATATACCACCAGCTTTACTAACGTCTACACCTTCGTAACCGTTTTTCTTCATAAATTGTGTAGCAATATTATCAACATTTTTATATTTATCAGCAACGGTGCTTATTCCTTTTTCATTCGTAGAGAATCCACAATTCAGAAGCAGTTTATTCATCTCATTTAAAAATTGACTAAACTCATCAAAATTTAATTTAGCTTTTTTATAAAATGACTGATAATCAGCAAATAGGCTTTCTGGTGTAACGCTAGAAATGTCTATTTTATCTATATCTGGGATATTTAAACCAGATGTTTTCATGCAGAACAATTGTAGTGTTTGTAAAAAATCAAATAGTTTTTTAGCCTGTTCTTCTGTTTCTGTAATATATAAATTATATTTAGAGGTATCAATGGCATAATATTGCGATTGTAAGCTAACAAAATTACGAATTTGCTCTAAACTATGCGTAAGATATGTGCCAGTTCCGTAAGCACCGAATTCGTTTTTATTGAAAAACATATCTTCCAAATTTTCCGACTTACGATAACCATTTTTATTTAAAGCACTTAAATCCCCACCATGATATTGTATTGAAGATAAATTATATCCTTTACCTTTGTTTGCTATAGAATAAAATTCATTAGGTAAATAATAATTTGTCATCATTATGCGGAGACTTTCTGTAATGTCATCAATAGCTTTCTTCAAAGCGTCAGCTTGCTCAGTTAATACCTGAAAACCACTATTAGCAGGAACTTCTGCCAGCTGTTTTTGCATGTCAAATAAAGTGTTTTGAACGACATTAATAGACTCTTTGATTTCATTCAAATCAGTTGTTGCACCTGTTAGAAAATTGTCTTCTGATATTTTCTCTTTGCTGCCCTTTAATGAATTTTGGAGAGATTTTAATTTATTTTCCGTAGATGCAATTAAATTATCCAACGAAGTAATGTTATCAATAGGAATATAAGAATCAATGTGAGAAAGTGATTGATATTCATCTATGATTTCTGCATTTAATTCTTTTGCCTTATGTCCACTTGCAAGATACCTTTGTGTTGCAAATACTAAATCACGCTCAGACGCATCTCCCTGCGTATATCTATCCTAAACATCACCTAGTTTAAATTCGGTATTTGCAAGTAAAAGATTTTTGTCGGTTTTACTAACAAAATCCTTTTTCAAGTTGTTAAGCTCACGTAGTTCTTTTTCATAAATACTAATTTGATTTCTTAATTCATCAGTATTTAGATTTACATCTATCTGAATTTTAGTTTTATTTGCAACTTGTTGAGCATTTTGTAAGGCATTTTTCATTTCGCTCATTAGATCTCTAGCATCTAATGAAATTTTTGCGCTTGTTTTAGCAATAGGAGTATTTGCCATTTTCACTTCACCTCAATATTTTAAAATACTTTTCCGCCAAATTCTTTTGTGGCATATTGATTTAATCGTTTTACCCAGTTATATTTAAATACATGCTGAGTTAACGAAGAAAGAGATTCTCCTTGATGAAAATGATAGTTTACCCAATCAGTTTGAGATGATTGTTGAGGTAATCCCAAAATACCTTGATTCCACTGTAAGTCACCAACAATATACTGAAAATGGTCAATTGGGTAAATATCTTTTTGTTGATACATGCGTGTGTCATGAATGTTATACCTAGACGCATCTACCCACGAAATAAATTCTAACTCTATTAACCCGTTATGAGATTTTTCTGTCGTTTTATAACATAGGGACTTCATCATATTATAACGGGATTCTTTAAACTTCATAATATCTGAGAACCACCGCATCGTGGCTTTCTCTCTTAAATCTTTATTAGCCTTTTGACCAATTTGTTTCTATCTTGTTACTTCTTTTTGTATAATGCCATTGATAGACTTTTTTAACGCAGCTTCATCAATCTGCAATCCGCTTACCTAATTCATGTTCACACCTCAAAATTATTCTTCTGGTTGCATATGATATTCCGTAATAAATTGCAGAAGTTGTTGAGTGTCAAAATTTTTAAAAACAGATAATACCTCTCTCAGTAATGCATGAAGATTAAAATTATTCTGCATAAAATCAGAAGACATCATAGATAAAATTTCTGCACATTCATTAATTTCAGATACAGGAATAATTTCTGTCATCCCTTCGTGTGGATGGACAATAATATCAATAAGACCAGACTTATGCAGCATATTAAATTCGTCCATTAAATGAGTAGAATCAATTTTAATATTCGTATAATTATCAATAATATGAAGTGTAAACAATACAAATTGCATGGGGGTATTCATATAAATACTTCCATCTTTCTTTCTATGTGTCGCATTCACGATAACGCCCATATTCATTATTTTCGCCTCATATGGAATATATTTTTCAGATTTAATTTCTTTTAGAATAATAGGTTTTGCCTTTTCTACGGCAGCATCATATTTTTGAACTAAATCTTTTACAGTCATAGTCTTTTCCATTACGCATTCTCCTTTATTTTTTATTGGACTTTTCTTCTTTTTTCAGCTTTTTATAAGTCTCGTATTCAATCCAGCCACCAAACTTTTTTACCCATGTGACCCATTTATAATCGACATCAGGATAAGTGTACCAGAACAGCTTCCTTTTAATCAATGCAACACTGTCTGGGCATCCCTTTGTGTCAATCACTTCTTCGTGTCCATCTTTATAAATAATAAAAAAGTCAGCTACATATTTAATAGGCTGAACTGTTTTTCCATCATGGACGAACTTTGGTTGTAATTCATATGGCTTTTGTAATTCATAATAAACCACATCACCACTCTCCACCTTTGGGCAAAGTACGTCCCTCTAATACTTCATTTCTAAAATTGAATCAAAAGTAATTCCGTTATATGTTCTTTTTTCAATATCCTTGCTTACATTAAATTTTGTACGTTGCATGATTATCATCTTTCTCCATTTAATACTCTCAATGCTTTCACATTTTGTTTTAATTTTTCACACACATAATCCAACTCTGCTTCTGTTTCCGTCCCATTAAAACTCATGCGTATACAACTTCGTATATCATCCGTATTCATACCTATTGCCAAAAGAGTGGGGGAGTCAACATTATCTCCACTAGAACATGCAGAACCAGTAGAAACTTGGATGTCAGCAGAATCTAATAAAATCATTAAGGATTCCCCACTCACGCCACGAAAACACATATATAAATTATTTTGTAGCCGATTGGCAGAACCAATTAGATAAGACTGAGGAATGAACTTTTTGATATATGAATAAACATAATCTCTTTTTTCTGAAGAATTCGTATTATAACAATAATCTTCAACTGCTTTTCCCAATGCCATAATGCCCAAGAAGTTTTCTGTTCCACCGAATAAGCCATTCTCTTGCGAGCCATAAACCAAAGGACTTAAATTAATATCTGGTTTCTTATATAACACACCCACGCCTTTTAAAGAACCAAGTTTATGTGCAGAAAAAGACACCATATCCGCATCTAGTTGTTTTACGTCAAGAGGTATTGTAGATATGCTTCCAGTGCAATCAATTAAACATGTACCAAGTAAAAAATGGACGGTTTTAATAATCTTGGATACTGGCTGAATAGTCCCGATTTCAGAATTTGCATAATCAAAAACTACCAGTTTGTTTTCACAAGTATCTTGATATAATTCATTAAACAACCAATCATGATCTAGTACCCCATATTTATCTACTGGAATCATTTTTCCATTATAAGCCTTCGCACACATCTGGATAGATTTGTGAGCAATGGCAGAATAGTATAAAGAATAATCACCTGCGTGGGCATCACAATACCCTTTGATTCCTAAAGTATTACTTGCAGACCCAGAGGAAGTAAAAGTTATCTCGCACTCTTTTGCATTAATAAATTTTGCCACATTATATCTTGCTTGATTCAACATACGTTTCGATTGCATACCAGACTCATACACACTGCTTGGATTGCTGTATGTATCCAATAAAGAAATAATATATTCTTTTACAGCAGGACTTAATTTAGTAGTTGCCGCATTATCTAAATAGACATTCATTGTATAAGCACCGTCCCTTGCAAACCATCATCCGATTCATCTACCAATTCATACGAGATGATAAGTGGTAAAATAATAAGTGTCGTGTCAAGTGTCTCAACCTTTGTATGAAAATCTTCTAAGATAAACTTAGCGATATCACGGCTTGCATATTTCGTACACCTAGCAATACTTGTTGTAAAGCACAGTTTATTATTCTGTGAAATCAAATAACGAGTAGGATAGTCCAGAGTAGCAATTACATAACGCTTGTCAATGTGTTCTAAATATTTTTTTATCATCTAAGCTCTCTCCTACACCATAAATCATATGCTTCTTTGCTTGATTCTCTGTCGAACAAAAAGACCAACACTTTTCCATCAGTCTTCTTGTCAATGCTAGTGTATACATCCAATAATTCTACCCCGTGATTCAAATAAGCAATCACTTGTTGAATATTCAAAATCCGAACCACTTTTGACGGTTTGTATTTTTTATTAGTTACATTGCTTAAAACCATTTCTTCCATTTACTCATCTCCTTAAAAAAAAGTAAAAAAATGAGGACACAATTCTTATCATAGTGAATTGTATCCTCATTAATTAAAATCAAATTCACTATTATGTATTAGATTCTGCCTTTTTAGCAGTTTTAGTAGAATAAATATGGTTAATTACATCTACAATATTTTTATCAAACTTAGACTTGTCTGTTAGGTCGCATCTATCTAACATTTGTTTTGCTTCAGCTTTACTGATTTCTTTAGCCAGAAAGTCAGTCACAATCATAAAGATGTCTTTACAATTTTCTGAGCACCAAGTTGACTTCCATGCAGGTTCGGATTGATGCGCCGTACACGTATTACAATATGTATATTGTGAACCACAACATACACAGGTACGATTATTTTTTCTCATCTGAATCCCTCCAAAATATAAAGAAAAATATAGATAGGGCGATTAACCCTATCTATGATTCTCATTTATATTAGTCTTCGTCTTCCTCGTCATCTGCTGCCCAGTAGAATTCATACAGAGACTTATCAGCAGAACAATAGTCTACCTGTAGGTCACCTTTGTATGCCTGTGTAGCATCTGTCTGTAGATCGATTTCAACTTCAGGAGAAACTTGGAAAGAGGGCAGAACTACATAAGCTGCTCTCAGTGTATCAGCAGTACAAGGGTCTACTGCCAGCACCTTTAGTGTTAGTCTAACTGTGCTAGGGAACTTATCAGCTTTGTTTTTGATAACAATACCATCTGTTACCTTTCTCTGGTACTTAACGATATATCTTGTTACCTCATTATCTGTAGGAGGTGTTAGCACACCACCAGTTGTTACTGTAAATTCTGTATTGCTTGCAGTGCTACCTTGCTTATATGCTTTACCCATTGTACCGCTTTCGTCAAACGCATTGAGCTTAACTGTGCCAGTTACAACGTCCTTTAGTGTTACTGTAGTACCTGCTTTAACAGTAATGATTTTAGGCATGTTAATTGCTGCATCTACAGTTGCTGCGACAGGAGCAGAACCAGACGCTTCGCCAAGGATATTAACATTCAGCATGGCATTCTGAGCTTCAAAGACACCAGTTTTACCTTTCCAGAATTTCTTAACCAGAGTACCATCTTTGTCTTTTGCTTCTTTGGATTCCGCAGAGATAGTAATCTTTGCTTCCTGTAGCTGTGTTAGAGTCTACAGCATATTGTCACTAAAATCTTCAGCTACGCCGTATTGAATACGGTCAACAATAATATCACCTAGTTTAAAAGCCATATTATTACCTCCTAATTATCTTCTATTTGTATTATAAGTTAAGCAACATACAGTTCTCTTAACCAATTGAATTCATTTTTATCTATCTTTGATGCATCTACCATGCCAGAATAAATTCCAGACATCAATGCAGTTGCATTTTCATATACCTGCAATCTTTGCACGCTATCCATAAACTCCACAATTCCAATTTCTTCAAGTTCACTGCGCTTATATTTAAAGCCAGCATGATTTACCATTGCAGAGACTAAAGCCAATAACGTGGAACGACTATTGTTTTCGTCTGCCTTTGCCAATCTTTGCTTTTCACGTTCTTCTTCAATAATCCATTCTTTTGTTGTTTTGCCTTTAGCTTTTTCAACTTTTGGATGCATATTGAACATAGTACGAATCTATTTTGACATATATGTATAAACAGTTTCATTAATGAAAACCTTGGAATCTGGGTCAAATAAAAAAACACCATCGTTTTTATCACGGTATAGTTTCAATGATGCAAAATCTAAATCGCCAAATACAATACTGGTGTCGTATTCGATTAATGTTTTATATGTACTAAGAAATAACTCCCATTCACTGATTTTGTTCCAATCAATACCACTGTCCCACAATTTTACACGACACGATGTTGGGTTCATAATGAATGGAGCAATTAAAGCATAAATCTGCTGTTCTCCATAATCAACAATTTGCCCAATTGTCGGCTGCTTAATTCCAATTACATCAGTCACATACTAATCTCTACCGAAATACATTTGAAGCATATCAAAATCATATATATTCATTGCATTTCCACTCATAGTATATCACTTCCTAATCCGATGGTTAATCATCCCAGATTTGCCATTATAAGGCGTAACAACCTGTGAATTTGGTACAGTCGCTTGGAACACCAGCTGGCGTGTTACAAAAGTAGAATCAGTAATCTTTTCTTGATTGCTTACCAATTTGCAACGAGTGCCAAAAATATTTGACCATGCAAATTTTTCTCTCAAAATACTTGCAATTAAATCACAACGAGAAGCACCAATTAAATCATCGGTTACTTGCTCAGGAACAATACTGCAATAAATAGTGAAAATAATCTGCAAATAGCATTCCGATTCATTATAACGTGGTGTATCAGAGAAGCTCACAGTATAACATAGAAAATTGTCTGCATGTGCTTGCACTTCTTCGATAAAAGTATATGGACGGATATTATAATCAAAATATCTATCCCATTCACCTTCTGGAATAAGTACCCCATCTTCATCATACGATGCATTTAAACTACCATCCTCGTCAAACAATTCAGATTCTAAATCTTTATTGTTCAGCAGGTATAACAGTTCGGGACACCGAATAAGAGATTCTTTAATCTTTGCTTTACAGCGAAGTACATCATCGTCCGAAGTAGTGGAATATGTTTGTAACTTATTAATAATATCTGTTTTTGTCAATAAATTCATAATATCCACCACCTCACATTGCCACAATTGTTAATGGTAAACGAACTTTATCATTACCAATATTGCATTCGACAGTCATAACCTGTTGAATAAATTGTTTACCAGACTTCAATTTGATTTTTATTTTCAACTTAGAATCAGTATTTAAAATTGAAATATGTTCAGAATCAGTTACATCCATATCACCGATATAGATTTTCCATTGCAACGTTTCATAATCTATGTCTGAAACTGGTTGCTTGCTATCATCAAGCAAGTTTGCCGTAATCGTTTTCTATCCACCACCAACTTTAATCGTATTAGTTGATGTAGATAGTTCATATTTGTGAACATCTGTAGACACATTATTATCTGTTTCTGCTGGTTTAGAATAAGCTGAATAATAATCTGCGTACATTTCCCCAGTTTCAAAATCAACAAAATCTGTATTATCATTAAATTTTGTCTGATAGAATGTAATCTTCTGTAAACCTTTTGGCGCATGATTTTCTACTTTTGAAATCTGCCACACAATTGGATTACTGGTCAATGATGATATAATCAGACGTTGGTTATTATGAGATTGGGGATGAGTGTAATATAAATATTCTGTGATAGGATTAAGAGGGAAGAATGCCTTTTCTTGGTTCTCTACTCTGGTGGATCTATCAGAAGACCATACATTAGTATTCACATGTAGTTCGCTATTCTACATATGTAATTATTTATTATCGTCATTATAAAATGCATTAATATATTTATCGTATTTTCTATTTAAAAACATTGGTGAGTCTTGGTATAACCAATCTAAAATGGTTTTAGTTTGTTTCGTACCAGAAATGGACAAGACACTTGTTACACCATTATGGCACGAAGCATCATATACATTGCCACCGCTAATACCTAATTCATTAATCAAAATAGATTGTAACTCTTTACAAAAATCATATGTTGATGTAAACGTCAGCAAAGGTTGGAATTTATTAGTCCTAGTATAATGAGGACAAAACGAACCGTCACCATCAAAATAACCTAAAATAAAATCTTTATATAGCTGTTTACTGATTTTAGGGAATTTTAATTTTAAACTTTTATTTTGTACCATACCAAGATTGTTTAAAGCTGTACAAATATGTTTACTGAAAAACAAAATTCTATATTGATTTTTATAATGATAACCAAAATCATGTTTATTACTATAATCTATATATTCTAAAGGTTTTTCACTCTGTACACACTGTCTCATCTGTTCTAATATATACCCATCTTCTTCTTGTAAAGACATTGATACTGTTTGTTTCTTTATATTATTGCTGCCATCTGCAAACAAAAATCCAAGAATCTATGCCTTTTCTGGTGTATCAATGTGGTCAAAATATGACTCATCTAATTTATATTTTCTTCTACCTACACCAATTCTTGGTATGTGATTTTTCTCAAGCACCTTTGTTATTGTCTTATGACTGACATTAAACATCTTACCTATAGCTACTGTAGACTTTTCATTTTGAGTCTACATTTCAATAATAAATTGAATTTGTTCTTCTGAAAATACGAAATGTCCATTTTTGTTTTTTATAATTGTAAAATCCATGCATTAATTCCTCCTAAAAATTAATCATATATGTAGATGGTAATTGCTAATTTTAGGAGAATTAGCAAAATAGCTTGCAATCTACTGTCCCATCTATATATCTATAATAAATAATTTTTGCTTGTAGCTTTCCTACAAGATTTGACTATATCTTTCACCGTTCTAAGACGGATTCAACCCCCATTTCGGTACGCTTGTACCTACGGCTTATGCCTAGTCGATGAACCTTCTCCTATTCGGAGCTTGGCTGCTGATTGCCAATTGTAAGCATATGACCTAGAAGATTACATCTAGCATACACATCTATATAATTTTCAAACATTCACACCTGATTGTATTTCATATCTATGTTGTAGTTTATATAGCTTTACGGGTTTCCAGCAATTAAAGGGTTTTAAAGTGAACTATAATTTAGTTAATCCACTGTTCTAACTATTTTGGCTTCTTGAGACAGCCCAGATTTTATTCTTTATCCTTTTTGAACCATCTTCACTTATCCAATGGTAATAATAGTTGCATCTTAATACAGAATATTTCGGGAATTGATTTTGACTTTCCTTTCCACAAATCAGCCATCTCTCGTACACCCCTTGTTCATTGGGGATGTCAATGTATAGACCAATAGGAAATTCACTACCATATCTTTTTACATAATCCGTTTCGTAATAGTACAAATCATCTTGTTTATCAAACTGCAATTTTTGACTCGGTTTGAATTGTATATGATATTCTACATCGTCTTTGGAAATCGTCTGATACTGCGTGATAATAAATTTAATATCTATTTCTGTCTTAGTCGTATTTTCATATTGCATCCCAGCACACATAGTAGGAGAGTCATCATGATAATAATCATAGATATAAGCAATCTTGCTTTGAATATCTCTATCCCAAGTTTGCTCCATAATCATATCTGCATTTTTCTTTTGAATATTACCGATTGTACTGACAGTATGTTTATTTGAATGTTGTTGTCTATAAATTTGTAAAGAGGGCATAAATTACACCTCCTGCAAATCTAATACTTTAGCACCTGCGTCCAGAATAAGTTTCCTGTAAACCTGAAAATCGAAAGGCTCAACAGACAATCGCATCTATGCTGCTTCGAGTAAAGAAATTACATCTACTAATTCTACTGGTTCATTTAGCACACTGTTTAGCCCACCAATACGGTATAATAGACCATGAAATGCTGCGTGTATATCTACTGACTGAAATTCATCTTTTGTGTTTGGATCTACACAAAGTAATAAAAAGAAAATTGATTTACGCAAATCTTTTTTAACAAAAGCAATTTGTTCATGCGAGAATGTTCCATATTTATGTTTCATTATGAATCACCTCGAATATAAGAATTGTTAAAATAGCCATAATCACGAATTAGCTTTTTAAGACCAATAAAAGCATCCTCATACAGTGAAGCTACCTCCCTGAGATGACTTGACTGAGAAAATGCTTTTTCCTCTTTACCGTAAATCGCGTAATTCAACGTCAATTCGCTATTTTTTTTTTGTTCTAACCATTGCATAACAATGCCTTGTGCAAATACATTCGTAACAAAAAATTTGTCAGATATATCATCAACAGGTGAAGTTAATACGAACTCGATTTCCATAACCTCATCATCTAAACTTAATGTTTTAAATTTTGCTCGCACAAATGGCAGCCCAATTACAGAGTGCAGCTATTCTTTAAAATTATCATAAATTTCATTATCACTCTATTTCAAAAATGAATAGGCTTCCATTTTGCCTAGCACAATAGAATAAATATCTGTCTAATAAAGAGTCATACTTACACCCCTTTATTAATCAAGAAGCTCAGTGATTAGCATTAGCTTTGTATCAAAAAGTTCATCCAGAACCTTAATCTTTTGTACGCTATCTAGTCTGCCATCAGTAATCATAGCAGATGCCATATTAGCGATTGTTTTCTGTACGCTAAAGGGGAGAGATTTAACTACCTCTTTCATCTGTGCAGCAGGAAGCATGAAAATATCTTCTAAATCAGATGTGGTATACATGGAGTTGTATACATCATTTACTTGTGGATATTTTGCAAGGAAATCTTCGTCTCGGATAATAAACAGTGGCGCAAAGATATGCCCCTTGCGAAGTCTTATGGCTGCAACAAGATCGGCGTATTCCACCTCTGTCGTGTCACCATAGCACATCCAAGTATAATTATTTCCGCTTTTTGCACCAATCATCCCCAGCTCACCAGCTGTAATAGATTCACACAAAATGCCGTCATCGTTAGCATATTTTTTTGGTTGTTTCACATCTGTTTCTGTTGTCACAGTTTGTTCTGTCACAGCTTCTTCTGCTGGTGTATCCATAACAGGTTCTTCTGTTACAATTTTTTTACTATAAGTTTTTTTAACAGCCATATTACGTTTCTCCTTTTCATCAAAATAGGGGTGTTAAAATAACACCCCTTATAAAAATCAACATTACGCCTGAATGTTCCATTCACCGTGATATTTATCAAGGATAACTTCAATACCCATTTCTCTATGTACTTCATAAGTCATAAAGTCATCTTTTCTGTCACCTTTTTGAGACTGTTCACGAATTTCTGTTTCGCCAACATCAACGAATTTTACAAACTTTTCGTCTAGGTTAGGCAGAATTAGCAGACGACCAGAAGGAATGAGTTTCTTAGTAACATCATTTGTAGCAAATCTCTGTGGAATTTCAACCATAGGAGTGCCTTCATAAGAACCAAGTCTGCCCATAGCTGCTACTTCCTTCTTCTGGTCTTCAGACCAAGATACGCTACCAAAACCTGCCAGCTTAGATAGCTTCTTGAGGTCTGTAGCTAGACCAAAGATAGTTACGCCAACGCCGCCATTAGCAGTAGAAACGTCTGCTAGTAGCTCATCAAATCTTGCTTTGTTTGCCTCTGTCAGTTCTTTTGTAACAACAAACTGAGACTGTACGGGCAGTTTAGAACTTGCGCTATACACTGCTGCAAAGATGTCGTTCTGTACTTCAACCTGATATGCTTCAGCACATTTATCAACAAGTGTAGACCAATCTTTTCTTCCTGTTAGGTATACATCAATATCCATACCAACCTTAATTACATAATCATATGTAGGTACAGTAAAGGACTGACCTTCACCTAGCTTTTGGAGTGTTGTATCATGGTGATCACCGTTGACTTTAGCAACAGATAGAATTACATTAGAGTCTGTATAGAATTCATTGCTATCGCCATTCTTGATGTTTTTCTGTTCAACTAGCTGGTTAAACAGTTCATTTTCTTGGAAACCAGTTTCAACCTTGAAGTCAATAGCATCTTCAATAACTTCCCAAACTTCAATACCATTTCTTCTCATAGCTCTACGAATATCTCTCTTAGATGGCTTCTCGTCAATTTCAAAGCCAAGGATATCAAACATAACGGTATTGATTTTTTCATTTACTTTTTGCTTAGGAACAACAGCCCCATTTTCGTCCTAGATTTCTCTGCCGTGTGTATAATCAAAGAACATCTGCTTGAAACCTTCATAATCGTTTCCTTCTTTAGAAAAAACTCTTGTTAAATTTTCAGAAAACTTCATTATTTACACTCTCCCTTCTTACGCACCAACAGTCATTTTCTTCTCAGCTACGCCTGTAATAGATTTACCTACTTCGGGTGTACCTGTGAAACCTTCAGCAGAAACTTCAAATCTATCCCATTTTCTCAGACCATAAGCACGTACAATAGACCCAGCCTTGTTATACATTACAGATTCATTTTTCCATCTGGATGTAAATTCCTCAGCTGCGACAGGTACATTGTAAACGAGACATGCATCACCAGCATCTTCAACAAGAACAAGAAAATTACCGTTAGGCATCTTCTGAACAATCTTGCCAGTAAAAGTTGTTACAGCCTTTTCTTTAAATAGGTCAAAAGATTTCCAATCACCGATTGCAATTAGGTTGCCGTTGTCTGCATCAGTTGTTAGTTCAACAGAGAAAATGTGTTCACCCTATTCAGCAGCCAGAAGATTGGAAGGGTTCGCAGTCGCATGTTTCCCTAGTTCATATTTAATAAACATATTAGCCATTATATGTTACCTCCTTATTTTTACAATAAAAAAGGACATGTTTGTCCATTATCATCATGTGATATCAGCTAAATTTCAAACCACCATATCTATTATTTGTTTTACGAGATACAGGATTTACAAATTGCTTTTTCTTAGTTTCTTTATTTTTCTGTTCAAAATTCATATCAGAATTCTGAGTATAATAATCCGCTAGGATGACCTTTGCTTCTTTTTCTAGTTCTGCAACAGAATATGCGTCCATCTTTTTCACGAGTTCAGCAAATGCATCATTTGTGTATTTACCGTCTTCGTCTTTAGCAGAAATAACCTGATACTGCTCCTGTGCAAGAACAGCTTCTTTTTCTGCCATAGCAATAGACTGTTCTGTTTGTTCTTTATACGCCACAAGTTCTGCATAATTAGAACGCATTGCGTTCAACTCTGCGTATTCACTATCTGTTAGTAGAACCTTATGCAGCGAGTATCTTTCACCATCGAAAGAAACATTGTCACCTTCGGTTTTATACTTTTGTCCATAAATATCGGTGGAACACCAATCTTCATAAACAAAATAATCATTATATACGTCAGAAATATAATAATATGTGTCGTTGGATTTTTCATATTCAGACAGTAGGTTATACAAACCACAACGAATATCCTCGTGAGAAAGCTCATAAGAAATGACCGTCTTTTCAACAGATTTATCCTGTGGAACTTCACCAAACGCTTCAACAAACTTAGCCTCAAGTTCTTCGTCTGTCATTTCTGCATGGTCGAATGTAATATCATCTTCTGTCTTGTTATATTTCTGAAGTAGTTCATCAAATTTATTCATTTTTGATTGTCCTCCTTCCTGATTGCGATTTTGCATTGCAAATAAAATATCATCTAATTTCTGATTGATTGCACCCATTTCGACAACACTGTTTTTGTCTGCGCTAAAATCATTCAAAGTAAGTTTGCTCCCCTTCATACCTTCTGCAACTGGTGTCCCATCAGAACGTGAGCCGAGCAAAGTACAACCATTAAAACGAAAATCTTCTAATTCCAAATATTTTTCCTTGGCATTAAAAGACATGGAATAAATACTTAATTCACAACTTACCTTTGTCGTACCGCCTTTAGCACGAATAATATCTGCTGTCTTTGTGTATTCTTCTGGAATAGCAGCAGTGGCAACAACATAGGTCTTGTCCATATCTTCATCGTATTCTAAATATGGTTCGTCAGACGTGAAAGCACCTACCTGTTGTTCGTCATATACAATATATTCATTGTTGTTATCATCAACCTCGATATGCATATCATGTGAGTGGAAATCATATGAACCGTCATCAAGCTGATGGATTTTTGCTAAAATAGGGCGATATTTTAACGTTGGCATTGCATTTTTCATATTGTCTTCGCTAATATAGCTTCCATTAGCATTAAGCAGGGTATGGCAAACTTGTAGGGTAGGGTAAATCATGCCAGCTTCATCTTGGTTCTTATCAAAAATTAATTCGGCAATATCGTCTACCTGCACCACAATAGGATGTCCATTATTCTGCATTGCAGCATTAAAGCTCTATAGCTTATTATCAGCACAAAAAGAAATTAAATCTTTTAAAGTTAAAATCCGTTTCAACATATAATCCTCCTTTCCACAAAATTTTATTAAAATGAAATATTGTTACTAAAAACAACTTTCATATTTGAATCATCGAAAGTGAGAATTTGTTTAGTATTAACGAAAGTATACATATCACTATCCTGATGAAGTAATACAAATCCCATATCCAACAATGTTTTTTTTGTATACTCATCCTGTGTTTTAATAAAATTACTCATAAAATGCAAATTCTCCTTTATCCTTTTGCTTTATCTCTTTTGTCCTTGCTGGCTTCTCCTTCATCTGTAAGCTGGTCATCAGTTTTTGTTTGACCACCAGATTCATTTTCAGATGTCTGAGTATGCGAAGATTGCAAAGGTTTAAATTTATCAGACAAGCCTAAACATTCTTCCTCCAAGAAGTTCAAAGCCATTGTATCCAGTTCGGAGAATCCATTTAAAGAATTCAGCAGTAATTTTGTTGGCAAACCATAAGTTGCGTCTTTTAAGATTCTATCCTTATATTCCTCAATCGTATACGGGGACACATTCGCAAAAACAACCTTGGCAGGATTTGAAACCTGATAACTCAAAAATCTATTTACCCAACTTTGATATTGTGGTAACAACAAAGATGTTGCCATTTCACAGTCTGCATGAATTGCAGCATGGAAAGCGGTTGTCCCTGAAATACTTGCAGAATTAAGAATTTGTGCGCCACCAGACGTATTTAATACAGTCTCTGTAGACTTCTGTACTTTATTGGTATCAGTAGCCTGATCTGAATCAAAAGAAATTGTTTGCAGTTTCCCTGGCACTACAGCACCAGCTGCATAATCTGGCAGAGATTCTTCTAACAATTTATTAAAATATTCAACTGCAATATCTGGGTCTACCTTCCAATCATCAGGCTGACGTGCGTTACTTAGTGTTTCCAATTCAAGCCAAACAAGTTTGTAAATCTGTTGCTCGTCTGCAATAGCTTGTAAATCTTCCATATCCAATAATGAGATTAAAGAATTAAATAACCCACTAAAGATTGGTACAACTGTTTCATAGTCATCTGGTCTTGCTTTAAAACACACACAATATTCATCTGGGACAGGTTGCCATTTAGTAGCAGCTTTATCGCCATAGGCATTATACATAGACTGCAAAGGCTCACCTAAATATTCAAGGATATATTGGCGGTTCTTATAGTATGACATATCAATTTGATAAGCGTAATCGCCTGTGCTGTATACGCCAGTGATTTTTGCATAATCTGGGTCAATAGGAAGAATAAACATCCCAGTATCATCATAAAAAGCAATACCATAAAAAACATCTTCTCTAAAATTGATTACGGCAGCTTTGCTGATTTCATATTGAAGATTCATCTTGTCCAAAACTTGTAAAGTTTCATAATAAGATTTTAACGTTTTTGTCTTATCATTACCTTTTACTAAATCATAGGAAGGAATTACTGAACGTGCGTTCATACAAAACATGCTTGCATGATAACGAATCAAACGATAATATACCTGTGAACGGTAATATAAATACCTAGACAAATTGCGTAGATTCTGTTCGTTATTCCCGATATTTTGGAGGTACTGTCTGAGTGTAGACTTAGAAAAAGAGCTAATTGTTTTTGTTGTATTTTTACTTAAATCTCGTAATTGATGAAGTGCATTAGATGCAGCTGCATAATTCCTTGCACACTGTTCCTCGTACCATTTCTTTTTTTCAGTCACAGTCAATTCATGATTTGACATTTGTTCTGTTTTATTTTCGCCCAATCTCACACCTCCTTATTTTTATTTCAAAAAGAAGAAAAACGTCTTCCAGCCCTCATTGGTAATTTATCTATCAAGCTCATAGTATTGTTTTTAGGTTTTAGCTTTAATGCTAATTGTTGTACGACATAATAACCATACTCTGTACTTGAATATCTATCCTTACGCATACCAGACTTTTCTTTAACTTTAATCAAGCCATTTGATACATCATGTTCCAAATTGATTAATTCGTTGATTAAAGCAGAAGTTTGATAGTAGGGGAGACGTAATATATTTTTTTGATTCTCAGATAATTTTGTATAGCCCTTAATAATGCTTTTTAATTTATCATCAACATCAGATTCTGACACTAACAAATTAATTGAACCGTTTTGAAAACCTGTTCTTAGTGCTAGAGCCATATCATTGTTTGATTTCGCATTTGCTTTAATTGCATATACTACTTTCGGCGCATTTCTAACTTTACACCTAGTAGCTAAATCTTCATTGTTACAACAGTTCAATGCGCCATATGTAACACCGTATAAAGGGTCGTATCTATCAGACATAATATAGTCCAATACTGCTTGACCGATACCAGCACTATCAAGTGCAATATAATCAATATCATAATTGTAGTAATATCGCATAACCATCAAACCTAATTCTTCTGTCAGAATACCTTCAGCAGTTTCAATATAGACAATATTGTCAATATAACTTTGCGAAGCAGTTTCTCTCGCAGAATGAATTGTAAAACAGCTTGCGTCATTATCGTGTTTTCTGGAAGCCAATAACGCAACGTCCAAACTTAAAATACGCTTTTCGCCAACCTGCTTTGCAGGAACTTTTACACCATTAACACGATAATATTCAAGATTGTGTAATCCTTCTTGAAGAATACGTCTGTCATTCAATGATTGAAAATTGAATAAACTATCTTCGCCAGAACCATAAAATATACCTTCACGTTCCATCATAAATGTGATGTCGGAAAATGTTTGTTCAGACATTTCATTTTCAATAGACTCCTTCATCAATAAATCTTCTGAGATTGATAACTGATACGGAAGATCACATAGAAAATAATTTTTCTCATTTAACATATTAGCCAAATAAGATTTGACTTGTTCAAACATTTCTGATTGTTTATACCATGCAGAAGACATCATCAAAATTTTATTCATTTCTTTTAGATGTTTATACTCTGGTTTATTTAGATACTTTGGAGAACGAGGGGAAGCCAACATTGGCATTAAGACAGTATCTCTAATATGTTGTGTTACCATACGGCTTTCATCAATAATGAGAATTTGACAGTGTGCGCCTCTCGAAGATTCAGCAGCAACACGCACTTGTATCCAACCACCAGATTTAAAATATACCGAGCAGTCATTTTGCCCAACACTATATTTTTCAATTTCATTTCTTAATAGTGGAGACTTCCTCATAAAATCATCCACAATTTTTAGAATTGTTTCTTTACCTTGTTTGAAAGTATAAGAACTAACAACAATGGTTGTGCTAGGGTATAATAAACAACGTACAACACAAAACAACGCTACAAGATAAGTCTTCAATTTGTTAACCTATAAACTTTTTATTTTATAGCTCTGCACCTTTATCATCGTGTGCAGTTCAGCATACATTTTTACCCATATAAAAAAGAGGTGGGAAGTTGTTATCTTCCAAACCTCTGTTATATCCTACATTATATGGGTAGCGAGGACTCGTGGGTGTATTATATTCTCCAACCAGAGTTTCAACACCTATGCGTTGCCCCTGACTAATCTTTTAAAATCAGCCTTCGGTTCGTATTATCCTATGTTTTGTTTGAAGGACTTCTACGCTTAATTCCTCGTTCCACCTTAATCATTGCTGAATAAGGGGGCTGTGTACTACATTACTTCTTATAGTAAATTACAACCTTGACCTCTTGCGGCAATCTACTAAAACGCATCATGTTGCATCATTGCATAGAGCAAAATTTTTTGAAACAATTTCAATTCTATTCCCAAATAATCTTTTACAAATCTATGTGGATTTGCTCTGTAAAACGATGCACGTTCTGCGACAATATCCATAATCCGTGCTGTTTTTTGTGCTTGTATTTGTTCGTCTGTTAGTTTCTTATTTGTTGTAGCCATTAGTTTTCAACCTCCCCAAAAATCTTTTTGTAGACATCCTCGGAGGTCTCATCTAATGCATTTTCTGTATTTTTAGTAACAGTATATTTCTTTATATAATTATCATATTCTTGTGCATATCCATTATCCAATCCTAAAGCTCTTGCTAAATGACCTTTAAACCAGACTCGGATATACTTACCAATACCATCAACATCTCTAAATTCTGGTTCTGGTTCTGGTATAGGTCTTTCTTGCTCCCATCTTTCAATCAATTGGCTGAATGTAAGGCTATCTGTTGCAGCATTGCCAACATTCTGTTTTGGTTGCAAATTAGCTTCGCCCATTAATTTACCAAGACTGGCATCAAGTTTTTCTGTATCTTGACCTAATTTTTGTGCTTTATCTATATCTAATAATTTAAAACAAATACGCTTTACATATGTTTCTTGCGATTTACTATCAACCTGTGTACGTTGAATCCAGCTTCGATATTCATTTTCCAGAAAAATTAAATCTTCAGTAGGGTAATTGCCAAAATGCTTTTTAGCATCTTTCATTAATTCTTTACTAGCCTTTTGGTCGCTTACGATATTATTACTATCATCAACACCAAATTCAGAATCCTTCCAAGTTTTATCTCTGTATTGTGGCAAACTTTTAATCACAACGATGTATGACGTGAATGGAGATTTCTTATTCACCTCATTGACGCTATTCGCCACAATTGTTTTCTGGGATTCATAGAGGCTATCTACATATGGCAAATCCATTTTATACAAAACCCGTTGAACCGATTCTTTGGTTTCATTAGGCTTATCTGTTTTCTTGTTTCTTTGTTCTACTTGAGCTAGAATACATTTTTTACACTCAGGATAGAACCCAGAATTATACCGTTTGTCTTCATAAAATCCATTTGATGTAGAAATAAATTCCCCACAACATACACATTTGCATAATTCATCGTTCAGAATTTTATTGTATCTTTCTGCCAATTTCTTATATTCAGTACGTAATGGCAGCAAAGTCATTTTCGCAACTTCTGCATCTGTTTTCGCTTGTGGAAGCTATGCCATAATTCCACCTTCCTTTTATTCGTTATAAATTGGGGCAGTGGGATTTGAACCCACGACTTACTGTATATAAGACAGGTGCTCTACCAACTGAACTATACCCCTATACATAAAAAATGAGGAGCAGAACATCTTTCAATGCGCCACTCCCTACAAAACCAGCATCGTGGTTTTCAATCCCATTCTTATAGTGTCGGTAAACGACTGTGTTATAAGTAAATTTAATACTATTATTATAATTATAATTGAACTTTCGTTCTACCTCCTATTAACTTCTGCAATATTCTGTCACCAAGGAAATAAGGCTGAGCTTCGAGGAGCGACCTCTAACTTCTTATCCCAGTTGCCAAAACAACTAAATCTTGTGCAGGATTGTTTACCTACAAATTTCACCCACCATTCAGCATCAATATTAAACTTTTATCTTACTTGATAAATATCGTTCGGTGTCATAGGGCTACTTTAACGAGTGACTTCTGTTATAGCCAAATTTCTTTAGCATCAAAACACAATGGTATTATTTGGAATTACCTATTTGACTCTACCTAATTCCCATTAGACAAGTTCTAGGCTTATTACCCACAGGGTCGTCTATTATTACCACCAGAAGTTCTCTACAATTTGCAGCGTTAATTCTCAGCAATACATTTTAATCTTGAAGCCGTTTTGCTTCTTGCTATTAAATGTCTCCACTTAATAAAAGGCTAATCAATAAAAGTATCCTTATAATGATTTCCTCATTATGCAACGCATCTCGAAGTGCTGGCATGCACTTTATTCATCGAGGTAATTATAATTATAATAATAGTATCAAATTTGTTTCATATGGATTGTCTCAAACTAGAACGCCGTCTCAACGCCGTCCTTACAACCTAACAATCTGGTTTCATTCTACGAGAATAGTAGGATTTGAACCTACGCACGATTTAAACCGTCTAACTGGTTAGCAACCAGACCCCTTCAGCCACTTGGGTATATTCTCAAATTATTTAACTAAACCACTTAATTTGATAAAAAATTATGGCACAATACAAAATGTGAATGATGAATATTCCACCAAAGAGTACAAGCTTTGTTTACATAGAAACCTTCCCAAGAAGGAATTTAATAAAAAAGGGGTGATACCATGTAGAGTCTACTAATGAATCTATTAGTAACTTTAGCAGGTAATGCCATCTGGTATTTTATCTGCAAATACTTACTAAAGTAATATTATATATTCGTCTTTTGGCGTTAGACGCATAAAAAATAAACAACGCTAAATTCCAATATTTATCATTCACAATTTTGCTGTACGTATATCAATTTATTATATATTATCAAAATCATATCATTTTGTATTGTTACGAAATGATATATGGAGTGTTATGTCTCTATAACCTATGAAGATAAAAACAGGAACCAGTTGCAAGCACATCGTTTAGATCATAGCAAGAGGAATAATTACTATAATAGTATGATAGAAATACAAGATAATCGTAACCTCATATCATAACACTCTATATTTATATATTCTCCGTGTAAAAACAAAAAATAATAAAAACGGAGCAACTCAGACTCGAACTGAGACACCGAACTAACGGCTACTACGTGTTTTCAAGACACGTTCCTTACCAATTAGGATTATTGCTCCAAAGGGATGGTTTTAATGTTTGAGTTTTATGTCAGTACCAAAAACCACAAATGCACTGACAAAATAAAAAGGGGAATTAACCTATGAAAAAGCAAATTGGGTTATGAGGGAATCGAACCCACTAAGTTCCAATAACAACTGATTTAGAGTCAGCCCCGTCTCCTTAACGGTTTAATAACCCATAATAGCAGGGGATGGAATCGAACCACCAACTATGAGGTTATGAACCTCACCATCTGCCATTGATTGTACCCTGCGATAAAATAAATAAGAGAAGGTATCATCTCGGTAAACGAGTATAATCCTTCTCTTACATCATATTTGCTTATATAAATGCTTCAAAAGCATCTTCTTGGTCTTCCTTAACTACATAAATCTTCGTAGTCTCTGAACTTTCATGTCCTAGTAGCTTTTGAGCAGTTTCTAAGTCTCTATGTTCATATACAACTAGATTTGTTGCTCTACTAGACCTTAAAAGGTGTGGATGAATACGTTTCCCCATAATGTTAGAAAATAGACCACTACACCACTCATTGAAAGTGGTTTCACCAACCTGATGTGCAGTGCCATCTTTCTGTTTAATCACGAACATGTACGGACAGTCATCTTCACCACGAACATCTAACCATTGTTTCAAGCAGTCCATAGCGTCCTGCCCAAATAAAAAGTTTCTCTTTTTACCAACCTTACTGCGTCCTTTGCAACGAATTTCGTGTGTTTTATAGGCATGAGATTCAGCAGTAACTTCTTTTCCATCTTCATCCAGTATCGTCACTGTTTTAATCAAAGGCTGTGTATCAACTACACTTTTTAATAGCTGTCTTGCTTCAGCTCTCCGACATCCAGTTGAGTATGAAAACATAACATATGCTAGTTTCTGATATTCTTCTCTTTTACGAAGCTCATCACACAAAAATTGAATTTCTTCTGGTGTCAAAGGTTTCTTTTCATGGATTTTCCCAGTCTGAGGAACAATCATTTCAGATGTTACATAATTTCTAAAAGTAGGATATTCATCTTCGTAATAAGATTCAATAAATTTATTGAAAGCACTAACGCATGATTTCTTAAATTTCATAGCTGAATCAGACATGTCACGATTAGACATCCAGTTAAGATAACGCAAAAATTCTTTTTTCTTAATCTCAATGCAACTTTTATTGTTTAAATGCTCTTTGACCCAATAAAAATAAATACGCAAACCAGAAGAATATCCAATTAAACTTTTTGGGGAAAGATGTGTTTGGTTATCTAACTAATCTTGTACCATTTCACGATTAAATGGATTGACCTGTTGCCACATTTCTTCTGTAATTTCTTCAGATTTCTTTGCAATTTTTTCTTTCATAACAACACCACCCATTTAATTATTGCTCAATGTCCGTCCATGATTTGATAGAATAATTTCTTAATTTCTTCTACATCATTCTGATTTTCTGAAGAAAATGAAATTGCACATGTTTTATTGTTATTGGTAACAGCAGCAGAAAAATGGTAAGAATCATCTTCTGCATCATACTCCCGAATAGAAAAATCATACATGATGTCTGCTTTCACAGAGGGTAATAGGGCAGCATTACAATCCTGATGAATAAAGGCAAGATAAGACCAAGTTTCTGCATAGCAGGAATTATCCCCTTTATCATACCACATAGGTTGGATATAAATTTCTTCATTACACAAAGATAATAGATACTCTTTGTAGTACCCACTACAATCTTGATCTGTTAAGTTAATATTTTTCACGATATACCCTTGACGAATCAATGATTCCAACAGATGTGTAATGTATTCATAGTGTGCAACAATATCAATATCAATATAATCTGCTTTGCGATTTCTAACATAACCATCAATCACGGATACCATGTCATCGGCTGTTGCGAAATTTACAATTTCCATTGCGCTCACCTTACTTCACAGCTTCTTTTAGAATTTTACCAGCTTTAAACTTCGGTGCTTTCGTTGCAGGAATTTCCATGTCCTCACCAGTCTGGGGGTTACGTCCCATTCTTGCTGCTCTGTTTGTTACTTCAAATGCACCAAAACCAACAAGAGATACTCTGTCTCCTGCTACAAGTGCTTCGGTCACTACTTCCATAAACGCATCTAGTGCCTGTTCAGCCTGTTTCTGTGTTGTATCCATCTTAGTAGCCATTGTTTTAATAATATCTTTTTTTACCATAATCGTTTCGTTCCTTTCATTCATTCCAATATTTTAATAAACTTTCCATTTGTGTTCACATATCAATCCATCTGTATGGTTGAATATAAATAAAGAAGCACCTGCGTCAGATGTTCGATTTAAAGACATACCGTAAGGATCGACACCAACAATGCTTCTAATAGAGAGACATTCACTTCGTTGTCCAATTTCTTCACTTTTACGATGGTGAATATGTGCAGAAATTAAATAATCAATATTGCATTGATAACTACGAGAGAATCTATTCGCTTCTTCAGTAATATTTTTTACTTCACCGTGGATTCCCAATACATTAAATCCAGACAACCTTGCATAATTCATGCCAGTTGGATTTTCAATAATTTCAATATTTGCATTATTCAAAAGACGAAGTTTAATCAGGGATAACATAACCTTACTTAGATTTTCTTCAGGAAATGCATTCTTAGGTGCATTACACATGCGAATTTGATTATGATTGGAATCCACAACCATTTGAAATTCAATGCGAACATATTTACTTAATTCATTTAACCAACCTGCAATGAAGTTGGCATATATAATACTTGACTCGATTGCCCCATATTTTAACTTCATAAGTTGAGAATTGAGGCGAATAATGCCTTGGATGCCGTCACCTAATTCAAAAATATGTAGCGTCTTAATTTTATCTCGCTTGATAACAGCAACCAGTTTATGAAACAATTGACACATACGTTCTTCAAAAATTTGAGGGCTATATGCGTTCAGAATGTTCCCGTTTAAATCCTTAACCTCAAATTCAATACCATAATGTGCGTCCCCAAAACAAAACAAATAAGTATTCTCACTGGAATCATCAGGCGGCAAATAAGCAGGTGGGTTAAAAGAGGGGAGTTCTTTCACGACACGGGCAATTTCCTCTGCAATCATTTCGTCTCTCGCTGATTCTCTTAGCCATTTATTTAATTCTAACTTTTCAGTTTGAATTTTATAACGCTCTTGTTTTAAAGCAATAAGCTCTGTGGAAACATTAGATTGTGAATGTGGCACAATATCCCATCCATTGTTGAGATATTCTAGCAATAGTTTTGCACCTTTCCTCGTTGTGCAGACATTCTCTGCGATACCAGTATTTTCATATCGAAAATCTGTAATATCCTGCCACGTCAAAGAATCATCAGTTTGTTTTGTTTTAATCAAATCTAGCTGCTCTTGCAAAAATCGTTTCTCTTTCATTTTACACACCAGCTTTATTACCCAATATCTTCTGGTGTGTCAAGTTCTTCTTCTTCAACCACTTTCATACTAATTTCAACTTCGCAATCGTTAAAATCGGACAGCAGAGTAGAAAGTCCCATAATGTCGCCATCAATCTCAAGTGTACACTTTTCTGTGTTTAGAATACCGCTTGCTGTTAGTTTTGTGGTTGTATTTCTTGTGTATTTTGGATTTTTCTTCGCCATATTATTTTCTCCTTTTACTCATCATAAAATATCGTCAATATTTTCAATCAAAGCGTCCACAATATGATAATCAATCAATTCTTTACTGGTTAGATACCAATCTTTATTTTTATTTTTATTGAATGTTTTTTCGTCAATGCTTGTACGCTCTAAAATATATTCTTTCATTTCATTAATCTGCTTCTTATAATTTTTCTGCATTTCTTCAACCTGTTCAGCAGTGCCAGAAAAACCAGCAGAACCAGAATGGATCAACATTTGGCAATGTTTGAATGCGTATCTTTTCTGTCCAGAAATCAAAATTAAGAAACCAGCAGACATAGCAACCCCCATACCGATTGTGATAATAGGCACACGGCTGCTCATAACTAAGTCACAGAAAAAGTTTGCTTGTTCAATATCACCGCCATAGCTGTGTACAAACAAGTAAATTGGTTTCAGATTTTCTTTAGGGATATTGATTTCAGACATATTGATTTGAATAATTACTTTCGCAATTTCCATCAGCTCATACGTTTCGTCCACTTCAAAATCAATATAAAAAGTTCTGTTTTGTCTGGAAGTCCAATAATTATATTCTTCTGGCGTTAGAATATCTTTATTGCTAATCCCATCAATGACGGGTAAAACAATGCTATCCATTTATTCACCATATTTAACCTTTCCTTTTACTCATTACTCAAATTTTGAATTACAGTGTAATTTTTGTGCTTCTATTTACAGCAACAACTTTTGTTGTTTTTAATTTATCATTGATTACCTGTTGCAAATTTTCTTTAAACTCTAATTTATGCTGGTCAGAGTGAACCAGATATATCTTTTCAGTGACAATAGAAGAATAATAATTTAATAAATCTTCTCTGTTCATATGACCTGAAAAAGAGTGTAGACTTATGATATTTGCCTTATTTTTATATGGCTTACCATTGATATTAATTGTTTTCTGTTCATTGCCATTTTTGATTTTCCATGCTAATGAACCCTCTGTAGAATACCCACAAAATAGAATACAGTCATTCTCATTTGGTAGTATATTCTGAACCCATTTAACACTACGACCAGCAGTAAGCATACCACTGGAAGAAAGAACTACCTTTGCTCTTTTGTCTGAGATAGCGTCTTTGCTATCTTCTGGATTATAAATAAATTCAAAATTATCCCAGTGTACCATCTCGTCAAATTTTTGTTTTGTGTCTCCATCAAGCAAGTCTGAATAGCAATGAAGAAGTCGAATAGCTAATGGACTGTCGATGATAATCGGGACAGAAAAATTTTCATCGTCCTTAAAAATATTGTAAATAAGCCACATCATAAATGGCATTCTGTCAAGACTAAAGGTGGGACAAATAACCCTATGCCGATTATCAACACAATATTGTTCGATGACACTTTTGATTTTTTGCATATCTTTTTCAAAATCTTTGTGTGTTGTACTGCGTCCTTTTGCAGAATATGTACATTCACCAATTACAATATTTGCCTTTTGGATTGGTTCAAATTTTTCAACAAATACTCTTTCGTCCTGTGTTGTTAAATTGCCTAAATCAGATGTAAACAAAATTGTTTTATTAACTGTATCTTTGAGAAACACTTCTGTTTGCTGCGATAAAAATATATGCCCAGCAGGTGTGTACCTGATTGATAATAATTCCGTGATTTGATGAATCTCGTGAGAAGAATATTCCTCAATATGCTTCAATGCCTCATATACATCTCTCTCCGTAAATAGGGGAGGAATAAATTTTTCAGCCTTATCAGATAACACTTTTGCATCTCTTTCGTTAATGTATGCACAATCAAGCCACATTTCTTTTAAAATTGCTGTCGAATTTTTAGGCACAACAATCCTAGCATGGCATTTCCCAGTGGCGTATAATGCTGGGATAGAACATGAATGGTCAAGATGCAAATGTCCAATAACTATAACGTCAACCTTTTGTGCTTTAATTTTACTTAAAATTTGTTTATTTTCTCTGTATGTATCCACAACAGTTCTGCCTTGAAGCATACCACATTCAAATAAGTATGTTTCGTTGCCATATTCAATTTTTGTACAACTGCCAGTAACGCCATCTGCATTACCGCCAATAACAGTAATAATTGCTTTATTTTCCTTCTTTCCCATAGGTTATACCTCGCAATATAAAAAGACCTATGAACAATACATAGGTCTTCAATAATCTTTACAAACCAGTCTATTCTTAGCCGACTGGTAGGCTCTTCATCATACCTAGGTTGCATATTTGATATTCCGCATTCGCATACAAGCGGAGAGGGTAGTTATGCTGGTGTTGTACCTGAGTGTGATGCAGAGGCACATATAAGTTTTCTATTTTGATAACTAAAAAGACCAAAACAGTCATTAATCACTTTCCCCTCATTAGTGGATTTAACTCGACTAGCTAAAAAGCCTATAAAATCAAGGTTTTTGGCATATTGAAATATACTAGGTATGACAAAAAACATGCTATTTTTATATGTTTTTGCTAAAAACTTTGAGCAAATTTTGTGAATTTACACTATATAGCGTTTTCATTAACACGGATTTGTTTTTATTTATTGTACTATTTAACTGATTTATATTTTGTCGTTGTGCAGAAGATATGCAAAATGCTCTATCAATCAACCAAGAAAACAACCCAAGATAATTATGTGAAATATTTATCTGTTGAATCGCTTTAATTAACTCATTAAAGTCATGACGTATTAACAGATATTGCCCAGTCTCGTCACCATTTTGCATATCCAATACATCATAAATCGCTAATGAATATTCAGTAATTAACCCTTCGACCTTAGCCGATTTGCGCCGAATATCATTTTTAGATAACTCAAATTTATTGAAAAAATGACTCATTGGCAATGTAGATTCAGCATCTCTAAACTTAGGAATTTCTAAATTATACAAATCATTCATTGGACATTCTAGCGATTCATTAACGTGTTTGTCATTAAAACCACGTTTGATAATTTTCCAGAATACAGGATAGCCATATGCACTCATATCCATATCTGCTTTAATTCTTTTAATCTCCTTGCTAATATCAATGTCAAATCTCCGTTTTGCCGAGTCGATACTAGCCTGAGCAACTACACTAAGGATACACACATAATCAATATATTTCTGGTCTGCAAAATTACATGCGTATGTTTGAGCGATTTGCGCCAAGTTACTAGACTCCCCGATGTCTAACTGGGAATTGGAAAGAGCATTATCAATAGCAGCATAGTCGTCCATGGTGTTTTCATATTTATTTTTGTCTTTAGGAATATTATTGACAATGGTAGGATAGTTCATATAACATTGTCGAGCGTGTTCGATAATATCCTTCTGATTGGTAGTATATGCGCTATCTGAATCCATATCCATGCCATTGTTCCTGTCTTGTGCATCTGTTCCAATCATATTTATTGCAATACATTGTCTACCAATATTAAAATATTTTTCGAGATTCTTATGATACACATTATGTAAATACGTTAGATTGTTTTTACTATTGAACGGACTTCTGAAGAACGCTAGATATTCACCACTGTTGAATCTTTCTGTATAACACTGAATTGTTCCTTCTTCTGTATAAAACGTATCATCTTTATCAACACTATCTTCAATTCCAGTTGCAGCGTATAAGAGCATAGCGTATGGCGAACCAACAACAACTAAATTGTCTGCGTTCTGGATGATTTTCCCACTTTTCACGTTAATGGTGTAAACTTCAATAATCTTTCGTTTTCTATCCCTGAAATATGTACTACGTACAAATTCTGGATTCTGCTTACACAATGCAATCAACACTTCATAGTCATTAGAAAAATTCTTATTCTTCTCTAAGAATTTTAAAAACTCCTGATTGTCCTGTTTTAACCTGCAAATATAATCTACGCTTTCTTTTACAACATTTTTCATGATAGAACTGTCCAATGAATTAACCATCTGATAACTCATTCGTTGTACATCACCTAATTTGCTTTCATGAGCTGTTTTCACAATACCAAACATGCAATTATTGTCATATACCCATTGACACCAGTAATCATATGTTTTCCCCATTTTGAGCCATTTCATAGCGTTATCTGTAGTAATTAACTCAATATCTTTGACATAATGTTCGTTCCCAAACATGTCCCGTACTGTAGCAGTAAGATACTTATCACCAAAATAATCTTTAAAAAACATCTGGATATTTGTGCTAAAAGCAGCCATCTTGCAAAAATGATGTCTTAAAAGAATATATCCATTACCCCAATCAGGAAAAATACTGCTATCAATTAAAGCCTGTCCGTCAAACAGTGTGTTTTTCAGCCTATAATCCTGTATGTATTTTGCAATACAGTGTTTGTTTTCGTCTGTTTCAATACTGCAAACATTTGTGCTAAAAAATCTATCCACATCTTTCAAAATCAAAATGTTTTTAGGGTTAATTTTAATTTTCCCAACAATTGTGCTGGTCACAAGTGGGGCATAAGCACTAATTTCTACAAGTGGTGCATTATGTTTCGGCAACCTGATACCCATATATAAAAATTTCCGTGCCTTTTTATACAAACGGTCACAGATAAACATGCAAGAACCTTTTTTGGCTTTCCCTGTGCTTCTGTACAGCATCTTGTAATGAATTGTTTCACGCTTCAAGATTTCACCGTTTTTCTTACGAGTGATATATTCCACGTTCACACCTTCATTATAAAAAATGCGCCTAATCTCTTCCTTGCTGTATTTTTGATAATTATCTTTATTGTTTTTGGCTTCTTGAAACAAATTGGCAATTTTCTTACGCTTGTTATATTGTCTATCAATTTGCTTTTTATAGTTCCTAGACTTTGCCAACTTATATTCCAATCTGCTTTTGCGTCCCAGTTCCTTGAGATGTTTAATTTCTTCTTCGTAGGATCGAGAACCAAAATTAAATTCTAAACAAATAATATCTCTCGTAGATTCATCTTTCCAAATCTTTAATCCATTTTCTTTCAAAAAATCGTGGAACAAGCTATTAGTAAACATGGCATCCTTATATTCATAGTGGTCACGTACACCAATGTTGTATTCAAATAAAGTGCTTGCCTCGATATTTTTAATCTTTAGTCCAAATTCACTGATTATTACCACGTCCTTATCATTCGTACATTATTCCTTTTTCACATTTGCACCATTTTATAAATTCGGGCAAATTGTCAATGCAGTCATAATGAATATAATCACCATCAACATTTTTCACATATTCTTCACCTTGATAAATTCCAAAACCACAAAAATCACATGTATACAGATATGCAGGTGTTTCATAGTTGGGACATTGAGGAGGGCAGTCTACTTGCAAACAAAATTTACACATCACTATCACCTGAAATAGCTAACGGCTTTTTATCATCCACAGCCAACCATTCTTCCAATTTGTCTAAATAATATGTTGCACATTCTTCTAAATTCTTGAAATAACAAATCACATTCATAATATAGAACGGCACATTTGGACACTCTGCTTTATACACTTCAGTCGCCATTTCAAGATTATATTTATGTTTGACATATCTGATAATATATGCGTATAGTGTACTTAAATTAATATCAAGCTCATTACACATGTTCATCATTCGCTTATAATTTTTGGTGAACCATGTACCTTTTTTCGGAAACAGCATTGGTTCGTCTTTAATAACAGTCCAACTAAAATCTGGATTTGTATCTTGATATGTATTTACAGTTGTTTGAACCATATCTCTAGCTGTGAAGTATATATTTACCAACTGGCGTTGAACATCCCATGCCAGATCATCCGTGAAGGATTTGACTAAAAGCAAATAACCAGACTCAGTAAGTAAATATGTTATAAGCCGAGGATTTCCTTTTAGTGATTCAGAATTAGGGGAAAATTTTTCCCTCAATTCTTTTCTAGTAATTTCAAAATAATCTTCATTTAAAATTAAATGTTTTCTATTATTTTGAAAATTCTTTTTTGCTGTCCCCGTTGGTCTTTGATGAACCGTATCAACGTCCTTTAAAGTCACAACCCTATGACCGTTATATTCTTTAATTTGAATATTCCTATTGCATATACTCACTGTGTTCATATCATTCCTCCAATCAACTCACATTTTCATATGCCATGCCATCATCTGTCGTATAATAAATATTCTTAATGCCGAAATCTTTAATTGCTGCCATGCAAGCAGGGCAGGGGCGAGCCATACCATGTTCTGTATCAACCCTTGCCCTGTAGATATAAAGCTTAATTTTTGAAAACTGTATGTCTAGGTGTCTAATACTATTCAAGCAGCTAATTTCTGCATGTAGCTTCGGCGCACACTTCGCATTATCAGTTGTAATGCCCCTGAATCTGTTATAATATTTCTGCTTCGGATGTGTTTTATTGGTGTTGCAGCCAATGCCAATAATATTGCCTTGGTATACAGCAACACAGCCCACATGCACTTTTTTATAATCAGAAATATCAGCCACACCCTTGGCTTTATCAAAAAACTTGTAATCTGTATGCGTCAGAGTCACTCAGCATCAGACTCCTTGGACGGGACTGTATGATCCATTAACATTTCAATCCCAGCGTCAAAACATTTCATCTCAAACTCATAAGCTCTAATATGTTTCATAAAAAATCTATTTTCAATTAGACTTTCAATGTATTTTACAATTTCAGAATATAATGTATTTTTCTTAGCCTGAATTGGCACTGCAATGGCATCTTGCAACGGCTTTAGCAGCTCAATTCTATTATCTTGTAAGTAAAGTGTCAGCTTATAATCTCTGTCTTCTTTATCCCAATTTGCCATTGCAAATACAGAATAATCGTTATTCAATTCAACACTAATTGTTTCGCCGTGCTTTGTATATTTCATTGTTCTGTTCCTCCGTTCAATGTGCTGTTAGCTCTGTTAATAAAATTGTGGCTGCATGTTCTATCAAAAAATTGGTCGGAAATAATTTTTGAAGCTACATAAGAACCGTTGCTTATTTCGCATGGATATATTGTTGTATAAAAATCACGTTCTTGAATGATACCGTGAAAGAATCGTTCATGTTCATATTTATCAATCTCTAAATATGCTTTTTTATCAATGTTCATTAAGTTTCATTTATCCTCCTTGTGTCCAAAATAGTAGGTGTCTATCTATTTATTCTCTGTTTGTTTTTCGATTTATCAAAAAATCACATTTTGCTTTGTTACGCACCAGAGCCGTATTTGTATTGGCATAGTTTTTTATAGCCCCCAGCCAGCTCATTCTCGTATCCGCCCGCATTTAAAGCATACACAAATGGCATAGACCTTGAGTTATCATACGTATATCTTCTAAACGGCGCATTATCATCTTCAGCAGCAAGAACATCCAAGCATTTAATAATCGTCTTAGGGGCAAGACTGACTGTTTTGCTAATCGTTCCAATAGAACACCAACAGGCTTCTGGTTTATATATATAATCTGGGGCAGAAGTAGGATTATTAAACTTTGTACCTCTGCTGAATATGCTGCCAACTAAGTAAAGATATACTTTGATTAGATTGTCTTTCTTATAGGTATTTGGCAAAGATTGTATATAATCCAGATGATGCAAAAATATCATTTTGTATTGTTGGCTATAAAACTTGTGCCTGTTAATTTTGATAGGAATATAGGTGTCATAGGATATCCCATTAAGGTCAAGGCTAAATGAAATCATCTTATCTTCAGCCATAGACGATAATGAATTTAACACATCATAGAAAAGTTTTGGCTTGGTACTACGGAGCGTTTGATTGTAGAAATCAAAAATTTGCCGTAATGTAATATATGATTTATGCTCTAGTGTGGCATTTCTTGAGATAGTCAAATATGTTATATAAAATGCATTTTTACTTGATTTGATTTTGTCATCTGTAATCAAATGCATAGGCATTGGCAGATACAACATATTGTTTTGTGCTATTTTAATCGTTTGCAATCACATCCTTTTACAATTCTTTGGATACTGTTATCTGTTATTTCTATTTTTTAAAACAAAATTGCAAAAAAAATAAGACATGAAAAATTCATGCCTTGAAAAATAAGGGTTTATTGAGGGTGTAGTGTAGTAGGTGTTCTCTGGAAGAACACTTGTTACACCACTGTGGTGTACTGACCGTTCTCTGGGAGAACACTTGTTACACACTACTATATATTAATCTATTATATATTAATCTATTA
>ERZ834382.542-NODE-542-length-44871-cov-24.727954_pt1 | contig 44871 bp, 53 predicted proteins | sample MGYA00519692_ERZ834382 | MGnify/ENA primary metagenome ERZ834382 (study PRJEB31850, sample SAMEA3708751) | human gut metagenome | biome: human gut; feature: human-associated habitat; material: faeces | place: China | collected 2014 ...
TGTAAAGTGGATAGAAATACGCTCGCTCGATTTATTAAGACTTTTATGGTAGAAGCATAAGGAGCGTTTTGACAATACAGGCGGGCGTATAGAATTCGCCGGCGAGTTTCCCTTCCGCCTCGGCAAATTTCGAAAGACAATACTCATAGGCGCGTCCCAGAATATCTTTCGAGTCGCCATGTTCGTGCATCCGGATATTCGTGAACAGATCAACCACATCGCCCAACCGGCGCTTGTCGAGTTCGGGACGAGCGAAATTCTTCGGGAGAATATCTTTCAATCGCTTATTCTCCTTCTCGATCGCCCGCATCGCATTGTCTATCACCTGGCCTATTTCGGGCGTGTGCGCCTCGGCCGCAATCCGCTCCCAGCGGGCTTCGGTCGGGACATAGAAGATATTTTCGGCCGTATATTCGTCCTTGTCCTCCTCGAATCCTTCGCCCTCGGCGACAAGCTGCCGGTATTTCGTTTCGAACTTATCGGAAATATATTTCAGGAAAATAAGCCCCAACACAACGGACTTGTACTCCGATGCGTCGATATTGCCGCGCATCTTGTCCGCGGCCTTCCATATTTCCCTCTCAAAGCCGATATCGGCCGTGTTCATGGTTGCCATTATGCAATAATTTTATGTAAAGATACAAAATCCTTCTAATTATTCTTATTGATCAGATTCACCACCACCTTCGTCATCACGTCCTTCTCCTCGGTGCGGCTCTCTGCGATCATCAGCGTCAGGGCCACCAACGTGTTGTTATCCAAGAGACGCGAGCCGTCGGGACGGTAGAGGATGCGGTTGTTCTCCAAGAACCAGAGGAACAGGAACGCCGCGATGCGTTTGTTGCCGTCGCTGAACGAGTGGTTCTTGACCGTCAGGTAGAGCAGGTTGGCCGCTTTCTCCTCGACGCTCGGGTAGAGGTCGCGGCCGCCGAAGGTCTGGTAAATCGCGCCCATCGTGCTCTTGAACGACTCGTCCTTCTCGCGGGCGAACAGGGCGCTGCCGCCGAACTTGTCGCGCAACACCTGCAACGCCGCCATCGCATTCTCATAGGTCGCGCGGAACGGCTCCTCAGACGTAGTGGCCGATACCTCCAACTGCTGATAATCGTAGCGGTCGAGCGTATCGAGGCCGTAGGTGTAGTCCGTAATCACGCGCAGCAGCCCGACCGCCTCGGATTTCGTAACCTCCTTCGCAGCCAAGACATGGGAGAGCAGGCGGACGGTCTTTTTCAACTCCTCCAACTGCTCGGCTTTCGCTTGGTTATTGACGGCATACCCCTTTATAAGGTACTCTTTCAGCACCTTGTTCGCCCAGATGCGGAACTGCGTGGCGTTTTTGGAGTTGACACGATAACCTATCGACAAAATCATATCGAGGTTATAATATGGAATCATACGCCGCACTTGCCGTAGCCCCTCATGCTGAACATGTGCAATTTTTGCACATGTTGCTTCCCGCTCCAATTCGCACGACTTATAAATGTTGTTGACATGTCTGACAATAACCGTTCTGTCGACTCCGAACAATCGCGCAATCTGCGCCTGCGTCAACCATACGCTGTCGCTCTCCATGCGGACTTCCAGACGGGTCTCGCCGTCGGCCGTCCGGTAAATGATGATCTCCCCTCTGTCCATACGAACAAATATAGAAAAATCCGCCTGCATCTCAAAATTTTCCGGCATTTGGATTTCTCGCCCGAAATCGCTATCTTTGTACTGTCATGCAAGGAGATACGGCGGCCGCGCAGGCGAACGGGCAGGCGGGCGCAAGACCGTGCAAAATGACAGTAGGCGATGCGGGGACGGAAGCCGAAAAACCGTCGCAATTCGTTGATATACATCGGGCTTACATTCGTACGGAAGCACCTTTATCCGCACTTTTCAGTCCTCGAAAGAGGACTTTTTTTGGGCTGTTCGCCGCAAACAAGAGTATTTTAACCTGTTTATCAACACCTTATATTAAGAGATCGCAATCTTTACCGAAGCAGGGTAGTTCCGAAAAAGGCACGCTCTCCATCTACCAAAGTGTGTACATGGCAGATTTGAATGTTTATCGGTAGATTTGAATGAGCGTAATACGCTGAATAACGCTTATTTGCACAAAACTTTCCGAGCTTTTCAATCGTATTTGATTCACAAAAAACAGATTGAAAATGCTGAACAGAAAAACTTTCTTCGTTTCGTTCTTCCTGCGTCGCGATCGTGTGATGAAGAACGGGACGGCGCCGATCATGGCGAGAATCTCGGTCAATGGGATCGCCAAAGAGATTTATACCCAATGTCGTACGGCGGTCGATAAGTGGGATCCCGCCAAAGGACGAGCGACAGGGCGAGACAGACTCTCCTATGAAGTAAATGCCTACATCGACGATTTCCGAGCGAAAGTCATCGAGATCTACCGTACCTTGCAAGCCGAAGGGTTCGAGGGTAATGCCATCGAAATCAAAGAGCGGCTGAAAAGTCCCGGCAAGCAGGTTCGTATGTTGCTGGCCGAGCTGATGCTTTATTGCGAGAAGCGACAAAAAGAGGTCGGCGTACGAATCACGCAGTTGACCTCCAACAAGTATTATCGTCTTTGCCGCTACCTCCATGAATATACACGTTTGGAGTACAAGAAAGAAGATATTCGGTTGACAGAGGTGACCTATGGCTATCTCGACGGATTCAATACCTTTTTGCAGACCGCCCACCGTTGCCACCACAACGGTGCCATCAACATTCTGGATTGCCTGCGAAATTTCATACTCTATTGCCTGCGTAACGAATGGATCGAGAAGAATCCCTTTAAGAACTATAAACTGAAAGAAGTTGCGCCACCGCCGAAAGAACATCTAACGAAAAAAGAGATCGAGATGCTGATCGCCAAGCCGATGCCGAATCTGCGGTTGGGAAACGTGCGAGATATTTTCGTATTCTGTTGTTTCACCGGTTTGTCTTATTCAGATATGAAGAAACTGACCTTCGATCATATTAAAACCTCGTTCGACGGGGACAGCTGAATCATCGCGCACCGTCAGAAAACCGGAACGCCGTTCCATATCAAACTGCTGCCCATCGCCCAACAACTGATCGAAAACTACCGTCCCACATCGAAAAACAACCTCGTCTTTCCCGTGCCATCGGTCTGCGACAACATGAACCGCACGCTGCAACGTATCGCTCGGGATTGCGGGTTGAAAAAGCATATATGTCCGCAACTTGTTGACAGAAGTTACGTTCACTACTACGAATATCCCTGATACGTTGCAGCAACTCACGGAAGTAACGATTACCCCCTTCTTCAACCGCACATCATCCATAGCAAATCTCTTTTGGATATATTCATGAAGCCGTTGAGTCGCCCAACGGCGAAAACGGGTTGCAACCTGAGATTGCACACGATAGCCCAAGGCGATAACCATGTCAAGATTGTAATGGTCAATGTTACGTCTCACCTGACGATTGCCTTCCTGACGAACTAACAAGAATATCCTGCCATGAAAGAAAGTTTAGAGCGGATAAACGTGATATCCAATATAGGACATCTAACTCAACATTTGAAAAGAATAGTTGAAAATCCAGATGATGAAGTTCATATCGGAGGTGATTACAAAGCGATAGCTCCTCAATCTCTTATAAAAAAACATAAAAAAGAATTTAAGTTCTTTATTGCAGAATTAAGCGAAAAAATAGCGAGTTGTTTATAATTTTATGCAGCCCCAACCAATAAATAACTTTAACTACCGTAACGGGCGTTCATGCGCTGGCGCAGTTCTTTCTGCTTGGTATTCTTGTAGTAGTGCTTCTCGATGGTTCGGGCGCTGTTGCCCGCCATTTCTGCAACATGGGTAATCGGAGTGCCCGCATCGAGTTCGCTGGAAATAAATGTGTCTCGTGCCGTGTACCACGTCATTTTCTCGTCGATTCCCAGAATCTCGCAAACCTTGTCCAATGTTTCACTTACGAGGGTTGAGAAGCTGTTACGGCGTCCCATCTTCTGTTTGTCGGTCACGTGTTTCTCAGTATAGACAGGGAAGACGTAGTTGCCGATCCCCTTGCCTCTGTATTTTTCCAGAATTACGATGAGACGGTCGATAAGCAGTGGCTTGGCCAGCTTGGGGAATTTGGTACGCTCATAGACAATCATGCCTTCCTTTTCGTTAATCATGTCCCATGTCAGGTTAACAACATCAACGTTGGCCATACCGCCGCTGTAAAAGCTGAAGAGGAAAAGGTCGAGACAAAGCTACTCCTGCTCGGAGAAGAGGCTGCGGTCCATGAACTCTATCCGGCGGATGATGTTCGGATTGACGGCTTTGGACTCGAACTGTCCCCACGCCATCTTTTCCGTAGCTGCCTCGAAGATTGCGGGGTTGGCTCCGTACATGTGGAGTTCGTCCTTGGCGTAGTTTACCAATGCACGGAAGATGCGAAGGAGCTGGCGCAAGCCGGCACGATTACCGTTTTCGATGCCGCGCCGCTCCAGATAGACGATGTATTCCAGAAGAAATTTCTGGGTAATGTCGGTGAAGTAAAAGCGAGACAGGTCTTTGTTGTACTGCCTCTGGGTGAAGGCCGAAAGCGAAGTGCGGAACTGCTTGTACATACTGGCGGTGCCGACACTCTTAACGAGTTTGCCGTTCTTGAATTTTTCGTGGTTCTCGAAGTATTCGATTCGGACGTTGATGAGCTTGAGAACCGTCAGCACTTTCAATTCCTGCTTTGCCTTTTCCTCTTCTTTGGGTTTGAAGCAATCGGCCCATTGCAGTACGGAGAAGTTACGCCATTCCTTTTCCCACCGTTCGGCAACGGACATGTACTTCTCTTTGAGTTCAAGCAGCAGTTGGTTTTTCTTGAGGTATTCGCTGGAAGCGGATTCAAAACTCAGGGTTTCATTGTTCCAGCATTTGTAAGCTCCGGTGATACTGACGACCCGGGGAATGCGGGTGTAACCGGTCTTGTAGAAAATCATTTCCAGTTTGACCATCTTGGGGTCCTGGGGGTCTTTGCGACCTTTGAATGTGATCGAACAATACATATCGTTAATTTTTTAGTGGTTCATGTATTCCTGCCGGTTCCCTACATGGGTGCCTACATAAGAATAGAACTATCCACCGTATTCGGGTGGAAACGGAGGCAATCCGTCACCCGAAGAATCAATTAACTTGTTGATATGTAGTTGTTTTAGTCTATGCTGATTTTAACTTTATTGGAGTTGGAAAATCTCTTAGATATATTACTATCTTCGGTGTGAGTGAAGATAAACAAATGACAACAAAAGTCTTTAAGGAGTGTTTTGCAGAAGGATATGAGGGACCTAATGATGTCAAGTTTGATTTTTCTTAATAATGTCAAAGACGGAGTCGACCTTTCCATAACAATTACTCCTGACGATACAGAGTCCCGTTATTTTTCCAAGATAGTTTCCAAGTCGGAACTTGCAGGAACAGGCATGTCAAATGCAGAATATATGCAGGCTTCAGTGGATCAGTATATTGTACTTGTCAAATCTTGAATAAAACTGCACATCAGGTTATTTCTGAAATAGCGTTATACGGCCCGAGTGAAAAGGAAAGCAAGTTGGAGTATGAGTCTTCAGACTATCTTTGCCTTGCTTGTTCGTTGACACCATATGGAACAGTGAATTCGGAAGTGGCATCTGTCGAGTTTGCTACAGGGAAGGTTTCTCCTTCGGACAATCAGATCGAGATTGTGCTGGGAACAGTTACTTCTGATGCTGTATCTTTCAACATTACCACAACAAATTCCGATCCTTATGCGGTATTTATGAAACCTTCTTCTAATTTTAAAGGGAAGAGAGATGAGGAAATTATAGCCTATTTCAAGGATCAGATTGCGAGAAGCAGATTGGAGCGCGGCGAAACCCAAGGTTCATATACACAACTGGATAGTAGTACTGAATATTCTATTTTTGCATTTGGATATAAAGGACAGTCTGTAACAACAGGGCTTTTCAGAAAAGATTTCACTACTGAGACAGATATAGCCAAAATTACCTTCAGTATTAATGTCGATATGTCTTGGGGTTTCCATAACATTCATATTATACCTAATCCGATAACTGCATTGTACTATTATGAGATAGTTACAGAGGAGACCACAGTAAAGGAATCTCTGCAAATCATTGACGAGATTGCAAAACAAAAAATATCGTCAGGATGGTGCAGAGACCGTGCTCATTTCTTTAAAACCTATGGTTTCGAAGGAGAGTATTGGGGCAGTTATATGGGACGCTTCGAGAAACTCGAGCCGGGAATATATAAAGTCGTGGTTGTAGGTGTTGACGCAAAAACAGGAGAATACAACTCAGTGGTTGCTTTCAGCGAGCCGTTTAAAACTGAAGAATATTAAATTTAACAACATTTCCATCATAGGATGGGTTGGCTTGCGGAGCAACTCCTTTTATTTATATTTAAGACACCTCGAGAATAACAGAGACCGTTTTTGTTCTCGACTTCGGGTTTCCTTTAAAATAAACGTTTAAACCGAGCGCAGAAAGCAAACCAGTTTGCACGCTACCAAAGCGACGTGATTGTAATCGAAGTTTATTGAAAAAAATGCTGCGAAATTTACAGCATTTTTTATCCGTATAGCGATTCTTTTACACGCTCAGCGGAGTAACGCTTACATACGATTTGCTTTCGCGTTTTTTGCAGAAAGGAACCGTGCTGTCACCCAATGCGAAGAGTGTGTTATTCTTACCGATAATTGCTTCGGCCGGAATTCGAAAACCGTCCGACACTGGTACGAATTTATGTTAGGCGCCCCGGAGAATCACCTCCTTTTCGCCGTCGGGCTCCACGATCACCCGCTCCCCGCTGTACAGTTTGCCGTCGACAATCAGTCCCGAGAGAAATTCCTCGATGCATTCGAGCAGGGTGCGGACGCCGTATTTGCGCTGGTAGCCGATGACTGTCAGCGTCCGCTTCGCCTCGTCGGTGATTTCGACCTTATAACCGAATCTGTCGACACGCAAGGCAACTCATTGATTTACACATATATGACCTGCTACACATCCGAGAGATCGAGCGCACGGAAGATGACAAACAGGTCTTCACCATCCAATACATGACCTACCTTTCCACGCAGGATGAGCTGAAAACACTCTTACCGGAAAGATGATACTGGTCACGGGCATATGAAAAAAGTCTGCGGAAATACAGACTTCCACCGACTTTTCATTTACATCTTGATCCCTTTTTTCATGGAACCGTTCTCGCTCCCAAGGGGCTGCCCACATCCTCGATCACGGTGCGTCCCCGGAGGCATCGACAATCTGCCTCAGCCAAAAAGGAATACGGGCCGTTGTGCTGTGTTGTCTTCCCTCCGGAGTTCTTCAGCCGCGTCATACCGCACCTCCACTGCGTTGCGGCCGGCATCACGGATCGGCCGTGCGTCAAAAAGACGGGACGACTCCGATGGAGGCGCCCCGCAAATTTTACAGCAGTATGCTGCTACGTTCGAATACACTATCTGTACTCGAACGGTATAGTAGACGACTTAACGGGAACGTCGATAGCATTGGTTACGGCGTAACCCTTATCGACAAGCTCCGTTACGAAGAATATCACATGACAATTCTTCACGACCCAACTTTCATCCAAGGTCATCGTAAAGAGATGCTCACCGGTACCGCCGGCAGCCAACGCACCGACCTCATGGCCGGAATAATCCGAACCAGAGTAACGACTATTCACGTGGCGGATAACATTATTATGCGTGTTGAAATCGTAATCCCCCTTCATACCATTGTTCAGTTGAGTACCTGTCAGACCATCTTCCAGCACCCAAGCGCCTACGCGGAACGAACCGGAGCGAGCAGCCTTCACCGTAACACGAGCGACCAGTTTGTTTCCAGCAACTTCCATACCGACCGAAATACCGGCACCGGCATCCACAGAGAGCGATTTGTCGATATTTTTCTTGATGTTAGATACGTTGCTGTTGTAACCAAAATTACCCAACCCTGTCTGGAAATCGAAATTTACATAAGGATACGTGCTGACACCCATAGCGTAATCCAAAGGCACATCGGGCTGATAAGGATCACCCCCATAGGTGTGACAGGCTGCCAATACGGACTTGTCCGCATATTCGGCCGACTTGCGTACATCTTCCATCGCAGCGATCATAAAAGGACAGTAGCCGCAACCCAAGCCCGTGAACTGCGTGATGAGCGTCCGGCGGACGAACGAGGTGTTGTCCGGCTGGGGATCTTCCGGAGCGTCAGGCACCGAGAACTCTACAGCAGAAATGGTTGTCGGACGATCTTTGGTATTGTGGGTCTTATAAGCAACCCAGAACGAAAATTCACCCGGCTCGGTAACAGTGTACACAAGCGTGTTGTCCTCGATGGTGAATTTCGAAAGGTCGAGCACGTCGTTACTTTTGGCATCGTAGAAAGCGACTGCGTCGAGCGACAATTTCACTTTGTCATAATAGACATTAATGCGGGCGGCATCCTGCCCGTCGGCATTGATTACCGTCGTCGATGCCGTCACCTGCAGACCGTTTTCGATGTTTTCATTCGTACCCCCATTGCCGTTTTGACCGTTACCGGGGGTCACCGGATCCTGCCCCGAACATCCCGCGCTCAACATAGCCATACAAAGCGCAGGGATAATGAATTTCTTGAATTTCATAATCTGTTTTTTAATTAAAAGGATGAAGTGATCACAAGGTTCAGACCCGTGTAAGCCGGCATATAACGACACGCCCCTCCCGAACAAACATAGCCTGCACGATTGCGGCCGTAGCTGAGTTGAATACGCGTACGATTTTTCAGGTAACTGAATCCTGCACTGTAATAATTCGTTTTAGTAAAGGAGTTAGCCTCGGTCTCGTCGAGGTTATACATATCGCTCACAAAGAAACTCCAATGCGGCACCATGTTGAACTCCACCAAAGCCGCGACCCAGTCACCCTCGTAGTCGGTCGAATAAAGGTATTGCGCCTCGACGCGCAACGACTTTTTCGAGTCGAATTTGTAGGTGACATCGCCTATGAAAATGTTGGATACGTAGGTCTGACGCTGGAAACCATGACTCGGGTTGCGCTTCTGGATCGAAACAAGCAGCGAGGTTTTGAGTTTCTTGTTCCACTGGCGCTCTACATCGATGTTAATATCACGCCACATCAACTCCCGCTCGCCCGATTCGCTCTGCTCCGAACGCAGCGTATAGAAAGTGGATAAGTTGGCGTGGAAATTCCAGTAGCGATGACGGTTCGACTTGCTGCGATACGTATAGTAGAGATCCACCTGACCGCCTATTTCGCCGTCGGTATTAACGATATACGGTTCCAAATTGGCCAACAGGTAAGTGTACTGGCGCGTCAGAGAGGGCAGGTAGTTGAGTACATTGCCCGTACCAGAGCCGTAAAGCGAAAGCATCGTCCCCATACGGTCTAACCGACGGAAACTACCCGAGATGCTGAAAGGTCCGTAGTTATAACCGGCCTCGACCAAGATGGCGTTGCCGGCTGCGGCTACGTCCGCAACAGTCGAGTAGATGTCCTTCCCCTTATATACGTATTCGCCTTTGAGCGAAAGCCCCTTCCAGTCGAAATTCAGGCGGCCCGAATACATGTTCAGATTGGGCGAGGTAAGTCCGCGAGAGGCGAAGTCGATCGTCTGATCCTTGTCGAGCGACTCGTAACGGTTGACGTAGCTGCCCTCAGCCGAGAACTGCGCAGCGTTCCAACCGAAAATATCATTCAATGAAATGTGCAGATCGGCACCGCGCACCCACGAATCCGCATAGTCGGTGTAGAGCCGGGGACGACCGTACATACCTTTCACCTCGACGTAGTCGCCGAAGCGGTAGATACCCTGCACACCCTCGATCGAATTGTTGAATCCCAGCTGACGGTCTTCGAACGAACGAAAAATAAGTCCGCTGCCGAACTGGTCGAAAATATCACCCACCCGCACGGAATAGTTGTGATCCTGCCACTGGATATACTTCGAGGAGAGATAGAAGTGATAGGCTCCGGGCTGCTGACCGATCTCATATCCCTGCAATGCAGGGAGATAAGCGTCAATCTGGAGTCCCGCAGAAAAACGACCGTTCATGTAGTCGAGTTTCATGTAGTTGTTCGAACCGAAACGATCGTCGGGAGCAGTGCCTGCTGCACCCAATCCCGAGTCGTCCTGGTAGTAGATCGAGTTGCTCTCGAAACTACCGGAGAGCTGGCCCTCCCCCACGCGAACCTGCGCCGAAACGGCAAGCGTCGCCAAGAGTGCAAGCGCCAAGCCAAACAGTTTTTTCAACATATCGGAATCTTTTTTCGATTTAAAGAGTAACTCTCTTCTGCTTCCATAAAATACGCCTCCGCACCTCCAGCGGATTTGCGCATCCGGTTATTTTATAAAAGCATAAAGCAGGGGGAAAATTCCCATTCCGGGTACCTCCCCCTGCCTTATTTCAAAAGAGTCTGTTAGCGACGGATATATTTACCTGCCGCCCGCTGCTTCCAACGCTCGCGGAGCGACTTCTCGGCAAGAGGAGTAACCTTAAGCGGCTCGTAGCTCTTCGCATCAGATACGCTCGTGCGGCTCAACGGGCGGACAGCACGCTCGGCACCCAGCACATCGTTCGTCGTCACGGACTTGCCGCCCTTGACAACCGACTTCACGGACTCACCATTCCAACCCTTGGTCAGCGTCAGTGCGCCGCATACCCGGGTGTCGGTCGAATACTGTCCTCCGTACATTATCTTCGCTGCATTCGGGTAGTAAGTATCACCTTGGTACTCATATCCCCCTACAGTGATCGTAGAGTTATCGCTGCTAATCGTTACGGGGAACTCACCCTGCGTAATCGCCATTTTGCTGACACCAATGAAATAGTACTCGGCCCCCTTGTTCCATAACGTAAGCGGCGGCAGGTTGGTTACGTCGAACGGAGCGACTACGGAACCGTCGGATTTCATCTCGAGATACCACTTCGGACCGAAATCGAAGAACATAGACTCCGTATCGTAGCCGTTGTACTCTTCCGTAGTTGCGATGAAAAGGTCGTATGGCGTCTTCCAGCCGGCCAGGTAGTTGGTACTGTACTCGTACTTCGGACGGTCGATATCGAGTCCCAGGCAAAGCAGGCGGTTCTGGCCGCGCAGACGCTCATTGTAGAGCTTAAGCTGCTTCTTGAAGCCCTCGTACAACTTCTCTACCTGCTCTTTCGAGTAGTTTGTGTTATTCAGATAGTAGTCAATGACCTCCTGGGACAGACTCTCCGGACACGTCAGTCCAGAAACGATCTCCACCTTGCAGGTCATCGGCGCCTCGCCGCCCTCGTATTCAGCCGACAGCGTCCACTCACCCAGCAGACTTTCGAAATACTTCGAATCTACCGGCTCTTTATCAGGTACAGGCATAGAACGCTTCTTGCCGATGGCAGAACCATCTTCGTCGGGATCGTTGCCGGTACCCTCGTCATTGTAAGCGATTACACCCAGGTAGGTGTTGGCGTCGGGACGGGTCGAGAACATTACGTTGTAACCCTCGGCCGAGTTGATCTTCTCGATCTCATCCGGAGTAAACGCGTTACCGTTTTCGATCAGGTCGGTGTTAGTCCTGCCGGCGTTGAGTTCGACCTCCCACTCACGCTCGTAGTTGGCAGCGTACTTGGCAGTCACCGCGTCACCCGTAGTACATTTGATATTGAACCAAACTTCGTAGGGCGACTCCTCATGACCTTCCGGAGCATCGATACCGGTAACGGTTACCTCGGGAGCCGGTTTCGTAGGTTCGGGCAGCGTAAAGCCTTCGAGTTTGGCGAAAGCCTGCTTCGAACCGGTATTATCGTTGATACCCACCGCATAGACGTAATACTTCGTACCCGGCGTGAACTTAATGAAATACTCCGTCAGGTTGAAAGAGAGGTCGGTCTGCCCTTTGGCTATCTCATAAGTCTGGGCATTGAGGATGTAAGGTGCGTTGTAAGAGGTCAGCGCCCACTGCATATTCGACAGGTCGCCTTTCAGCATTGACGTCTTAATCCCCTCCATATCATACTCCTCGAAAATACCAAGACACAGGTAGGATACCCCCTCGCACAACTCGAAAGTGAGCAGACCGCCGTTGGGTCTCAATTTATCGGTATTGATCTTGATCTCACCGAGTTTTTCGGGCTTCTTGTTGGTAACCTCTATCTTCTGGTAGTAGCCGGTCCAGAAATCGCCCTGCTCTACATCGTCGGCACGGGAACCGGCTTCTCCCAAGATACCACCGCCACCGCCGACAGCTTCGTAGTATGCGTCCTGATCCCAAAGGGGCAAATAGTATCCCTGACCGAAGCCCCAAGGGTGCTCGCCGGATGCGAACTCGCCGAGCAGCACATAATTGAGCTGTCCAGGCACCATCGGGTTCCAGAGCGTTATCATCGAGCCTTCCTCATCGGTCACAGGCTCGCCGTTCTCGTCGCGTAAAATCGAATTCTCCTCGTTGAATACAAAAACAGTATTCTCGGTAATATAGTTGTGATATATATCGTCGAAGAGATTCATCATGTCGGCGTCGGTATAGTTCATCATACTCTGATAATTATACGTCAACATGTCTATCAGCAGATATTTGATCACATTCTCGGGATCGGTCGGCTGGAATTTCACGTTCATGCTAAAACTCATGTAGTCCACGTCAAACACGTCGTACGCGTTATCGCCGAACGAAGCGGTCTTGGCCTCAACCTCGAGAACCTTCTCAAAGAACTCTTCGTTCGCAGTGGTGGCAGCCACATAGATCACATACTCCGTATCGGGGTCCAGTTTACTTACGGTCAGCGAAGAAACGCCGTCCGCAATCGCAGATTTGACGCCGGTCGCAAAGACGATCGTTGCCGTCGGGGTCTCCTTGGCATCGGCCTTGGGCGTCGCCAGGTAAGCAATTTCTGTCAAATTAGCGGCAGTCACCTCCAATTTGACTGTCGAATACTGTGCTTCAAGGAACTTCACTTCCAATGAAGGCCAAGTACCGGGGTCTGGTTCTGTCTTGTCGTCGGTACACCCCGTCAATCCTACTCCTGCAAGCAGCATGCATACAAGAGAAAATAAATTAACAAATAAATGTTTCATAAAAAAATTTTTAATAAGGCAATTAAGGGTTTCTTCGTTTACAATATTATCATATCACCATTCGTCTGCGGTTAAAGCAAACCATCTGCATGGCCTTTTCGCAAAATACGGGTGTAAATATAAAAATTATTTTATAAAAAAACAAAAACAGAAAATTTCACCAGCTATCTATTTCCGCAATAAATGATCCACGACGAGATTCCTGCTTTCGGCGAAACGCCGGATCTCATCCTGCTGGTTGGCAAGATGCTGTTTTCCCATGCTGACACGTAAATAACCTATTATCATAATACAAATGATTTTAACCGAGGCAACGTCGCCTCGGTCGGTAAAGGTAAGCGTATGCTTCGGGAGCACCGGAATACAAAACCTTCCGGCATAAACAGTCCGGACCAGCCGCAAAGCCCGGAAAATAGATGGAATTATCATATTCGTTCGCACCGAATGATCCCCACAGCGGTTTTCTACCTCCGAATTTGGATTTTTTCCGGATTTTGCTTAATTTGGTGATATTGATCCTCTCGGACAAAGGCTACCTTCCATGACGAAACACACGATAATATTTATGACATTATTCATTTGTTCGAGTTGTCGTAGCTTGCAGGGCACGGTATTTTGCATCGATCGGCAATCGGACAATCTCAACAATCGGTTAAAATTATCGGACTACACCCTGGACCGAGCAGGCAATTCCATGATTACGGATCGGGATACGGTCTATCGGTTAGCGCTACTTTTAGGTAACGATACGACGGGATACGGAAATTGGAAACAATATTATCGAATTCCTTTCGACGGGAATCGTACCATGAGATTGGTCCTCGACGGAGGCGACGACCCGGGGCCGCGAGAATATTTAATATTGCACGACGAACACGGTAAAATTGTTCGCTATATCGAAGTTGCGGCGGAATATGGAGATGGCCCCCGCTCCAAAAAAATATATAGCGTGCTGACTAAAGACAGCCTGTATGTTTACACGGTTACTACGGAAGCATTTTTGACCGGCGACGATTTTATAGACGATACGAAACCTGCAACAGCGGATACGATGAAAAAAAGCTACCATATCGGCGACTTGACAGCGATTTACAGGTAAAACTTAGTTAAAGATTGTTCGGGCAAAGCTCAAAATTTCTCAGCAGCTCAAAATAATTCCGACATTTTACGGCATCGGATTTGGCATTATCGGAAATATTGCGTAATTTGGGTTGCAATTCGATACTCTTTGATGGCAAAAGCGACTGTACGAATTTTCAAAAATCACGGATTCAAACAAATCAACCGGAATATCGAAGAACTGAAATTTACCCTATTAAATTATAACACGGTCAGTTTCCTACGTAAAATCCGGCAGGAAAAACCGCAGCGGCAGCGAATATGAAACGAATAAGTTTTCTGGCGATATTCTTCGTCATCGCTTCTCTCGGTGCCATCCACGCCCAACAACGCACGGGTTTCGCCTATTACGACCTCGACCGCCTCTACGACACGATCCCGTCGCTCTTCTACGACGACACGGACTACACACCCGAAGGACGGCTGCGCTGGAGCGGCGAGCGTTACCGCGCCAAAGTCGAACGGGCGGGCGCTGTAATCGGCCGGATGGCGATGCCGCTCGCAGGAGTGTATGGAGTCGAAAACGAGGAGGTTGTCAAAGACTTGGTCCGGGCGTCGGACCTGCCGTACAGTTATGTGCACCGCACCCTCAATACGCTGGACGGGATGGATTTCGCCTTGCTCTACTATGCCGACCGGTTCTTCACGGAACGTATCGAAACAGGTTATGGCTACCTCTGCGTCGAGGGTATGCTGGACGGCAAGCCGACAGCCGTATTGCTGACACGCGGCGACCGATATGCCGCTGAACTGCTGGAGGAGCTGCGCGAACGAACACCCGGCATCCGGATCCTCTGTGCAGGCAAGCTCCCGTCCGGAACTGCGGAAAAGCTCTCGCTCAGAGACGCATTGGCTCCGGCCGAGCGCCGAGGGCGGGGCAATGCCTACGCACGGGGCGGCTGGTGGCTGCACGACCGAATCCTGACAGACACGGCGCTGACCGTCATCCGGGCCGATGTTTTCGCCCGGCGCGACCTGCTCGATCCCCGCAGCGGAACGCCCCTGCCGACCTATCGGCGACAACGCTATACGGGTGGCATCGGCCGATATTTTCCAATATTTTTATATATTAAATAAGTTTTTTGATTATCCGAAAAATCATCGTATCTTTGCCCCTCCGGAAAAGACGGTTTTTTCACCGTTGCCTTCCCAATGGAAGGCCTCGCCCGCAGCCCGGCGGAAACAACTCTGAAACAGCACATTTATTGGGAAAAACACTATTATAATCAACAACGACAAGTTATGGCAGACGTTAAACGAGTCTATACCTTCGGCAACAAGGAAGCGGAAGGTAACGGCAAAATGAGGGAACTGCTCGGCGGTAAGGGTGCGAACCTGGCCGAAATGAACCTGATCGGTATTCCGGTTCCCCCGGGATTCACCATCACCACCGAAGTATGCAGCGAATACTACGCACAAGGACGCGAGAAAGTCGTGGGGCTGCTTCGCCCCGAAGTGGAGAAGGCGATGAAGAACATCGAAAAACTGACCGGCATGAAGTTCGGCGACAAAGAGATGCCGCTGCTGGTATCGGTTCGTTCGGGCGCACGCGCTTCGATGCCGGGCATGATGGACACCATCCTCAACCTGGGTATGAACGACCAGGCCGTGGAAGCCGTAGCCAAGCGCACGGGCAATCCCCGTTTCGCATGGGACTCGTACCGCCGTTTCGTACAGATGTACGGCGACGTGGTGCTGGGCATGAAGCCCGCTTCGAAAGAGGAGCACGATCCGTTCGAGGAGTTGATCGATGCGCAGAAAGAGAAGCGCGGCGTGAAAAACGACACCGACCTGACGACCGACGACCTGAAGGAGCTGGTGCACAACTTCAAGGCAGCCGTAAAGAAACAGACCGGCGAGGATTTCCCGGCAAATCCCTGGGATCAGCTCTGGGGCGCTATCTGTGCCGTATTCGGTTCGTGGATGAACGAGCGTGCCATCCTTTACCGCAAGCTCAACAACATTCCGGCGGAATGGGGCACGGCCGTATCGGTACAGGCGATGGTATTCGGCAATATGGGCGACAACTCGGCGACGGGCGTAGCCTTCTCGCGCGACGCCGCAACGGGTGAGAACCTCTTCAACGGCGAATACCTGATCAACGCGCAGGGCGAAGACGTGGTAGCGGGTATCCGTACACCCCAGCAGATCACCATCGAGGGTTCGCGTCGCTGGGCGAAAGCACAGAACGTATCGGAAGCCGAGCGTCGCAGCAAATACCCCTCGCTCGAAGAGGTGATGCCGGCCGTATATAAAGAACTCAACGAGATACAGCACCACCTGGAGCAGTATTTCAAGGATATGCAGGACATCGAATTCACGATCCAGGACGGCAAACTCTGGATGCTCCAGTGTCGCAACGGCAAGCGTACAGGCGCCGCGATGGTGAAGATCGCCATGGACATGCTGCGCGAAGGCCTGATCGACGAAAAGACCGCCGTACTGCGCTGTGAGCCGGCCAAACTCGACGAGCTGCTCCACCCCGTTTTCGACAAGACGGCGATGAAAAACGCCAAAGTCATCGTGAAGGGACTGCCCGCATCGCCGGGCGCAGCGACCGGTCCGGTGGTATTCTTCGCCGAAGATGCCGAAAAAATGCTCAAGGAGAAAAACCAACGTGCGATTCTGGTCCGCATCGAAACTTCGCCCGAAGACCTGAAGGGCATGCTCGACGCCGCCGGCATCCTGACCGCACGCGGCGGCATGACCTCCCACGCCGCGGTCGTAGCGCGCGGCATGGGCAAGTGTTGCGTATCGGGTGCAGGCGAGCTGCAGATCGACTACAAGGCACGTACGATCCGCGTAAACGGATATGAAATCAAGGAGGGCGACTGGATTTCGCTCAACGGTTCGACGGGCGAAGTTTATCTCGGCCAGGTGGCTACGCAGGCCGCCGATCTGAGCGGCGACTTCGGACAGCTCATGGAGCTGGCCCGCAAATACTCGGTGCTGAAAGTACGCGCCAACGCCGACACGCCGAAAGATGCGGCGCAGGCCTTTATGTTCGGCGCCGAAGGTATCGGTCTTTGCCGCACGGAACACATGTTCTTCGAGGGCGACCGCATCAAGGCCGTACGCGAGATGATTCTCGCCGACGACGAAGCCGGCCGCCGCGTAGCACTCGCCAAGTTGCTGCCGATGCAGCGCAGCGACTTCGAGGGTCTGTTCAAGGCGATGCAGGGCCATCCCGTGACGGTCCGCCTGCTCGATCCCCCCTTGCATGAGTTCGTCCCCCACTTCGAGAAGGAACAGCGCGAACTGGCCAAGGACATGAACGTTCCCTACGAAAAGATCACGGCCAAAGTGGAGTTGCTGGCAGAAGTCAATCCGATGCTGGGTCATCGCGGCTGCCGCCTGGGCAACACCTATCCCGAAATTACCGAGATGCAGACCCGGGCCATCATCGAGGCGGCTATGAACGTAAAGAAAACGGGCATTCCCGTACACGTGGAGATCATGGTGCCGCTGGTGGGCAACCACAAGGAGCTGCGTTACCAGAAGAACATCATCGACCAGACGGCCGAGAAGGTCTTCTCCGAACGTAACGACCGCCTGGAATACATGATCGGCACGATGATCGAAGTTCCGCGTGCGGCAGTCACCGCCCACCAGATCGCCGAAGTCGCCGAATTCTTCTCGTTCGGCACCAACGACCTGACGCAGATGACGCTCGGCTTCTCGCGCGACGACATCGCCAAGTTCCTGCCGATCTACCTGGAGAAAGGCATTCTGAAGAACGACCCGTTCCAGATCCTCGACCGCAACGGCGTGGGACAGTTGATCCGCGAGGCGGTATTCAAAGGCCGCGGCACACGCGAAAACCTCAAATGCGGCATCTGCGGCGAACACGGCGGCGAACCTTCGTCGGTGGAGTTCTGCCACTTCGCAGGTCTGAACTACGTGAGCTGCTCTCCGTTCCGCGTGCCCATCGCACGCCTGGCGGCAGCGCATGCGGCTCTCAAAGAGGCATAAAACGATATACATGCGACGAAATCCTCCCGAACCAATCGGTTCGGGAGGATTTTTATAACCACGACCGGCAACTCCTATTCAGCGAATTGCTGCGCCACCGCCGCATCGTAGTCGGCATTGGTAAAAGTATAGGTCCAACGGGTTCTGACCGCATGAGATGCCGTTACCTCCTCCTCATAATTCCAATCGATAGTAGAGTCCTGCCTCGAATAATAATCGGAATCGCGCGGCGGCTGATACCCCTTGATATAAATCGCTTTAGTCCCATCCTCAAAGACAACTTCCACATACCGGATATAGCTCGACGGAGGTGGACAGTATGCTATTGCCCCATCCACCCTTTCGCTCTCAAAACTTTCGCCCGGCTCTATGATTTCGTTTTCGATTACCAACTCACCGTACTCGCGTGCCACGGAGAGCGTAATCCGGTGATCGCTGTCATTGGCCCAGATAAAGTAACTAAAACCTCCGTAGTCTGTATCGTTGCTACATCCCGTCATACAATACGCCAGCGGCAACGTTGCCAATATACCGAATAATAGTCTTTTCATAATCGAAACATTAGGAGGGATTGTTTGTAAAATATTTATTCCCATGTAATTTACAACATTATAACGACACACACAAATTATTTACAAAAAAGAACAAGACACCGTCCATTATCAAACCAACCACCACATGCCTCTTTAATCATAAAAAATAATTTTCAAAATACAGCACGTATAAACCCCACACACGATCCTGTGACAAATACTGTTCGATCTCAGAGTATCTCCATTTTCATTCGGCTCCCCAGGATTCGGCGAAACGGAAATTTTTCGTACCTTTGACTTCATCTTAGGTACTCCGCCTCGGCAAAGTGCAAATATAAATTTGCTCATACGGCCGGTTCGTTCGTATCTTTGTTTTCGAGAGAATCTAAATTATCCGACGGCAGCAAGGAATCATTCCGGCAAAAGCCGTATCGAAGTCTGCAAAAGCTATGAAAAAAACACTGCTGGCAATACTTATCTTATTCAGCGCTTTCTACGCATCGGCACAGGACAGAGGTTCCTGGGGCATAGGTCCGAAGATCAATCTCTACACCCATACCGGCCGGGGCGCCGTCTTCGGCATCGGCGGCTATTTCCGATACAGCCTGACCGATGCGCTGCGGCTGGAAACGGGAATCGTCATTCCCTGCAAATCGGAATGTTCGGTGGACATCGGGTGCGACGCCCATTATCTCTTCCACATAACCGAACAATGGAGCCTCTTCCCCACAGTCGGCGTCAATGTGAACGACTTGGGCAAATGGTCCTGCGGCTTCGATGTGGGCGGAGGCTGCGACTACCGGATCACCCGCCGCTGGAGTACATCGCTCATGTTCAAATACCGTTTCCAGACAGCCATGTTCGCACGGAATCCGATCCTGATCTCCCTGGGCGGAACTTTCACATTCTGACGGAAAAACACGGCGTTTATCGCCATTCAGACCTGCGATTCAAATGCTTCGGGATCGCGGATTGTACATGCCCACCCTCCCTTCCGAAAAGAGCATACTGGAATAATGAAGGTTCCGACCGCATCCAAGAAAGAGGCCGCCCAAAGCAAAATAAAGTTTCGGCGCCCGAAACGAATCCGGTATAAACGAATACAGCCTCCAAGGAGAATCCTACACACGTCGCTGAATACCCGAAAGTCCAGCCCGTTTTTCGCCTCCGACCGCAACCGTTCCGGACCCATATTACGTATTCAGTCCCCTCAATTCCGCCCCTCGGAAAACGTTCTTCATCAGCAAAGGGAAAAATGATCGAACAGAAAAAACACCGAACCGACAGCATAAAAGAAGCCCGGAGCAAATTGCTCCGGGCTTCTTATTTCCTCGAGTTCTCTCTTTAGAAGCAATAAACGCACGTAATACCGAAATTACACAATGCCCGTTCGTTGAACTCGGAATGCGATCCCCCGTCCCAATAAGCGATTCCGGGACCGAAAGCCGGCGACCAGTCGAACGAAAGACGTACCGGAGCCCCCTTGAAGGCAATACCCAGTTTAGCCGAGCCGGCCACGCCTACATAAGCGTAATGCCCTTTGCCGCCCACATTGATACCTGCACCGGCATCGAAGAACCAACGACCTGCCGACGGCGTCCAATCCATATTGCAAACATTCCAATTATACAATACCGAGAAATCAGCCGTCACCGTACCGCCGGCATTGGCCCAATAAGCACCGAAACGGGCTTCCACATAATTATCGTTGCTGAATACATACTGTCCGACAGCCTGGAAACCGGATCCGATACGACCACCGACCGTCCAATTCTGGGCAGATGCCGACCACGCGAGCAAGCCCATTGCCAATGTAAGTAAAAGTTTTTTCATCGTATGAAAATTTAAAATGATAAAATATTATATGTCCTATTTCTAATATATAAAGGTAATAAAAATTTTCCGGAGTTTACCCCTTTCTCTGGAAAATTTCAACTTTTAGGCCAATGTCGCTCTCTTTTCGGTCAATCCCGTAACTTTTACCGGAACGCCCCCTATTTAGTCTTGTACGAGCATTTGTAACGACCCTTCGTCAAGCTCATCAACTTACTCTTAATCAGATTTCTGCGCAAAGGCGACAAGCGATCCGTGAAGACGACTCCTTCCAGATGGTCATATTCGTGCTGGATCACCCAGGCAGGCAACCCGGTGAACTCTTCGTCGTGCGGCTCGAAATTCTCGTCCAGATAACGCATCCGGATCGCAAGCGAACGCCGCACGCTCTCGTGCAATCCCGGCAGCGAAAGGCATCCCTCTTCGTAGAGTTTCGTCTCCTCGGAAACTTCGTAAATTTCGGGATTGATGAACGCACGCCGGTAATCGGCCAGTTCGGGATGATCTCCGCCCCAAGGCGTGCAGTCCACGATGAACAGGCGGATGCTTTTACCGATCTGGGGAGCCGCGAGACCTACGCCCTCGGCCTCCTCGAGCGTGAGGAACATATCCTCGATCAACTTTTTAACTTCGGGATAGTCGGGTCCGATCTCCCGGCATTTTTCGCGCAGTACCGGCGACCCGAAAACAACTATCGGATAAATCATAACTTTTCTCCATTTTTAACCCGGCCGCAGCCGGAAAACTAACTCTGGCTCTCCATATATCCCTGCAGGATAATGGTCGCCGATATCTTGTCCACAAGCGCCTTGTCCCGGCGGGCCATCTTGCCAATACCGCTCTCGAGCATCGTGCGGTGAGCGATGACCGAGGTGAAACGCTCGTCGTAAAACACCACCTCCTTGTCGGGATAAGCCCTGCGCAGGCGGGCCGCCAACGGTTCCACGTAACGCCACGTTTCGGACGGAGCGCCACTCATTTGCATCGGCTTTCCGATCACTATGGTCGAAACGTCGTTCGCCGCGAAATATTGCGCCAACCAGCGTTCCAACCCTTTGGTTTCAACGGTTTCGAGTCCTCCGGCAATGATCCGCAAGGGATCGCTCACGGCGATTCCCGTGCGCTTCGTTCCATAATCTATGGCCAAAATACGTCCCACGATCTTACCTTATCAAACTACTCGAACGACACCGGTCCACACACCCTCACGAACATTCCCGATACGAAACACACTGTAATCGCCATCCGACGCACCCGGCGCGAAACCCGCAACAGCCCTGTCAGACATTCAATTTCTTGAGGAGGCTGCGCAGCGAGCACTCCGCATCGACCAGTCCGAAGAGGGCGTCGATCGCCACGCGCTCCTGCTGCATCGTATCGCGGTGGCGCACCGTCACGGTATTATCCTCGAGGGTCTGGCCATCGACGGTCACGCACAGCGGCGTACCGATCGCATCCTGCCGGCGGTAACGCTTGCCCACCGAATCCTTCTCGTCATACACGACGTTGAAATCATACTTCAACAGATCGACGATCCGCTGCGCCACTTCGGGCATGCCGTCCTTCTTCACCAAAGGCAACACGGCCACCTTCGTCGGAGCAAGAGCCGCCGGAATCCGCAGCACGACGCGCTCTTCGCCGTTTTCGAGCTTCTCCTCGGTATAAGCCGCCGACATCACCTGCAGGAACATACGATCCACGCCGATCGAGGTTTCCACGACGTAAGGCACATAACTTTCGCCTGTTTCGGAGTCGAAATACTGGATCTTCTTGCCCGAGAATTTCTGGTGGTTAGACAGGTCGAAATCCGTACGGGAGTGGATGCCCTCCACCTCCTTGAACCCGAACGGGAAATTGTACTCGATATCGGTCGCGGCATTGGCGTAATGGGCCAGCTTGTCGTGGTCGTGGAAACGGTAGTTATCCGCCCCGAAGCCGAGCGCCCGATGCCATTTCATACGCGTATCGCGCCATTCGGCCCACCACCGCATCTCCTCGCCCGGGCGGACGAAGAACTGCATCTCCATCTGTTCGAACTCGCGCATGCGGAAGATGAACTGACGCGCCACGATCTCGTTGCGGAACGCCTTGCCGATCTGGGCGATACCGAACGGCAGCTTCATGCGGCCGGTCTTCTGCACGTTCAGGAAATTGACGAAGATACCCTGCGCCGTTTCGGGCCGCAGGTAAATCGTATTGGCCCCCTCGGCCGTCGAACCCATCTGGGTCGAAAACATCAGGTTGAACTGCCGCACCTCGGTCCAGTTGCGCGTACCCGAAATCGGGCAGACGATCTCGCAGTCGAGGATGATCCGCCGCAGCTCTTCCAGATCGTTGGCGTTCAACGCGTCGGCAAAGCGCTTGTGCACGGAGTCCCGCGCTGCGGCGATCTCCAGCACACGGGGCGAAGTCGAGCGGTACTGCTCCTCGTTGAAGTTCTCCTTGAAGCGCTTCTTCGCCTTATCGACCTCTTTCTGAATCTTGTCGTCCTGCTTGGCCAGCCACTCTTCGATCAACACGTCGGCGCGGTAACGCTTCTTCGAATCCTTGTTGTCGATCAACGGGTCGTTGAACGCCCCGACATGGCCCGAAGCCTCCCACGTGCGGGGATGCATGAAGATCGCCGAATCGAGGCCGACGATGTTCTCATGAAGACGCACCATCGAATCCCACCAGTAACGCTTGATATTGTTCTTCAACTCGACGCCGTTCTGCCCGTAATCGTACACGGCACCCAGTCCGTCGTATATTTCGCTGGAAGGAAAGATGAAGCCGTACTCCTTGCAGTGGGCTACCAGTTTTTTGAAAAGTTCTTCCTGAGTCATCGTATTTTGCATTTACTATTTTCTGAAAAACAAAAGTACAAAATAAATGGGAATGTAAGGTACTCCGAACCGTTTTTTCTATCTTTACGCCAAAATTCGGAAATATCCGGAGCGGAAGACAAATACATCTGTTTCATATTCATCGTACCCGAACGAATAACCATCAAAAAATACACAAATGAAAGGATTGAAACTTCTTCTTCTCACGTTTGCAACCCTCGCGATTACGGCTTGCAGCGACGACACAACGGATGAATGGCATGGAGATTTCGGCTCCATTCAGGTCCCCGATACACGACAGCTCTCCCAGAAGATCCCCGCAGGACAAACCGCAGGGAATTCGGAAATTTTCTTTTCGACGAACGATGCCTGGAATTCCGCCATCACGGACGAATCCCGCGCCGAAGCCCCGACGTGGGTACGCATAAATCCCGATCACGGAGATGCGGCAGGCGATTACGACATCCGCGTCGAAACGGATCCCAACACCGCCGAAGAATCCCGCACGGCCTTTATCGAAATCACCTGCGGCACGAACTCGATTCTCATCACCATCACCCAGTCGGGAACCGATGGAGAGGATACCAATGAACCGGACGAACCCAACATCGGAGAACAGGTTCGGTATTGGCAACTGCACAAGATCGTCGGGCGCGACGCTTCGGGAAGTCTGATTGCTGAAATGGAATATACTTATGAACTTCCGGCGGAATTCAGCAAGGAGTGCCGTATCACGGGTTTCAAAATATCCGCAGCGGACAAGAACGGCACGCTCCGTCCCGTCGAAACATGGCAGTTCACCTACGAGGGAGACGATTGCATCCGATTCTCCTTCACCCGGGAAATCGATGGCGAGCAACCTTATACGCAAACTGCAGACGGAACCCTATACGGCTACTTCTGCGATGTACGAAGCGGAGGATACGAACTCACCTCGACACTTTCCGGCAGTGAAATAGAAACGTACGGCTTCGATTGCACATACGGCACCGGCACCTTCAACTCCGACAAACTCACCTCCATATCGCGTTACAATTCCCTGACTTTGGAACCCATCTGCGAAAAATACGAATGGGAAAAAGATCCCTGGGGTCCGCTGGAGGCTTGGGATAATTGCAGTGCTGTCATCCGAACGCTCGAGAACGAGCCAAATACGGAAACATTCCGGCAAGAGTACGGTTACGACTACGATGAAACGACGGCTTGGAGCGATTTCATCTACGAATTGGAAGGCACTCCCCTCCTCAACAGCGACCCGGTCCTGCTGCTGGTTGCCGAACCGGATATCCTGCGCGGACTGGGTTTCTTCAGCAGTCTCAACAACGATCTTTTCCGAACGGTCACGACCCGTTCCGACGACGCGGTTACGACCCAGACCTTCGAATACACGCGTCAGACAGTCGCACACGATGCTGAAATTGCGACACCGCTCATCATTACCCGCACGACCCGAAGCGACGAGCGGGAGAGCGTCTGTCGATTCGAGATTCAATTCCGCCGCTTCGACCTCCAAAATTAGAAATTCGTACTTTGCGGCCAGCCTGTGCGCACCCGGCAACGAAAAGCGAGGAAAGGTTCTTGCCATTCCTCGCTTTTCGTTACCGATGCCCGGTCCGGTCATTTCGCTCCCATCTCCGGGATAATCGTCCATTCGTTCGACTTGCAGTCCTTATTTCAGAGTTTCCGATCATTCGAAAAAAGATTCACCTTATGCTCTTCCTCAAAAAAGAAATACGGCACAGATCGGCAAAAATTTCCCGGCAGTCTAAACTTACGTTCTCCCTTCGGAAGAAAAACCTTTCTACGACAAAACAAAGTGAACCCGGAAGACGATAATCCACAGCCAACTCTTCCCGCAACGATTAAAGAGTCGCACGCCCCCGTTACGATGGTCCCGTCTCTTCCTGCCCACAACCTGCGCAACGATGGACCGCAGCGGCAGAACGAAAAGCTGTCTAACATGTCCGATTTTAATGTTTTCGCCCCCGTCGGAGTTTATTCCGCCAGGGGCAATTCTCAATTTCGGGGATTGGGCAGACAGCCTCGTCACAGCCAGGACTATTGCAGCAACCCGTTCTGTCGGAAACTGTACTCACCGCCCCGTGCGATAATCAGGTGATCGAGCAGCCGAATATCGAACAGCGCGGCCGCCTCGGCAATTTTCTTCGTGAGAATCTTATCCTGCTCGCTGGGCAAGGCAGCACCGGAAGGATGGTTGTGAACCAGGATAATCTGCGTGGCCAGCAGTTCGAGGGCCCGTTTGATGACCAACCGGTGATCCACCACCGTCGCCTGCACCCCGCCCTGGCTTACCCGCTGCCGCTCGACGATCCGGTTGCCCGTATTGAGGTACAGGCACCAGCACTCCTCGTGCTTCATCTCCGTCAGCAGGGGTCTGAATATTCGGACCACATCGTTGCTCGAACCGATCGGATCGGGGCCCAACTCCCTGGCAGCAAGCACCCTCCGGCCCAATTCGACAGCCGCCTGAATCCGGGCAGCGCGTTTGAGGCCGATCCCGGCAGCCATACGCAACCGCGCGATGTCGGCATATCCCAATGCAGCGAGCCGCCCTTCGAAACTGGACAGCAGCGCCCCGGCAAGCCGCTCCGAATCACCGTCATCCAGCAACAGTTCTAACAACTCCTGATCGGTCAGCGTTTCAACGCCCCGGGAAAGCAGTTTTACAGATGCCTCGCTCATGACACCCCGGTTCCTTTCGGCCGGTAGAGCCGGTCGATTTTATCCAGAATATCCCCGCACGCTTCGTCACTCATAGCACACGACACGGAGTGGGCCGCACATTGTTCGGCCTCCTTCTTCGACTCGCCCTGCCCATGTCCCACACGGATACCGTCGATCACGACCGTAGCGTCGAATATCGGATGATTCGACGAATAATTCCGGCCGTGCACCGTTTCGAAAGCAATGGTATGATGCGTCTTCTGACACCATTCGATTAACCGACTTTTGAAATCCGTCTCCTCGTCCGTCAGGTTGTCGAGATTCAGGTAACGGTAATATATATTGTTGATAAGCAATCGATTGGCGAACTCATATCCCTGATCGAGGTAGATCGCCCCGATCATCGCTTCGAAAGCATCCCCGTAGATATGTTTCTGGTTGGTGCTTCCGGTCGGGTTGGCGATCACGTACCGGTCCAACCCGATCGTCCGGGCGATCGTATTGAGCGACTGGCGCGAAACGATCTTCGAGCGCAACTGCGTAAGAAATCCCTCCTGCCGGTCGGGAAATTCGATATAAAGATAGTCCGATGTCACGGCTTCGATCACGGCATCGCCCAAAAACTCGAGCCGTTCATTGTTGATCTGCCGTCCGTCGGCTAAAACTAAAGAAGCTGACTTGTGAATCAAAGCCAGCTTGTAAAGTTCGATGTTGTGCGGAACGAATCCGAACAGCTCATCGATAATTCTGTAATACTCCTTATCCTGCCCGTAATTTCTTCTTACGGCACGGCGTACGAAATTCCACACGGCACGGACGAGGTGTTAAATCTTACGGAAAATAACCGTCGAGTTATGACCGCCGAAACCGAACGTATTGCTCATCGCACACTTCACATCGCGCTTCTGCGCCTTGTTGAGCGTCAGATTGAGTCGGGGGTCGATTTCGGGATCGAGGTTTTCGTTGTTGATCGTCGGGGGAATCACACCGTTGTTGATCGCAAAGATGCAGGCCAGCGCCTCGACAGCACCGGCAGCACCCAACAGGTGCCCCGTCATGGATTTGGTCGATGAAATATTGACATCGTAGATGTGATCGCCCAACACGCCGTGCAGAGCTTTGAGCTCGGGCAGATCGCCCGCAGGTGTCGAAGTGCCGTGTACGTTCACATAGTCGATATCTTCGGGTTTGATACCCGCATCCTTGATCGCGTCGCGCATGGATTTCATGGCGCCTTTGCCTTCGGGATGGGGAGCGGTAAAATGATATGCGTCCGCAGAACGGCCGCCGCCGACCATTTCGCAGTAAATCTTCGCACCGCGTGCCTTGGCGTGCTCGTACTCTTCGAGAATCAGCGCACCGGCGCCTTCGCCGATGACGAAACCGTCACGATCCTTATCGAACGGACGCGAAGCGTGCACCGGATCGTCGTTGCGCGTCGAGAGAGCCTGCATGGAGTTGAAACCGCCCACGCTGGGTTCATTGACGGCAGCCTCCGAACCGCCGGCGACCATCACGTCGGCCACACCGAAACGGATGGCGTTGAACGAATCGATCAGACCGTGATTCGACGAAGCGCACGCCGAAACCGTACAGTAGTTGGGGCCCATGAAACCATATTTGATGGAGATGTAGCCCGCCGCGATGTCGGCGATCATGCGCGGAATAAAGAATGGGCTAAACCGAGGAGTTCCATCTCCTGCGGCGTAGCCCAAACACTCATCGAAGAACGTCTTAAGTCCTCCGATACCGGAACTCCAGATCACGCCGATCTGCTCCAGGTCCTCCTTCTCGAGATCGAGTCCCGAATCCTCGACAGCCTGCGTGGCCGCGATGAGGGCATACTGAGTGAAGAGGTCGTATTTACGCACCTCCTTACGGTCGAAATGCTGCGTCCAGTCGTAATTTTTTACTTCACAAGCGAACTTCGTCTTAAATTTCTCGGCATCAAAATGAGTAATCGGCGCGGCGCCGCTAACTCCTTTTTCGAGATTGGAAAAAAACTCTGCAATATTATTGCCGAGCGGGTTGATGGTACCGATACCCGTCACGACTACTCGTCTTTCTGTCATAAATTTAAGGCTTTAAGGTTTGCCGGTTGGAAAAATCGTAAATTATTTCTTGTGTGCCTCGATATAGGAGATAGCGTCGCCAACGGTAGCGATCTTCTCTGCATCCTCGTCAGGGATCTGGATATCGAAAGCCTTCTCAAATTCCATGATCAGCTCAACGGTGTCGAGTGAATCGGCTCCCAGGTGGTTGGTGAAGCTCGCTTCCGGAGTAACCTCAGACTCTTTAACACCCAATTTGTCAACGATGATCTCGACAACTTTTGACTGTACTTCTGACATAATTTTAATTTTTTAGTTAAACAATCATTTATTAAAAATTGAAATTCTTTCTATCAAACAATCGCACAAAAATAACACTTTTTTTATTACTTTTGACATTACAACCAAAGAAATTGCCGTTCTTCGGTCGCGCATTCAATATAACACAATATAAATCAATACTTTATGAAACTACTGTTAATTTCCAACTCCACGAACGCCGGAGAACCCTATCTGAAATACCCGATGCCCCGCATCGACGAGTTCCTCGGAAGTGTCCGCGAAGTGGTTTTCGTCCCTTATGCAGGCATCACCTTTTCCTACGCCGAATACGAAGCGAAAGTGCAGGCCCGTTTTGCGGAATACGGCATCAAGGTACGTTCCGTACACCGTTCGAAAGATCCCCGGCGTATGATCCGCGAGGCACAGGCCATCTGCGTAGGCGGCGGCAACACCTTCGCCCTGACCAAGAAAATGCAGGAGCAGGGGCTGTTGAAAGCCATCCTCGGCAAGATCAAGGCCGGCACGCCCTACATCGGCTGGTCGGCCGGCAGCAACGTCTGCTGCCCGACGATCTGCACCACCAACGACATGCCCATCGTCGAACCGGAATCGTTCAAGGCTATCGGGGCCGTGAAGTTCCAGATCAACCCCCACTACCTGGACGCCAACCCCGAAGGTCACGCCGGAGAGACCCGCGAGCAGCGTATTCTGGAGTACATCACGGCCAATCCGCGCCGCTACGTCGTCGGCCTGCGCGAAGGCTGCATGCTTCATTATGAAAACGGAAAACTGGAACTGATCGGCAGCCGTCCGATGCGTATTTTCAAGAAGGGCATCGCCCCCTACGAGGTGAAAGCCGGGGACGACCTGTCATTCCTATTATAATTATGGTATGCCCCGTATTTTCCGCAATCCCTGACAAACCGTATTCGCAAGTATGGAATTAATGACCGCTCTCAACCGACTGCACGGCGGCAAGAACATCAAGCTGCCCTACTTCATCGCCCAGCTATCCCGTTATGCCGTACCGAAGGTGCTCCTCCGCAGCCGGTTGGAAGAGATTCTGCGCGACGGAGAGAAACGTTATGACATGGACTATGTGCTCGACCGCGTCAATTACTACAACCGTTTGACCGGCGCAGAGCGCCTCTCTCCGACCGAAGCGACACCCCTGAAAGAACACAAGTTCAGGGGCCGGCACAGCGCCTATATTTTCGACTCCTACCAAACCACCCGTTTTTTCGACGATTCCCTGCGTTGGCAGACCTATTTCGGCGACGGAGTTTTCGACCTGCTTCATCCGACGATCATCAAGGCTCGAAAAATCGACCGGGGGGGGGAGAAGCCGCTTCCGGCAAAGGAGATAACTCCGTATTGCTCAACTTGGACCGCTGCCGCTTAGATATCCGGCTGCACGACAAAATTCCGTTTACGGAGAAAGCCGACCGGGTGATTTTCCGGGGATCGGTCAAGAGCAGCGAGCAGCGTCGGCGCTTCATCGAAACATTCCGGGACAATCCCCGCATCGACACGGCGGATACCCGCAGCGGACACAGCGCCCAGGAAACAGGTACAGCAAAACAAATCACGCTCTACGCCCACCTCGATTCGAAGTTCATCATGACGTTCGAAGGCAACGACATCGCCAGCAACATCCGGTGGGTCATGTCCACCAATTCGATCGCCGTGATGCCCCGGCCTCGCAACGAATCCTGGTTCATGGAAGGACGCCTGCGCCCCGGCTACCACTACATCGAAGTGAGGGACGACTACTCCGACCTGGAGGAGAAGATCGATTACTACATCGCGCACCCCGAACAGGCCCAACAGATCATCGACCATGCGAACGACTTCGCACGACAATTCTACGACAGTCGCCGGGAACGGTTCATTTCGCTGCTGGTCATGAAAAAATATTTCGAAAAGACAGGACAACTTCCACCGACAAACCGATGACCACGACACAGCATACCGGGCGGCAGGGCGAAGAGGCTGCCGCCCGGTGGCTTCTCGACCACGGATTCACCCTGCTCCACCGCAACTGGCGGCAAGGACATTACGAGCTGGACATCGTCGCTGCCAGAAAAGGCACCCTCCACTTCATCGAGGTCAAGACGCGCCGGCGGGACGGCCTCACCCCGCCGGAACAGGCGCTCGATTACCGCAAGTGCCGGGCACTCATCCGGGCCGCAAATGCTTATCTGACAGAAAATCCGTTCGAAGGAGAGATGCAATTCGACCTGATCGCAGTCGAAACCGCCCCCGCAGGCACACCGGAGGTGCGCTATATCGAAGACGCCATCGAACTCCACTGGTAATTTGGCAGTTCTGACAATTTATCTTATCTTTGCATCCGCGATATAAAGACGCACAAAACGAAAGCGGATGTGGATCTATAATTTGGGGCTGGTACTCTACGTTTGGGCCATTGCATTGGCCTCACCCTGGCACCGAAAGGCGAAACTCTGGATCGACGGCCGGAAAGGACTCTTCCGCCGCATGAAAGAGAGCATCGACCCCTCGGCTCGCATTATCTGGATACATGCCGCCTCCCTGGGCGAATTCGAACAAGGCCGTCCCCTGATCGAAAAAATCCGCAAGGAACATCCCGAATACAAAATCCTGCTCACGTTTTTCTCCCCTTCGGGCTACGAAATCCGTAAAAATTACGATCAGGCCGACTACATCTTCTACCTGCCGATCGACACGCCGGGCAAAGCCCGCCGTTTTCTGGACATCGCCCACCCCGAAATCGTCATCTTCGTCAAATACGAATTCTGGATCAACCTGCTCACCGAGCTGCGCCGCCGCTCGATCCGCAGCTACATCGTATCGGCCATCTTCCGCCGCAACTCGATCTTCTTCCGCCCCTACGGAGGCTATTGGCGCATGGCACTCGAAAGTTTCGACACGATCTTCGTTCAGAACAACGATTCCAAAAAATTACTGGCAGAACTGGGCTTCGACAACGTCGTAGTCGCCGGAGACACCCGCTTCGACCGGGTTGCCGAAATTGCGGCTGCGGCGAAAAAAATCGACCTCATCGAACGGTTCAAAGGCGGCACCCGTCTGTTGATCGCCGGCTCGACCTGGGGACCGGACGAAGATCTTCTGATCCGCCTGATAAACGATAACCCCTCGGTCAAATTCATCGTGGCACCTCACGAAATGGACGAAAGCCGCATCAACCGCCTGCTCGCTGAAACCCTCGGAGGAGCTGTCCGCTATACGCAATGCACCGCCGAAACATCGTTCGATGGCAAACAACTGCTCGTTCTCGATACGGTAGGTATTCTCTCCTCGGCCTACGGCTATGCCGAATGGGGTTATATCGGCGGCGGATTCGGCGTAGGCATCCACAACACGCTCGAAGCCGCCACGTTCGGTCTGCCGATCGCTTTCGGCCCCAACTACGAAAAATTCAAGGAAGCCCGCGACCTGGTAACGCTCGGAGCGGCAACGCCCATCCACTCATACGAAGAATTGAAAACCTGGTTCACCCCCTTGCGCGACGACGAGCATCTGCTTCAACAATGCAGCTGCATCGCCAAAGACTACACGACGGCCCACCAAGGGGCGACGAACATCGTCCTGCATACCGTTTTCGGAAAGCCGGAATAGGTTCTTCGTTCAGACCGGTCGTTCCGCACCCCTTTCCCGACAATACCGGTTTCGGGATTCGCCCTGTTCCGCACATATTCCGATCGAACGGATAAACGCTCCGCACCGTCTTTACTTTCTGTACAAAAAAAGCGCACCGGCCGCAAGGCAGGCACGCTTGTTATTTTTCGAGGGGGCTATTTCGAAGTCATGATCTTCAGGATCAGATGATCCGTTTCGTTCATGCCGTCCCGTCCGATCAGCGTCAGGTTGCGGATCGACTTATCGACATCGTCGTCGATAATGCCCTCGACCGACGAAACCGAATGGTTCTCCATAGCCAGCATCGCCGAAAGCACAGCCGTCGAAACTCCCGTCATCAACTTGAGCGAACAGCTCGGCTTCGCACCGTCGCACATCATACCCGTCAGGTTGGCGATCATATTCTTCACGGCAAAGGAAACGGCCTCGTACCCGCCGCCCATCAGGTAGGTGATGCCGCAACTCGAACCGGTCGCCGCCACGACACAACCGCACAAGGCCGAAAGACGTCCCAGGCTCTGCTTGATATAGATAGCGGTCAGATGGCTCAAAACGAGCGCACGCACCAGATGTTCCTCGTCCGCCTTGATCTCCTCGGCATAAACGACCACAGGCAACGTAGTCGCGATGCCCTGGTTGCCGCTGCCCGAATTACTCATCACCGGAACCATGGCTCCCGCCATGCGGGCGTCGCAGGCCGCGCAAGTATAGGAGAGAATGCGGGAGAGGGCACAATCCCCGATAATCCGCAATTCGGGAGCATGGCGCAAAGTATTTCCCACGCAATGCCCGTAGTTGTTCTTGAACGAATCCTCTGCCGCAGCCTTATTCAATCGCTTGGCTTCCAGAATGAAGCGGATTTCATCCAGCGGTGTGGTCATGGCGAAGTCAAACACTTTGCGCAGGTTGAGTTCGACGCCCTGCGCCTCCTGTTCGCTGCCGGAGGTACGACGACTCTCCTGAAGCGTTTCGCCGTCCCGTGAAATGAAGACGAAATTCGTATGCCCGCCGGCGATGATCGCCACAGCGGAGTGTCCGCCGCCCGAAACTTCGATCTCGATATAGAGTTTCTCGGTAATGCCCTCTTTCAGGGAGATGTCGATCCGCCCCTGCTCGATAAAGCGCTTACCCCGTTCGACGGCCTTCGCATCCGAATCCTTCAGCACTTCGAGCTGATACTCCGACCGTCCGACCAAAGCGCCCAAAGCGATCGCGATCGGCAATCCGATCATGCCCGTTCCGGGAATTCCCACTCCCATCGCATTTTTCAGTATGTTGGCACTCAACCGGGCCGAAACCTTTTCCGGTTCCGTCCCCAGTATCTCGCGGGCCTTGGCCACGCACAACGCAACGGCAATGGGTTCCGTGCAGCCGATCGCCGGAACGACCTCTCGTTTTATCAGAGCAATTATCTGCTCCCGTTCGGGTTTTGAAAGCATAAAATCGTCGTTATTTACAATACAAAGACAGCGCACATCGAACGTAATGCCGAATTTTTCGAACTACGCCGAACAGCTGGCCGCCCATACGAAAATTTTCCACGGCAAAGATACGAATAAGCCGAGTGCAAAAGCAAATTTTATTTGCATTTTGCCGAGGCGAAGTATCTAAGACGAAGTCAAAGATTACGAATAAGCCGAATGCAAAAGCAAATTTTTATTGCATTTTGCCGAGGCGAAGTATCTAAGACAAAGTCAAAGATTACGAATAAGCCGAATGCAAAAGCAAATTTTTATTGCGTTTTGCCGAGGCGGAGTATCCAAAACGAAGTCAAAGATAGTGAAATTCCCCTTTCATTTGTCAGGAAAAAGCGACGATAGCACGGTTCGTCCGAAAAATCCACCCGGTACCGGACCTGCAGTCTGCCCGCTCCTGACAAAACGCAGCGAGGAGCCACCCGTTTCCGGGAACTCCTCGTCGATACTCTTTCCGAAAATACTACCGGCCAACCGTCTGGGCGAGAATCACACCGTATTGTGCGGGATCGAGCCCCAGCAACTCCAACAGCGCCTCTTCCTTGAAGCTGCCCCGTGTAATGGCCTTCAGACCGTTTCCGGCGGCATAAAGGTTCACGTTCTCCGTATATCCGCCCGCATCGGCCGCGCACCAGAAACGGATGCGGTCCACCGGCTGATTCCGGTCCGCATAAACGCTGTAATCGGCCACATACACCAAATTGAGCGGCGCAGTGTAAGCGAAATCCTGCATCGCGGTAAGCTCCCGACGATCTCCTTCGATGACCCGATTCAATACATTCGCTTTCGAATCGTAACGATACACACCTTCAGGCAGGAAAGCATAGACCCGAATGGGATAGAGCGCCATAGCCGAAGGCGCGGTAAGATGCCCATCCTCCCGGTTTACCCCGGCAGCAGCCCACAGTACACCCGAAAGTTCCTCCAGAGAGAGCATCTCCGGAGAAAAGTCGCGCGACGAGCTGCGCGCCGCAAGCGCTTCGTTGATAGTCAGTCCCATCTTGGGATCCGGCGTCTTCAATTCGATCCGCTCGCCCATTTCGACGGGCGTACGGACACTCTGCTTCACTCCGGTACCGCAGGCTGTCAATGCAACCAGCGCACACATCATCAAACTGCTTGTTTTCATAATCTTTACAGTTTTTACAAAAATAACCAAAATCCTGAATTTCCGGTATCCTGGCCGAAAAAATTTTCCGATATTCCGGCCTGCCGTTCCTGAAATGAAAGTCTGAGATGGAAAATATTCGGTCGTTTTTTTGGTTTTCAGGAAATAATATCTATCTTTGCACCACGATTCGAAACCCACACGAGTTTCAGTCGATGATGGTGCCATAGCTCAGTTGGTAGAGCAAAGGACTGAAAATCCTTGTGTCCCTGGTTCGATTCCCGGTGGCACCACACAGAAAACCAGTCACTTACAGCCCTGTAGGTGACTGGTTTGTTTTTAGTCGGGCACACAATTTAGACACAAACCCAATCTAATTTCCCATTGCGGGATACCTCTCCTTCTTGCACTATTTTTCGCACTTTTTGGAATGAATCATTTCAATAAAGCTATTTTCCGACAGTGAGAATTGCTCTCCTCTTTTTTTAACGAATTTTTCCTTAAAATAATTTGCATAATGTGCCGAACATACTGACTTTTGTCGCAGAGGCTGTGAAGTCGCAGCCCACCAGTTGCAGAACGATATAACCTTCATGTAATTGTTAGTGGGTCTGTTGGCGTCGGCTGACAGACCTTTTTTGTGCGAATATGATGATTTATTCGAAACCATATAGAACGAAAAAACATGAAAGAGAAAATTCTCGTAGCGCTGAAAACCAAGTATTCTAATTTGGGGTTCGGAGCGAAGGCTCTCGACGGAGTAGCCTCCATTTTGGAAAAATCCGTCACCGATGAATCGCAAATTGAAACCGCAGTCAGCGGGGTCGAACCTTTCCTTAAAGTTTTCCAGTCTGACGCTGATCGTGCACGCACCGAGTACAACGCACTGAAAGGACTGTATGACGAACTCAAGGCAAAGAGTGAGGCATCTCCTGCAAATGGGGGCGGGCAGGGCAAAAAAAACGAACCCGACGATGAGGAACCTGCGTGGTTCAAAGCCTACAAGAAGCAACAGGAGGAGCGTTACAACGCCATCAAAGCGGAGAGCGATACTCTGAAAGCTGAAAAGGCCAAGAACGACCGGGCCAATCTCATCTCCGCAAAGGCAAAAGAACTCGGTATTCCGGAGTGGCGCATGAAAGAGGGATTCGTCATCGCCGACGATGCAGATGAAAAAACGATCGGCGACTACCTCGCAAACGTGCAGAAAAATCTGGTTACCGCAGAGCTGGAAGGGAAAGGTTCGGGATTCCCGATGTCCACGCCCGAAGCGCAGGGCAAAGAACTCGCAAAGGCGTGGGCTGAAACACTTCCGGACAAAGAGTAACCAAAACGTAAAATCATGGCAATCGTATTTGAAAAAACAAAAGTAAAGGGCGGTTTCCCCATATTCTGGCGCGGTGAGTTCGCCGTATTGCCGGGGGACTTCAAACTGAAGGGAACCTATCCCGAAGGGACAAAGATTCCCAAAGGTACGCCGATCAAGCTCGACTTCGACAACATGGAATGTTCCATATGCAAGAGTGCACGTGTTCTGTCGGGCGGCACAACCACTGCTCCACATGTCAAGAAGGGTTCCATGCTCCAAGTAGGAGATGCGGTTAAGGTCGGCGAGTCAAATTCGACCGTAAAAAGCATTGATACCAAAAATGCAGATTACGATGTGATCACGTTCGCAGCGGCCGTAACGGGTGCGACTGAAGGCGTAGATGTCCTCTCGGACGACAATCTGCCTGATGCAGTTGTCGAAACCGACATGGTCTATTCCGCCAATAACGGATTCCAGACCGTATCGGCCGGATATGCAGGTATCATCCTCAAGGATGTAGCCTATCCCGTCCCTGCTGCATGGCTTCAGGGTTACAGCCTGAAGAACAACCCCGAAATCAAGTATGTACGACAGTAAAAGAGGAGGTAAACAATGAACAAAGTATTTTATTCATCCATTTTCGGCGAACTGACTAAACAGGTGCAGATTCGCATCGATGCCGCCTCTGAACTGCGTAAGCGGCTATTCGACCAAAATATTTACGAGCGATTCCTCGACTGGGACACCCCCACCGTCGGACTGAACTTCGAGGAGTTGATCGGCTCGTACAATTTGAGCGTCGCCGCTGCAACGCTCGACTCCAAAGGTAAGGAGCCTATCATGGGAACCGAGGGACTGGAAACGATCAAGCAGAAGGTATTAACCCACCAGATGTCTTATTCGATGCCTATCGAAGAGTATCGTAAGGTGTTGCAGATTCTCGATTCGCGGATGCTGTCCGATTCGGCCAAGACACAGCAGCTCATCAATCTGATGTGGAACAATGTTACGAAGGTCGTGAACTCCGTGCAATCGAAACTGGACATCATCTTCCTCGGAGCATTGTCGAACAAAGGCGTATTCACGTTTGACGCGTCCAATAACCCAGAGGGTGGTGTGCGCGGTACGATCGACTACAAAATGCCGAGCGAGAACATTGCCACCGCGAAAACGTTATGGACGGATGGCAATAAAGATACGGTCGATACGCTGGAGGATATTCAAGCCATCCTCGATGCTGCACAGGACAAAGTTACGTTCGACCGCATTCTGCTCTCGCAGAAACGCCTGTCGTATATCCTCCGCAACAAGAAGATGAAGTTGGCGGTATTCGGTAGTGACAAGTCGTCCACACCGCTGTTGCTGGCGAACCTGAACGAGTTTATGCGTTCGAACGGATTCCCGACATTCGAAGTCATCCGCCGCATGACCCGTATTCAGGATAACGGTAAACTTACGGAGTATTCGCCGTGGAACGACAAGAACCTCGTGTTCGTACCTGCGGGCAAACTGGGCGTCATCAAGAACGCCTATGCCGACAACGAGCTGCGGCAAGAGCCGGGTGTCACCTACTCTAACTACGGACGCATCCGCATTTCACAGTGGGGCAAGGGCGAAACCGACAACTCTAACGGCGTAGAGTTCACGAAAGCACAGTCGCTGTCACTTCCGGTTATCACCGAAATCAACGGCATCTATTCGCTGACCGTAGAATCGTAGTTGTATGAAGAATTTCGAGGCAATAATATATAGTATTTTATCGGTTTTACCCTATTTTTATATTTCATATAAAAATGCTGGTTATCAGTGAATAATTCCCTAAAGATCGAATTATTGTTTTTTTATTTTCGGATTATTTTAGTAAATTTGTATGCAAATAGTATGTGCAATGTATGCAAATTTTGACCTATGTTCAAATACACAAAAGATTCGGTTTCGGTGTTCACTGTATTAGACACCAGACGCCCCAAAGCAGACGGGAAATATCCCGTAAAAGTACAGGTCGGATTCGCCCGCAAACAGAAGTATTACACCACCAGCAAGACACTATCCGTCGAGGAGTGGCGCAAACTGCCTACTACGAAGCTGCGGTCGCTGGTTCAAGTTCGGGAGGAAATAGAAGCCCGATTCAATATCGTGCGCGACTTCGTGCGGGATTTGACCGATGCGGGAAACTTTTCGTTTTATACACTCAATATGCGGTTGAATGGGGCAACAGCCGGAACGATAAACACGGCTTTCGAAGCCAAAATCGAACGGCTGAAGCAAGCGGAACGGGTCGGTACGATGTGGGTATATAAGACGACATTAAACTCCATAGAACGGTTTGCCGGGAAATCGATCCCGTTTTCCGATGTAACGCCTAAATGGTTGCAGGAATATGAGAACCACCAGCGAGAGATCGGGCGTAACACGACAAGTATTTCCATTACGATGCGAACCCTTAGAGCTATAATAAGCGAAGCGAAACACTGTGGGATCATTCGTCCAGTGGATGATCCGTTCAATAAGGGAAAATATGAAATAAAAAACGGTCACGGTCGAAAATTGGCCCTCACTTTGGAGCAAATAGGGCAAATATCCCGTTATGATGATGGCACCGAAACAACGGCAAAATACCGGGATTATTGGCTGTTCCTCTACTTGTGTAATGGAATCAACGTCGCCGACTTTATTAGGCTGAAGTTCAAAAATATTGAAAACGGCGAAATTTGCTTCACCCGTCAAAAGACTGAGCGTACAAGCCGGGAGGAAAAAACGATACGGGCCATTGTCACCCCTCCGATGCAGGCCGTTATTGACCGCTGGGGCAATCCGCCAAAGGCAGACAACTATATTTTCCCGATTTTGACAGGTAAGGAGGATGCGTTTCGCGCAAAGCTCGTTTCGCGGGAATTTATAACCAAAATAAACCTTCGAATGAAACGAATCGGGGAGGCTATCGGGGTTGGGAAGATTACTACCTATGCCGCCCGGCATTCGTTCGCTACGGTATTGAAGCGTTCAGGGGCGAATATCGCCTACATATCGGAAAGCCTCGGCCACCAAGACCTGAAGACGACGGAAAATTACCTTGCCAGCTTCGAACGAGAGGAACGAGAGAAAAATGCTGCATTACTGACGAATTTTTAATACGATTATTTGCATAATGTGCCTCGGTGCAGCACCTTTGTCATATCGTGTTATTTTAGTTGGAATGATCGGCGGGGCACATCTTATTTCCGTCGATCATTCCGTTTTTACTGCATTTCGCCTCTTGGGTGGGGTGTCCTATTTTGGTTCCGGTCGCTTGAACCCTATCGGCTGGCCAACCTTGCGGGCCTGCGGAATCTTGACCGACAGCGCCGCAATAGCTTGATAGATATTATCCAGCTCTTTCCGCATATCTTCTGAAAGATCGTTTACCGCTTCGGCATTGTCTTCGTCAGCTCGTTCCAACAATGCCAGCTTTGCCCGTATTTCGGACAGTTCCGCCGTTATCTGCGTCGTCGTGGTAATGTAGTTCCGCATCGCTACGAAAGCCCGCATAATGGCTATATTGGCATTTATGGCGATGTCGCTACTTAACAGACCGGACAGCATAGCGACGCCTTGTTCTGTAAAGGCATACGGCATTTTACGGACACCGCCCCAACTTGATGTCACAATTTGTGATTTCAAGTTTGCAAATTCCTGATTTGTAAGTTGGAACATAAAATCGGGCGGGAACCGTTTACTATTCCGTTTTACTGCCTGATTGAGGGCACTTGTTGTCACTTGGTACAACTCCGCCAAATCCCTATCCAGCATTACCCGCTGGCCTCGGATTTCGTATATCCTGCTTTGTAGCGTCGTCAGTTCCATAACAGCGACTATTATTCCCTCTCCTTTACCTCCAGCACCGTCCCGCATTTCGGGCAGGTGATTGTGTTCGATGGCTGGGGGGCGAATAGCTCCGGAACCGATACCTCAAGCGCGGCGGCGATTCTTCGCAACGTCGTGATGGTGGTATTTCCGTTTATTGCTTTCGATAATCCGACCCTGGAAATGCCTATTTTTTCGGCTAAATCCTTTTGCGTTATCCCCTTACTTTTGAGAATCTCGGCTATTCTAAATTCATTATCCATAATGTAAATATATTGTTATACGATGCAAAGATATAAATTATACTTAATGTATGCAAATTGTTGTGTAATGATTAAAAAAAGTTGTCAAAATATTTGCACGTATGAATAATTATTGTTTACTTTGCATTGTCAAAAGATAACAACAGGTTTACAACAATGAACACTACCGCTTACAATCAATTCGCAAAGGAGATCGCCCACTACATTAACTACCACTGTGACGGAGAAAATAAGGGCTTCGAGATCGAGTACGAGGGGTTCACGGCTTCTGTAAGCTATAAGGCCGAAATCAGAGAGGATGCCGGGGATTATTGGACGGCTCCGAGCTGGGCAATAGAGAAAGAGCGCACGACGGTAGCGGCCGTATGGGATGAACAAGGGAACGAATACCCGGAAATCGCAGAGGCTTTGCAAGTGCTGTTAAACTAACGAGGGGAACCGGGGCAGACTCAACCACCGCCCCGCAAACTCGAAAAACAAGTTAAATAAACAATTTAATACAAACAATGAAAAGAAACGATTTACAAATGATTATGCGCCGGGCGTGGACAATTGCCCGGACAACGGGCAAGACCTTCAATATCTGCCTTGTCAAGGCTTGGAGCCTTTACCGCCTGACGCAGCGTATGCGGGCGGGTGTCGTTCGGTTCGCCTATGAGAAAGCCGACGGGACATTACGCAGGGCGGCGGGTACGTTGCACGAAGTGGCGGCCACGATCAAGGGCACCGGCCGACCAAATGACGCTCTAACGATTCGTTATTACGACGTTGAGGCCGACGGCTGGCGCTCGTTCAAGGTAGAGAATTTCGTAACGGTATATTAAAACCCGCCCCAGCCCTTGCGGTTTCAAGAAAAAGGGCTATATTTGCACTATCCTAAATTCTACATGATATGATTATTTTCGACGTACAATCTGCCGTCTATGGTGTGGGTAGCGGAAACGCCCCAGCGCTTCATGTAGAGCGTAGGACACCTAATGACGGCTTTTTATTTATCCCAAATCTACATGTTACACTCTCAAAAACCGGGCACGCCCGTGCCCGCCGTCTCCGTCGTATCTGACGGAATCCATCGCCCCAAAATGGGCGATATTCAAACTCTCCCGATTAGCGCCAACACCCGTAAATGGCTGTCTGTATTAGATGCGGCGTACACATTGTACGCGGCATTTAACAAGGCACCTACAGAATCCATCCCGAAACGCGGTGATCCATACTGCGAGGTGAACCGCTCACTCGATGTGATAATCTCCACGCTGGAGAAGTTTTTCCTGCATTATTCTCTAATGTCCGACTTGGACCAAAATTGTAACCATTAAACAGCTAACGATCATGATGAAGAATAAAACCGTTGGTAACCTTGCTAATATCCAGGTTTACCGCGACGAGGTTCACAGGGCGGCGGGGCAAGCGCCCGAAATTACTTATTATCTCGGTTGGGGAAAATATGATGTACTGCAAGGCGATCCCCTTACTTTCGAGGAGTTAAAAGCCCTTCACGCCCTTATGGGGCGTGTAATCGAACAGAATACAACAACCGAATAACAACTACGACGATGACAGATATAACACTGATGAAAACGAACGATTACCGTCTGGACGGTGACACCGAAACGTGGAATCTCGCTTTGGGCGGCAATGATTTTTCCACTATGGACAACGATGACCTTGCCCGTCTGCGGGATATGATTGACGAAGTGTTGAATGAGGGGAAAGGAGGTGCACAATGATTTACGAACTCTCTTTTGACGGCTATCGGCTGGGGTTATTCCCCACCGAGGCCGAGGCCGTCCACCGGGCGGCCTACCTGCCGAGCGGGTGCTATACGATCCGCGAATGGACCAAAGACGGCGAATTTTTGATATTCGATCCGTCAGTTAATTTAGAACGTGAAATAAACAAATAAAATACAAAGATTATGAATAAGATGTGTGTGAATAAAAGAGCAGATATAACGCTGATCGGATCGGCTTTCGAGGCCGCAGGTTTCCGTTGTGTCCGGATCCGCACCGAATGCGAGGCCGAGCACCGCACAAAAGGTGGTGATCCCCGTCGGCACGGGATGCTGGTTCTCGACGGTGACCGAGTGATATTGGAGGTATTGCGGTCGAGACCGACTAAAAAAGATAATCAACTCACAATCCCGCCTCAATCATGAACCGAGAAAATGACATATCGAACCGTACCCTATTTTTGATTCGGTCGGTTTGAAATGATAAACAGAAAGCCGAGTTCCCTCGGCTTTTTACATTCTCGCATCATATATCTTTTCTACATTCAGCTCCGTTCCGGTCAATGTAAAATATATATTCTGGAGCTGGTGCAGATACTTTATGGGCACATCCACATTGCAATCGTCGATTTCGTCTTCCACCTGCCAACAGAACCCTTCTTTTTTAGGAGATAAGCATATCACACGGGGGATGATATAGTAGTCAAATCGTTGGTAACAGTCGCTAAATTCTTTCTCAAAGCCGCATTTTTCCAATAACGTTGGAGTCAAACGTATAGGCCTAACATCTCATAATACTACTTTATCTAAAATCTCATGATAAAATCCGGCTTCCTTAATTAGCATCTCACCATGAAATAACGTCATGTCTGCACGCGTAATTTCTGCAATATACCCAATTCGCTCAAGATGGGGGTTATACACTAAATTGCCTATTCGAAATGATCGAATATTCAGAGACGGTTCCATATTACATTTCATATTCTAAAACGCATCGAATTCGATGCGTTTATTACTTTAGTTTCATTTGTGTTTTTAAGTTGAGAACTATTTATTCCTCCTCGTTTGAGGTGTCGCATGTAATCGGTTTCGTCGATTTTACCGCTGAAGTAAGGTGCGCTGTTTCGGGTGGCGGATTGTCGGGCAACGTTCCGAGGTATTGCCGAGCGTTGAGGGGTGATACGACAGAGTGTCCGAGTTGGCTTTCGAGTTGTTGTCGGGCAACTTTAGCTACTGTACCGCCCCGTTTGGCGACGTTGGCGTTGGCCTTGAAACCTATTGGATTTTCGTTTCGGGAAAGTTCGGTAGCAGAGGCCTCGGCCAATGAGTTCAACAGCAGTTCGACATTGGTCATATTATCCCGCAGGTTCTCCTTTTTCAACCCCTTGTAACGTTTGTAGGCTTTCGTGGTACGTCCGGCCCACTCCTTCGTGATAATGTCCGTAAGGGTGGCATATTGCGTTCCATCAACGCCCCCGCGTTTCCACTCGTCAGTGAGAAGTTTACGGACTTCGATACTTTTCAAGCGTTGGTTAATCCATGTATCCGAATATCCAAGGCGTTTATAATCGGCTACGGCCTGCTCAATAGATAACTCAGGGTCTTGCATTTGGTCGAGGCGGTCGCTTGCCACCTGCGCCATCCATTGCTTGAAAGGCTCGGCTTTCTGTGACGGAATCGACTGGATAATCCGCAGGACGGTTTTCACATCTCCGGCCAGCGTCTTGCGCATCACTCCCGTTTCTGACCTCATGGCTATCTGGGGACAATTTGTCCCCACGAACGAGGCGAGCGCTTCATCCCGCTTGCGCATCTTCTTGAAATAATCGGTCGGATTCACGGTGTCCGTCAGAGCGGAGATCACGTCGAGAACGGAAAAATACCACGTCTCCGTCCGCTCGTCCCAAACGGTGCGCACCTTGCGGTCCTCGAACAACTGTATGGCCTGCTTTTGTGTCATAGGAATGTAGTTTTATTTATTCCTTTTCTTTTACCTCCAGCACCGTCCCGCACTTCGGGCAGGTGATTGTGTTCGTCGGGTACGTTGCTACTCTTCCGCCTTTTGCTCCGCTTGTTGGAATCCAATTTTGCGGGCGGGTTTGCGTGCCTGCGGTATCTTGACCGACAACGCCGCAATAGCGTTGTAGATATTATCAAGCTCCTTGCGCATATCTTCCGACAGATCGCTGACCGCCTCGGCATTGTCGGCGTCCACCCGCTCCAGTAACGCCAGTTTCGCCCGAATTTCGGCCAACTCGGCCGTTACTGTCGTCGTGGTCGTGATGTAGTTCCGCATCGCTACGAAAGCACGCATAATAGCGATACTTACTTGTATGGCAACGGAGCTTTTCAAAACAGCCGATAACATAGAAACGCCTTGCTCGGTAAACGCATAGGGGTTGCGGCGTAAACCCATCGTGATGGAATTGGTTATCACAATTTGTGATTTCCAATTTTCAGTTTCGGCATCTGTCAGTTGAAACATGAAATCGGGCGGAAAGCGTTCGATATTACGCTTTACCGCTTGATTGAGAGCGCTTGTTGTTACTTGGTACAATTCCGCCAAATCACGGTCCAGCATCACCCGCTGGCCCCGTATTTCGTAAATCTTGCTTTGGATAGGTTGTAGTTCCATGGGTAGGTATCGTTGAGGTTATTCTGCCTTGATGGTTATCGACTTCCCGCAATGCGGGCACGTGATTGCTCCCTCTTTCGAAGCGGCGAAAAGTTCCGGCACTTCAACACCCAAAATATCGGCTATTTCTTGCAATCGTTTTAACGGCGGATTTCCGTTGTCACCAATTGCAATACTTAACCCCGTTTCAGTCATTCCGAGACGCGCCGCCAACTCTTTTGCGGTCATTCCTCGTTCCTTCAATAATTCTTTAACTCTCATTTTGACGTATTATTTGCCACAAATATATTGATATTCATATAAACAGCAAAAAATTTTAGTGTCAATTAAATTTTTATCTCAAAATATTTGCATTATATCAAAATATCATTTATATTTGCACCAAAAAATCAAAACAACAATTAAACAATACGGCCATGAAACTCTTAACTAAAGCAATTGGAAAATCCAGTGTAAGCTGCCCCCTAAAACCAAGCGATTCTGCCCCCTT
>ERZ834382.543-NODE-543-length-44755-cov-3.872841_pt1 | contig 44755 bp, 58 predicted proteins | sample MGYA00519692_ERZ834382 | MGnify/ENA primary metagenome ERZ834382 (study PRJEB31850, sample SAMEA3708751) | human gut metagenome | biome: human gut; feature: human-associated habitat; material: faeces | place: China | collected 2014 ...
TTTCCTCCAATGTGTGCAGTTCCCTTAACACCATGGATTTTACCATATTTTTCCAAATCATTCAACGGTTTTTATTGGTAAATTTTGGCAAAGATTGTCAGAAGTATGATTTTTCTCTTCAATTTCCGGTCAGGCTCACGTCCCTGCGTCTGTTTTTTCGAGTGTCTGCGCCTGCCGCAGCATCGTCTGCGCAAAAATGCCGTAGCCGCGTGTGGGGTCATTGACCAGAACATGGGTCACGGCTCCCACCAGACGGCCGTTCTGCACGATGGGGCTGCCGCTCATGCCCTGCACGATGCCGCCGGTCTGCGCCAGCAGACGCCGGTCTGTGACCCGCAGCACCATATTGCGCGTCTGGCTGGCGTCAGTCACCTTCTCGATGCGGACGGTGTAGGCCTTTGGCTCCTCGCCGGAAACGGTAGCCCAGATCTCCGCGTCGCCGGGCACGACCTCCTGCGCAAAGGCCAGTTCCATTTTCTGCCCGGAAAATGCCGCCCGTGCCGTGCCGTAGACGCCGGTCGCCCCATTGATGCGGATGGTTCCGATGGCGTGTGTGCTCAGGAATTTTCCCTTCAGCTCTCCGGGGCTGCCCGCCGTTCCGCTGGTGCAGCCGACGATCTGGCAGGGCACGATCTCGCCGCTGCGCAGGGCCACGCTGGTGCCGGTGTCGCTGTCGCTGATGGGGTGTCCCAGCCCCGCAAAGATGCCGCTTTCCGCCACAAAAGTCAGTGTTCCCACTCCCGCCGAGGAGTCCCGCACCCACATGCCGGCACGCCACTGCCCGGCATCGGCGTCCCATACCGGGGTCAGGACCGTCCGCCGCTGTTCGCCATCGCGGACATAGACCACTTCCAGTTCCGCGCCACCTGCTGCGGCAAGTGCCTCGCTTACTTCATCGTTGGTTTCGGTCGGCGTCTGCCCCATCCGGATTACCCGGTCGCCCAGTTTTAAGCCCGCCTTCTTGGCCGGGTTCACAAAGCCGTCGGCAGTGCTCAGATCCGAAAAGCCCACCACGAGCGCCCCTTCCGAGAACATCTTGACACCGAACGGCGTGCCGCAGACGGTCAGCACCGGGCGCTCGGCCACAAAGGCGCGCACCGTGCGCACCGGGAACCATCCGCCCAGCGAAAGGGTCATCTGATAGCTGCCCGCAGCCTGCGTGCTGGCTGCGTTCCGGGTTCCGGTCTGATGCAGCGGCTCCACCCACGAAAAGCGCGGCAATGCCAGCGCCTGCCCCGGCTCCAGCAGGATCTCCGACGGCAGACTGTGCCACAGCCAGCCCAGCGCCGCCGCGGCCGTTGCCAGCGCATACACCGCCGCCAGCCGGAGCCAACGGCGAACCTTCGACCTTTGCATATTCTGCTTCCTTTCCGGTTCGGGCTGCCGGCACCTGCCCTGCCGGAGCACCCCGCAGCTTTTGTCTTTGAGGGTAGTATGCGCGGTTTTACAGCCGGATATCAGAGCTTTCGGAGATTGACATTTTTCTCCGGAACTGGTACTATATTAAGGATGTTTTCATTCCTTATAAATAAGCGGGTATGGTGGAATTGGCAGACGCGCAGGATTTAGGTTCCTGTGCCGCAAGGCGTGTGGGTTCGACCCCCACTACCCGCATAGCCAAAAACCGGCGCTGGTTCGTCAAGAACCAGCGCTCTTTTTCTTTCCTTGGTTACACTTTTGGTTACACTTTTATTTTTCACCTCTCCCACCCTCTTAAGCTTTTTAATACTTTTCTCTTCTTTCAATTGACTTGCAATATTATTTGTGCCATACTCTTGTTAGAGTTCGCCCACAAGCTATCGCTTGAATCTTCGGATTTCTTGTCGGTATGGTGGGGAGCTCTATTTTTATTGACAAATTGAGCATCTTACACTATATTAAAGGTGAAAGAACCGGGGAAGGCAGCCTCCTGAGTCAGCAATGGCTCTTGACGCACCTTGCGATCCAGCTCTCTTTCAGAAGAACCGGTAGGGGTTTCCATGTTGGAAGCGATTCCAGTATCGTACCCCTCTGACCCGGTTCTTTTTTCTTTGACGGGTATCCCATCACAAAACCCGGGCGGTGATTTTTCTCGATCACCGCCCGGGTCCTTTTTATCTTATCGCTTTTTCCGTTTCGGCGGTTCCTGCACTCCGCCCTGCCGGGCTTTTTCTTCCTGCAGTTTTCGCAGCACAGCGGCCAGCTCCGGCAGGGACGATACCTTATAATATCCTTCCTCAGTCTGGTCCAGCTTCCTCAGGCATTTCTTCAGTTCCGTCATTTCGGAAAGTGCTTTCTGCTCCGGCATTGTCTCCACCCTTTCGGCCATAGTTGTTCTTCTGCATCCATTGTATTGCAGTCTGACTCTTCTGTCAATCCGGGGTTTCCTCTGTGGTCGGAACAACTCCCTGTCGGAGCAGGTTTGCCACCGCCGGGTAAGGGTCAGGCTCACCGTATCGCCTGCCGACACGATGCCGCAGTTGTAGGGCGAATGAAGCCGCGGCGTCAGCATGAAATCCAGCCCTGTGATCTCCCGTGCGATCGGCTCCGGGAATTCGGCCTGTCCCAGATTGGACACGGTGATGCAGGAACTGTGCCCGCCGCAGATCTCGAACCCGGCCCGGACGGCAGCGCATTTCATCCAGAGCGGAAGCGCCGCTGCTTTTTGCGCCAGACGCACATTGGAAGCGATCATGCCGCGCAGGTTGGGATAAGCCGTCTGTGCCCGCAGTTTTTCCTGCAGCTTTTCCAGCGAGAAGATCAGCGTTGTGCGGGTAATGGCTCCGTTCTCCGGCGCGTCGTCCGTTTTTTCCAGAAAGCGCCTTACCAGCGCAAGGCCAAGGCCGTTGCCGTGGGTGGCGTGGCTGGAATCCCCCTGATAGAATTTGTCGTAGATATGCCGCATGGTTTCAGGCGTCATGCCGCAGCCGGTATCTTCCACCGAGACCAGCACCCGCCCCGGCTCCGTCCGCTGGTGCAGCGTCACAGTGCCGCCCTCCGGGGTGAACTTGACCGCGTTGGAGAGCAGGTTCGTCCAAACCACTTCCAGCAGACCCGGGTCGGCGTAAACCTCGGCGCGGTCCTCGAGGTCAGCTTCAAAAAAGAAAAATCCACGGAGCATCGATTTTTCATCGATATTCCGTGGATTTGTTCTGGTGCGAGGGAGGGGACTCGAAGCACTGTCATTTTAACGAATCAACGCTTTATTTCGAGTTTTCTCTACGTTTTCCTACAGTCCCGCAAATTCAGGTTTTACCGCTGACGTAGGCGTCCAGCAGGGCCGTGTATTTCTGGCTTTCGCCGTCCCGGAGATGCTGGTAGATGCGCCGAGTGGTCATGATGTCGGCATGGCCCAAAAGCTGCTGCGCCACCATATCCGGTACCCCCGCATAAAAAAGGTTCGTGGCAAAGAGATGCCGGAACTGGTGGGCCGTGACAAGCGCCCGATACTCCGTCCTGATCACCGTGCGCGGGGTCCGCTGCCCCCATGCTGGAATCTTAACCTCTCGGGTGTAGCTCTCGCACAAGCCCAGATCTCTGCAGTACATTGTCCAGCGGCGCTCGTATTGAGTCTGGGTCAGGGGCTTTGCCGTGCCGGACAGCACATAGTCCTCCGGGTCGTGAGCGGCCTTCCCTGCCTCCAGCATCGGCCGCAGCGGCGTCAGAATTGGGATGGTACGGTAGGCATTCTCCGTCTTCAGCAGTTCCTTATAGGGCTGGTTCCGGTCCCAGGGCATCGCCTGCACCGGAGTGATCGTACCGGCGTCCAGATCCACGTCCTTCCACTGCAGCCCGTTGGCCTCGCCCATCCGCAGGCCCGTGTATTCAAACAGCCACGCCCAGAAGCCGCAGCCCTCCGGGTGGGCATTGATGAGTTCCCGTTGCTCCTCGGTAGGCTCTCCCCTTTTGCCCTCACGCAGACCCGCCGGGAGCTTCGCCAGAAGCACCGGGTTTGCATTGCCGTGATAATTCGCGCACCAGTAGGAGAACACGCAGGAGAGCACGCTCTTTGCGTTTGCCACGGTGTGCTTGCTTTTGCCCTGGGTCTTCAGGTATTCCAGATACCCCCGGACAGCCTGCGGGTCGATGTCGTTCATCACGGTATCACCAAAGTGATCGCGGAACGGTTTAAGGTATTTCCGGTAGGCGTTCACCGTTCCGCGCCGGACGGGCGATGCATCGCTCAGGATATACTCCTCATACGCCGTACACACCGCCCGAAACGTGTAGCGCTTTTCTTTCGGGTTCATGCACTCCAGCTTGTAAGCCAGCACGGCGTCCTGGTATTTGCGCTCCGCCTCGGCTTTCGTCTTGCCGTAGAACACCCGGGACTTCGGCAGCCCCACCTGCCGGTGGATACAGACGCCGCCATCCGGGCGCTTTTTCTTTTCAGCCATAAAATTACACCTCCATAAGGGTATGGTTTGACAAGCCCGGCCGAAGGTGTTACACTACAGATGTCGGGTCTGTATTGTCCCACTTCGGGCAGACGATCTATTCAAAACGCTCTCGGTGTTCCAGCACCGGGGGCGTTTTTGCTTTATTCAACAGCTTCCAGTCGCAACATTTGTATAGTTGTTTGCAACATTCACGCGACTACAAACTTTCAAAAAGTTTGTAGTCAGGAAAAAACGAGGATTCATGCGGGTTTTCCGGATTTGACTACAATGACTACAGTAAATCTATATCCTGACCCTGAACAGAAGAAAACAAGAATATATTATGCGCGTATACCTTCCCGCGTAGGATTTATAGAGATTTTTGTAGTTTTGTAGTCAAGCCCAATGCCACCAGCCGACGGCTTTGCCCTCGATCTGAACATCGTTCATTTCTTCCCGGCGGCGGATGATGGATTCAAAAGCGGGATTCTCCGGCCGCAGCTCAATATAATCGGGGTGGAGATACACTCGCTTCAGTGTAGCTTCCTCACCGATGCGCACCGCGGCGATCTCGCCGTTCTCAACCTCGGGCTGGATATGGATGTACACCACGTCCCCGTCATAGATGCCCGCGCCGATCATGCTATCGCCTTTGCACTTCAGCGCGAAGTCGCAGCGCACATCCTCCGGGACGTCCACATCGCCCTCGCGGTTCTGGATGGCGGTGATGGGGTCGCCGCAGGCGATGGCCCCGATCAGCGGCACCTTCTTCATTTTCGGCAGCGGGATGAACCCCGGAGGGATGGTGGGCTGTTCCCCGGCTGGTTTCGTCCTCGGTAGGCTCTCCCGATCTGGCGGCACATCGTAGCCCATGAGCCATGCTTCCGCGACATTCAGCACCCGGGCCAGCTCATACACTGCATCCTGCTTACCCTCCCAGTCACCCTTCAGGTAGTGCGAGATGCTGTATTTGGAGATACCGGACATATTAGCCAGTTCAACCTGCTTCATGCCCCGCATGTCGAGGCCCTCTTTTAACCGTTGTGCGAAGGTGGCCGTCTTTTTTGCCATGATAAAAACCCCTTTCGTTACGTCTAAAGTGAGTATACCTCAACGGTTGCGAAAAATCAATACCGTCACGTTAGCAAATTGTGAAATCTCTATTTTTCTGTTGACTTTTGAAAACCGGCGTGGTAGACTGTGGCCGTGGTTGCGAAACCACAACATTCAAACAGGAGGTGACAACAATGGCACAGATGGATTATACCCTGCTGCGGGGTCGCATCCGTGATCACGGTCTGACCCAAAAGGAAGTCGCCGAAAAAGTCGGCATCAGTGAGGGCCAGTTCTGCCAGAAGATGTCCGGGAACTTTGCATTCCGGCAGGACGAGATCAACCGCATCAGCGACCTGCTGGACATCAAGGCGAGCGAGATTGGCCCGTTTTTCTTTTCACCGCAAAAGTTGTGATTTAACAACATAGGAGTAACCACACATGAAACGCCCCGAAGCCTGGCACGACGCCTACAAAGCCATCTACAGCAAGGTCGGCTGCATCCGCCTGACGGTGGGGCAGGCCGCCGAGCAGATGGGCACCACCGCGAAGCGGGTCACACAGCAGTACCCATACGGGTGGAGCGCGCAGGGCCGGGGCAAGACGATTCGGCTGGACACCCTGCTGGATCAGGAATTCAAACTTTACTGAGGAGGAGCGAATCATGAAGATTAAATCAAGAGTCTGGCACTGGCTGGCCGTGGCCTGCGGGAGCGTGGGTCTGCTGTACGGCATGGGGCTGGAGGGCAACACGCAGATCGGCGCACCGGTAAGCAGCGCCCAGTTCACGACCGTATTCATTCTGGTGCTGCTGAGCCTGCTGTTCCTGAAGCTGGGCTTCCTTGCGCAGGATCGCGAGGAGCGCGAAGCAAAGTGCCGCCGCTACGGCAGGATCAACCGCACCCACGCCCGCAACCCGGAATACCCGTCCCTGCCTGAACGCAGCCGCAGGGACGCATAAAGGAGGAAAAACAATGTTTCAGGACAAACGCCGGGGCGACATTTGGTGGGCGCAGGACACCACTCACAAACACGAGGACACCTGCCTGATCCGGGGTGATCGACCGGTGGTGATCGTCAGCAGCGACAGTGTCAACTGCAACACGCGCATCGTTACGGTGATTCCCCTGACCTCCAGCCCTGCGCAGCTGGCCCGCGGCGATGGCACCTACGATCAGGTTCTTTTAACCGGCTACGGCGCACCGAGCATGGCCCTGACCCGGCAGGTGCACGCAGTGGACACTGACGATCTGACTGAGTATCGGGGCCATTTGACGGATGCCGATATGCTCCGGCTGGACGCGGTCCTCCGCCGTGCGCTGGGGGTATGAAGTGGTACACGGCCTACCTCCACCGAACAGAGGAGATTCTCGCCTGCGGCACCGCGCAGCAGGTGGCCGAGGCTTTAGGGATGAAGATGGGCAGCTTTTACACGGCCGTCTCCCGGAGCCGGGCATGGAAAAACCGCAGATATGACTTCGTGATCGAAGAGATCAGCGAGGACGAATTTAAAAAGGAGTATGCCTCATGAAAACGCTTAAAGTCAGATTGACCTTTACCGAGCCGCTGCTCGGCACCTGGCCCGCCAATCAGAACGTGGCCCGCGAGTACATCGCGTCCAAGGGCCCGGACGCGGCCACCATCGAGGATGAAGTGGCTGCCCTGGGCGCGGATGCCGCAGCCGACAAGGCGATGACGGTATTCCCCCGCAACGAGGCCGGGCAGCCCATCCTGTATGATTATCAGGTAAAGGGATTCTTCAAAGACAGCTGCGGTATGCTGGGCCGCATCGGTGGCAAGGACGAGAAGGGCAAGAAGAAAGCCGTGAACGAATCCGGCAAGCTGACCGCCTACAAGAAGATCATCGACGGCCTGATCTTTGTCGGGCCCCGCCAGATTCCCCTGATCCTCAGCGGGGAGATGACCGAGTGCCAGCGCCCCTTGCGGGCCCAGACAGCCCAAGGCGAGCGCGTGAGCCTTGCCAACTCCGAGCAGATTCCCGCAGGCAGCACCTGCGAGTTCGAGATCACCTGCATGGACGATGCCCACGAAAAGGCGGTTCTGGAATGGCTGGACTACGGCAAGCTCCGGGGCCTGGGCCAGTGGCGCAACAGCGGCAAAGGCCGCTTCACCTACGAGCTTCTCGGCTGATCGCAAAGGCATCGGGCTGCCGTGCGACTGGCAGACCGGCATGGACGTTTTTCGCTGGTGGATGGAAGATAAAAACATTGCTGGCCAACTTAGTATGCTCGATGAGGAGGGAGATCAATGAGAATCTGTTCGCTGAAGGGGCGCGATGATGTCAAGAAAGACCCCGGCTGCGCCGTGGTGGAGCTGAGCGGGCTGGAGCTTATCGCGCTCAATAATATCTTGAGCAAGACTGCCAAGGAAGCCAAGTGCGATTCCGATTTGCTGGCCTGTATGGTTTGTGTAACGTACACGGCAAATGCTCTTGTGCAGCATGGATGTTTTGACCGCTTCGACCTGAATAAGCTGGAGGGAAAGCTCAGAAATGGAGGCAAGAGCAATGCGGACTCTGGCGGAGATTGACCGTGATATCGCCATTGCCCGTGAAGATGCCCGCCCCGGCATGGCAACGGCAAAGCACTGCTGTGGAAGCATAGCAAAGGCATTGAGTAGCTAAGACAGGCAAAGGCATAGCATGGCCTAGCGGCGCTGTGGCGAAGAGAAGCGGTGCAATGGCTATGCCTCACAAAGAGAAGCGGTGCAATGGCATAGCATCGTGACGCGAAGATAAGCTTAGCAAAGGCGAAGCTTGGCGAGGAGAAGCGCGGCAAAGGCACCGGCTCGCGACGCAGTGGTGGCGCGGCAAAGGCATAGCATTGTGATGTAAGGAGAGGCAGAGCAATGGCAAAGATACAGCTCCGAACTGCAAAGCGTAGATTCAACAGAATCTTTTTATAAAAGGAGCGTAACACTATGAATTTTGACCTTCACCTTTACGGCGAAACACCGGAAGAACTGCTGAACGTACTAGCTCACCTGGGCCACATGGACAGCAACTACCACACCCCTATCCCTAATGAGCGTCACCCTGCGCAGGCTCCCGCCCCTCAGCCCCAGAGCGAGCCTGTGACGCAGCCGGACAAGCCCAAGGCGCAGACACCTGCCAAGCAGAAAAAGGCCACACAGAAGCCCGCAGCGGCACCTGTGGAAGAGCCTGCAAACCCTACAACGGCAGAAGCCTCGGATTCTCCCTCGCAGGCGGATGCCGCACCGGTGACCTCAACCTCCGCGCCCGAATCCGAACCCGCTGCTGAGCCCGACCCTGCCACGCTGGACAAAATCCGCGATCTGGCCCGCAGCTTGATCGTGGCAGGCAAGCGAGCAGGTGTTCAGGCAGCCATCAAAGCCACCGGTGCTGCATCCATCTCCAAGCTGCCGCCTGACAGCTACATCAGCGTCTGGGAGGAGCTGCTCAAGTTGAAAGACGAGGGGGACGCAAATGCCTCCAATTAAACACGCCCTGCTGGGTGCCTCCAGCGCGGCCCGGTGGATCGCCTGCACCCCCAGCGCCCGGGCCACCGAGCACCTGCCCGAGGAGACCAGCAAGTACGCCGAAGAGGGCACCCAGGCCCACAAGCTGTGCGAGGCTTATCTCCGGTATAACCTGAGCCGGTGGGAGACGGCTAAAGGCATTCAGTGGGTGCCTGACAGCGGCTATGACGGTAATGGCCCTGGGCGCACCTCGGAAATGGTCAATGCCGCCAACCAATACATGGCTTTTGTATACCTCCAGTGGGGGCTTTACCTCCACCAGCCCGAGGTGTTCATCGAGCAGGAGGTGGACGTGAGCCAGTGGGTGCCCGGCGGCTTCGGCACCTGCGACTGCCTGCTGATCGGCGACGGCATCCTGCACATCATCGACTTCAAATACGGGCAGGGCGTGCCGGTGAACCCGGAGCACAACCCGCAGCTCATGTACTACGCCCTCGGAGCTTACGCCCTGTTTGACGGCATCGAGGAGGTCAGCACAGTGCGCCTGAGCATCGTGCAACCCCGGATGCAGGAGGAAACCCAGACCTGGGAGATTTCCCTGTCCGACCTGCTCACCTGGGCCCGGGAGGTGCTGCAGCCTGCCGCCGAAATGGCATGGCGAGGCGAGGGCGAGTTCAGCACAGGCCCCCATTGCCGCTTCTGCAAGGCGTACCCGAACTGTCGGGCATGGCAGGACAAGTACGGCGAGCTTGCCGGATTCGAGCCGCTGCCCCAGCCCGTTACACTGAGTGACGAAGAGCTGGGCGAGTGGCTGCAGAAGGTGCAGGGCCTCGCCGCCTATGCCCACGACCTGGAAGAGTACGCCCACAGTGCCCTGATGGACGGGCACAGCATCCCCGGCTGGAAGCTGGTGCAGGGCCGCAGCACCCGCAAATGGACTGATCAGGATGCGGCCTTTGCAAAGATGCAGGCGGACGGCATCGACGAAGCGATGCTGTACACCCGCACCCCCATTTCCTTGACCGTAGCCGAGAAGTTGATCGGCAAGAAGAAGTTTGCCGAGACCATGTCGGCCTTTCTTACCAAAGCGCCCGGCGCGCCCAAGCTGGCACCCGACAGCGACCCGCGCCCCGCCTACAACATCTTAGAGGGCTTCGAGCCCATGGAGGACTAACTATGAACGCAAACGAAGTGATCATCCCCTGCCGCCTTTCCTACGCCAACATCTGGGAGCCCAAGCAGGTCAACGGCACCGGCGACCCAAAGTACAGCTGCTGCCTGCTGATCCCGAAGAGCGACACCGAGACCAAGGCCAAGATCGACGCGGTGTTGGCCAAGATCAAGCGCGACCCTGTGGCGCTGGCCAAGTGGGGCGGCAAACTGCCCCCGAAGCTCAAGGAGCCCCTGCGCGACGGTGACGAGGAGAAGGACGACGAGAACTACGCAGGCTGCTGGTTCATCAACGCCAACGCCAGCGAGAAGCGCCGCCCCAAGATCGTGGACCGCCAGTGCGCCGACGTGCTGGATCAGGACGAGGTGTACAGCGGCTGCTACGCGCAGGTCAAGGTCGGCTTCTTCCCCTACAGCGCCAGCGGCAACCGCGGCATCGGCGCAGGGCTTGAGGTCATCCGCAAGGTGAAGGACGGCGAGCGCCTGTCCGGCGGCAACAATCTGGACGGCTTCGAAGAACTGGACGACGACGACAACGACTTCCTGAACTGAGCACCCGCACCGGAGACCCCGACAAAGGGCCTCCGGGCTTTTTGTCAGGAAAGGAGGCTCGGATGAAGAAACAGATTGTCACGGTGGATATCGAGACCTACTCCCCGCAGGACATCACCAAGGTCGGTGCCTACCGGTACGCGCAGGACCCAGACTTTGAAGTGTTGCTCTTCGGTTACTGCGCGGAAAACTCAGCCACACCGCGTGTACTGGATCTGACCAGCTGGCCGGACACGGTACATTTCCTTCGAGAGCAGCTACCGTGGCTGTTGGATGACAGATACACCAAGAGAGCGCACAACGCCGCCTTTGAGTGGTGGTGCTTGTCAGAGGCCATGGGCCTGAGCTGGGAGGAGCGCGTCGGGTGGCTGAGCCAGTGGGAGTGCAGCATGGTCCACGCCCTCTACTGCGGCCTGCCCGCCCAGCTGGGTGCCCTCGGCAAGGCCCTGAAGCAGCCGGAGGACGCGCTGAAGATGAAGGAAGGCAAAGCCCTTATCAAGTATTTCTGTTCACCCTGCAAGCCCACCAAACGCAACGGCGGGCGCACCCGCAACCTGCCCCAGCATGACCCCGACAAGTGGCGGCTGTTCTGCAAGTACAACGGCATGGACGTCATCGCCGAGCGCGCCAACGACCGCCGTCTGACGGCGTGGCCGGTGCCGGAGGAGATCATGCAGCAGTGGCGCGAGGACGTGGAGATGAACGCCCACGGCGTGGCGGTGGACATGGACCTTGTGACCGGTGCCCTCGCCTGTGCCGACCGGGTGGCCGCCGAACAGATGGACGAGTGCCGGAAGCTGACGAGACTGGAAAACCCCGGCAGCCGGGCACAACTGCTGGGCTGGCTGCAAGCCCGCGGTGTGCCGATGCAGGGTCTGACCAAAGAGGACGTGGGCAAAGCGCTGGAAAGCAACCTGCCCAGCGACGTGCGCCGAGTATTGACGTTGCGGCAGCAGCTGGGCAAGACCAGCATCACCAAGTACGAGACCATAGCAGCCAGCGCAGGGCCAGATCACCGGGTACGGGGCACGTTGCAATTTTACGGGGCCAGCCGGACAGGCCGCTGGGCCGGGCGGCTGCTGCAGGTGCAGAACCTGCCCCGCACTTACTTAGACCATCAGGAGGACTGGCGCGAGATCGTCAAGCTGCACGATCCTGACGCGCTGGCGCTGCTCACCGACAACGTGTCGGACACCCTGAGCCAGCTCATCCGCACCGCGCTGGTGCCGGGCGAAGGTTCCACCTTTGTGGACGCGGACTTCTCCGCCATCGAGGCCCGGCTGATCGCGTGGCTGGCAGGCGAAGAGTGGGTGCTGGACGTGTTCCGCACCACCGGCAAGATCTACGAGGCCACGGCAGCCCGCATTTTCGGCGTGCCATTCGAGACCATCGTCAAGGGCAACCCCAACTACAAATACCGCCAGCGCGGCAAGGTGGCAACGCTGGCCCTGGGCTATCAGGGTGGCGTCGGCGCGATGAAGCGCATGGGCGGCGACCAGCTGGGTCTGGACGACGCGGGCCTGCAGGACATCGTGAACCGCTGGCGCAAGCAGAACCCGAAGATCTGCAAGCTCTGGCGCAGGATGCAGGACGCCGCCGTGCACACCATCCGCACCGGCAAGACCACCCGCGTCCGGGAAGGCGTCATCTTCCGCAAAGAGATGAGCTGGGAGTGTCCCTTCCCGTTTCTGACGCTGGAATTGCCCAGCGGACGGCGGCTTTTCTACGCCGACCCCGGCACCACGCCGGACGACCGCATCACCTATAAAGAGTGGGACAACGGCGGCTGGCGCGAAGCCGAGACCTACGGCGGTAAGCTGACCGAGAATCTCACCCAAGCGGTGGGCCGGGATTGTCTGGCCTTTGCACTGGACAATCTTCGCATGGCAGGCTACCAGGTGGTGTTCCACGTCCACGACGAGGTCATCATCGAGCTTCCGATCACGCAGGACGCGGAAGCCGCGCTGGACAACGTGGTACGCATTATGAGCCTCGTGCCGCCCTGGGCCGAGGGCCTGCCCTTGAACGCCGCAGGATGGTACGGCGATTTCTTTACAAAGGACTGACGACGATGAAAAACGCAATGACTTTTGAAAAAGCCGCAGTCTACGCGGTCGAACAGGCGTCAGCGCTGACCCGGCTGCAGCATGAGTACGACGCACTGTTCAACGCCAAGCGCTACGGAGAGGCGCAGGGCGTGCGCCACGCGATCAACATCGTACTCCGAATGGATGTGCACATCATCCCGCAGACTGAATGGAGGGAGACACGGAAATGAGAAAAGCACCCGAGCTTCGCACTTTAGACGACACCTTCACCTGCGTCTGCGGAGCGCCGCCCTACGACCCGGAGCGGCACCCCCACGGCGCGGTCGGCCTGACCCGCTACCGCAAAAGCAAGTACGGCAGCGACGGCGGCTACTCCATCGTCTGCTGCCGCTGCGGACGGGTCGGTGAGCGGGGCCGCACTGTCGCGGACGCGGTGGCAAGATGGGACGGCCATCTTTACAAATACGGCCCGCTGAAGGAGGAGACATCATGAGCGCTACACCCATCGAGATCAGCGTGGCCGTCAGCCGCACGGCGGCGCGCTGGATAACGGCATCGTTCGCAAGTTGGAATAAACTCACCGAAGAGCTGGGCAAGCTGATGCGCAACAACTGCGGCCCCGAGACCCATGCCGAGTACATGGCCCTGCCCAAGGCTGAGCGGGACAGGCGCAAGGACGTGGGAGGCTTCATGGGAGGCACCTTACGGGATGGCCTGCGCCGCCGCGGCTGCTGCACCGGACGCAGCCTGATCACGCTGGACATGGACAACTGCGCACCCGGCAGCACCGGGCAGTGGGTCAGCACCATCCAGAGCATGGGCACGGCGGCGGTCTACTCCACCCGCAAACACGACCCGGAGCACCCGCGGCTGCGCGCCATCTTCCCCACCGACCGCGTGATGCAGCCGGAGGAGTACCAGCCCTGCGCCCGGATGCTGGCTCAAATGCTCGACCCCACCATGGCAGTATTCGACCCGACCACCTTCGAGACCGAGCGCCTGATGTACTGGCCCAGCCGCAGCAAAGACAGCAACTGGGTGTGCAGTTCCACCGAGGACGGCAGCCGGGTGTGCGTGGATGACCTGCTGTGGCTGTACGCCGACTGGCACGACGTCCGGCAGTGGCCTGCGTGCCCCTCTGAGACGGTCCAGTGCCCCGGCAGCAAGCAGGCCGACCCCACCACAAAACAGGGCCCTGCGGGCGCGTTCTGCCGGACCTACGACGTGCCCGCAGCGATTGAGAAGTTTCTCCCCGGTGTGTACGTGGATGCAGGCGCAGGCCGCCTGACCTACGCCGCAGGCAGCACCACCGCAGGCGCGGTGCTCTACGACAACGACACCTTTTTATACAGCCACCATAGCACCGACCCCGCAGGCGGCAAGCTGCTGAACGCATGGGACCTGGTGCGCATCCACAAGTTCGGTGATCTGGACGCAGATGCCGCTCCGGGCACGCCCGCCGCTTCCCTGCCCAGCTGGCAGGCCATGCGGGCGCTGGCCGAGAACGACGGCCCCACGGCGGCGCTGCTGCGGCAGGAGGATCTCGACCACGCGCTGGAGGGTTTCGACCCGCTGCCGGAGGAAGAGACCGACCCGGACAAATGGCAGGAGAAGCTGACCCGCACCCAGAAGGGCGCGCTGGCCTGCACAATCCAGAACGCCTGGGTCATCCTCGAGCACGACCCAGCGCTGAAAGGCCGCATCTGGAGCGACACCTTCTCGGAGCGGTTACGCTGCAAGGGGCCGTTCCCGTGGAGCGACAACCCGCAGGAGCGTGACTGGCGAGACGAGGACGACGCAGGCGTGCGGTGGTACCTCGAGACCGTCTACCACTTCAGCGGCGTCAACAAGGCCGCCGACGCGGTGGCGCTGACCGGCGACAAACACCGCAAAGACCCGGTGCGGGAATACCTAAGCGGCCTCGTGTGGGACGGCGTGCCCCGGCTGGATACGCTGTTCATCGACTACTTAGGCGCGGATGATAGCAGCTACACCAGAGCGGTGACGCGGAAGATGTTCGTTGCTGCGGCGGCGCGGTGTTTCCGACCGGGCTGCAAGTTCGACCAGATCTGCATTCTGAGCGGCAGGCAGGGCATCGGCAAGAGCCTGCTGCTCTCCCGGATGGGCAAGGAATGGTTCAACGACAGCATCACGAGCTTTGACGGCAAGGAAGCCCGCGAAAATCTGCGTGGTGTCTGGATCGTCGAGCTGGGTGAAATGACGGCCTTCTCCCGCAGCGAGAGCGAGGCAGCCAAGCAGTTCCTGAGCCAGACAGAGGACCGCTACCGTGCCGCTTATGGCCGGAGAACGGTGCAATACCCCCGCCGATGCGTGTTCTTCGGCACCTCCAACAGCGCCGATTTCCTCCGCGATACGACCGGCAACCGCCGATTCTGGCCCGTAGATTGCAGCTTTGAGCGCCGCACGAAGGTCGTGCACGACGATTTGACCCCCGCAGAAGTGGACCAGCTGTGGGCCGAAGCGGTGGACCGGTTCAACGCCGGAGAAGAGCTGATCCTCCGGGACGAGCTGCAAAAGGCCGCTCTGGCAGAGCAGCAGGCGCACACCGAACGCGATCCGTGGGACGGTGACATCCTCGAATTTCTGGAAAAACCGGTGCCGCTGGACTGGGCGAAGCGCACGGTAGACGAGCGCGTTGCATGGTGGGAGAACGGCCCGGCTGGGGGCACTGCCACCCAGCAACGCACCACGATCTGCGTCAACGAGATCTGGCGGGAGGCGCTCGACAGCACCGGAAAGGCCCCCGACCGGATGCAGTCCAAGCGCATTGCAGCTGTGCTGAACAGCGCCCCGAACTGGCAGCCCGCGAAGTATCCACAGCGCCATGGGCCCTACGGGATGCAGCGGATCTGGCGCAGAAAATCGGAGTAATTACCCCGTCAAAAACGTGCATACAAAGCCCGCCGAAACCCGCCGCCGTGCATACAAAGCACCTGCGGCAAGGTCGGCAAAAATGCATACACGAACATACAGAAAAGCATGAATTTTTTGTAAACACGAGGGATTCAAGAAAACCAGCATACGGTGCATACAGAGCCGACATACACACTTTTTGGAAGTCGTATGCGTGAAAAAGTGAGTGTTTATGCGGCTTTTTCGGTCAAAACAAACTCAACATACAATCTTTTCCCCTAGAAGAAGAAAAAAGAAGAGAAATAAGACGTGCGCGTAAAGCGCCCGCACGTACACGCTTACACGCGTAGGGATATAAGGAGCCTCGGTATGTTTTGTTACATGTATGCACGGACAAACGAGCGAAAGGAGAAACTACAATGCCGACAAATAAGCCCCTCGAAAAGAGCATCGAGAACATCCTGCGCAAGGCCGTGGAGGACGAGGGTGGGGTGTGCCTGAAATGGACGTGCCCCGGACACAGGGGTGTGCCGGACCGGATGATCCTCTTCCCCGGCGGAGTCATCGCCTTTGTGGAGCTCAAGCGCCCCGGAGCAAAGGTCAAGGCGGGAGGATTGCAGGAGTGGTGGCGGCAGCGTCTGGCCGAGTTCGGGTTTGCATGCTACGAGATCAGCACGGCAGAGGATGCCAAGGAGCTGGCGAATTACATGAGCACCCTGAGCTTCTACTCCATGGTGGACACAGCCGACTGACGCGCTGCCCTAAAAGAAACAGAGGTCAAAGCAATGCAGCAATTTCACCCGCACCCATATCAGCAGGCGGGCATCGAAGCGATCCTCGAGAAGCCCGGCGTGGCGCTCTGGATGGAAATGGGCCTGGGCAAGACAGTGGTCACCCTGACCGCCATCGACCAGCTGATCTACGACCGGCTGGAGATCAGCCGGGTGCTGATCGTAGCCCCGAAGAAGGTCGCAGAGGCGACGTGGCAGGACGAAGCCGCCAAGTGGGGGCACCTGCAGCACCTGCGCATTTCCACCGTGCTGGGCACCGAGAAGCAGCGCAAGGCAGCTCTGGCAGCCCCGGCGGATATTTACATCATCAACCGCGAGAACGTCCCCTGGCTGGTACACACGCTGGGCCGGGGCTGGAACTTTGACATGGTGGTTCTGGACGAGGCATCCAGCTTCAAGAACCACGCGGCCCAGAGGTTCAAAGCCCTGAAAGCCGTGCGCCCCAGAATCCACAAGGTGGTGGAGCTGACCGGCACGCCAAGGCCCAACAGCCTGCTGGACCTCTGGGCCCAGATCTACCTGCTCGACCAAGGGGAACGGCTGGGCCGGTACATCACTCACTACCGCAAGGACTACTTCTGGCCCACCGAATACAGCTACGAGCCGAAGGACGGTGCCGCCGAAGCGGTGGAACGCCGCATCAAGGACATCGTCCTGAGCTTCAAAGCCGCCGACCACCTGACCCTGCCGGAGAAGATCATCGACGATATCCCGGTGGTGCTGGACAAGCCCGCCAAGGCTGCCTACAAGAAGCTGGAGAAGGACTACCTGCTGGACGTAGACGGCGAGACCATCACCGCCCAGCAGGCGGCAGCCCTGACCGGCAAGCTCCTGCAGCTGTGCAACGGCAGCATCTACGACGAGAGCGGCACGGTGCACCAGATCCACCGGTGCAAGCTGGATGCCTTTGATGAACTGATCGACGCGCTGGACGGCCAGAAAGCCCTCGTGTTTTACGGTTTCCGCTTCGACGAGGAGCAGCTCACCGAAACACTGAAAGCACACCACAGGGGCCTCAGATTCGCCGTGCTGGACAATGAGCACGACGTAGCCGCATGGAACACGGGAGAGCTGGATGTTCTGCTGGCCCAGCCCGCCAGCTGCGCCTACGGCCTGAACCTCCAGCAGGGCGGTCATCACCTGATCTGGTACAGCCTGCCGTGGAGTCTGGAGCTTTACGCCCAGGGCGAAGCACGGCTCTACCGGCAGGGCCAGACCCAGAGTGTCATCGTCCACCGGCTGATCGTCAAGGGTGGTGCGGACGAGATGGTGGTCAAGGCGCTGAACCGCAAGGACACCGACCAGAACAGCCTGATGCAGGCAGTAAAGACCCACATTCAGGCAGCGAAGAAGGGAGACAACAAGTGAGCACCCGAGCATTCCGCAGGCTTTCCCGCGCAGAGCGTCGCGGCTTTATCAACACCATCGAGGACCCGCTGACCCGCCGGGCATTCGAGATCGTATTTCTGGGTCCGGGCAAGGTCAGCTGGCGCAAGGCAGCGCTGCTCTACGGCGGCGGCATTTCCCCCGAGACCCTGCGGGTCTGGGTGTGGCAGGAGCTGCAACGCGCATGAGCCGCAGAACGCCGCCGTGAGCGCCGCAGCAGCGCAGGCGGTAAAGCTCCCGCCCGATTCACAAAAACCCGTCACGGAGGCCCGCAGCGGCGGCTGTGCGCAAGTCATAACGTTTTCACCAAGAAACCCATGCTATGCTCTTCTGGATAACACACAGGAGGGTGGAGCATGGGTTTTTCTAACGAGCGGATGAGGACGGGCCAGCTGGTCAACTGGTTTCTGCTGGACGGCCTCGAGCTGACCCCGGCGGGCAATCCCGTCACTAAAGCCCTGCCGTTGCCCTTTGGGGTCGATCACCTGATCGGTTTCAACGAGCTGCTGACCTGCAGGCACCCGGAGAATGCAGGCGTGCACTTCTTCCTCGACGATTACCAGTTCGAGCGCTTCTGGAGGCAGCCGCAGCGGTATCTCGATGCGCTGGCAAAATGCCCGCTGGTGCTCGGCCCGGACTTCTCGCTTTACACCGACTTCCCCGCGCCCATCCAGCACTGGAACCACTACCGGAACCAACTGCTCACCGCATGGCTGCAGCACAACGGGGTCTGCGCCATTCCGGCAGCAAGCTGGTCGGATGAGGACAGCTTCCACTGGTGCTTCGACGGCATCAGCAAAGGCGGCGCGGTGGCAGTGAGCACGGTGGGCTGCCTCGTCCACAAGGACGCATCCGATGGTCTGATGGGAGGGCTGAAAGAGCTGATCCGGCAGACCGAGCCGTCCGAGATTCTGGTCTACGGCAAAACGCCGCCTGCAATGGCAGCACTGCTGCGGGAGCACAGCATCCCGTGGCAGGCATTCCCGCACAACATGGCGACCCGCGTAAGGGCCAGAGAGGAGGCGCAGTGATGGGCGGCAGAGGCAGCAGCATGAGAGGTTCCCAGGGCATGGGAGGCGGCGCAGGAGCGCCCGCAGCAGCCGCACAGGCGATGCCCACGATTCAAGCAGCACCGGCAGCTCAGGCAGCGCCCCAGCAGGCAGGCCCACCCACCGGCGCAAACGGCTTCGGCCATCTGACCCCGCAGCAGGTCTCCGCGATGGAGAGCGCCGCGCAGCGGCAGATGATGCGCGACCCGGCGCTGGCAGCAGGCGTGACCGACTACATCAATCCGGTCATGCAGAGCAACGGCAAGGCCCTGAGCCAGAACGCCAACTGGGCAGCCGCCAATAAGCTGCCATTGACCGCACGGCAGCAGGCCATGATGGACGCAGTGGACAAGCTGGCAAAGCCCATCGGGCAGGAGACCACCCTGTACCGCGCCGACCACGACGACTTCCTGAAGCGCCTGAAGGTCAACAACTACCAGAGCATGAGCGACAGCCAGCTGCGCAAGGCGCTGGTGGGTAAGACCTGGACGAACGACTGCCTGGAATCCACCGCCTACGACAGCCGTGACAACCCCTTCTGGCCGCAGCCCGGCGGCAGCCGCAGTGCAGGCAAGCATGGGCAGGGCGGCTCCGTTTCCGGCAACCGTGAGGTGCTGATCCGGTATCACACCGCCAAGAGCACCCGGGCGGCCTTCATCCAGCCCAGTCAGTCGGAGGCCGTTCTTGCCGTTGGCACCCATCACAAGATCACCGGTGTCCGTTCTACCCACACCGGCCCGTCCCGCACCTACGGTTCCGGCAAGCGCGTGATTGAACTGGAAATCGAAGTGTGGTAAAATCAATCTGGAGGTATCTCACTATGGCAAAAGCAAAGGTTTCCGCAAAGAAGCGGAAAGAGATCGAAGCGGCAGAGCAGAAATTCCGGCCCCTCGACACTCCGGCTTCCCCCTACCCCTTCCCTAATCTGAGCATGGAGAAGCCCGCCAGCAAGAAGAAAACCACCAAGGCGAAACCCAAGAAAAAGTAAATCATAACGTTTTGCCCCTGCTTTTCATGTTACCCTTGACCGAGAAATTCACGGCCAAGGGAGGATTCACATGGGCGGCAGAGGCGGAAGTATGGGCGGCAGCCACGGCATGGGCGGAGGCGGCGGTGCAGGAGGTGCAGCGAAAGCAGCGGCAGCATCCCAGACCCGGGAGCAGCAGCTGCTGGAACAGATCAAAGGCAACCCGGCGGCCCTGATGCAGATGAGTGATCAGGATGCAGCGGATACCGTAGCGGCGGTTGAAAAGCAGGCCATTGCAACGGATGGCTCTCAGCGCGACTGTTTTGTGCAGCGTTACATGGCTGAAATCGGCTGGGCCACAAACAAACCGGAGCTACTCACCGACGCAGCCTACGAAAAAGCCCGGAAAAAAGCCGGTGAAGAGTCCATGTACCACGCGGACAAAAACTTTGGAGGTAAACCCGGAAAGCACTACAACCAACAGCTGCAGACCGGTTCTACGGCATACTATTCTGAGGGTTACTCCGGTGCAGGAACTTACTGGGCACACAACAGTGCAGCGGATTCTGCTTGCTATGGTAGATATCAGGTCAAGGCGTTCCTCAACCGCAAAGCCAAACTCGTCACAACGTACACCTTGGCAAACGACGCGCGCCAGCTGAAACGCCAAAAGCCGAAGCTGTATGCGGCGCTCATCGGAGCAAAACGCGGGTATGGTCGTAACGAGGAATCCCTGTACCCAATTCTTGCCGCCGCAAGAGGCTGCAATGTCATCGTCCGCGACACCTTCAGCCCCCAAGTATCACGCTCCGCAGGTCAATACATAGTGACGCTTGACCGAGGCGCGCTTACCATGAGCAAGAAAACCGTCGCAGGGGCAACCACATACATGAACAACTGGTAAGGAGGATTTACCATGGCAATCACGAAAGAGGCAGAAAAGCTGATTTCTCAGTTGGAAAACAGTCCTGAAGGGCGGAAACACGGCAGAGACGCCCGCGCCTACGCAGTAGACAACTGGAAAATCCACACCGGCGAATGGGAGAAACCTGATGGTTGGAAAGACCCCTACGCCAAGCTGGACAAGACCACAAAGGCCAAGCCCAAGACCACCAAGGCGAAAGCCAAAAAGTAAGTCATAACGTTTTTACCCTAGGCTCTCTGGTACAATTGCCAGAGAGCCTATTTTATTGCCCGGAGGGATTGCATGGAGAGCGTGAAACACCAAATCGAGTACAAACGGCTGGACGAAATCCGCCCCTATGACAATAACCCCCGGCGCAACGACGAGGCCGCAAAAGCCGTGGCCAACAGCATCAAAGAGTTCGGATTCCAGTCCCCCATCATCGTGGACAGGGACGGCGTGATCATCGCCGGACACACCCGGTACAAGGCCGCCCGGAGGCTCAAGCTGCAGGAGGTGCCGGTGATCGTAGCCGCAGAGCTTGACCCGGAAAAGGTCAAGGCCCTGCGCATCGCCGACAACTCCACCGGCGAGGTTGCCCAGTGGGACCTGCAGCTTCTGGTGCAGGAGCTGACCGGCATCGAATATGACATGACCGACTTCGGTCTGAACCTCCAGATCAAGATCGACGAGGAGGTCAAGGAGGACGACTTCACCGCAGAGCCCCCGGAGCAGCCCATCACCCAGCGGGGTGACATCTGGCTGCTGGGCGACCACCGGGCCATGTGCGGCGACAGCACCAGCCCGCAGGACGTGGAGCGGCTGATGGACGGCCAGCTGGCCGATCTGCTGCTCACCGACCCGCCCTATAACGTGAATTATCAGGGCTCGAACGGCAAGAAGATCGAGAACGACAACATGGCGGAGAGCCAGTTCCGGCAGTTCCTGCTTCAGGCATACAGCCGGGCCTTCGATGCCTGCCGCACCGGTGCCAGCGCGTACATTTTCCACGCAGACACGGAGGGCGAGGCGTTCCGGGCCATGTTCCGGGAGGCGGGCTGGGGTTTGCACGGGTGTCTGGTCTGGGTCAAGAACAGTCTTGTTCTCGGCCACAGCGACTACCAGTGGCAGCACGAGCCCTGCCTGTACGGCTGGAAGCCCGGTGCGAACCACTACTTCATCAACGACCGCAGCCAGACCACCGTCATCGACGATGCAAAGCCGGACGATCTGCGGCACATGAAGAAGGATCAGCTGCTGGACTGGGCCATCAAGGCGCAGGCGCTGCTGACCCAGAAGCCCAGCAGCGTGATCCGCTGTGACAAGCCGCCCCGCAACGCGGAGCACCCCACCATGAAGCCGGTGGTGCTGTGCGGCAGGCTGATCAAGAACAGCTCCCTGCCCGGCCAGACCGTGCTGGACCTGTTCGGCGGCAGCGGCTCTACGCTGATCGCCTGCGAGCAGCTGAGCCGGAAGTGCTACACCATGGAGTATGACCCGCGCTATGTGGACGTGATCGTCCAGCGCTGGGAGGACTTCACCGGTGAAAAGGCCGTCCGCCTGAAATAACCATTCCCCGCCGGGGCAGGTTTTTTACTCCTTTCCCGCCCCGGCATTTTTCATAGCCAAAACGGCACGCACACGGGTCATCCTCCGCCCGCAGGGCTCTGGAAGCAGAGCCGGTGCGTGCCGTTTTCTCATACGGAGGTGAAACCTTGGCACGAGAATCCCAAATCAGCAAGTGGAGCAGCCCCAGTGGCCTGCTGCGATTGCAGCGGCTGGCGATGCACGGTCTGACGCAGGCAGAGATCTGCGAACAGATTGGCGTGCCGGTGCGCACCTTCCGGCGCTGGTGCACGCAGGATCCGCGCATCAAGCAGGCCCTCAGCGTAGGCGCGGAGGCGGCACTGGCCAGCGTGGAGAACGCCCTGTTCAAAAAGGCCCAGAGCGGCGATCTGGGCGCAATGTGCTTCTTCTTGAAAAACCGTGACCCGGAGCATTGGAGCGAGCACCCGGAGCTGAGAGGTTACGACGGAAAGGTGGTGTTTGTGGATGACATACCAAAGACGGCAGCCCCCAAACCTGCTGAAGCAGCAGCTGAAACTAAGCAGCCTGATCATCCCTGAATACTACGCCGCCCACACCGCCATCTGGTCGGGTGAGTACAACGAGTATCTGGGCGACGGAGGGCGCGGCTCTCTCAAATCGACGTTTGCCGCCACCGAGGTGGTGCTGCTGGTGATGCGGGTGCCGAACATCCACGCGGTCGTCCTGCGCAAGGTGGGCAACACCCTCGCCACCAGTGTCTGGCCGGAGTACAACCGCGTCATCGACCGCATGGGCATCCGGCATTTGTGGAAGCAGACCAAGAAGCCCTATACCCTGACCTATATCCCCACCGGGCAGACCATCCAGTTCTACGGTCTGGACGACCCCGGCAAGCTGAAATCCATCGCTGTGCCGTTCGGCTACTTCGGCGTGATGCACTTTGAAGAGTTCGACCAGTACGACGGCCCCGAAGAGGTGCGAAACGTGGAACAGTCGGTGTTCCGTGGCGGCCCCTTCAGCTTTTCCTTCAAGACCTTCAACTCCCCCGCCATGGCGCGGCATTGGGTCAACCGGTACAAGCGGGATGCAAAGCCGAAGCAGTTCCGGCATCACACCACCTACCTGACTACCCCGCCCGAATGGCTGGGCCCCCGCTTCTTCGATGACGCTGAGACCCTGAAGCAGCGTGACCCGGTGGCCTACGCCCACGAGTATCTGGGCGAGGTGGTGGGCTGCGGCACCGCCGTGTTTGAGAATCTGGAGCTGCGGCCCATCACCAGCGAGGAGATCGCCGGGTTTGACCGCCGCTATTACGGCCTTGACTTTGGCTGGTACCCCGACCCGAACCATTTCGGCGGCATGAGCTACGACCACGCCCGGCAGACCGTCTACATCTACGAGGAGCACCGGGCCCAGAAAGAGACCGACGCCCAGCTGGCCGAGGTGCTCAAACGGCACCTGCACGATGAGATCATCGCAGACAGCGCGGCCAACCGGTCGATCGCTACACTGCGGGATCTGGGATTCAGCCGCCTGCGTGGCTGCCGGAAGTACGCCGCCCACGGCGGCACATCCGTCACCGACGGCATGAAGTGGCTGCAGAGCCGCGCAAAGATCGTCATTGACCCCCAGCGCTGCCCATGGACGGCCCGGGAATTTTCAGAGTATGAGTACGCCCTCGACAAAAAGACAGGCGAAGTGATGCCGGGCTTTGTCGATGCGGCAAACCACAGCATCGATATGACCAGATACGCCCTTGAGGACGTCTGGCAAAAGAGAGGTGTACAGAACGCATGATAAACCACGCCGACATTGAGAACATCATCGGCTGCAAGACCCTTGTCACCAACCAGATGCAGCGGGCCATTGAGGACTGGTACGATGCAGCCATTCACGGCCTGCCGCTGGACAAGAATCCGGAAACCCTGACCCTCGACCTGCCCGCGCTGATCTGCGCAGAGCTGGCACGACTGACCACGCTGGAGCTGGAAGCCACGGTGGAGGGCAGCGACCGTGCCGACTGGATCAACGCCCAGCTGCAGCGGGTGCTCACGCCCCGCAGACGGCGCATCTTCACGGTGGCGCTGGCCCTTGGCAGCGGCATTTGGAAGCCCTACCAGAGCGGCAAAAAGCTGGGTATTTCCTTCTGCAACGCGGCCCGGTACTTCCCCGTGGCCCACGACGCGGAGGGCAGCCTGACCGAGGGCGTGTTCATCGACAGCATTCAGGATGACGATAACTACTACCACCGCATGGAGTGGATGCACGTGCTGGAAAGTCGCGCAGATCTGCGGGATGAAGAGCTGGCGCAGCTGGAAGATTATGACCTCGCAGCGCCCGCACAGTTCCCCTGCACCAAAGTGGTCAACCTGGCCTTCCGCAGCGCAACACAGGACAGTCTCGGCAGCCCGGAGGATCTGAGCATCCGCCCGGAGTGGGACGACATCCAGCCGGTGGCCTACCTGACCGGGCTGGAAAAGCTCCCGGTGGGTTACTTTGTGACGCCCATCGTCAACAGCATTGAACCGGACAGCGAGCTGGGCGCGGCTATGTTTGAACCCGCCCGCAAGCAGATCATCGACGCCGATGAACAGTACACCCGGCTGGACTGGGAGTACGAGGGCGGCGAGCTGGCCGTGGACACGGACGAGAAATTTCTCAAGCCCTGTGCCGCCGGGCAGCAGCTGTCCAAAGCACAGGCGCTCAGGGACTACGGCGTACCGCCGGAAGCCATCGACAGCACTGCGCCCCATCATAGAGAGCGACTGTTTCACGGCATCGATGTCAACACCGGCATCACGGACAGTGCCCCGTTTTATCAGGTGTTCTCCCCTGCCCTGCGTGACGGCAGCTACCTGTCCGGTCTGAACCAGTATCTGCGCAATGTGGAAAGCCACTCGGGCCTGAGCTTCGGCGTGCTGTCTCAGGTGGCAGACGTAGAAAAGACCGCCACCGAGATCGTCAGCAGCAAGCAGAAATTGTACTCCACTGTTTCTGACCTTCAGGCAGCGCTGGAGGATGCTCTGCGCGGCCTGATCGACGCGCTGGACTACTGGGCAGACCACACCCCCGGGGCACCCGGCAAGGGCAAACTGAACATCTCCTTCAAGTGGGACGACAGCATCATCCTTGACCGCCTGTCCGAGATGGCCCAGTGGCAGCAGGAGGTCAGCATGGGCCTGCGCAGCAAGATCGAGTACCGGATGCATTTCTTCGGCGAGGACGAAGAGACCGCTACACGGGCAGTGCAGGCCATCCAGCGGGAAGCTGGGGCTAACGACATCCTGAAGGGAGTGATCGACAATGGCGACGGCTAAAGAGACAAAGTTGCGGACGGAGCGCACCGCAAAGCGGCTGGACTGGCTGCACGACAACGCCCGCGTCCTGCGCAGCCCTGCACTCTGGGAGCGATACTATGAAGCAAAGCACATCACCGAGCTGCTGGGCTTTCAGGTGAAGATGCACGAGGGGCACCATGAGGTGACACCTTGCTGACCCCGGACGAAGTTAACGGCTACGCTGGGCTTATGGCGGCCCCGTGGGACGAGCTGAGCGAACGCATCCTAAGGGACATGGTGCGCCGGATCGTCAAGGCGGGCAAGATCACCTCCACAGCGGAGTGGCAGAGCTTCCGGGCGCAGGCGCTGGGCGCGAGCCGGGCATACCTTCTGCGACAGATGCAGGCTATCGTGCAGGAGCTGGGGCCCCAAGAAGCCGCTGTGTTTGCCCAGGCAATAAAACAGGCATACACCAAGGACGTGCTGGATGCAGCCGCGGCAGGCCGCTCTCTGGCCCCTCTGGGCGAGAGTGAGGAAGCGCAGCAGCTGCTGGAAAGCGGCTATCGGCGTACCATGAACACCCTGTACAACCTGACCCAGACCCGCGCTGTGATGGGCAACCAGAACATGGTGGAGACCACTCAGCGGCAGCTGGCTTATTATCTGGACATGGCGCACATGGATGCCGCCAGCGGCGCGTTCAGCTCCGACGATGCAGCACGGCGAGCGTTGAATGCTTTAGCAGCAAAAGGTGTGGGGGCTATCACCTACCCCAGCGGCCACGTGGACACGCTGGACGTAGTGGTGCTGCGGGCTACCCGCACCGGCATCAACCAGACTGCCGGAGAGATCACCCGCCACAACGCAGACGCACTGGAATGCGATTTGATGGAGCTGGATGCCCATGTGGGTGCCCGCACCGGCGACGGCGGACAGGACCTGACCAACCACAGCTGGTGGCAGGGCCAGATCGTCAGCCGCAGCGGTCGGCACGGCTACCTCTCGCTGGACGATATCGGCTACGGCGACGTGCGCGGCTTCATGGGGGCCAACTGTGCCCATAACTGGGCAATGTACTGGGAGGGCGCAAGTGTTCGCAGCTACACCCCCGAACGGTTGGCTGCAATCAATGCCGCTACTGTAACCTACAACGGTAAGGGTATTGGCCGGTATAAGGCCGCCCAGATGCAGCGCGCTCAGGAGCGGCAGATCAGGGCCGACAAGCGAGCTTTTCTCGTAGCTAAGGAAAGCGGCCAGAAGGACACAGAAAAGGCCGCAGCAGCAAAGCTGGCGGTCTCTCGTGCAAAGCTAAAAGACTTCCTCAGTCAGACCGGGCTGCAGCAGTACCAGCTGCGGGAGAGCGTGCCCGGCTTCGGCCGCAGCGAAGCAGCCAGCGCCGCAGCACAGGCGCGGAAATGACCCGGCTGGACTTCCTCGGAGGGCTGTGTTATAATGCAGCCATGAAAAAGGGAGGTTTCAAATCATGAAAAGAATCAGAACCGGTATTCTTCTGCTGGCCGCTGCGGCTCTTCTGACGGCCTGCTCCGGCAGCGCTTCCAGCAGCACCGCAGCCAGCGCATCGAGCGAGGCTGTGTCCAGTGAAACGACCGCCGTCAACAGCAAAGCAGCGGTGAGCGAGAGTGCCGCCGCAGAGCCTTCTGCGCTGGACGGGATCAAGTTCACGGTCAGCAAAGTCCGCAAGGACAACACCGGCAACTGGCGCATCTCCTGCATCGCCGAGAATCTCGAGATGAAGGATCACGCGCTGGAGTATTATAACCAGTATTTCACCGACGACAGCGAGATCCACTTCATCGTCAACTTCAACTACAACACCACCACGAAGATCATGGTCTCCGGCGGCCAGTTGGATGTAACCGTGCAGGATTATGTGCCGAAGGAAGAGCACGACGCCAATGTTCTGGGCAGCGGAACGCTGCTGGGTGAATATTTCGTGGACAAAGAGACCGGCGAGATCGAGCAGATCCAGTAAGAAATCAGCTACACAAAAAGCCCTGAAGGAATGCACCTTCAGGGCTTTTCTCGTACCGGTAATTCACTCGCTGTAGTCGATCGCATAGCCGTTATACAGGAACTCTTCTGCGGCCATCGCAGCGTCCAGCAGCCGGTCGCCGAACTTCGCGGCGTCCTTCGGCAGGACCGTCCCGCGGGCGGCCCAGTTCACGCCGAGCCGGATGGGGTCCTCCGGGGTCCCTGCCATGTCGTAGATGTTGATGCCGTATTCTTCAAACTGATTCTTCAGTGCGGTCAGAGTAGCCTGGTAGTCGCGGTATTTCACAGTTTTCATGAGTCAGTCCTCCTTCTCTGCCAGCCGGATGTCGCAGATGCTGCCACGCAGGTACTCCCTGCCCTGCAGCCGTTCCACCGCAGCAATTGCGTCCTCGACCCAGTCCACTTTTGCCGGACGCACCCAGCAGGAGCCATCGGGCAGGTGCTCCGTTCGGACTTTTTCCACCCGCAGGCGGCAGCAGTTCTCCCCCTCCACTAGCAGGCCACCCTCGTCTCTCTCCCTGCAGCGGTAGGTAACTTCAAACATCCTCATATTTCACAGCTCTCCTTCCATCACAGCCTGGGCGATTGCCCGCTCTTCGTTCTCCTGATCCAAGGCCATGTCGAACATCTCCAGCGCACTCGCCTCGGTAATCGGCCCGAACTCATGGACGTAGTAGGCGAACGTCCGGTCATCCCAGCACTCGGCGTAGCCATCGCCGCCCTTGTTGTAGTTTGCCCGGGCCAGCGCCATGAACTGCTCGTAGGTGAGGGCAGCGGGCTGGGCCTCGCCCTTATCCAGCCGGACGACCCGGACACCCAGATGCCCGTGCTTCAACTGGTAGCTGGCCTCTGCCTCCGCGGCCTTCCGGTCTGCCCGGCAGCCGAACACCCGGAGGGTTCCGTCGTCCTGCTGTTCCACGACCGCGAAGTTGTAGTCGTGCCCCTTGCTGGTGCGCACCAGCTGACCCTTGTACCAGAATTTCATGATTTTCTCCTTTCACTTCACAAGCTGATACGAACGAACGCTGCCGAAAATGAACTTCCGGCCTGCGGCCTTCTCCCGGGCGGCGATCTTAAAATCGACTGCCCACCGGGCGGACTCGGTGTCGCAGCTCTTGCACAGCTGCTCCCACCACTTGGACTTGATGGCCACCACGCCGATGAGCACCCGCTGCACCGGAACGCCGCAGACCGCGGCCTCAGTTTCGTACACGACCTTCAGATTCTTCATGATTCAAACCTCCTCGAACCAGTTCGACGGTGCGAACAGATGGTACAGATACCCGCCCTCGGCGGTCCGCATCCGATCTGCGACCACTGGGAGGAACCCGTGGTCACCCCACGCATCCTCCGCAATCTCGTCCAGCTCCGGCACCAGCTTCTCGGAGCTCAGCTGGAACCCGGTCTGGTAGCCCGATACCACAACCTCTTCACCGTAGCATTCCCGGACATCCGTAGCCACCATCAGAGGTTCCATGTGCAGCTTTTCGGCCAGTGCGATCAATTCAAATTTTTTCATTTTTCGTTTACCTCCGTTGTTTTCGTGCCGTTTTCCTTTCGATGTTCGTATGTTACCTCTGTCTTGAAACAATGTCAAGTTGTTTTTGATTTATTTTTTAATTTCTTTTTGTTGTTGACTTTTGCCCCGGCAAGTCATATCCTTGTGGCAGGAAGGAGTGACCCAAAATGACCACATCATCCAGAGTGAAAGCCCTGCTGGAACTGACCAGCACCGACCAAAGCACTTTTGCCGCAGCGTTCGGCATGACCACCCCGCAGGCCATGAGCAACAAGCTGCGCAGGGACAGCTGGTCGGCAAAAGACCTCGCCAAAGCCGCCGAGATCTGCGGCGCAAGGCTGGCGTTCATCCTCCCGGATGGCTCCCAGCTTATCCTCGCCCCGGACGAGAAGTGACTGCTACACCGCAAAACACCCCGCGCTGAAGAGGACAAACCTCCCGGCGCGGGGCGTTTTGCTTGCATACGGCGGCAACAAAAATCCTGTCAGTTGCAACAAAAGGTTGCATCCAAAGTTTGTAGACACGAAAAAGTGAGTGTTCATGCGGGTTTTGGGGCAAAACATACAGAGACATACTCAAACTCTTATCCTGACCCTGAATAGAAGAAAAGAAGAGTATACGCACGCGAGAACGCGCTTGATGCCCGCACGCGTAGGGTTTATAGGGATTTTGGTATGCTTTGTTTCAGGTATGCAGCGCTCAAGTCATAACGTTTTTGCCCGCCGGAGTGTGATACGATAGCACCAGATTACACCGTGCACCCGGTGTCAGAGAGGTGCAGAGGGCCCGCGCACAGCAGCGCGACAACAATGCTGTAGGCCCAATGGGAGGTAGACCATGAAACGTGAGGATTTGAAAGCCATCGAGGGCCTGACCGAAGAGCAGATCAACGCAGTGATGCGGCTGCACGGTCTGGATGCAGCCGCCCATCAGGCCACTGTACAGGGCCTGCAGGCGCAGCTGGCCACCGCACAGCAGGGTCTGGCGGCCTTCGATGGCGTGGATATCAACGATCTGCGCAGTCAAATCACCAACCTGACCAACCAGCTGAGCCAGCAGGCTGCGGAGTTCACCTTCACCGGTGTGCTGCGCGCTGCGGCCCACGAGGCCGGTGCCCTGGACGAGAACGATGTTATCGCATTGCTGCCGAACAGAGCTACACTGCGCGAGAGCAAGAATCAGGCTGAGGATGTCAAGCAGGCATTCGCTGACCTCAAATCCCGCAAGCCGTACCTGTTCCAGCAGGGTGCTCCCGCCCCGCAGGACGGCACAGGCCCCGAACCGCCGCTGGGCAACGAGCCCCAGGGCAACCCGATCATCATCCCGAAGCCCCGCAGCCAGGGCGGCAGTGCACAGCCCACCCTGCAGGAGTTTCTCCAGATGACCGGCGCGGAACGCATGGCCTTGCGCACCCGTAACCCGGCACTTTTCCAGCAGCTCTCTGCTTTGGTGAGAGCTGCACGACACTAATGAGGTAACTGAACTATGCCTATTCCCGGCACTTTTGGCGGTTTTCCGTTTGACCCCGAGGTCTATCAGGGCTTCGTGGATCAGGAGGCCACCTTCTCCGATTCCATCCTTGCCTCCGGCATTCTGGCAAGCGACCAGAGCCTGGCCGCTTCTCTGGACAACGGCAGCCCGATGGGCACCATCCGTTTCTATAACCCGCTGGACCCTGACACCGATGCCCCGCTGGTCCGTGATGGCACCAATGACAACGTGCCTACCGAGATCTCCGGCGGCAAGCAGAGCTGGATCCGCATCGACCGCATGAAGGCATGGAAGGCCACCGAGCTGACCCGTGAGCTGACTGCAGCCGACCCCATGGCCGCTGTTGCCCGCAACACCGGACGCTACTGGCGCATGTACAAGCAGAGCCTGCTGGTCAAGCTGGTGGATTCCGTTCTGGGCCTGTCCGGGCTGGCAAGCCATACCCTGACCGTCAAGACCGGCGGCGTCACCGCCAACCAGCTGATCGATGTGCAGCAGTCCGCCCTGGGCGATTTCTCCGGCAAGTTCGGTCTGCTGGTGGTGCACTCCAAGATTCTGGCCGAATACAAGAAGCTGGGCCTGCTGAACTACAACAAGTACGTAATCACCAACGTGCTGCAGAAGGAAGTCAGCCTGCCCACCATCAATGGTCTGGTCGTGGTCGAGAATGACCGCGGCACCGACGACGGCACCAACTACAACAGCTTCCTGCTGGGTCAGGGTTCCGTCCTGACTGCCGATCCTAAGGTCATCACCCCGGATTACACCGAGTATGATGCGGCCAAGGCAGGCGGCACCGACATCCTGTACAACAACCGCTCCTTCATTCTGCACCCGAACGGTGTCTCCTTTGACGGCGATAAGATCAACAAGCCCACCCCGACGGATGACGAGTTCACCAACAAGGCAAACTGGGCGCTGAAGTTCGACCACAAGAACGTGCGCATGGGCAAGATCGCCATCCCTAAGGCGAACTTTGCCGAGGAGTAACCTATGGACAGCTGGCTGACGTTCTCCGACTTCAACGCCATCTACCCGGACAGCGGCCTGACCGAGCCGCAGTTCACACAACTGGCGGCTGATGCGGTGTTCTCCATCATGGAGGCGACGCACTGGCGGGCCAACACCGCAGCCGACGAGGATTCTCTCGCCCAGCTGCGGGCGTGTCAGGCGCGGCTGGTGCATCTGGCCGAAGGGATGGACACCGGCTGGGACGGCGTGACCAGTGTGAGCAATCACGGCTACACCGAGAGTTATGCCTCCGGCACCGACCAGCAGAACTATCTGCAGCAGCGGCAGCGGCAGATCATTGAGCAGACGCTCTCTGCCCCGGCTACCCGGTGGATGCTGTATCAGGGTGGCGTGTATCACCCGCCCCGCAGACGCTGAGAGGAGGCCCGCCATGCGCAAACCTCTTCTCGCAACAAAGAGTGTCACGCTGGTGCATTGCATCCGGCGGGGCACTGGCGGCACCAGTTACACCGTCGTACTGCGCGGCGTGAGCTGCCGTGAGGTGTCCGCTGCAGGTGTCGGCTCTGGCGCAGGGTTTGACCCGAAGAGCAGCACCGTGCTCTGCATTTTTCCGGGCCACACCACAGCAGCCCTGCAGAGCACAGCAGAACCGCCCGCAGACGCAGCAAACACCTTTCTCGACCCGGCAGCGTTCAAGGCCGCAGACGAGCCCGCAAGGGCCTGTCACTGGACGCTGGCCCCGGAGGACAAGGTGACACTGCCCAGCGGGCGCATCGGCACCGTCACCAGCGTACAGGATAACCGGGACGGGCGATGTCCGCACTGGTGTGTGGAGGTGACCTGATGAGCGGCCCTATCAATCTCGGCATCAAATGGGACCCGAACTTCAAGGCCCGCACTGAGGCGGGCTTCCAGCGGCTCCAGAAGGAAGCCGATGGGGAGTTCATCCGGCTGGTCACGCCTTACGTCCCCCTGCGCACCGGTGCACTGGCCGACAGCGCTAAAACCAGCACCGTGCTGGGCAGCGGCCTGATCCGGCACACCACGCCCTATGCAGCCGCCCAGTATTACCGGCTGCCCTGCGGGCAGGGCGTGCGTGAGGACGGGCGAGGCCCCCACTGGGGCGAACGGTGCGTCAACGACCGCAAAGAAGACTTTGTCGCCTTTGTCAAGGCGCGGGCCAAGGAGGTGACCAAATGAGCCAGACCGCAGACATCAAAGCCATGCTGGACTGGCTGGCCACCTGCCCGCTGGCAACGGCGCTGGGCAACGGGGATGTTGCATTTTCTATCGAGTATCTGGGCGCGGACACCAATCAGATGCAGTTCTCGCTGGAGGGCACCCCCACCGCAACGGTGCTCGACCAATTTTTTCTCGGCAGCCGCCGGGCGAAGAACTATGTGCTGGCGTCCCGTATGACCTACTCGCAGGACAACATCCAGCAGGCGGCAAACAGCTCCTTCTGGGACGAGTTTGCCGAGTGGGTGGAGGCCCAGTCCAGTGCCCGGAACCTTCCGCAGCTGTCCGATGGCAAGACGGCAGAAAAGGTCGTCTGCCTTTCCCCCGGCTATATCATGAGCCAGGACGCCGACAGCTGCCGTTTTCAGATCCAACTTCAACTCCAGTATTACCAGAGAGGGAGATAACAATATGACTGTTTCGGAAACTCTGGCTGCGCTCAAGACCCAGAAGGGCATCGAGCCGAAAGCCGACTACACCGGCACCGAGGACACGGATGACTTCATCTTTGCCATCCAGACCGACAGCGCCAGTCAGACCAAGGAATCGGCGTGGATCGTCTGCGCCGACCATGTCAAGGAGCACTCCGGTGCCCTGAACGCCACCACCACGGACGAGGCGTTCATCCGCACCGGCACCGTGACCAGTAAGACCGGTACCCAGCGCACCTTTTCCATCAACGGCAACCGCTGCGTGGGTGACGCTTTTCAGGACTTTGCCCTGTCGCACAAGATCAAGTACGGTACCGGCAGCGACGTGATCGTGCCCTACATCTACTTCAGCATCCGCACCGGCAAGGGTGAGAGCGGCAGCGCCGCCCTGATTGTCACTTCGGATGTGGGCGGTGCCGCAAACGCTTCTGCCACCTTTGCGATGGACGTCAAGGCCGTCGGCACTCCGGTGGAGTTCGACTACCTCAAGGCCAACCCGCAGTCCAACACGGACACCGCAAAGCCGGTCAATGCGTAAGCATAAACCCAATACCGCCCCTGTCAGCCTCTGGCAGGGGCGCATTTTATAGGAGACCTGTATGATCATCAATGGCTTGGAATTTTCTTTTTCGGCACTGAACGCAGACGACCTCGACCGGCTGGAAGCCGCGCAGGAGCACATGAAGCAGGCAGACGCCACTGAGCGTCGCCGTGCCAAGACCGGCATTGCTGACGCCATCCGGGGCCAGTGCCGCCTCGTGATGGGCTTTCTGGACGAGCTGCTGGGCGAAGGTGCCTCGGCAAGGCTGGGCCTGACCGGGAGCGACTTCAAAGCATGCAAACAGGTAATCAGCGAGATTCATGACCGCATCGCGGAGGAGCAGGCCGAGCTCCAGGCGCAGCCCGTGAACCGGGAGCAGCGCCGGGCAGCGGCAAAAGCGCAGCAGCGCACCCGGACGGCGGGGCGTATCGTTGAAACCGACAAAATCATCCGTATGCCGCCCAAGGTAACTATTCACGAGGACCCCGCAGACGCCGCACTCAAGCTGGCAGACGCCCGCGTCGCCATGGACGCGCTCCGGGACGACCCGGAGGCCATGCAGCAGCTGGCCGACTACGTCCTGAAGATCGCAGCGGAGTGCCATGTCTGACCTGCTGACGGAATCCCTGCCCACCGTATGGCACGGGCAGGCCATCGACCCGGACTTCCGGCACATGGTGTGGCTCTGCAATACCTACCGGCGCGGGGCCGGTGATGACCCACTGGCGCTGGCCTGCCGTGCCATCCGGCGGTTTTACCGGGACCCGCAGCCGCTTCTAGCAAGCACGCAGGCGTGCTCTGATGCATACCAACATCTGATCGAGTTCTATCAGGCGGGGGAGACCGCCGCCGAGGGGCCATCTGCACGCGGCACCGGTGCGGCAGCTACACTGCCGTTTGACTATCACTGTGATGCCGCGTACATCATCGCCGGGTTCCAGCGGCTGTACGGCATCGACCTGACTGCCGAACACATCCACTGGTTCCGGTTCCGGGCGCTGCTGCGGGGCGTGATCGGTGAGGACTGCATGTTCAGCCGCATCATCGACTGGCGCACCGCCGACCTGTCTGAGAAAAGCCCGGAGGAGCGTCGTGTCTATGAGGAGCGGCGGGAGATATTCGCGCTCCCCCCGGAACTGAGAGGGGGTGCAGCCGTTGCCGAGACCGTGGACGAGCACAACAGTGCCTTTATCGCACGCTTCCGGAACCGCTGACCGCACTCCCGTCCCCTGCCCCTACTGCGGAAAGACCCTCCCGGTATGGGCTGTATCCGACGCCAGAGCAAGCGGTGTCTGGGTCAAATGCAAAAACCCGGCCTGCCGCCGGGAAGTAGAAATCAAGTTATAACAGCCTGTGCCCTTGTGCCCGCGCTTTCCGATTGAGAGGTGGACACAAGTGGCAGATTACAGCATTACCGGCGATACCCGGCTGGACACCAGCGGTTTTACAAACGGCATCAGCAGCATGACGGTGGCCGCCGGTAATCTGATCTCCGATCTGACCAAGACCGCCGCCACCAAGCTGGAGGGTCTAGCAAAATCCTCGGTCAGCGTCGGCATGAATTTTGACGCGTCCATGTCGCAGGTAGCCGCCACCATGGGCACCACGGTGGATCAGATCGACAATCTGACCAAGGTCGCCAAAGAGATGGGCAGCACCACCAAGTTCACCGCTACACAGGCGGCGGATGCTCTGAACTATCTGGCGCTGGCCGGTTACAACGCAGATAAAGCAGCAGAGGTGCTTCCCAGCGTGCTGAATCTGGCCGCTGCTGGCGGCATGGACTTAGCCTACGCATCCGACCTCGTCACCGATGCTATGGCCTCGCTGAACATCGAGGCCAACAAGCAGAACGTGGAAGACTTCGGCAACAAGCTGGCCATGGCGGCCAGCAAGGCCAATGCCAACGTTTCACAGCTGGGTGAAGCCATCCTGACCGTGGGCGGCACCGCCGCAAACCTGAAGGGGGGCACCACCGAGCTGACCACGGCGCTGGGACTGCTGGCGAACGTGGGTATCAAGAGCGCGGAGGGCGGCACCCATCTGCGCAACATCATCCTGTCCCTCCAGTCCCCTACCGATGACGCCACCAAGCTGATGCAGAAGCTGGGGCTGCAGGTCTACGACGCGCAGGGCAACATGCGCGGGCTGAACGAAATTCTGGGCGACCTGAACGGGGCCCTAGACGGCATGACGCAGGGCCAGAAGGACAGCATCATCAACCAGCTGTTCAACAAGACCGACCTCGCCGCCGTCAATGGTCTGCTGGCAGCACAGGGCGAGCAGTGGAACACGCTGGCCGCACAGATCGACAGCGCTGACGGTGCCATGGGGCAGATGGCAGAAACTCAGATCGACAATCTGCAGGGTGCTATGACCATCATGTCCTCGGCGTTCGAGGGAATGCAGCTGGCCGTCTATGATGAGCTGGAACCCGCCCTGACTGAAGCGGTCAAGTGGGGCACCGACTGCATCAGCACCCTGACCAACTCCCTCACAGAGGGTGGCCCCGAAGCCATGCTGGCCGCTGCCGGAGAGATCATCTCCGACCTTGCGTCCGGCATCGCGGAGCAGCTGCCCGGGCTGATGAGCACCGGCGTGGAGATCATCACCCAGCTGGCCGAGGATATCGTGGAAGCTACACCGGCCATGCTGGACACAGCTGCCGAAGTGCTGGGCACTCTGGCACAGGGGCTTGTGGACAACATCCCAAACCTGATCGCCAGCGCCGCTGAGGTCATCGCCGGATTTATCGGCTACCTCGGCGACCACGCAGACGAGATAATGACCGCAGGCCTGCAGATCATCGAGAGCCTCATCATCGGCATCACCGATAACCTGCCGGGTCTGATCGAGGCCGCAGGCGCGACGATTGCCAAATTCGCCGCCGCACTGATCTCCCATCTGCCGAAGATCCTTGAGTGCGCTGCCGCCATAATGACAACCCTTGTGGACGGCATCATCTACAGCCTCGAAAATCTGGCCGAAGCCGCCCTCGCCTGCGTGGCAAAGCTGGTGGGCGTCTGGGATGGCAGCATGGACGAGTGGGGCCATATCGGCGAGAACATCGTTCAGGGCATCATCAACGGCATCGCGTCGATGTGGAACCGGCTGACCTCGTGGGTCAGCGGCCTGATCGCCAATCTGGTGGGCACTGCCAGCAATGCCGCCGTCAACGGCATCACGCAGAGCACCTCTGGCTCTTCCTCTTCCGGCTCGACGAGCGCCGGGGCGATGAACCGCGACCAGCGACGTGCCGATGCACTGGCCGGAAAAGGCATCAGTAATAAGAGCTGGACCGAACGTCAGGAAGAAGCCAAAAAGGCCGGTAAGGAGACGGCAGCATCGATTACTCAGTCGGCAAACAACGCCGCTGCTGCCATCGACAAGTCCGGCAAAAAAGCATCGAAAAGCGCCAAAAAATCCACCGCCGAAGTGGTTAAGTCCATCTCGGACACCACGACCGAAATCGACGGCAAGATCACCCGCACCACCGAAAACATCACCGAAACGCTCTCCAACGGCAAGACCCAGCAAAAACAGGTCATCACCGAGACCTCCCGCCAGATGGTGAACGGCGTCCTCAAGGACATAAAGACCATCACCGAGATCAACGAGAAGGGCCAAAAGACCGTCAAGCAGACCATGGAGACGGTGCGGGAGCTGGCCAAGACCGTCACCGCCACCACCTCCGGCATTGTGGACGGCGTCGAGACCACGGTGCAGACCGTCACCGAGACCCTCACCGACGGCACCGAGACCCAGAAGCGGGTCATCACCACGGTGCAGGATGAGATCGTGAACGGCGCTCTCGTGACCGTGCAGCGGGTCAAGACCATCTCGGCAGACGGCACCGAGCAGGTGGCCGAGCAGATCAAAGAGTCCGCCGCCGAGAGCTTCGACGGCCTGTGGAAGGAGATCCAGACCGAGGCCAACACCGGCGTGCTTGGCACCTTCAGCGACCTCTTTACCGCCGTTAAAAATCAGGACTGGGCGGGAATCGGCCTGTGGGTGGCAAAGACCCTCTACGGCGGCCTGACCGCCGACCAGAAAAAGCAGATCGGCGACTTCGCCCTCGGCATGGTGGGCAAGCTCAACGAAGCGCTGGGCGGGATGCAGACCGACCTCGCGCAGAAGGCGTGGGACATCGGCACCCAGATCGTGAAAGGCCTGACCGGCGGCTTCAACGATGTCTGGCAGCAGGCACAGACGCTGGGCAGCACCCTGACCGACATCTTCAAGGGCCTGAAAGCCCCGCTGTCTGCCGCCGCCACGGCCATCAGCAACGGCCTGAAGGGCGGTCTGCTGTCCAGCTTCCCCACCATCTTTGCGGGCGTGGCGTCCATGGTGGGCACCATCGGCGCGGCCTTTGAGGGAATGCTGACCGCCATCTCCGCCGCCCTGAACGCGACGGTGTTCGGCATCCCCATGGGCCTCATCGTGGCGGGGGCAGCCGTGGCGCTGGGCATCGCCATCGCGGCCATCTGCTCCCGTCTGGGCGGCTCCAAAAAGGGCACGCCCAGCACCGGCGGAGGTAGCACCTCCGGCGGCAGTTCCGGCTCCGGCGGCATCAGCGGAGATATCGATATCTCCACCGGCACCGGCAGCCTTGAGGACGCCATCAACGCCAACACCAAGGCGCTGGAAAAGACAAACGCAGCACTCGCCGACATGATCCGGCAGGCGGGCAGTCTCGTGCTCTCGGACAACATGCGGCTGGGCAGTACCGTGGCTGCATCCGGCACCGCGCAGATCGCCGCAGCCGCCAGCAGCTACCACCGCGAGGGCGACACCAACATCACCCAGAACTTCTACAACGGCCACAACACCGCAGCCGCACAGCAGCGGGAAGCCCGCTGGGAAGCCGACAAGGCCAAGGCCCGCAAACGATGAAAGGAGGACGCCGTGCTTTTTAAGGATCATCTCAAGATCGTGGCAGATGCCGGTGCCGTCCTGCATCTGGGCTGGGACTACGATGCCCCCTACTTTCTCGACCCGCTGAACGGGGTGGACGTGGACCTGCAGACCGCGCAGGGCATCCATCAGGTCGGGGCCACCGTGGAGGGGCAGAGCGTCTCCGGCGTGTCCCGCACCCTCGATGTGGTGTTCTGGGGCGCGTATGCGCTGGACAATGCCCGGGATTTCAGCAAAAAGCTGCCCTACTTCACCAAGGGCACCCTGTACTTTGGCGACCACTACTTCACCCGCTTTGTGCTGCAGAAAACGCCCTACTTTTCCAGCTACACGCCGCAGCCGCGCTGTTCGCTCATGCTCTACAGCGAAAAGCCCTTCTGGTACGACCTCAACGCCGTCAGCAGCGTGCTGGGCGGGTACGAAAAGGCGTTCTGCTTCCCCGTCTGCTACGACAGCCACATCTACGGCATCAAGCGGGACGGCACGGCGGCAATGCTGCGCAACAATGGCAGCTTGCCGGTGCCCTTCACGGCCACCCTGCGGTGCGACATGCCGGTGACCCACCCCAAGGTGGTGGATCTGCAGACCGGGGCCTTCATCGGCTTTGACCTGACCCTGCAGCCGGATGAGACGCTGGAGATCTACCGCAGCACCTCCGACCGGCTGGCCTGCACCCTGACCCGGGCAGGCGTGACCGAGAACATCTTTGCAAAGCTGGACGAGGACAGCACCCTCACCGAGCTACAGCCCGGCGATAACGTGCTGAGTATGCAGGCGGAGAACGGCTCCGGCTACCTGCAGGCATCCGTCAGCTTTTACCCGATGGAGGCGGGCATCCTGCCCGAACCGTTATGAGACTGGATGTTTTGGACGCAGACACCCTTGCCCGCGTGGGCTGGGTGGATGTGTGGGTGTCTTTTTACTGGGATAGCCCCTATTACTCCGAGGGCAGCTTTACCCTTGAGGTGCGCCCCACCACCGAGAACTTGCAGCTTTTGCAGGAGGGCCGCTGGCTGGTGCGCAGCGACGAGAACCCCCGCATCCCCATGCGCATCTGCGCCCGCGCCAACCAGAACGAGGACGCGAACCTTGTGGTGTCCGGCTACCCGGCAACGTGGCTGTTGACCAAGCGGGTCAGCGCGGCGGTGGTCAAGAACCAGAACGCAGAAGCCGCCATGCGCAGCCTTGTGAGCGCCGCTAAGCCGTGGCCCCGCCTTGCGCTGGGCACCGAGTACGGCTTTGACACGGTCTTTGCCAAGCAGACCTCCGGCGGCACGGTGTTCGACTACTGCCAGACCATCGGGCAGGCGTGCGACCTCGGCTTTCGGGTCATTCTGGACGGCAAAGGGGCTGAAAAGAAGCTGCTCTTCGAGTGCTTCCGGCCCACCTTCGACCCGAACCGCCGCTACAGCCCCCAGTGGGGCAACCTGCGCAACGCCGGGTGGAGCTTTGCCGACACCGATTACGCCAACGTGGCCCTTGTGCAGGGCGCAGGCGAAGGCGACGAGCGGGCCACCGTCTGGGTGGGAGATGTGAACGCCACCGGCTCCGACCGGCGGGAGATGTACATCGATGCCCGGGACATCCAGCCCGACGAGGACAACAAAGAGACCACCACGAGCCAGACCTACCTGCAGAAGCTGGCCGACCGGGGCGGTGAAAAGCTGCTCAGCCAGCTGCGCACCGGCAGCATCGAGTTCAGCGTGGAGGATGACAGCCTGCAGGTGGGCGACGTGCTGAGCGCAAGTCTGCCCCAGCTGGGCTACACCGCCATGGTGCGGGTAGCCGACATCATCACCCAGAGCGAGGACAGCGGCACCACCCGCACCATCCGGCTGGGCACGCCCACATGGCACAAGACCTGAAAGGAGGACTTTATGGCCGATATCATTACTTACCCCGAAAACGGCATCACCTACGACGCCGACGACGCTTCGGGTTTCCTTGCCACCCGCCTGAGCGGCGTATACAGCGCCGAGGAGGATTTTGCCGTCACAGCACAGGGCGGCCTGAGCGTGCAGGTGAGCGCCGGTCAGGCATGGGTGCGCCCGGCGCGGTTCAAGGGCCGCAGCATCATCATGGAGCAGCCCACCACCGTGGTGCTCACCGAAGCGGACCCTGTGCGCAGCCGCATCGACCGCATCGTGCTGCGCTACGACGCCGCTGCCAAAAAGACCCGCCTGCAGGTGCTGGACGGCACGCCGGACAGCGCAAACCCCACAGCGCCGGAGATCACCCGCACCGCCCTGATCTACGACCTCAGCCTTTGCACGGTCACCCGCCCGGCGGGCAGCACCGCCATCACCGCCGCCCACATCACCGACACCCGCGCCGACGAGACCGTCTGCGGCGTCATGCGGGACGGCGTGACCGGCATCCCCGCCGCACAGCTCATCCAGCGGTTGCAGGCCGACATCGAGGCCATGGAAAAAGGCAGCTTTTACAACAAGGCGGAGATCGACGCCCTCCTCAAAGGGGTCAACCCCTTTCCTGTGGGCAGTATCTACCAGAGCACCGACGCCACCAGCCCCGCCGCACTGTTCGGCGGCACATGGGAGCAGATCGCGTCTGAGCGTGTGCTGATGGGTGCCAGCAGCACCCACGCCGCAGGCACCACAGCGAAAGCCGGCCTGCCGAATATCACCGGTAGTTTTCCAACGACAACTTACGGAAGTAATTATAACAAAACTTCCGGAGCGTTTTCGCTTGGTTCGAGAATTACAGGCAACGGTGAGGACTCCAACAGTAGCTTTAATAGCTATTATGTGTCCTTCGCTGCGTCCGGCTCCAACGCTATCTATGGCCGCAGCAGCACCGTGCAGCCTGCCGCCTACTATGTGCATATCTGGCGGCGCACAGCATAAGAAAGGAGGAATCTCATGAAGATCATTGACGAAAACGGCGCAGCCCTCGAAAACCCCGACCTGACCCTTGGCTGGCTGCGGGATGAGACCGAAGCTGTGGAGCACCCCGCGCAGGTGGGCGTGCCGGAGCTGAGCCACTATGAGACTGTGGCAGAATACCCCAACGGCGGCAAGGATGTGCGGAAGGTCATCGACCGTGAAGGCGTGCCCGCACGGGACGCATGGACCGAGCAGATACCCATCCAACGGTACATCCTCTATACCGCCGAAGAGTTGGCCGCGAAGGAAGAAGAGCGCAAAAAGGCCGAACAGGCCGCCCAGCTGCCCACCACCGAAGAGCGTCTCGCGGCGCTGGAAGCCGCCATGCTCGACCTTTTGGCCGCACAGGAGGTGTAAACTGATGGTCAAATTTTATGTGACACAGATCCGGCTGCACCAGTTCGATGGCGCATTTACGATTGAGAACGTGCCTGCAAAGCTGCGGGCAGCCGTGAAAAAGATGCTGGAGGAAACCGCATGAGCTACACCAAACAGAACTTTGTCAAGGGTCAGGTGCTGAAAGCCGACCACCTGAACCACATGGAAGCCGGCATCGCGGAGGCGATGGAGCAGAACAGCGGCGTGGCGGATGCAGAAGAGGAGGTTTAAACCATGGCAATCAAACAGTACCGCCTGAAAACGGACAGCAAAAAGCGGCTGACCCCGAATTTTACGGTCTACGAGTTCCGCTGCCGCGACGGCTCCGACACCGTGATGATCGACGAGAGCCTTGTGGTGCTGCTGCAGTGCATCCGGGAGCACTTCGGCAAGCCCATCACGATCACCAGCGGGTACCGCACGGCGGCCCACAACACCGCCGTGGGTGGGGCCAAGAGCAGTCAGCACCTGCTGGGCCGGGCGGCAGACATCCAGGTGGCGGGCGTGTCCGTCGAAGCCGTAGCGGCCTACGCCGAGAGCCTGATGCCCGGCTGGGGCGGCGTCGGCCGCTACCCGGTCAAGGCAGGCCGCGCCAAAGGCTGGGTGCATGTGGACACCCGGCCCAACAAAAGCCGCTGGACGCAGTGAGGGGGTGATGCCGATGGCAAGTGTTCTGATGTCGGATGCACCGTATGCATCCTGGCTTTCTGACGTTTTAGCTACACTCGAGGAACACAAGATCGACCGCATTGCAGTGGCCGCACCCTTACCGAATGGCGAAGTGTTCACAGGCTACTTCCGCTTGGACACGATGGACAAGGCCCTTCTGGCGGCCAACATGCAGGCCGACGCTGTGCTGGACGCAGTGTGCCACAATGGACAGCGCATCCAGCAGGCGTGGGATGATAGCATTGAAGATTCGGAGGATTGATACCAATGCAGCAGACTTTCTCGTACATCTCCGCGCACTGGATGGAGGGAGCCATCTGGCTGCTGGGGCTTGGCTGGGGCTACCTCGTAAAGAAAGTAACCGAGTACAAGACCATCAAGGATGGCCTGCTGGCCATCATGCATGACCGGCTGTATCAGGCGTGCATCTACTACACCCAACAGGGCTGGATCGATGCCAGCGGCCTGAAGAACCTCGAATACTTATACCAAAGTTACCACGCGCTTGGCGGCAATGGCACCGGCACCGAGCTCTATAACCGGGCCAAGGCGCTGCCCATCCGCGATTAAATGCAAGCCCGGCGCTGCCGGGAGAAAGGACAAACCATGAACGCACACACCTACAACGCCCCCGCCATCTCCGCAGGCACCATTGCCCGCACCGCCTGTCTGCTGCTGGCCCTGACCAATCAGGTGCTGTCTGCACTGGGCAAGCCCGTGCTGCCCATCGAGAGCCAGACCGTGGAGCAGCTGGTCACCGCTGGCATCACCACCGTGGCCGCGCTGGTCGCGTGGTGGAAGAACAACAGCTTCACCACTGCTGCCATTCAGGCAGATCAGACCTACGACAAGCTGAAGGCACAGGGGAAGTAAGCAGCTACACCGCGCTGCAGCGCTCAGCCTCCCGCGCACCTACTCGCAGTGCGTACCATGCGGGAGACGCAATAACTACTCCCGGCAGCCCAGGCGGGCGCAACCGCCGAGCGATCTGAACAACAGAAGCCGCCGTTCGTAAGGAATGGCGACTTCTGTTTCTTTTTATTTGCAATTCCCGTTTATTGGACTCTTTCGTCCTACAGTTCCCTACAATTTCACTACAGTGCCCCCGCAAAAACGGGCATTTTGCGGCAGTATCTGGCGGTATCCGGAACCATGGCAAAAAGAAAAATCCACGGAGCATCGATTTTTCATCGATATTCCGTGGATTTGTTCTGGTGCGAGGGAGGGGACTCGAACCCCCAAGGATAAACCACACGCACCTCAAACGTGCGCGTCTGCCAGTTCCGCCACCCTCGCATACCATATTCGATTTTGCAGTTCTCCGGTCCCTGAGGTTTGAAACCGTTCAGCGGACTGCTCGAATATAGTAACACACTTCTCCCGATTCGTCAAGTCTTTTCCGGCTTTTCATAGAAATTTTCGGCAGTCATATCTTAATAAAAAGCCGTTTCAAATACAAAACAACGTACACGGGAGGTTTTGTCCATGAAACTCTCTGAATATCGGTTCCAGCGCAGGAAAGCGAGGGTATTAGCCATCACGCTGTTTGCGCTGATCGCCGGGTTTGCATCCGGGGCACAGCCCCGCGTGACCGGCTGCAGCACGCAGGATCTGACCCCGGTTCCGGATACCTCAGGATTCTCCCCTGCTGCCTCCGTTTTCGCGCCGGAGGATGGCGGCGGAGAGCAGCCGCCGGAAAAGTGGGTCTGCCTGACCTTTGACGACGGCCCCAGCAAGACCACGCCGGACGTGCTGGCCGCGCTGAAAGATGCCGGGGTGCACGCCACCTTTTTTGTAGTGGCTACCGGCTACAACGAAAAGTATCTTCCCCTGCTCACCGAAGCCTCAGCCGCCGGGCACCAGATCGCGCTGCACTCCGCTTCCCACGAGTACAGCGACATCTACCGCAGCAGCGAAGCTTACTGGGCTGATATCGGCCTGCTGAAAGAGCGCATCGCGCCCTATGTGGATACAGAAAGCATCCGGTATCTGCGCTTTCCGGGCGGCAGCACCAACACGGTCAGCCGGCGCTACGGCGGCAAAGGGCTGATGCAGCAGCTCAAGGCCGAGGCCGAGCAGAAGGATTTCCAGTGGGTGGACTGGAACGTCTGCGCCGAGGACGCCGTGGGCGGGCACCCCAGCGCGGACACCATTTACCGCAATGTGGTGCGGGAGACCGGCGAGCAGACACATTGCATTGTTCTGATGCACGATTCCGCCACCACCCGCACCACCGCCGAGGCGCTGC
>ERZ834382.554-NODE-554-length-44333-cov-6.979448_pt1 | contig 44333 bp, 38 predicted proteins | sample MGYA00519692_ERZ834382 | MGnify/ENA primary metagenome ERZ834382 (study PRJEB31850, sample SAMEA3708751) | human gut metagenome | biome: human gut; feature: human-associated habitat; material: faeces | place: China | collected 2014 ...
CAAAGTCCGAGCGTTCAGAGCGTCGCAGGCAATGAGTAGGGCTGCATGAGGAATACAGGGGTGAGATTCCCGTGGGCTGCTGCCAGCAGCCATCCGTTGGCTTATTTTTTGTTTTATACGCTTAGAGTATGGAAAGGACGGTGTAACTATGGATGGCGGAGTACAAATCAAGGATAAGTTCTGCCTTACCATTGATGAAGCGTCTGAATATTTTAACATTGGAGAAAAGAAGCTGCGGCAGATTGCATCAGAAAATTTGGATTCCGGCTTTGTGATTCAGAATGGTGTAAAAGTGCTGATTAAGAGAAAACGCTTTGAAACTTTTCTGGAAGAACTATCGGCAATCTAACAAAATGGTGCGTAGCAGCATAAAATAATTGGTTGACCTCGTCCGTGACGTATGGAAAAAACGCCTCAGCTATGGTATACTAACAATATATTGTTGCTGAGGCTCTTTTTGTACAACGAAAGGAGCAGTGAAGATGAGCGAGAAAAGACGCGATAAAAAGAAGCGGATTCTTCGCAACGGAGAGAGCCAACGCAAAGATGGACGATATGCGTACAAATATTACGACAATGCTGGAAATGTGCAGTTCGTGTACAGTTGGAAACTGGAAAAAGGTGACAGACTTCCGGCTGGAAAGCGGGATGATCTTGCGCTCCGGGAAAAGGAGCGGGAAATCAAGCAGCGGCTGGAAGCTGAACTGATTCCGCAGGGTGGAGAGATAACGGTTTTGGAACTTGTCCAAAAGTACATCTCGTTAAAAACAGGTGTACGGCAGAACACAAAGACAGGTTATAACTTTGTACTCAACATCCTTAAAAAAGAGGAATTTGGGAAACGCCCGATTAACAGTGTGCGTCTTTCTGATGCTAAACTGTGGCTGATTAAGCTGCAAAGGGATGGCAGAGGATATAGCACGATTCACACTGTCAGAGGTGTTGTACGTCCGGCATTTCAGATGGCAGTCGATGATGATTGGTTACACAAAAATCCATTTGAATTTCAGCTTGCCACAGTCGTTGTAAACGACAGCGTGACAAGAGAGGCAATTACACGCAAACAGGAGAGGGCTTTTCTGAATTATGTTCGGGAGAGCGGGTGTTATAAAAAGTATTATGACGCTATCTATATCCTGTTCAAGACGGGCCTGCGGATTTCAGAGTTCGTGGGGTTGACGCTGGCCGATATTGATTTGGAACATCGGAAAATCAATGTGGACCATCAGCTGCAGCGGACAATGGATATGCGGTATGTGATAGAGGAACCCAAGACCAGCTGTGGTAAGCGGGTGATTCCTATGACGGATGATGTGTATGTGTGCTTCCGGCGCATTATTGAAAATCGGCCTCGTCCCAAGAACGAGCCGATGGTTGACGGTAAATGCGGTTTTCTCTTTCTTGACCAGAACGGAAACCCAACCGTTGCAATGCACTGGGAACACTACTTCAATCACATCTGTACGAGCTACAACAAGCTCTATCGGGAACAGCTGCCTAACATCACACCTCATGTTTGCAGACATACGTTTTGTTCCAACATGGCCAAAAGCGGTATGAATCCCAAAACTCTGCAATATCTGATGGGACACTCTGACATTGGCGTCACCCTGAATACTTACACTCATGTGCAGTACGATGACGTGGAAACAGAGATGAAACGGGTGGTAAATGCCGAGTAGTAAATTGCATTTTGAGCCTGAATTTACTACCATTTTTACTACTGTTGCGAGAAAAGATATGCGATTTTATACTACTTTATGCTATGAAAATGATAGTAAATAGACGGCGGTTGAGTTTCTTTGGGCACTGGCGAATGCCGAAAAACCTAGGAATCAAGCCACTTTTCGGGAGAATTTGAGGGATGAAAAAAGTCTTGTTTATTTGCCACGGCAATATCTGCCGCAGCCCCATGGCGGAATTTGTGATGAAGGACTTAGTGGAAAAGGCTGGGCTTTCTACGCAGTTTGAAATTGCCTCAGCTGCCACAAGCACCGAGGAGATCGGCAACCCGGTCTATCCGCCTGCCCGGCGCAAACTGGCAGAGCACGGCATCTCCTGCGCGGGTAAGACAGCCCGGCAGATGACCCGGCGGGACTACGAGACTTACGATTATCTTATCGCCATGGATCACAACAATCTGCGGAACATGGCCCGCTTTGTGGGCAGTGACCCCGACCACAAGGTGTCCTTGCTGATGAATCACACTCGCCGCCCCGGCGATGTGGCAGACCCGTGGTACACCGGGGACTTTGAAGCTACATGGCAGGATGTGCTGGAGGGTTGCACCGCCCTGCTGGAAAAACTGCGATAAAAAGGGGAAGGCTATGACAGAACGTTATTGCGAAGGTGAACGGTTTACCGGCCTGTCATTTGCAGGGGAAGCCTTTGAAAGCTGCGATTTTGCGGACTGCGTATTTGTGGACTGCTCTTTTTCAAAATGTGAGCTGGACCACACCACCCTGAACGAGTGTCGGTTCGTGCGGTGCGAGATCACCGGGCTGCGGAGCGTGTCCTCCTCAGTGCAGTCGCTGGATTTTGAGGACTGCCGCCTGCAGGAGATCGAGTGGGCGCCGTTGCTGTCAAACGGGGCCTTCCCGGACCCCATCCACACGCTGAAGGACTGCAGCCTGAAATACAACACCTTTACCGAAATGAACTTCAACCGCTTCGATTTTTCAAACGGAAACGAGATCGTAGGCTCCATGTTTGCCAAGTGCGAGATGCAACTGGCAAGTTTCAAGGGCACAGAGCTGCACGAAACGGAGTTCTACCAGTGCGATCTGCGCAAAGCGGATTTCCGGGACGCCACGGGCTATAAGGTGGATATTCTGGGCAGCCGCATGAAGGATGCCAGGTTCTCGCTGCCGGAGGCGGTAAATCTGCTGGCTGATTTGAAGATCAAGCTGTCCTGAACAGGGAGGGCAACGGCTACACCGCCGACAAGCTGACCTTGCAGGATCTGGAAGCCGAGTAAGACATAATAAAATAAGTGAAAAGGGAGCTCTGCCCGGACATTGGTCCGGGACAGAACTCCCTTTTTTGCTTTGTGTTTCACGAAAAAAGACCTGATACACCGACAAGGACAAGGCAGAAAAACACCTTGCCTAGGTCTGCTGCTTTCGGCAGAACGACAGAAATTTTCTTTAAAATTTGTGCAATTTTCAACGGAAGCAAAGTGACCGGCAGTCAACACTTTATTATTTTAACACGGTAAAGGCTTTTTGCGGCTTCTCCTGTCGGAAATGTATCCAAAAGCTGTTCGCGCTTTAGTCATACTCATTTGACAGAAACTGCTTTTTTCGGTATCCTGTCCGTATCACGAGGACGGCGGGCAGAAAATACCCGCTTTTTTCGTTTATTCTGTATTTATAGGAAGGACAATCTATGGCAACCATGAAAGATATCATCCAGAGCCCGCTGCTGCTGGCGCTGGTCATCGGCGGTCTTTTGTACATTTCCGCATTCTCGCTGGTCTACTTCAAAAAGGCCTACGACCACTGTTTGGAGTTGGGCATCACCCGCAAGGAACTGAGCAACGTGATCAAATCCAGCCTTATATTTTCCGTCGTGCCCAGCCTTTCCATCGTGGTGGGTCTGTTCGTGCTCATTGCGGTGCTGGGCAGCGTGTGGGCATGGTGGCGGCTGTCGGTCATCGGTTCTCTGTCCTACGAGACTATGATCTCCAGCTCCATTGCGCAGGTGCTGGGCTATGCATCCTCTGCGGAAATGCTGGAAAGCGCCACCGGACGGCAGTTCGGCGTGGTGATGATCCTGATGAGCGTGGGTATGCTGAGCGGTTTCCTGATCCTGCTGCCCCTCGGCAAAAAGCTGTGCAAGAGCGTGGACCGCTCTGCAGCCGAAAACGGCGGCAGCACCTGGAAAAACGTGCTGTCCGGCGTGTTCATGCTTGTGATGTTCTCGGTATACATTCCCATTCTGCTGTTCACTGACAATGTGCAGGCTGCCGTTATGATCACCGGTCTTGTGATCGCCATTGGTGTGGGCGTGCTGGCAAAGCGCCCGGGTCTTGCATGGCTCAATAACTTCGTGATGGCATTCTCCATGCTGGGCGGTCTGATCTCGTCGCTGGCGTGGGTACGGATTTTCGGTTGAGGAGGGAAACGGACATGAGCAAAGCAAAGACTGAGACCAAAATGGACTCCTTCCAGAGCTGGGCGCACCGCTGGGGCCGTGTGGGTACCCTGATCGCCCTCATTTACATGGTGGCACTGCCCTTTGTGGTGCTGGCTGCCTACGACAGCATCCCGTCTCTGGGCGAGGTGTTCAACGTGAACACCTTTTCCATCCTGCTCATCTACATCCCGGTGGGCTTTTCGGAAGCACTGAGCTACACCCCCATTCTGGGCTGCTCGGCCTATCTGGCCTTCATCACCGGCAACATTATGAACCTGAAGCTCCCGGTGGCAGCAAACGCCATGAACCTGACCAAAAAGCAGCCCAACACCCCGGAGGGTGAGGCCATTGCCTCGGTGGCTGTTGCGGTCTCCTCCCTGATGACCGTTGCCATCCTGACGCTGGCAGCGGTGTGCGCCTCCTTCATCAGTCCGGTATTCGAGCTGCCCGCCGTCAAGACAGCCTCCGGCTACCTGCTGCCGGCCCTGTTCGGCTCCATGGCGCTGGGCCTGTTCGCCAGCTCGTCCAGTGGCAGCAAGGTGGTCAAGGGTGGCATCAAGGGGGTGCTTCCGGTGCTGATCATCATGACGGTGCTCTCCCTCGCCGCACGCCTTGCGGGCTACGGTTCCGTGCTGGGCGGACTTGTGGGCATCTTTATCATCGTGATGCTGCCCATCGGCATCCTGACTTCCTATGTGCTGTGGAAGAAGGGCAAGATCCAGGTAGTGGACAAAGAGCAGAAGTAAAGCAATCGGAACGGTCTGGATCCTGTATGGTACAGGGCTCAGGCCGTTTTGCTTTCATTAGGGGGGCAGGGGTGACTACTCCGCACCTTCCGAAAATTGACAAATAATTCTCAATTTTAGTATTCTCAACGAGGCCATTGAGCAGATCAGCTTTCAGGCTGTGAAGGCCCGAGCCTTTGCCGCTGGCAGATAAAAGCATAGAATAACAAAAAAGTCTGAACTGAGGCATGAGCCACCGGTTCAGACTTTTTTCATACTATGAAAACACCAGCTGCTGCGGATAGCAGCGTGCAGTTCAATTTGTTATCAGCACTCGTCGTACTGTTTTTGCAGATATTGCAGGCACTGGACTGCGTTTTCCGGGGTGGTGTTCTCCAAGGTGGCGAACACATAGGGCTTCTGTTCCTTGGCAAACCGCAGAATGGTGCGGTAGTCGCCCATACCGCCCTGTCCGGCACCGGTGGCAGCCAGCTGCCCGTCGGCGTCCTGCAGCAAAAAGTCCTTGAAGTGGATCATGGCCACATCCTTGCCCAGCAGCTCAATGGTCTCGGCGAACACTTCCTCCCGCTGGTCTACGTTTTCCATGTTCAAAAGGTTCACCGGGTCGAGCAGAATCTGCAGATTGGGGCTGCCGATCTCGTCCAGCACGGTGCGGGCGCGGCGGGCGTCATACACAATGTGTCTGACCACCGGCTCAATGGCAATGGTCACGCCGTATTGCTCGGCGCAGCGCACCACCGGCTTGAAGTTCTTGATAAAGGTAGCAAGGGCGGCATCGCTGCGGCACTCCGGGCAGAACTTGTACTCCGCGTTGGATGCACCGGTCTCGGTGCCCACCATGCCGCAGCCCAGCAGGCTGGCAAAGCGGATATGCGCGTAGTACTTTTCCTGAATGGCGTGCAGGGCAGACGCATCCGGGTGCGCCAGATTCAGGTAGTTGCCCAGCACCGCAATGTCCAGCTCATTTTTTTCAAACAGACGGCGCAGATAGGCCGCGTAGCCGGGGGTAAGGGCAGAAGGGGTGTTGGGCACCTCCTTCAGGGATTTGCTCAGTGCCAGATGCACGCAGGAAAAGCCCTTCTGGCGTACCAGCGGCAGCACCTGTTCAATGGGCAGCTTTTCTGCGTCGTGCAGACGTAGACCGAATTGGATCATGCTTGGTTCCTCCTTTGATATGGGTGCGTTTTTACCATTATACACCAAAACTGTCTGCGGGGGAACACCTTAAACGCCTTTTAGCGCTGCTGATCGTTGCCCCGGGCAGTACCTGACAACGCGAGTGACGCAGAAGTGTGTTAAAAAGTGTGATATAAAGAAGATAAAATACGGATTTGTTAGCTTGTTTGTTGGATTATGACATAATTTCGGGCATTTCACAACACATATAAAAGCAAAAATCCCACGATACACGCCGTTGTTTTAACGGTATATCGCAGGATTTTTCTTGGAGCTGGTGACAGGAGTTGAACCTGCAACCCACTGATTACAAATGCGCACAAAATGATTTTCTTATGTTGCATTGTATTTGTTTTCAAGTAGATAATTCGTCATTTTTTAATTTTTATATTATGGATTATTCTCTTGTGTTTTGTGTCGTTGTCGCACTTCTGTCGCACTTTTGTCGCACTTGCAAGCGATACCATAAACAGGACGCAGGAGCCAGCGAGAGCAGCGCATACAATGGGGAGAGCCAGACACACCCCAGCAGGGAACGAGGGCATAACAAACCGTTCACCCCCTGCCCGGCGGGGAATATGGGCTTGACCCCTACCCCATGCGGTCATAGCCGAGAGTACCCCGCCCAAACAAAAAGGCGAAATTTCCCAGAGCAAATAAAAAGGCAGTCCACAAGCCCGGTATAATTACCGCTGTGGACTGTCTTTCTTTATGCGTGGCTTTTCTTTGATACGCTCAAAGGTGCTTTCTAGGCTGTTTGCCGCCGCTGCATCTGCTGATTGAATTGCGCTTGTGTAAATGTTCAGCGTGGTCAAAATGTTAGCGTGCCCTAACCGTACTGGCACATGGTCGGCAATGAGCAAGGTTGCGTTGGAATGGCGCAAGCTGTGGAAGTGGGTAGAAGTCAGGTCATTTGCTTTCAAGAATTTGCTAAACCAGCTTGTAATACTGTGGGGGTCGAATGGCGCACCGTCCGCCCTTGTAAAAATCAAGTCGTTTTTAATGGTCTTGCCGCATATATCAACCGTGCGCACCCACGCTGACCCCATGCGCAAACGCTGCTCCCGCTGTATCTGGCGGTATTCTCGCAGCAGTTCGATACAGTTATCACCTACCCGGATAATCCGCCGGGAACTCTTGGTTTTGGGCGGGGCAAAGACAACACCCGCACCCGGTATTCTCTGCATTGAACGTTCAAAACGAATCGTTGCCCGCTCAAAATCCACGTCAGCCCAACGCAGCGCACACAGTTCTTCACGCCGTGCGCCTGTGAACAGTGCAAGTTGTGTCATGGTCGAATAAAGCGGGGGCGCAGTTTCGAGGGCTTTCAGAAGTTGCGCTATCTCGTTTTCATCCAACACTTGAACATCTGGCGTTTCATGCTTTGGCGGCTGCACCCGGTCACAAGGGTTTGAATCAATCAGTTGCCACACCACAGCACGAGAAAACACAGAAGATAGAAAAGCGTGATTTTATGGAATCGAACCTTTGCGGCGTGTCCTTTAAGATTGAAAGCTGATTTAATTTCACGAAATCACGCTGTTTTTACGAACCGTGTTTTAGCTGGCTTTATTAGTTATGGCTAACCAACTAAAAACAAAGAATCCCTGCACCCGGCTTGAACGTCAGATGCAGGGAATATTTTTGCAACAAAATTACATATCTTTTGAAACAGAGATTCTAGGAATCATGCGGTTATTTGCTTGCCTTAAACAAAGCTTGAAAGAACCAAAATCCAAAAAGCAGACAGCCGATAATAGTAGCCATAACACAAGCCCCCTTATTCTTCCGTAGGTGCATCTTCATCCGCTGGATGCTCTTTCAAGAAATCGTCAGCCGCCTGTTTCAGTACCGCGTTTGGAGTAGTCCCGGCGGCTACACAAGCAGCCCGGAATCTGGCAGCATAGTCTTTCTTTACTCTGCATCCGAGAATAGTCATGTTTTCTTTATCCCATTTAGCGTTAGCCCTTTTCCGTGCTTCTGTTACCATATAAAGCCCCCTGTCGCATAGATCGGTGATTCTTCTTGTTTAACAGTATACCACAAAAGCACACAATTTAACAGTACAAAATAGCACAATTTACACTGTTTAATATTGTGCGTCCTGTCAATAGACATATACTATTAAATAGTGTATACTATAATCACAGCAAGGGAGTGCAACCGGCAAGGGGCGAAGGATGTACCGGGAGCGCAAGAGCGTAACGCCAGCTAAGACAGTAACCCGCTCCCATCTGCTGTATATGAAAAATGACCCGGTGTCCACTTCCACATGACACACCGAGCCAAACCCACCAAAGGGTCAAGCCCATTATAACAAGGCTGGCCCGCAAAGTAAAGCGAGGTCTTAAAAATGAAGTACAATCTTTCGGAGATCATGCACAAGGCATGGAAGCTGTACCGCAAGGGCGTTGCAGCATTCGCAGAGTGCTTGCATCGTGCGTGGGCATCTGCGAAAGCCCAGCCTGTCAATGACAAGCGCATTGCAGAAGCCCAGAACGCCGCAGGAGTGACCGAACAGGTCAACACATGGGCAGGGTGGAAAGCCGCAGGATATAAGGTCGTGCATGGCTCTAAGAGCCTGTTCCAAGCGGTTCTCATTCACGCATCGAAAGGCGATAGCGCAGTTTACAAGGCATCGTTCTTCGGTCGGTCGCAAGTCCAGCCGTTGAACGTATAATCACAAGATATAGATACCAGCAGAAAGGACAACACAAAATGAACAAGCAGAACACCGAGCGCACCGCAGAAGTCAGCCAGATCGCAAGCCTGATTCGAGCCAAAGCCCAGAAGCACCCCGAAGTGATTGATATTGTGGTTGCTCTGATTGACAAGGTATCACAGAGCAGCAAGCCGGAGATTGAAGCATTGGGCAAGCAGCTTGAACAGCACAAGGGCGATTATCCTGCTATTATGAAGCTGCTGAACATCCAGCCCAGCCCCCAGCACTAAACAGCACACAGCACAGCGCAGAGCCGTATTTTAACGTGCCCTGCGCTTTTTCTTTGCCCAGTAATGAAAAGTATATTGCCAGACCCCGAAAGCCTGTTTCCCACGCATTTGCACAGGCATCCCACGCAGCGAGAAGCGAAGCCGATGTAATGCCGCCACATCTGGCGGTATCTGTGAGGACACATCCCCAAAAGTGGGGACATCTTCACAGGTGGGTGCATCCTCTGCCAGGAATCTGCCGGGCTGGTCACAGGATTGTGATAGTGCTATCAGCTAGACCGGGCAAAGGGTCGTAATTGAAATACACTCAATTTTGTGGACATCGAAACCCGCTCAATTTTGAGCCGATTACACAGATCGGTGCAGTCAGGCAGATTGACCCCATCGCCGCTTGTGTCGATGCTGACACTTTTTTGTGTTGGGGTTGTCAATCTAACAGACACCCTTGTGTATAGGGTCGGTATTAGATACCGCTCCCCCATAAGTGGGGGAATAGGTGGGTGGGTCGTGAAACGCTACACACCCAGCCCATAGCAGGGGCAAGGATAGCTCATTATACAGCCGTATGATATAGGGCAAGGCATACAGAACAGGGGCGCACACTGTCGCACTAGATGCTGTTTTGTGGGATTTGTCGCACTTTTGTCGCACTTTCCGGGCATTTTGCAATGCACATAAAAGCAAAAATCCCACGATATACGCCGCTATTCTAACGGTATATCGCAGAATTTTTCTTGGAGCTGGTGACAGGAGTTGAACCTGCAACCCACTGATTACAAATCAGTTGCGCTGCCATTGCGCCACACCAGCAAAGGTTGCTAAAATAGTATAACACAGGCACGGCAATTTGGCAAGGATTGTTTTTTTGCAGGGGATAATAATGCCGGAAAACAGACAAAGATGATAGAAAATAATACACGAGTATAAAAATATACTACAAATTTAAACAATTTTGCATTGCAAATTTTTTGACGATGTGCTATGCTGAAACGTAGAGGAACGCCGCCGGAAAGGCGGCTGCAAACAGATTTGGAGGATTTGTATTATGGCTGACCGCATTGTTCTGAATACCATCTCCTACCACGGCCACGGTGCTACCGAGAACATCGTTCCCGAGCTGACCGCCCGTGGCTACAAGAAGGCTTTCGTCTGCTCCGACCCCGACCTGATCAAGTTTGGCGTTACCAAAAAGGTCACCGACCTGCTGGATGCCGCAAACTTTGCCTACGCTGTTTACAGCGAGATCAAGCCCAACCCCACCATCGCCAACGTACAGGACGGCGTGGCTGCCTTCAAGGCTGCCGAGGCTGACTGCATCGTGACCATTGGCGGCGGCTCCTCCATGGATACCGCAAAGGCCATCGGCATCATCATCAATAACCCCGAGTTTGCGGACGTCCGCTCTCTGGAAGGCGTTGCCCCCACCAAGAAGCACGCGGTGTTCACCATCGCAGTGCCCACCACCGCCGGTACTGCTGCCGAGGTCACCATCAACTACGTCATCACCGATGTGGAGAAAAAGCGCAAGTTCGTCTGCGTGGATACCAACGATATCCCCGAGATCGCTGTGGTTGACCCCGATATGATGTCCTCCATGCCCAAGGGTCTGACCGCCGCCACCGGTATGGATGCGCTGACCCACGCCATCGAGGGCTACATCACCAAGGGCCACTGCGTCATCTCCGATATGTTCCATTTGGAAGCCATCAAGCTCATCAGCCAGAGCCTGCGCGGCGCTGTGCAGAACACCCCGGAGGGCCGCGAGGGCATGGCTCTGGGCCAGTACATCGCCGGTATGGGCTTCTCCAACGTGGGTCTGGGCATTGTCCACTCCATGGCACACGGCCTGTCTGCCCTGTATGACACCCCCCACGGTGTGGCCTGCGCCATCCTGCTGCCGGTGGGTCTGGAGTACAACAAGAGCGTTGCCGGCGAACGCTACCGCGCCGTGGGTAAGGCCATGGGCGTTATGGGCATTGACGAGATGAACGATGTGGAAGCCGCTGATGCTACCATCGCTGCCGTCAAGCAGCTGTCTGCTGACGTTGGCATCCCCACTAACCTGCACGGCATCCTGAAGGAAGAGGACATCCAGTTCCTCGCCGAGTCCGCTTTTGCAGACGCCTGCCGTCCCGGCAACCCCCGCGACACCAGCGTGGAGGAGATTGTGGAGCTGTACAAGAGTCAGCTGTAAGCTGTAAAAAATGACCCTGAGAGCCGCTGCACCGTGTTTGTGCAGCGGCTTTTTTAGCGGAATGATGCGTTCGTAAAATGAAATCCCGCGCCAATTGTAACATTTTTCTGCTGTCCTCTTGTATAAACCGGCGCAAGCGAGTACAATCAGAGCATAAAAACAGAAGGCGAGGAAAGCGCGATGACACTGAACTTCTACACGCTGGGCGTGCTGTATCTGGTCTATTCCTTCCTTGGGTGGGTAGGGGAGACCGTGGTGGCTACCTTCCGGGGCAAGCGGTTTGCAAACCGCGGCATGGCGGCGGGGCCGTTCTGCTTTGTGTACGGCACCACGGCCATCCTGATGGCAGTGGGCTTTGCAGATATGCGCACAAAGCCGGTGATGCTGTTTGTGGCCTGTATGCTTACGGCTACCGTGGTGGAGTGGCTCACGGCAAAGCTGCTGGAGCGGCTGCACAACCGCAAATGGTGGGACTACTCCGATAAAAAATTCAACCTGAACGGCTACGTCTGCTTACAGTACTCGGTGCTGTGGGGTGCGCTGGGCATGGTGACCGTGCTTTGGGGCAACGGGCTGCTGCTGCGGCTGTGTGCCCTTGTGCCGGGGTGGCTGCTGCATCCGCTGGTGTGGACGGCGCTGGGCATCGCGGCGTTTGACCAGCTGGGCTCGGCGGTGCTGGTGGGGCGGTACGCAGCGCAGCACCCGGTGCTGGAACAGCTGAACCAGAAACTGGAGGCGCGCTCCGACACCTTGCGCCGCCGCATTGCCGTGTATGTGGAAAAGCGCATCCAGCGCGCCTACCCGGAGGCCGCCCGGCAGCAGCCCACGGCAGTGCAGAAGGAGAAAGCCGACTTCCTCAGCGCGGCAGACCTGCTGTGGCTGTTCGTCATCGGGGCGTTTCTGGGCGACATGGTGGAGACCGTGTTCTGCCGCCTGACCGCCGGGGTGTGGATGAGCCGTTCCAGTCTGGTGTGGGGGCCTTTCAGCGTGGTGTGGGGGCTGGCGCTGGCCATGGCTACCGTGCTGCTGCGGCAAAATCAGGATAAAAGCGACCGCTATCTCTTTGCTTTCGGCACAGTGCTGGGCGGCGTATATGAATATGTGTGCAGTGCCGTCACAGAGCTATTGTTCGGTACCGTGTTCTGGGATTATAGCAAGTTCAAGTTCAATCTGGGCGGGCGTATCAACCTGCTGTACTGCTTTTTCTGGGGCATTGCGGCGGTGATGTGGATGCGCTACGGCTACCCGCTGGTGCTGAAGCTGATGAAAAAGGTGCGCAGCCATATCCGTCCGTGGATGACAGCGGCACTGGCGGTGTTCATGGCGGTGAATATGCTTACCAGCGCGCTGGCACTGGCGCGGTACGATGCCCGCACCAGCGGCGAAGCGCCCAACGGACAGCTGGAAGTGTTCCTTGATGAGCATTTCGACAACGCCCGCATGGAGCATATTTACCCCAACGCCAAAAAAGTGACCAAGGCAGAATAAATCCCATATTTCCCCTTGCGCTTTTGCCGGAAAACAGGTATAATATTCTCTGGATAAAAGGGAGTAAGGGGCGTACCTTAGTTGAAAAGCGGGTGCGCTGTGCTGCAGCGACAGTCCCGGCAGAAATGCCCGATGCAGCACCGGATGCTTGAGACTTTTATCACATTTTCCCGTTTTGGGCAGGATGTGATAAAGGTCTTTTTTTGTGCCTCTGCTGCCATCACTTGAAAAAAAGGAGAAATATTATGCTGATCCCTGTTCTGTTGTTTATCGTGGGTCTGCTGTGCCTGATCAAGGGCGGCGACTGGTTTGTGGACGGTGCCACCGGCATCGCCCGCCGCTTCCATGTGCCGGAGTTGCTCATTGGTGCCACGGTGGTGTCCATCGGTACCACCCTGCCGGAGGTCATGGTGTCCACCACCTCTGCCCTCACCGGTCACGGCGAGATCGCCTACGGCAACGCCATCGGCTCGGTCATCTGCAATTCTGCACTGATCGCCGCCATCACCATTGCGGTGCGCCCGGGCAAGGTTGACCCCAAGAGCCTGCGCACCCCGGTGGCCTTCTTCTTTGTGGCTGCCGCCTTCTATGCCGGTGTGGCCTACACCACCGGCTCCTTCACCCGCCCGGTGGGTCTGATCCTGCTGGCCATGTTCGTGGCTTACATCGTGTGCAACGTGCTGGCTATGAAAAACACCCCCGCCCCGGAAGAGGAAGAGCAGGCTGAGGAAGGCCCCTTTGCCAAGGAGCTGGGTCTGCTGGCCATCGGCGCAGTGCTCATTGCTGTGGGCGCTGACCTGCTGGTGGACAACGGCACTCTGATCGCTCAGGCACTGGGCGTGCCGGAGTCGGTCATTGCGCTGACCTTTGTGGCACTGGGCACCTCGCTGCCGGAGCTGGTCACCGCCATCACCTCGCTGGCCAAGGGTCACGGCGCGCTGTCGCTGGGCAACGTCATCGGTGCAAACGTGTTCAATCTGGTGCTGGTCAGCGGCGTGTCCGTCACGCTGGCACCCTTCAGCATCCCGCAGAACTCCACCATCGCAGGCATGAACGCCTCGCTGGTGATGGATATCCCGGTCATGTTTGCCGTGATGCTGCTGCTCACCGTGCCCGCTCTGATCAAGGGCAAGCTGAGCCGCCCGCAGGGCATTGCACTGCTGTGCATCTATGCCGCTTTCTGCGCCGTGCAGTTCAGCATCTGATCTGTTGTAAACGTAAAATATTTAAGGCTGCTGCACAGAGTTTTGTGCAGCAGCCTTTTTATGTGGGACGATTTGGAATGGCCGCCGCCATCGGGTTGCGGCACCCAGCATCCGCATCGTGCCTTGGGCGGCACTTGCGTTTTGCTGGCCGCTGCCCCAACAACTCCTCCCTGTTTCCGCCACTGGCGGCGGTCGTCGTCGTTGCACTCTGGCCATATTCAGCGGAAAAATTATTTTATAATTTCGGAATACCGGAGCGTCTGCGGACGCTCCGGTATTCCATTTTCACGGGAAGGGTTTGGAACGAACTCCCTCAGTCAAAGCCTGACGGCTTTGCCAGCTCCCTCTAGGAGGGAGCCTCTGACGCGCCCGCAAGCTTTGCGCTTTAGCCGGAAACTATACCGTCATGCCAAAGGCCCTATCTCAGAGGACGACTTCCCCCGGCCGGGGGAAGATGTCGCCGCAGGTGACAAAAGGGGGAATCTGGCACGTTAGCGCCTGAGAGGGCGAACAAGGCTAGCGGGTGCTGCCCCTCATCCGGCGCTACGCGCCACCTTCCCCCGGTGGGTGAAGGCTTAAGCGGTGGCGGTACAGTTCTCGGCTGACCCGTAAAGTTTCCGGGCGTGTCCGCTCTCCCCTTGGGGGAGCTGGCGCGTTAGCGCCTGAGAGAGTAAAAAAAGTGGGTCAGAAGCGCCCACAGACGTTTCTGACCCACAAATAGAACGATATTTTTGTTTTACAGCTGGCAGGCGGTATCGTAACCGGTGCGGATGGCGTTGGAGATATCCGCAGCCTTACCGGCGGCATCGCCGATGGAATACACCGGGATACCGGCAGCTTCCAGCGCAGCAGCGTCAAATGCATTGGAGCGTGCGCCCATGGCTAGCACGATGTAATCGCAGGGGATGGTCACCTCTGCGCCGTCCTTGTTCTCGCAGACGACGGCGTCCATGCGGAACTCCTTGACCTTGTGGCTGGGGTACTGCTCCACGCCGTAGGTCTTGTAGTTTTCCAGCAGGGTGGGCAGAATGGTGGTGCTCTCGCCTGCGGCGATCTTATCCATCATCTCGATGACCGACACCTTGCAGCCGCGGGCAGCCAGATACTCTGCGGTCTCGCAGCCTACCATGCCGCCGCCGATGACAGCCACCGTGCCGTACACCTGCTGCTCACCGGCCAGAACCTTCCAAGCGTCGGCAACGTTCACGCTGTCGATGCCGGGGATGCGGGGTGCGGCGCTGTGTGCGCCCACAGCGTTGATGACGGCCTCGAAACCGGCGTCCTTCAGCTGCTCTGCGGTGCGGGTCTGACCCATGCACAGGTGCACACCGGCGTTGCAGACAGCGTGGATCAGGTCCTGTGTGGCGCGGCGCATCTCCTCCTTGCGGGGAGGTACGCAGGCAATGTTCAGCTGGCCGCCCAGAGTGGTGGTCTTTTCAAACAGGGTCACGTCATGGCCGCGCAGCGCTGCCACGCGGGCGGCTTCCAGACCGGCAGGGCCGCCGCCGAGGACGGCAATCTTCTTTTTCTGTGCTGCGGGCTGGATGCTGCGGGTGTTCTCGTAGCCATTCTCCGCGTTCAGCACGCAGGAGAGGAACTGGCGGTTCTGGATGGCATCGGTGCAGCCCTTGTTGCAGCTGATGCAGCGGCGGATATCGCAGGCCTTCCCGGCAGCGATCTTGGTGCCCCAGTCGGGGTCTGCCAGCAGCGGGCGACCCATGGCAACTATGTCGGCCATGCCGCTCTCGATGACGCGTGCAGCCATGTCGGCGTCCACGATACGACCCACGGCGCTGACCGGTACATTGACAGCCTTTTTGATGTCCCCGGCGATCTTGACAAAGAAGCCGTAGGGCTGTACGCCCATGGGAGGAATGGTGTCGGCCATGTTGCCGGTGTGGTTGGCCTGGGCAACGTGGAACATATCCACGCCGTCCTCTACCAGCCACTGGGCAAACTGCACGGCGTCGGCTTCGTCAATGCCGCCCTTGCCGCGCTGCGGGGTGACGATGGACAGCTTGTAGTCGATGACCATATCCGGCACAGCCTTGCGGATGGCGCGGGTCAGCATACGGGCAAAGCGGACGCGGTTCTCCAGACTGCCGCCGAACTTATCGGTGCGGTGGTTCATGCGGGTGGAGCACAGGCAGCCGTTCAGGCGGTCGCCGTGGATCTGGATGACGTCCACACCGGCCTTCTGGGCGCGCACTGCGCAGGCGCACATCTTATCGATGATGGACATCAGCATCTCCTCGCTGGCCTCATCGGTAAAGAACATCATGTCGTGATGCAGGCGCTGACGCATCTCGTCAAACTTCTTCTGCATGAACAGGCTGTTGATGGCATCCACATCGTACTCCGGGTGGAAGAGCTGGACACCCAGCTTGGTGCCGTAGGCGTGAACGCTGTCGGCCAGCTCCTTGAAGGCAGGGATCTGGCTGTCGTCAAACAGCTTGGGGGTGGGAGAAAAGCTGTTGATGGGCGCAACATCGCCCATAACGATGTAGCCCACGCCGCCCTTTGCCAGACGGGTGTAGAAGCCCATGTCCTGCTCGCTGATCATGCCGTTTTTCTCGTAGCCGGTGGTCAGCGGGGGGAACATGATGCGGTTTTTAAAGGTCTGTCCGCCCACCTCGATGGGCTGCAGAATTACGTTTTCCATACAAAAGCCTCCTTGCAGATACGCTTTGCTTTACAGATTTGCTTTGATGAATGCTGCGGTCTTTTCCTCCACGACGGCACGGGCTGCCAGCGTGGCAAAGTTGTGGCCGCCGCCCGCAATGGTGTCCACCTCGGGTGCGGTGTACACCTGTGCGTAACGGCTGCAGGTGCCCTCGTCCACCAGACGGTCATCGTCGGCGCGCAGCAGCAGCACCGGGCCGTTGTAGCCCTTGGCCTCGGTAAAGGGGTCGGGGTGCTTGGCCATCTCGTAGTTAAAGGCCATCTTGTAGCACAGACCCTCCAAGTCGGTGTAGTCCTTGCCGGTCTGCACAACGCCGTCGGCGCGCTGTGCGCAGCCGAACCACATCCCGGCGCCCGGGCACAGCAGGATCAGGCCGTGGGGCTGGATGACCGGTGCGCAGGAAGCGGCAATGTAGCCGCCCATGCTCTGGCCGGAGAGGAACAGCTTTTCGCTGTCCACATAGGGCTGCTCAGCGGCCCATGCAAAGATATCCTGTGCATCGGTGTGCAGGCCGTCGAAGCTCATATCCTCGAACTCGCCGTCGCTCTCGCCGTTGCCGTAGAAATCGAACCGGGCGCTGCCGATGCCCTGCGCTGCCAGAGCGCGGGACAGGTGGGTGTACATGGATTTGTAGCCGCTGCAGCTGCCGGCAAAGCCGTGCAGATGCACCACAAAGGGCACCTTGCCCTCCGTATCAGGCAGGGTCACGATGCCGCGCAGGGTGTGACCATTGCGGTTTTGAAACTGGACCTGTAAGATCTTCATTTACTTGCTCTCCTTTGCGGCACGGCGAGCCTTCAGCTCGGTCAGCATCTCAGCAGTCTTCTGCTTGGTCAGGGGGTAGACGAAGAACAGGATGGCAACTGCAATGCCGTAGCCCAGGAAGTAGACGCCGGTGTAGCTCTTCCAGATGGCGTTCACAACGCCTGCGGTCTGCACAGCGCCTGCGGTCACGTTGTAGCCGATGGCACCCAGCACAAAGCTGGACAGGCTGCCGGAAATGGCGCTTGCAAGCTTGCGGAAGAAGGAGTAGGTGGAGTAAACGATGCCCTCGTTGCGCTCGCCGGTCTGCAGCTCGTGGTAGTCGATGGCGTCGTTGACCATAGCCCAGATCAGCACCTGCATGCCGGAAGCGCCCAGATAGCAGATACCGTTGATGACGATAAAGACCACGGGATTATGGACGGGGAAGAAGAACAGGATGCCGAACACGATGGCGGCAAAGCCTGCGCCCATGCAGCACCACTCCTTCTTGCCGAACTTGTTGGCAAGAGGCTGGGTGATGGCAAAGGACAGCACAGCGTACAGAACGCTCAGCATACCGGAGACAGCCTGAATTTTAACGTTGCCGAAGAAGTCCTTATACAGGTAGGTGTTCAGGCCGTTGACCACGGAAGCACCGATCATGCCGGTGAGGCTGAAGAACATAACGCCCAGCAGAGCCTTATTGTGAGAGATCTCCTTGAGCACGTGCAGGTAGTTCAGCTTTTCACCCTGCGGACGCTCGGGCACTTCCACACGCTCCTTGCACCACACGCAGGTGATCTGCAGGCACAGCAGGCCCAGCATAGCGCAGATGCAGGCCAGCATCAGGAAGCGGCCAGCCACGGGCTTGTTGTCCACATACAGGAACAGGGGGCCGATCATGACCATGACGGTCATGAAGATGGTGCCGCCCAGGCTGCGGTAGCGGGACAGTGCGGTGCGCTGGCTCACATCATCGGTCATCACGCTGGACAGGGTACCGAAGGGCACGTTGACGCAGGTGTACAGTGCCTCGTACAGAACGTAGGTGACGAACATATAGGCCAGACGCAGGCCGTAGTTGATATTGCCCACATTGACAAAGCCAAGTATGCACAGCACTGCCATGGGGAACGAGAAGGCGCGGATCCAAGGGATGAACTTGCCGCCCTTGGTGGCCTTGCGGGAGTCCACGATAGCGCCGATGATGGGGTCGTTCACGGCGTCCCAGATCTTGGTGACCAGCAGCAGGATACCCACATGGAAGGGGTTGACCTGCAGGATCAGGGTGTAGAAGATCGACAGATACATGGCGCGGTACTGCTCGGTGAAGCAGCAGCCCAGATCGCCCAGTGTATAGCCGATCTTGTCCTTCATGGAGAAGGGTCGGACGGTCTTTTTCTGGTCCATTGTGTTTTATCCTCCTTAAAAACAGTGAAACCACGAGACTTTTCGCACAAGTCTCTTTTCTACGCTTGCATTATACGTTAAATTTCCATCAATACATATCCAAAAAATGATTGAAAACTATCGTAAATTGATGTATTATGCAATTATAACAGTTGTACTTTTCTGTTGTGTACAACAAACTGTCATACCTGCCAGTTCCACGGAGGGATTTTTGGTGAATTATACAGCCACACGTTATCTTTTTACGCAAAGCGCTGTCCGGGAGTTTTTTTCCGGCGCGTACTATGACCTGTTTCTGGTCATCCGGGGCAGCGGCGTGTTCCGGTGCAGCGAGGTGGTGCTGCCCGCACAGCAGCAGAATCTCATCATCTTCAAGCCCGGTCAGGGCGGCAGACTGGAATACGCCGGTGCTTACGGCCCGCTGGAACTTATTCGGGTGCAGCTGTCCCCCCAGACGCTGGCGCAGCTTTCGGACGCGGACACCGACCTTGAAAAAAGCTTCAACGTGGTGCCCTTCCGGCAGGTAGCCGTCCGCCCGGACAGCCAGATCTATATGCTGCTGAAAAACCTTGCCCGGAAGTTGCTGATGCTCCCGCAGGAGCGCACCCAGTTCGGTGCAGCGGTATTCGAGCACGGTATTCTGCAAATGTTCGTGGTGCTGGCGCTGCGTGCCTGCATCCATGCGGAGTTCCACACCGCATCGGTCAGCCGCCACCACCTGATGCTGGATGAGGTGTTTTTGTTTATTCAGGCGCACCTTACCGAGGAGCTGACGCTGGAGCGGCTGGAAAAGGAGTTTTTCGTCTCCCGGGAACATATTGCCCGGGAATTTAAACGCCAGACCGGGCAGACGGTGCACCGCTATATCGTAAAGGCGCGGTTAGACCGCTGCCGCACCCTCATCGAGCAGGGGCTGCCCATCACCGAGGTGTACAAGACCAGCGGCTTTGGCGGTTACAACCACTTTTTCCGCGCCTTTAAAAAGGAGTACGGCATGACCCCAAAGGAGTACTTCCACACCACCCGGCAGGACGCCCGGGGGTGATCTCGGCAAAAGCAGCGCCGTCTGCGCCTGTGAAAAAAGCCGCCCGGGAAGATCCGCAGATCCTCCCGGGCGGCTTGCTTATCCTATTTTTTCTTTTACTTGCGGCGGGTGAGGCAGTTCAGCGCCATCACAACCAGCACGAGAAAGCCGATGACCAGCAGGATACCGGTCATGCCGATGAGCATCATGGGCAGGGTGGTCATCCAGGAAGAAAGATGAAGCATAAAGGCACCTCCGTTAAGCCATCAGGGAAAGGATCAGTCCGCCGGCAAGGACGGATGCGATCTGCCCGGAAACGTTGACGCTGATGGAATACATCAGCAGGAAATTCTGGTTGTCCTCGGCCAGACCCATCTTGTTGACCACGCGTCCGCTCATGGGAAAGGCCGAAATGCCTGCCGCGCCGATCATAGGGTTCAGCTTTTTGCCCTCGGGCAGGAACAGGTTCAGCAGCTTGGCGAACAGCACGCCGCCAGCGGTATCAAAGATAAAGGCCACAAGACCCAGCGCCATGATGAGCAAAGTATCCAGCCGGACGAACTTGTCGGCGGTCATCTGCCCGGCAACGGTCAGACCCAGCAGCAGGGTGATGAGGTTTGCCAGTACGTTCTGGGCGGTCTCGCTCAGGGAGTTCAGCACCCCGCATTCCCGCAGCAGGTTGCCGAACATCAAAAAGCCCACCAGCGCCACGCTGGCCGGAGCCACCAGACCGGCGACCACCGTGACCACAACAGGGAACAGAATCTTGGTCAGCTGGGTGACGTTGCCTTTTTCGTAGGGCATACGGATGCGGCGCTCCTTCTGGGTGGTCAGCAGCCGGATGACCGGCGGCTGCACGATGGGCACCAGTGCCATGTAGCTGTAAGCTGCCACCATAATAGCGCCCAGATACTGGGATTTCAGGGTGTTTGCCACAAAAATGGCGGTGGGGCCGTCCGCTGCGCCGATGACCGCAATGGACGCGGCGTCCTTCATATCAAAGAAGAACCCGGCCAGAAACAGGGTGAAAAAGATGCCGAACTGTGCCGCTGCGCCAAACAGCATGAGCCACGGCTTTTCCAGCAGCGGGCCAAAATCGATCATGGCACCGATGCCGATGAACAGCAGCAGCGGGAACAGCTCGTTGGACATACCTGCCTCGAACAGGGCAGAGATGGGGCCAACGGTGTCTCCCTGCGTGATGGCACCGGATGCGGGAAGGTTGACCAGAATGGCACCGAACCCCATGGGCAGCAGCAGACTGGGCTCCATCTTTTTGACGATGGCAAGGTAGATGAGCAGGGCACCGATGCCCCACATGACCACCATCTGCCATGTCAGCGCCCCGAAGTTTGAAAAGAGCGCGGCGAATGTGTTCCAGAAATTCATATTGTTTTTCTGCCTCCTTTTGTTCTGATGCTGCGGCAAGAAAAAAGAGACCCTTGCCACAGCGTAAAATCTGTGACAAAAGTCTCAAGCGAACACATGACATCGGGCATTGCTGCCGTGATGACGCTGCCATGCAGCGGCCTGCCGGAAAAAACTTGACCGGCAGACTGCCCTTTACTCCCCTTTATCATTTTTATTGATACCAGAAACTGCCGCTTCTGTCAAGGGGGAAAATGCGGTTTTTCGCAAAAATCCAACCGTGAAAAGGCCAACCGGGAAAATCTGCGGATTTTCCCGGTTGGCAAACTATAACTGTTTTTTCGCTTTAAATCGTCAGTCCACCACCGGTACATCCAGCCCGAACTCCTGCGGGCGGAAGCGGGGACAGACGTTCTCGGTGATGCAGATGACCGAAGCGGCAAGACGGCTGCCGATCTCGCAGGCTTCTGCCAGCGTTTTGCCGTAGGTCAGGCCGATGACCGTGCCGGCAAAGAAGGCGTCCCCCGCGCCGGTGGTGTCCATAACGTCCACCTTTTTGGCGGGCACGATGCCGCAGCTGCCGTCCGCACAGGCGTATACCGCGCCCTGCCCGCCCATGGTCACCACCATGCTGGGAATGTTGGCGCTGCGCACGTTGCCCGTGAGCACCCGGCACATCTCGTCCGGGGAGAGGTGGTCGTAGTCGTCCGAGAACAGCAGCCCGGCCTCCTGCTGGTTGCAGACGAAACAATCGATCTGCTGCAAAAAATCCCGCCGCTCCATGGCAATGCTCATGTTGGAGACCACGGCAAACACCTTTTTGCCGTACTTTTTGGCATAGCGCAGGGTCTGCTTCACCGTTTCTTTTTCGAGGTCCAGTTCCAGCGCAATGGAATCGCAGTCTGCAAAAATGGCATCGCCCTGCTCTTGCAGAAGGCCGGTCAGCGGGGTGGTGTCCGGCCGCTTGGAGATGGCGGCGTGCACATCGCCGTCGTTGTCAAAAATGGCCAGCCATGTGCCCATGCCGTCCGGCTTTTTCTGGATAAAGCGGGTGTTGACCTTGTGCCTTGCCAGCTTGTCGATGACGTCCTGTCCCATGCCGGTGTCATCCACCAGACCCACAAAGGTGGGGCGCAGCTCTACGTTGGCGATATCCTCCACCACGTTGCGGCTCACACCGCCGTGTACCTGCTCGATGCGTCCGGCGTTGCGCCCGCCGGGGATATAGGTGGAAAGGGGATAGCCCTTGATATCCACAAAAACAGCTCCGATGACTACGATGCCCATAAACGATAAACCTTTCTGACTTCAGTTGATTTTACCTGTATTATACAGGAAGCAGACAAAAGATGCTATCCCTTTGCCGTTTTTTGCGGAAAAATATCTTCCGCTAAGACCCTTCCGTGAAAAGGCCAATCGGGAAAATCCGCAGATTTTCCCGATTGGCAAATATAAATAGTCTTTCCGCTAAAAATGCCCAAAGCGCAGCGGAGGGCATTCTGAATCAGCCCCTGTCACATCGCCGTGCGGGCGGTGCGCACCAGATACTCCATGGCCTGTACCGGGTACTGCCCGGCGGCAGTCTCGCCGGTGAGCATCAGGCTGGATGCACCGTCCAGTACGGCATTGTAGATGTCGCTCACCTCGGCGCGGGTGGGTACCGCCCGGGTGTGCATGCTGTCCAGCATCTGGGTCACCACCATAAAGGGCACCCCGGCTGCCCGGCAGGCGGCGGAAAGCTGCTTCTGGCAGCGGGGCAGCTCCCACAGGGGCATCGCGTTGCCAAGGTCGCCCCGGGCAATGACCACCTCGTCCACCAGCGGCAAAAAGTCCGGCAGCGCCTGCACGCCCGCAAGGTTTTCAATTTTGGCAAGGATCTTCAGCTGCGGCGCACCGGCTTCTGCCAGCGCCTGCCGCAGGTTGCGGATATCCGCAGCGCCGCGCACAAAGGGCAGCATGACCCCGGTAACGCCGCAATCGGCGGCGATGGCAAGATTCTCCTTGTCCTCGGCGGTCAGGGTGGGCATCTGGATATCCGCCCCCGGTGCTGCCAGACTTTTGCGGCTTTGCAGCACCCCGCCCCGCACTATGGTGCACACGAGCGCATCCGGCTCTGCGGTGTCCACACGAGCCAGCAGCTTGCCGTCATCCAGCAGCAGCTCCTGCCCGGGCTGCACGCTGTGCACCAGCGCCGCAGGGCAGGGGATGCCCTGTGCGCCCAGACGCACGGTCTGTCCGGCGGTCAGGGACAGCGGCTGCGGCAGACGGCCGATGCGTAATTCCGGCCCCTGCAAATCAATGAGCAGCTTTTTGACCCCGGCTTTATGCAGCATCACCAGCCAGTCCTTGTGCGCTGCCAGCGGCCCGTGAGAAAGATTCATGCGGATGCCGGTCATACCGGCTTCCACCATCTGCTGCAAAAGCTTTACATCGGCACAGGCAGGGCCGATGGTTCCGTAAAAATCCATAATTCCTCCTGCAATTCACGTTTTCTTTCTATTGTAGCATGACCGCGCTGCAAAAGATAGCCCGGCGGCGCACAAAAAAACACCGGAAGCTGATGCAAAGCCTCCGGTGTCTTTTTATGATGCCTTATGGGGTTTACTGCTACACTTTGCACCGCCTGCGTTCAGTACAAAGCTTACAGCTCCCTCTATTTTTAAAGGTTGTACTTAGTTTACAGCATTTCAGGCATTTCGTCAAGGGCATTTTCCAGCTTTTGCCGGGAAAAACTGGAATATCACAACATTATCACAACTGCAGCTGGTGGTAGCACACGCCCTCCATGGTCTTCCAACAGGCGGTGCTTCCCTCCAAGGTCATGTAGCTGTGGGCGGTGCTTTCCTTGGGCAGGCTTACAGATCCGGGGTTCAGGTAAAGGTTCCCCTGCCCGAAGTTTGTCCATGCGGGCACATGGGTGTGGCCGTGGAGCAGAATGTCCCCCGGGGCAAGGGGCGGCAGATGGTTCAGGTTGAACACATGGCCGTGGGTAACGTAGACCAGCCGCTGCCCCACCGGCAGCACGGCATAATCTGCCAGTACCGGGAAATTGAGCACCATCTGGTCTACCTCGGCGTCGCAGTTGCCCCGCACGCACAGCAGCTTGGGCGCAAGGCTGTTCAGCAGCGGGATGACCTGCTTGGGGGCGTAATCCCGGGGCAGGTCGTTGCGGGGGCCGTGGTAGAGCAGGTCTCCCAGAAACAGCAGGCGGTCGGCCTGCTCCCGTTCAAAGGCCTGCTGCAGCTGCTGCGCATAATAATAGGAACCGTGCAGGTCTGATGCGATCATCCATTTCATATACAATGCCCTCCCTCAGAGCCGGTTTGCCTTATTGTAGCGCCTGCTGTAAAAATGGTCAAGTGATCACAAAAGTCATACTTTTGCACCAAAACCCCTTGACACGCCGCTGAGGATGTGGTATTCTGCTAAAGTTGCAGCCCGCAAATGCGCAGGCTGCATATCGCGGACAGCTGCCGCGATCATAAAAACCGTGTGGATTTTTACAGCAACATTGCTACTTTTCGCCACACAATGACCTCACAAGGGCCATTGTGTGGCTTTTTTGTGCGCCGGAAACCGGCTGCAGGCCGGTGCTGCGCCTTCCACGCTTTGAACTTTTACAGATAGCAGGTGAATTTTTTCAATGAACGAAACTTTTATGAAGGAGAAGCCGGTGCTGCCGCTGTTGCTCTCGATGGCACTGCCCAACGTGGTCTCCATGCTGGTGAACAGCCTCTACAACATCGTGGACAGCCTGTTTGTGGCGCGCATCAGCGAGGACGCCATGACCGCGTTAAGTCTGGTGTTCCCCATCCAGAACTTTTCCAACGCCATTGCCATCGGCTTTGGCATCGGCATCAACGCCATGATCGCGCTGTATCTGGGCGCGGGCGACCGCGAAAAGGCCGAGATAGCTGCCACCCACGGTTTTGTGCTCAGCCTTGTGCACGGCGTGGTGATGATGGCGGTCAGCATCGCCATCATGCCCGGCTTTCTGCGCCGCTTTACGCAGGACGAGGAGCTGATCGCCGCCGGTATCACCTACTCTACCATCGTGTTCCTGTTTTTGGTCGTGAACATGGTCTCGCTGGCTTTTGAAAAGATCTTTCAGGCGGTGGGCCGCATGAAGGTGTCCATGGTCGCCCTGATCACCGGCTGCGTGTGCAATATTCTGCTGGACCCGGTGCTCATCTTCGGGCTGGGGCCGGTGCCTGCCATGGGCATTGCAGGCGCGGCACTGGCTACCGGCATCGGTCAGGTGCTCAGCGTGGTGGTCTACCTTGTAGTCTACCTGCGCACCGAGCTGCCGGTGCGGCTGCGCCGCAGCTGTCTGCGCCCGGACGCGGCGTTGGACGGCAGACTGTACGCCATCGGCGTTCCGGCCATCCTGAATCTGGCGCTGCCCTCGCTGCTGGTCACCTTCCTTAACGGATTGCTGGCGGCTTTTTCTCAGAGCTATGTGGTGGTGCTGGGCATCTATTATAAATTGCAGACCTTTTTGTATCTGCCCGCCAACGGTTTCGTGCAGGGCATGCGCCCCCTCATTGGCTATAACTACGGTGCGCGGGAGCACGCCCGGGTGAAAAAGCTGTTCCAGCTGACCCTGCTCATGAGCGCGGCCATCATGGCGGCGGGCACTGTCATCTGTCAGGTTGCTTCCGGGCAGCTGATGGGACTGTTCACCCAGAACCCCGAAACCATCGCCGCCGGACAGACTGCTTTGCGCATCATCAGCATCGGCTTTGTCATCTCGGCAGTCTCCACCACCGCCTCCGGTGCGCTGGAGGGTCTGGGCAAAGGTGCAGAATCGCTGGTCATCGCCCTGTGCCGGTACGTTGTTTTCATCATGCCGCTGGCTGCACTGCTGTGTAACTGGCTGGGCGCAGACGGCGCATGGCACGCCTTCTGGCTTACCGAGGTGCTGGCGGCAGTGGTCTCCGGTATCGTCTACCGCCGGGCGGTCACACATAAAAAATAAGAATTTCTGATAGGGGCGTTTCATAACGTCCCTATTTTTCATTGACACTACGGGAAAAGTACGGTAAAATAATTTTCGTGTTTTGACAAAAACTGTCAGTGCGCAAGATATTACAGAGGATGTGGAAGTATATGATCGAGACCATTGCCGCCGTCAATCAGGCGGTGAACAGCTTTATCTGGGGCATCCCCGCCATGGTGTGCATCATTGGCGTGGGGCTGCTGCTCAGTGTCCGCACGGGCTTTTTGCAGATCCGCAAATTCCCCTACGCCATCCGCACCACCGTGGGCCGGATGTTCCGCAAGCGGGACGCCTCGGACGGTGCCATGACCCCTTTTCAGGCGGTGTGCACCGCGCTGGCGGGCACAGTGGGCACCGGCAACATTGCCGGTGTGGCGGGTGCTATTGCCATCGGCGGCCCGGGTGCCGTGTTCTGGATGTGGTGCTCTGCGCTGCTGGGGATGTGCACCAAGTTTGCCGAGGTGACGCTGGCCGTGCATTTCCGGGAGCGCAGCGATACCGGCGAGTGGGTGGGCGGCCCGATGTACTATATTAAAAACGGCCTTGGCCGCCGCTGGCAGTTTCTGGCCGTGCTGTACGCGCTGTTCGGCGTGCTGACCGTGTTCGGTACCGGCAACGCAACGCAGGTGAATACCATCGTGGCAGCAGTGGATACCGCCCTGCTGGAATACGGGCTGGTGGGCGGCAGCTTTCTGCCCACCCTCAACCTCATCGTGGGCATCCTTGTGGCGGTGCTGGTGGCGCTGGTGCTGCTGGGTGGTATCAAGCGCATTGGCAGCGTGAGCGAGAAGCTGGTGCCCTTTATGGCACTGTTCTATATTGTGCTGTCGGTGGGCGTGGTGGTGCTCAACTTCTCCCGCCTGCCCTATGTGCTGGAATCCATCGTAGCGGGTGCGTTCAACCCCGCTGCCTTTACCGGCGGCACCATCGGCAGTCTGTTTGTCAGTATGCAAAAGGGCGTTTCCCGCGGCATCTTTTCTAACGAGGCCGGTCTTGGCACCGGTTCTATCGCCCATGCCTGCGCCGACACCAAAAAGCCGGTCAAGCAGGGCATGTTCGGTATTTTTGAGGTGTTTGCCGATACCATCGTCATCTGCACCCTGACCGCGCTGGTCATCCTGTGCAGCGGCACCCCGGTCAGCTACGGCGCAGCGGCGGGTGCTGAGCTGACCATCTCCGGCTTTACCACCACCTACGGCGGCTGGGCGTCTATCTTTACTGCCGTGGCGCTGTGCTGCTTTGCCTTTTCCACCATCATCGGCTGGGGTCTGTACGGCTCCCGCTTTCTGGTGTTCCTGTGCAAGAGCAACAAGGTGGCGCGCCCCTTCTTTGTGGTGTATGCTCTGGTAGCCATTCTGGGCGCTACCATGGATCTTGGTCTGCTGTGGAGCATCGCCGATACCTTTAACGGTCTGATGAGCATCCCCAACCTCATTGCACTGCTGCTGCTTTCCGGCACGGTGGTGCAGCTGACCCGCGCCTTTTTTGAATCGGAAGGGTGAACGGCAGCTCTGCCCATAGTGGACAGAAACGCCGGAACGCGGTATACTGAGAAAAAACAACGGTGGCTATGTACCACAGGAGGTTCTAACGTGGAAAACTTTAACGAACTGCTGCAAAAGTATGCAGATTTTATCGTCCGGGTGGGTGTGAACCCGCAGCCGGGGCAGACTTTGATCATCAACTGCCCGCTGGAGGGTGCCCCGCTGGCACGGCTGTGCGTGCGCAGTGCCTACGAGGCCGGTGCGCGGGACGTGCAGGTGAACTGGCAGGATGACGCCGTTACCCGCATCCGCATGGAGCTGGGCAGCGAGGACGCCTTGACCGATCACAAGGGCTGGCAGCTGCGCCGCTATCTGGACTACGCCGAGAGCGAGGGCGGTGTGTGCGTGCTGCACCTCATCGCGGACGACCCGGAACTGTTTGCCGGGCTGGACGGTGCCAAAATCAGCCGGGTGAACAGCGCGAACCGCAGCTTTATGCAGCCGTGGCGGGAGTACACCATGAACGACCGGGTGCAGTGGTCCATCGCCGCTCTGCCCGCAGAGCCGTGGGCAAAGAAGATGTTCCCGGAGCTGGACACTGCCGCCGCCATTGAGGCACAGTGGAAGCTGATCTTTGATACCTGCCGCGTGACCGGCGGCGACCCGGTAGGGGAGTGGCAGAAGCATCTGGACCGCTTGAACGAGCTGGGCGCAAAGATGAACGCCCTTGATCTGGAAAGTGTGCATTTTGAAAGCGCCAACGGCACCGACCTGACCGTGGGTCTGGCCGAGCAGGCGGTGTGGGAAAGCGCCGGCAGCAAAAACGAGAAGGGTGTGCCCTTCCTGCCCAACATCCCCACCGAGGAGGTGTTTACCGCACCCCATAAGGATAAGGTGGACGGCATCGTTTACGGCACAAAGCCTTACGTCTTTAACGGTCAACTCATCAAGAATTTCCACGTTACCTTCAAGGATGGCAAGGTGGTGGAGCACGGCGCAGACGAGGGCGCAGATCTGCTGGGCCAGCTGCTGGACACCGACGAGGGCGCACGCCACATCGGTGAGGTGGCACTGGTGCCCGCCTCCAGCCCCATCAACCGCAGCGGCAAGCTGTTCTACAACACCCTGTTTGACGAGAACGCTGCCTGCCACATCGCCTTTGGCGACAGCTACCCCGGCACCACCGTGGGCGGCACCGGCCTTTCCAAGGAGGAGCTGGCAGCCCGCGGAATGAACCACTCCTCCCTGCACGAGGACGTGATGATCGGTGCAGAGGACAGCCGCATCACCGGCAAATGCCGCGATGGCCGCACCGTGCCGCTGTTTGAAAACGGCGTCTGGGTGCTGTAAAAAAGCCCCAAAGGGCGCGCAACTGCAAAAAAATTGCGAAAATGCTTGCATAAATCGCAAGAGTATGCTATATTCTAGTAGTACGATATAGTTTAACCTGAAACGTGGGCCGCAAGGTCCGCGTTTCTTGTTTGTTTGGAGGTTTTTTATGGCGAAGCAGTCTGGCGGCAACACCGCGCAGAGAGTGGAAGCGCTTGTCCGTCCCACGGTGGAAGGCATGGGTCTGCGCCTGTGGGATGTGGTTTTTGAGAAGGAAGGGCCGGACTGGTATCTTCGCATCCTCATCGACCGGGACGGCACCATGGATACCGACACCTGTGCAGAGGTGTCCCACGCACTGGATCCCATTCTGGATGAGGCAGACCCCATCAACCAGAGCTATTATCTGGAGGTGGGCAGCCCCGGCCTTGGCCGCAAGCTGACCCGCCCGGAGCACTACGAGGCACTCAAGGGCGAGAAGATCGGCGTCAAGCTCATCCGCCCCACCGCCGACGGCGTGCGCGAGTTTGCCGGCATCCTGAAAGGCCGCGAGGGCAGCACCGTCACGGTCGAGACGGAGAACGGCCCGGTGAGCTTTGAGGTGAACGCCGCATCCGGCGTCCATCTCTGTGACGACGAACATCTGTTTGATTAAGACGAAAATAAATTACTGGGAGGAACCCGAAAAATGGCAGCAGCGAACAACGAATTTTTTGAAGCTCTCTCCATGCTGGAGCACGAGCGCGGCATCACCGCGGAGTACCTGATCGAAAAGATCAAGGCTGCGATCGTCATCGCCGTGAAGAAGAACTACGAGGTCGAGGACGACCACGTCATGGTCGAGATCGACCCCAGCACCGGCAAGTTCAACGTCGCCCTCATCCAGGACGTCGTGGCCGATGAGGACTGGTACGACGAACACAGCGAGATCGGCATCACCGAGGCTCAGCACATCCGCAAGAGCTATCAGGTGGGCGACCGCGTCGTGACCCCCCTCAAGACCAAGGACTTTGGCCGCATCGCCGCCCAGACCGCAAAGCACGTCATCCGTCAGGGCATCCGCGAGGCCGAGCGCAGCCAGCAGCTGAGCGAGATCCAGTCCCGCGCACACGACATCGTGCAGGCCACCGTCACCCGTGTGGACCCGGAGAAGGGCATCGTGGCCCTGGACCTGGGCAAGGGCGGCGAGGCCATCCTGCCCCGCAACGAGCAGGTGCCCGGCGAGGTGTACACCGAGGGCCAGAGCCTGCAGGTCTATGTGGTGGACGTGGTGAGCACCGAGCGCGGCCCCCGCGTCATGATCAGCCGCACCCACCCCGGCCTTGTCAAGCGTCTGTTTGAGCTGGAAGTGCCCGAGATCTTCGACGGCACCGTCGAGGTCAAGGCCATCAGCCGCGAGGCCGGTGCCCGCACCAAGATGGCTGTCTGGTCCAAGGACCCCAACGTGAACCCTGTTTCCGCCTGCATTGGTGAGCACGGCGCCCGCGTGGCCGCTGTTGTGGAAAAGCTGGGCGGCGAGAAGATCGATATCGTCAAGTGGAGCGAGGATATCTCGGAGTTCATCTCCGCAGCTCTGAGCCCCGCCAAGGTGGTCAAGGTGGAGCTGCTGCCCGGCGAGACCCGCTCCTGCCGCGTCACCGTGCCCGACCAGCAGCTGAGCCTGGCCATCGGCAACAAGGGTCAGAACGCCCGCCTGTGCGCCCGCCTGACCGGCTACAACATTGATATCCGCCCCGAGAGCGGCTACTACGGCGAGGACGAGGAGCCCAAGAAGGACGCAGCAGACGCTGAATAAGCCCGGCACCATCTGCCGAAGGAGGGAAACCGGATGGCACAAAAAAAGATCCCTGCCCGCCAGTGCATCGGCTGCATGACCAGCCGTCCCAAAAAGGAGCTGGTGCGCGTGGTGCGCGCACCCAGCGGGGAGATCAGCATTGATCTGGTAGGCAAAAAGCCGGGACGCGGCGCATATCTCTGCCCGGACCCGGACTGCCTGACCAAGGCAAAAAAGAAAAAGGCGCTGGAGCGCTGCTTTGAGCAGCCGGTCCCCGCCGAGGTATACGACGCGCTGGCTGTACAGCTGGCCGCAGCCGCAAAGGAGGCAGCAGTCGATGGCAAAAAAGAATAACGCCCCCGCAAAACCCAAGCTGCCCCCGGAGGAGGCGCTGTATCAGGCCGTGAGCCTGTGCCGCAAGGCCGGTGCGCTGACCATGGGCTTTGATGCCGTGGAGGAAGCCTGCGTCAAAAGCAAGGCATGGCTGGTGATGACCGCATCGGACATCAGCCCTAAGACTTTGCAGCGTTTGAACTACGCCGTGGGGGACTTGGTGGACGTGTTCACCATGCCGCTGACACAGGATAAGCTGGCCGATATCAGCCACAAGCCCGTGGCTGTTTACGCGGTGACCGACCGCAACCTCGCAAAGCTCTGCTTCGACCGCCTGTCGGACTGCGGAGCAATCAAAAATGAGGAGGATATGAGCGAATGATCGTAAAATATAAAGTGAGTGACTTTGCAAAGGATCTGAACCTTTCTGCAAAGAAGGTGCTGGACGAACTGGCCGCTATGGGCAGCACCGGCAAGAAGAACAGCTCCAATCTGGAGGAGAACGAGCTGAACTACCTGCTGGAAAAGTTCAGCAAGGATAACAGCGTGGCAAATCTGGACGAGTTTTTGAACAGCGCCAAGGCTCCCAAGGAGGAGCCCAAGGCTGAGAAGAAGGCCGAGAAGAAGGCTGAAAAGAAGCCCGAGGCTCCCAAGGCTGACAAAAAGCCCCAGCAGCCCGCCGCAAAGGCCGAGCAGCCCAAGGCAAACAATAATAATAACAATAACGGCAAGCACGGCGACAAGAAGCCCGAGCAGCATAAGAAGCGCGAGGAAAAGACCGTTTCCTTCAGCGAACTGGCACGTGAGACCGGCGCAAAGGCTACCGCAGCCCCCGCACAGGCAGTTTCTGTCCGCCGCGAGGACAATCAGGTCACCGTGGATACCCGCACTGTGGATATGAACGTGGATCGCTTTGATGCCCGTTACGATGATCTGGCCTCTACCAAGAACACCGAGAACCGCCGCAAGCCCACTCCGCAGGGCAACAAGCAGAAGTTCACCCAGCGTGGTCAGCGCCAGCGCCAGCAGTTCCAGAAGGGCAAGCGCGAGACTGAGTTCGAGCGTCTGCAGCGCATCCAGCTGGAAAAGGCCCGCAACGCCCAGCTGAAGGTGATGATCCCTGACGAGATCACCGTGGGCGAGCTGGCTGCCCGTCTGAAGCAGCAGGCCGGTAAGGTCATTGCCAAGTTCATGCAGATGGGCGAGATGCACGCCATCAACGACGTGATCGATTTCGACACCGCAGCTCTGCTGGCTGAGGAGTTCCACGCAAAGGTCGAGCACGAGGTGCACGTTACCATCGAGGAGCGCCTGTTCACGCAGGAAGAGGATGCACAGGAGGATCTGGTGGAGCGTCCTCCGGTGGTCTGTGTCATGGGTCACGTTGACCACGGCAAGACCAGTATTCTGGATGCCATCCGCAAGACCAACGTCACCGCAGGCGAGGCCGGCGGCATCACGCAGGCCATCGGTGCATATCAGGTCAAGGTCAACGACAGCCTCATCACCTTCCTGGATACCCCGGGCCACGAGGCATTCACCTCCATGCGTGCCCGCGGTGCCAACATGACCGATATCGCCGTTCTGGTGGTTGCTGCCGACGACGGCATCATGCCCCAGACCATCGAGTCCATCAACCACGCCAAGGCTGCAAATGTCAAGCTCATCGTGGCAATGAACAAGATGGATAAGCCCACCGCAAACCCCGAGCGCGTGATGGAAGGCCTGACCAAGTACGGCATCATCACCGAGGACTGGGGCGGCGATGTGGCCTGCATCCCGGTGTCTGCCCTGACCGGCATGGGCATCAACGACCTGCTGGAGCGCATTGCTCTGGAAGCTGAGGTCATGGAGCTGAAGGCAAACCCCAACCGCCGCGCCAAGGGTGCGGTCGTTGAGGCCCGTCTGGACAAGGGCCAGGGCCCCATTGCCACCATTCTGGTGCAGAACGGCACCCTGCACTCCGGCGACGTCATCATTGCCGGTACCGCTGTGGGCCGCGTGCGTACCATGCGCAGCGACAAGGGCCAGCTGCTGAGCGATGCCGGCCCCTCCACCCCTGTGGAGATCACCGGCCTGACCGCAGTGCCGGAAGCAGGCGACCTGTTCGAGGCTGTTGAGGACGAGCGTCTGGCCCGTGAACTGGCCGAGCAGCGCATTGCTGCCGCCAAGGAGAAGCAGTTCTCCTCCTTCCAGAAGGTCACGCTGGATAACCTGTTCAGCCAGATGGCACAGAACGACATGAAGGAACTGGCCATCGTGGTCAAGGCCGACGTGCAGGGCTCTGCCGAGGCTGTGAAGCAGAGTCTGGAGAAGATCTCCAACGATGAGGTGCGTGTGCGCGTCATCCACGCCGGTGTCGGCGCCATCAGCAAGTCTGACGTGGATCTGGCCGATGCCTCCAACGCCATCATCATCGGCTTCAACGTCCGCCCGGACAACGTGGCCAAGGAAGAAGCCGCTGCCACCAAGGTGGAAATGCGTATGTACCGCGTCATTTACGACGCCATCAACGATGTCACCGACGCTATGAAGGGTATGCTGGCACCCAAGTTCCGCGAGGTCTCTCTGGGCGAACTGCAGGTACGTCAGGTGTACAAGATCTCCAACGTGGGCACCGTTGCAGGCTGCCGCGTGACCAGCGGCAAGATCACCCGCGACAGCAAGGTGCGTGTGGTGCGTGACGGCATCGTCATTGCCGAGGACGAGATCGCATCCCTGAAGCGCTTCAAGGACGACGCTAAGGAAGTGGCCGAGGGCTACGAGTGCGGCGTGACCCTGGAGAAGTTTGCGGACGTCAAGGAAGGCGACGTATACGAGGCCTTCAAGATGGAAGAGTACCGCGACTAAGCAAAAACCGAATATATAACAGCTTCCCGGCAGAAAAGGCTTCCCCCGTCCGGGGGAAGCTGTCGAATGAAGTGAGACTGATGAGGGCGTATCTTTCGCAGGTGTGGAGCGTGCGCCCTCATCCGTCGTTTTGGCAGACAAATGCCGCCTTGCCCCGGCCGGGGCAAGGCTTTGGGAGGCTGCCGGACAGAATTTGGAGAAAACTATGTCTCAGAAAAATATGGGCCGTCTTGCGCAGGATATGAAGCGCGAGGTCATTGCCATCATCGGCCGGCTGAAGGACCCGCGGCTGGAGGGCGGTCTGCTGACCGTCACCCGTCTGGACGTGACGCCGGATCTGGATGTGGCAAAAGTGTATGTAAGCGTGATGGGCCGCGCAGACGGCCCCAAGCCCGCAATCGAAGCGCTGAACCGTGCCGCAGGCCATGTGCGCACCGAGGTCAGCAAAAAAATGTACATCCGCAAGGCACCCCGCTTCATCTTTGTGGAGGATGACGGTGCCGCCTACGCCGCCCACATCAACGAGCTGCTGCGCAGCCTGAACGTGAACGGCGAGGAGGAAGCACAGCCTGCTGATACCGAACAGACCGAGGACTGACTGCCTTTGCGGAAAGGATGGATCATTGGATGACAGAACAACTGGATGTGCAGCAGATGGCGCAGCGCCTGCTGGCTGCGGACAACATTTTGATTCTGTGCCACAAAAACCCGGACGGTGACACCATCGGCTGCGGCAGCGCCCTGTACTATGCGCTCAAAGCGCTGGAAAAAACAACGGCGGTGCTCTGCTCCGATGCCATTCCGTCCCGCTACGCCTTTACGAACCCACGGCTGTTCAAGGGCGAGTTCGAGCCCCGCACCGTGATCGCGGTGGATGTGGCCGGTTTGCAGCTGTTTGGCGAAAATAACGGCGTGCCGCAGTTTGCACACCATGTGGACCTGTGCATCGACCACCACGCAGGCAACAACGGCTATGCCGATTTTACCCTTCTGGATGCCGGTGCCGCTGCGGCAGCGGAGCTGCTGTATCAGGTCATCGTGGAGATGGGGGTGACTATCACCCCCCACATTGCCGACTGCCTGTACACCGGCATTGCCACCGACACCGGCTGCTTCAAGTTCTCCTCCACCACCGCCAACACCCACAAGGTGGCTGCAAAGCTTATTGAAGCCGGCTGTCATGTGGAGGAGTTGAACACCCTGCTCTTCGACACAAAGCCCCGTGCCCGCATGGAGGCCGAGCGCATCGCCCGCAACCATCTGGAGTACTATCTGGACGGCCGCTGTGCCCTGATCTACCTGACGAGGGACGAGATACGGCAGAGCGGGGTAGACCCCGCAGATCTGGAGGAACTGACCAGTCTGCCCATCAGCATCGAGGGAGTCAAGGTGGGTCTGACCCTGCGCCAGCAGCCCGGCGGCAGCTACCGCATCAGCGTGCGCACCGCAAAGAGTGTGGACGCCTGTGCCATTGTCCGGCGTCTGGGCGGCGGCGGCCACACCCGCGCAGCGGGCTGTGAACTGCTGGGCGACCTTGAAAACGCCAAAAATGCGATCCTTGCAGAGGTGGAAGCCGAGCTGGACGCACCGCAGGAGGAAGCATGATGCAGGGTATCCTGATCGTAGACAAACCCATGGACTGGACCAGCTTTGACGTGGTGGCAAAGCTGCGCGGTGTGCTGGGTACACGCAAGCTGGGGCACAGCGGTACGTTGGATCCCATGGCCACCGGCGTTCTACCGGTGTTCTGCGGCGGTGCCAGCAAGGCGGTGGATCTGCAGCTGAACCACGACAAGACCTACCGCGCCACCCTGCGCTTGGGCGCACGCACCGATACCGGCGATAGCACCGGCACTGTGCTGGAAACTGCACCCGTCACCGCCGGAGAGAAGGAACTGCTGGCTGTGCTGCCGCAGTTTGTCGGCCCGCAGATGCAGGTGCCGCCCATGTACTCGGCAGTCAAGATCAACGGACAGCCGCTGTATAAGCTGGCGCGTGAGGGCGTGACCGTGGAGCGCAAGGCGCGCCCCATTGAAATCTACGGCATCGAGTACGGCGGCAGTCCGGCAGAAAACGAGTATGTGCTGACGGTGCGCTGCTCCAAGGGCACCTACATCCGCACGCTGCTGGAGGAGATCGCCGCCGCCATGGGGCAGAAGGGCACCATGAGCGCGCTGCGCCGCACTTCTGCCGGTCTGTACACCGAAGCAGATGCCCACACGCTGGAAGAGATCCTTGCAGCAAAGGAGCAGGGAACTGCCGCGCTGGAAGCACTGATGCTGCCGGTGGAAAGCGTGTTCACCCCGCTGCCGCTGCTGATGGTGGAGCCATGGGTGGAGCAGCACCTGTACAACGGCTGTCCCACCAGCCGCTACCCCGCAGCAGACGGACGCTACCGGGTGCGCAATGCCGCCGGGCAGTTCCTTGGCCTTGCTAACATTACCGGCGGGGTGCTCCGGGTGGAAAAACTGTTCGTGGAACGTAATTGAGCAATAAAGGAAACAAGACCCATGCAGATCATTTCTCAGTTTGCCCCGCTGCCGCTGGCACGGCCTGAAAAAGGCACCGCCGTGGCCATGGGCTACTTTGACGGCATCCATATCGGCCACCGGGCGGTGATCGAAGGGGCGGTACAATGGGCAAAGACCCATGATGCAGCTCCGGCGGTGTTCACCTTCCGCCTGCCGGTGGAAAATAAAATGAAGGGCAAGCGCCTGCTCTCCACCGAGGATAAGCACGCCTTGATCCACAGCCTTGGGGTGGAGTATTACCTCACCCCGGACTTTGAGGCGATCAAGGCACTGAGCCCGGAGGAGTTCGTGCGCGGCATCGTGGAAAACTGCCACGCCCGGGCGCTGTTCTGTGGCGAAAACTTCACCTTTGGTGCAAAGGCTGCCGGTACGCCGGAGCTGCTGCGCACCCTCTGTGCCCCTCTTGGGGTAGAGGTAGTGGTGGTGCCCATGGCTCAGTTTGAGGAAAAGCCGGTGTCCTCTACCCGCATCCGCACCGCGCTGGAGGGCGGGGACATCCCGGCCGCCAACGCCATGCTGGGCATGCCCTATGCCATCCGATTTGCGGTGCAGCACGGGGCAGGGCTGGGGCACACCCTCGGTGTGCCCACTATCAACCAGCTGTACCCGCAGGGCTTCCAGATGCCCCGCAGCGGCATTTATATCACCCGCACCTGCATCAACGGGGTGTGGTATCCCTCGGCCACCGGTCTGGGCAGCCGCCCTACCGTGAACGATGATGCCACCAAGGTGACCTGCGAGACCTTTATCCCGGGCTTTTCCGGTGACTTGTACGGCACCGACCCGGTGGTGGAGTTCCACGCTTACCTGAGCCCCAGCAAAAAGTTTGATACGCTGGACCAGCTGCGGGACTGCATCAACGATGCCGCTCGCCGCGCACAGGAATATTTTGCATAACGCATCAACAGCGGAAAAATTATTTTTATTTGGGGTCGAGAAACGCCTGTGGGCGTTTTTCGACCCCTTTTGTCATGAAGGAAAACAGCATTTCCGGCGTCTGCGGGCAGAAAAAACCGCACTTCGGGCAAAATAGACACATTTCCGTGCAACAACGGCAAATGTTTGTTAAACAATTATCTATCTCATATCCTTGCAATGCGCGCAGTTTTTGTTTATAATAGTAGCTGTACGGGGCAACGCCCCGATTGTGAGCGAGACTCTGGTTCAGAATTATAACTTGAGAGGAGTTTTTACCATGGGTTTAGGTAAGAAGACGATCGACGATCAGAACTACTGCGGCAAGAAGGTGCTTGTCCGCTGCGATTTCAACGTCCCGATGAAGGACGGTGTCATCACCAACGAGAACCGCATCAATGCGGCTCTGCCCACCATCCAGAAGCTGGTCAACGATGGCGCTAAGGTCATCCTGTGCAGCCACCTGGGCAAGCCCAAGAACGGCCCCGAGGCTAAGTTCAGCCTGGCTCCCGTTGCTGTGGCTCTGAGCGCAAAGCTGGGCAAGACCGTTGTGTTTGCTGACGACGACAACGTTGTGGGCGAGAACGCAAAGGCTGCTGTGGCTGCCATGAACAACGGCGACGTCGTTCTGCTGCAGAACACCCGTTTCCGCAAGGAAGAGACTAAGAACATACCCGAGTTCAGCGAGGAGCTGGCTTCTCTGGCTGATGCTTATGTGGACGATGCCTTCGGCAGCTGCCACCGTGCACACTGCTCCACCGCAGGTGTCACCGACTACATCAAGGATACCGCTGTCGGTTACCTGATGGAGAAGGAGATCAAGTACCTGGGCAACGCAGTCAACGATCCCGTTCGTCCCTTCACTGCCATCCTGGGCGGCGCTAAGGTCGCCGATAAGCTGAACGTCATCTCCAACCTGCTGGAGAAGGTCGATACCCTGATCATTGGTGGCGGCATGGCTTACACCTTCGTCAAGGCTCAGGGCTACGAAGTGGGCAAGAGCCTGTGCGACGACACCAAGCTGGACTACTGCAAGGAAATGATGGCTAAGGCCAAGGAGAAGGGCGTCAAGCTGCTGCTGCCCGTGGATGCAGTCTGCATCAAGGACTTCCCCGATCCCATCGACGCTCCTGTGGACGTGACCGTGGTGCCTGTCACCGCAATCCCCGCTGACATGGAGGGCTGCGACATCGGCCCCGAGACCATGAAGCTGTTTGCTGACGCTGTCAAGGCTTCCAAGACTGTTGTCTGGAACGGCCCCATGGGCGTGTTCGAGAACCCCACTCTGGCAGCCGGCACTCTGGCTGTTGCCAAGGCTATGGCTGAGAGCGACGCTACCACCGTCATCGGCGGCGGCGACAGCGCAGCAGCTGTGCAGCAGATGGGTCTGGGCGACAAGATGACCCACATCTCCACTGGCGGCGGCGCTTCTCTGGAGTATCTGGAGGGCAAGGAACTGCCCGGCATCGCAGTCATCCAGAACGCATAATTTTTCCGGCATCACAATGGGTGCGGCGGCATTTACGCCGCCGCATCTTTTCTTTTTGTGCAGGCAATTTGTAAATAGTTACGAAGGTAAGGAGAAAATAACAATGGATAAGGCAAAGCGCAAGGCTATTATCGCTGGCAACTGGAAGATGAACAAGACCGCCTCCGAGGCTGCTGTTCTGGTGGACGAGCTGGTGCCCGCCGTGCAGGACGCAGGCTGCGAGGTCGTCATCTGCACCCCCTACACTGACCTGGTCACCGCTGTGGAAAAGACCAAGGGCACCAACATCCATGTGGGTGCTGAGAATGTCCACTTTGAGAAGTCCGGTGCTTTCACCGGCGAGATCAGCGCCGATATGCTGGTGGATCTGGGCGTGGAGTACGTCATCGTCGGCCACTCTGAGCGCCGCCAGTACTTTGCAGAGACCGACCAGACCGTCAACAAGCGCACGCTGGCTGCTCTGAATGCCGGCCTGAAGGTCATCCTGTGCGTGGGCGAGAGCCTGCAGCAGCGCGAGGAGGGCGTTACCGAGGAGCTGGTCCGTATGCAGACCAAGATCGCCCTGCGTGACGTGACCGCTGAGCAGATGGCAAACGTTGTCATCGCCTACGAGCCTGTCTGGGCCATCGGCACCGGCAAGACCGCTACCTCCGATCAGGCAGAGGAAGTCTGCGCACAGATCCGCAAGGTGGTGGGCGAGCTGTACGGCGAGGCTGTGGCCGAGGCTACCACTGTGCAGTACGGCGGCAGCATGAACGCCAAGAACTGCGAGGAGCTGCTGAGCAAGAAGGACGTGGACGGCGGCCTGATCGGCGGCGCATCCCTGAAGGCTCCCGACTTTGCTGTCATCGTCAATGCAGCCACCAAGGGCTGAGCAACTGCCTTTTCTTAACTAGCTGTTTCAGCGCCCGGCTGCGCCGTTTTTTCAGCGCTGAGCCGGGCGCTGATCTGTTTTTACAGCAGCCGCTCGGGTGTTATGCACCCGCAGGCTGCACCCGCAGGCAGGACGCTTAGCCTTGCCCGCAACGCGTGATAAATTCAAAGGAGATTCAATTTTATGGCAAAGAAACCTGTTCTTCTGTGCATCATGGATGGCTTCGGCTGGGTGCCGAACGAGACCTTCGGCAACGCTGTTGTGGCTGCCAAGACCCCCCATCTGGATGCTCTGATGGCAAAGTACCCCATGACCACCATTGATGCTTCCGGCATGGCTGTTGGTCTGCCCGACGGCCAGATGGGCAACTCCGAGGTCGGCCACACCAACATGGGCGCAGGCCGCATCGTGTACCAGCAGCTGACCCTCATCACCAAGTCCATCCATGACGGTGAGATGCTCAAGAACCCTGTGCTGGTCAAGAACATGAAGGCTGCTATCGAGGCCGGTAAGGCCATCCACCTGATGGGTCTGGTGGGCACCGGCGGCGTGCACAGCCATGCCGACCACTGGTTTGGCGTGCTGGAAATGGCAAAGCATCTGGGTGCTAAGGAAGTCTACCTGCACTGCATCACCGATGGCCGCGACACCGATCCCCACTCCGGCAAGGGCTTCCTTGCTGACCTGCAGGCCAAGCTGGATGAGCTGGGCGTGGGCAAGATCGCCAGCGTTTCCGGCCGTTACTACGCTATGGACCGCGATAACAACTGGGATCGCGAGGAGAAGGCCTACGCTGCTTTCGTCTACGGCGAGGGTGAGCATGCTGCCAACGCTGCCGAGGCCATCGAGGCTTCCTACGCAGCAGACAAGACCGATGAGTTCGTGCTGCCCTGTGTCACCTGCGAGGGTGGCCGCGTGCAGGACGGCGACACCGTTATCTTTATGAACTTCCGCCCTGACCGTGCCCGCCAGATGACCCGCATCTTCTGCGACGATGCCTTTACCGGCTTCGAGCGCCGCGGCGGCCGCAAGCAGGTGCACTACGTCTGCATGGCTGAGTACGATGCCACCATGCCCAACTGCGAGGTGGCCTATCCCCCGGTGGAGCTGAAGAACGTTCTGGGCGAGTACCTGTCTGCCCACGGCAAGACCCAGCTGCGCATTGCCGAGACCGAGAAGTACGCGCACGTCACCTTCTTCTTCAACGGCGGCGTGGAGGCTCCCTACGAGGGCGAGGATCGCTGCGTCATCCCCAGCCCCAAGGTTGCCACCTACGACCTGAAGCCCGAGATGAGCGCCCCCGAAGTCGCTGCCGAGTGCGTCAAGCGCATTGAGAGCGGCAAGTACGATGTGGTCATCCTGAACTTTGCAAACTGCGATATGGTCGGCCACACCGGCGTGTTCGAGGCTGCTGTCAAGGCCGTTGAGGCTGTGGACACCTGCGTGGATCAGGTGGTCACCGCTGTGCTGAACGCCGGCGGCTGCGCTTTCATCACTGCTGACCACGGCAACGCCGAGAAGATGATGAACCCGGACGGCACCCCCTTCACCGCCCACACCACCAACGTTGTGCCCTTTGTGGCAGTTGGCTGCGGCGATGTGAAGCTGCGCGAGGGCGGCTGCCTGGCCGATATCGCACCCACCATGCTGCCCTATATCGGCCTGCCCGTTCCCGCCGAGATGACCGGCAAGAGCATCATCGTGGAGTGATGCCAGACGGGATGACCGTATAAACAAACAAGAGGCTGCTGCACATTTTGTGCGGCAGCCTTTTTGCGTAAGAAAAAATTTCCGTGAAAAGGGAATAGCGGAGCGTCCGCAGACGCTCCGCTATTCCGAAATTAAAAACAATTTTTCCGCTGAAGATGGCCAAAGCGCACGCGGAGGCCATTTTGATCGTTCTGCCTGCAAAAACGGCAGAACTTACTTTTTCAGGTGGCTGTCCCAGCCGCTGGAGGTGGTGGCCTGCTTGTCAGGCGTGCACCACATGGCCTCTACGCCGTCCAGCGATTCCACCAGCTTCTGCCCCTCTTCCAGCGGCATACAGAACAGGGCAGTGGTCAGGCAGTCTGCCATGCCGGAGTCCGGGCACAGCACGGTGACGCCGTTGTAGTAGGCGGCCGGCCACAGGGTGTCGGGGTCGATGATGTGGTGGTAGCGCTTGCCGTCCACCACAAAGTAGCGCTGATAGTCGCCGCTGGTCACCAGTGCAAGGTCGCTCATATTGATAGGCGAGCCGAAGATAGAGTTGGTGTTGGTGTACACCTCCGAGGCGTTCCACGGGTTCTCCACACCGCCCGTCCACTGGCTGCCGTCCGGCTTTGTGCCGATGGCGCGCAGGTTGCCGCCTACGCTCACCAGTGCGCTGGTCAAGCCGCGGGCTTCGGCGGCGCGGCAGACCATCTCTACTGCGTAGCCCTTGCCCACGCTGCCCACGTCCAGCGACATCTCCGGGTCGGACAGATAGACCGTCTTGGCCTCCTCGTCAATGACAAGGTCGTTGATATCGCAGTGCTGGGCAGCGGCTTCCAGCTCCTCCTGTGTGGGCAGAGTGTTGTCGGTCTCGGAGGCGTTCTGCTCAGCAGCCTCGCGGTAGTCGTGCCAGATGCCCAGCACGCTGCCCATGGCAATGTTGATCTTGCCGCCGGTCAGGTCGTACATCTGCCGCGCCAGCTCCAGCATGGAGAGGATGCGGTCGTCCACCTGTACCGGGGCTTTCCCGGCGTTTTCGTTGATGGTCTTGACGTTCACAACGCCATCGTAGTCGTTGTAGATATCGTAGAGCTGGTTGTAGACGATCAGATCCTGATGCAGCGCCTGCATCTGGGTGTTGAACTCTTCCTCGCTCTCGCAGTAGGCGATGACCTGCGTCACTGTGTCGAACACATCATAAAAGATGGTGGTGTACCGGGTCAGCTCCTTTTTGGGCTTGCAGCCGACCAGCAGGCTAAGGCTCAGCACCGCCGCCAGCAGTGCAGCGGTCATGCGGGTGATGCGGCTCTTCATACGGTCTGGCTCTCCTTTGCAGCGGTAAAGGCGGTGTGCTCCTCCTGCAAATGTGCCAGCAGGTCTGCAAACATCCAGTTGCGGTTTGCGGGAGTGACCACCGCCTTGAGCGGGATGGTCACCTGCGCCTGCCGCATCAGGTCCAGCAGGGTGTCCACGTCCTTATCGCGGAAGTTTGCCAGCACCAGCGCCGGGGGATAGGCACCCGGTTCCAGTACCAGTGTTCTGGGGGCTTTTACCTCCACCTCGCCCAGCAGCTGGGCAACGGTCTTGCCGGCATCGGCGGGGGAAACGAGCAGCAGCTTCATGCCAAAGGCGGGTGCCATGCCCTCCAGCTTACCCCGGTCGGCGGGGGAAAGGTTCCAGCCCAGCGCCAGCGGCACCCCGGCGTTCTGGTTGCGTGCAATGTGTGCTTTCATCTTTAAAACCTCTTTCGGCAGTGTTTTTTCAAAATACACTATAGTATACCATAAAACCCGTGAAAAGAAAATGAAAACCCGCCGGTGCACAGAAATCGGGGGTATTTAAGGTAAAATGCTGCTTGCCTGCGTCCTCATCCGTCTGCTTGCTTCGCGCGCAGCCACCTTCCCCCGACCGAGGAAAGGCTTCCGGCTTGGCGAACTTTCCAGCAAAAAAAAGGACTGCTGAACCCGGTCGGCACAGCAGTCCCTGCGTATAACAATATTCTTTCGGGCGGGTTCAGTTCATTTTTTTGCCGAAGAACTCCACCTCTTTGCCGATGAACTGCATCAGCTCGTCGAACTGATCCGGGGTCAGGCTCTGTGCGCCGTCGCACTTGGCCTTGGCGGGGTTGTTGTGCACCTCGATCATCAGGCCGTCGGCACCGGCGGCGACGGCTGCTTTCGCCAGCTCCGGTACCATCCATGCGTGGCCGCAGGCGTGGCTGGGGTCCACCACCACCGGCAGGTGGGTCATCTTATGCAGCATGACCACACCGGCAAGGTCCAGCGTGTTGCGCATACTGGTCTCAAAGGTGCGGATGCCGCGCTCGCACAGGATGACGTTCTCGTTGCCCTCGGCCATGATGTACTCGGCGCTCATCACGAACTCTTCCAGCGTGTTGGCAAGGCCGCGCTTGAGCAGTACCGGCTTTTTCTGGCGGCCAACGGCCTTAAGCAGCTCAAAGTTCTGCATATTGCGGGCACCTACCTGAATGAGGTCCACGTTTTCAAACAGGGGCAGGTGCTCGGTGTTCATGATCTCGGTCACAATGGGCGAACCCGTGGCGCGGCGCGCCAGCTTGAGCAGGTCCAGACCCTCGCTGCGCATACCCTGAAAGGAGTAGGGAGAGGTGCGGGGCTTGAATGCACCGCCGCGCAGCAGGGAAGCGCCTGCCGCCTTTACCCGCTGCGCGCAGTAGGTGATCTGCTCCTCGCTCTCAATGCTGCACGGCCCGGCGATGACTGCAAAGTTGCCACCGCCGATCTTGACACCCTCCACGTCGATAACGCTGTCGTCCGGGTGGAACTTGCGGTTGGCCTTTTTGTAAGGCTCGGACACGCGGCGGCAGGTCTCCACCACCGGGTTTGCCAGCACCCAGCTCTCGGCCACGGCCTTGGTGTCGCCGATCAGGCCCAGAATGTGGCTCTCACTGCCCTTGG